>Ga0209652_1001457_pt1 | contig 19273 bp, 11 predicted proteins | sample SaaInl74LU_5_DNA_FD_184641 | JGI IMG/M metagenome (GOLD analysis project Ga0209652, IMG submission 184641) | Marine microbial communities from expanding oxygen minimum zones in the Saanich Inlet - ESP_74LU_5_DNA (SPAdes) (version 2) | ecosystem: Environmental > Aquatic > Marine > Intertidal zone... | reverse complement strand
ACTGCCTTCTGGGCCTTCTCCTTTGACGCAGTCACTGTGACCAAGAACCATCCTCCCTTCATACGCTCAAATCCTGTCAGAGAAAAGTTTGCATCGTATGTCAATTGTTTTCGTTCTCTCACTGTGCTGAACAGTCTTCTATTTGCAATTTCAGAGATCAAGGAGAGAGCAGCGTTGCCGAACAATGGATGCGCCCGCCGTTGTTTGTCATAATCGCTCGCTCGTTTGTCTGCTTCGCTAACTCTTTGAGCAACTGATGTTCCATCAGCAAGGAAACCCCATTGATTTGGTGCAGCTCCAGCCACGTATGCAACGGCACGAGGATCAGAGTCTTCCAATTCCAAGTCTAGGTGCTTACCCGGTGCAAGTTTGGGCACACTATCAAACTCCATTGTTGCGTCCTTCACTTCGAACTCAGCATTGGCATCCGCAGGAACAGTTCCTAAGTACTGAAGAATCTGTTCCAAAACTTCGTTCACAACAAAGTCGCCAGACACTGAAATTTCAAGATCTTTTGGCCTCAATTGGGACATGACAGCATTTTTCGCATCCTCAAGAGTGACAGCATTGACAGTATCAACGTCGATTGACAAAAACCTATCATCCCCAGAGGTCACCGCGTCCATGATCATTTCGGTACTCTTCCCCTCAAGACTCTTCCCAAGACTTTCATGAGCAGTTCGGTAACTTGACTTACTACGACCAAGAGCATCCTCTTCCCAATTGAAGTCCACCAAGATTTCACGGACAATCTGAAGAACGGACTCTGTTCCAGTGATACCCAATTTCATATTTTCACCATATCCACTGTTACCAACGTTTGTGGTTGGGAATACAAAGTCCATCACGAGAGATTCTTCATTACAGTTGATTTCAACCATGATCAAGTGGTCGACGGCAAACAATTCCACCTGCTCACGAGTGAAGCTTCCGAAGGAACCACCCTCCTGCATGGCACGGGCTCCAACAGCTAGACTTCCGGATTTAAATCCAAGTCGCCTCTCAGCATCACGTCCACCGGGGGCTACAAGGCGCAAATGACCACGCTGAGACTCTGCAGGATTCTGGTTGATACCGACACGGATACCGTTGCTAAGACGACGAAGCGTGAAAGGACGAGTGATACGATCAGCGGGGGTGTTGGGTGTGCCATCCGAAAATTGTCCTGATTCCCAACTGGGAGGGTTCTTCTTCATTTCTTCCTCCAGTTCTTCAGGAGTAACAAGAGTGTGGGGCACAACCACATCTTCGACCGGCTCCACCTCGATAGTACAAGCCTCGCGAATGGCCTGGCATAACATATCATCGTCAACAAAAGCAGCCTCATTATCAGAACTCTTGGGAGTACATGCTACGGCCACAACCTTACCAGTTGATGTCAGTTCACCATCATTCAATCCAGTAATATGAGAGCACAACTCTGCAGCTGCACGGTTTACCTCTTCCAATGTCAATGTAGAAAGGGCCTGTTCCGTCACGGCATAACTCTGCTCGGGACTCATAAAGGTATGTCCATTCGCCACAGTCTCCATCAAATACGCCAATTGGTCGCCATGACTAATCATATCGCCCTGAGCAGCAAGTTGCTCTGCATCGGTCAACAAAGCTGAGGCATAACGTTCCATCTCACCGGGAGTGACACCATGAATGCCCAATTTACGAATTTCTGAAATAGACTTCAAAACAGCCTCTCTCCATCGTGGTGGATCAGCTGTCATGTCAAGACTGCAGACAGCACATCCCTCACGTGCCGAATCCAATTGGTTAAATTCCACAAAGGTAAAGGCTGGGTCATCCGACCTACCACCAACATTCAGACGAATCTGCAATGCCGCCAAACACACCCTCCTGGCAAGACTGCGACGGAATGACTCCATATCCTTAATTGGCTCCACAGGCCTCTTTGCAAAGAGATGGAAAGAGAAATTCTGAAGCAACTCATGCTTGAAAATGTGTGGCCGGATGACCTTTCCGGGAGATAAATCCGCTTCCTTTAAGAATTCAACCTTGTCATCCAACGAATAGGGTCTTTGCAAGTGAATATCATAAATACTTCCAATACTACTCTCATCCTCGCTCTTCTTCTCAACCACCTCCAAATCACCAGTTTCCACCAATTTAGTTTCATCATCCAACAAATCCTTCACACCCTCCACAACACAAAAGTCATGTCTCACAGGAGGATAATGCCAACTCTGTCGTTGTTTCAACGTATTTCCAACCACTGCATCCGCCAAATCACTCGCATCACCCTTCAACTCCGGCAAGGCAATTTCACTCCCCTGCTTCTCCGCAGTCAAATGTCCAAACTTATCTTCAATCGTCTGCTGCACATATTGTGGATCCAAATCACCCACAATATACAACAAGACATTATCCGGACGATAATGCGTCCTATGCCAAGTCTTGACATCATCCCTATTCCACTTTTGGATCAAACTTTCCTTTCCAATGGGGAAACGCTTTGCCAATCGATTCTCCCGATGGAGTGTACTCAATATTTGACATTCGACACGATATTCAATGGTGTTGACCATGGTCATTTCCGAGAGGACGGCCTGACGTTCCTTTTCGATACGGGAGGGATCACATCGTGCTTCCATGACATCGCACAGTGCATCAAGTGCCATGGGGAGCATGGGTTGGGGGGAGCCGAAGGATCCGGTGTTGGGACTGTAGGTGGGACATGCGGCGTAAAAGACGGTGTGATGGAAATCGGTGTAGGCGTTGGTTTGACTTCCGGTGCCGAAGAGACGTTCACGTTTGCGTGATCCCATGTAGGCGACGTGTTCGGTGAGATGGGCGATTCCCTGTTGGGGTTCGAGTTCGTCGGAGGATCCACTGAATACCTGTAGATGTGCCTCGAATCGATTGGGTGGGGATCGGTTGGGTAGGAACACGTACGAAAAGCCATTGGAGAGCACTCCAGATTGAACTGCTGGGTGGAATGGCAATGGTGGTGTGGTTGATGTGCCTGCAGACTCCTCGATGGCTTGTTTGTTGGGAGGGTAGAGTGCATTCAATGGATTGATGTGATCACGTTGACTGGGATGAGGTTCCAATGTTGCCGAGCTTCGACGGACACGAGTTGGGGTGGCGCCGGATGCAGCTCCTTCACCGCTGAATAGATTGGCGAAACTGAATTTTGAATTGTCATCCTTCATCACCAATGATGATGAGCGAGTGCGACCATTGTTACTGATACTCTTTGATGGTGTAACCGCGATGCTGCTTCGTTGAGGAACGAAAGAGAAAGCGTTCACATCACCTACAAAGAGTGCCGTGGCGAGAATGCCCGCAGCTACCTGAAATTTCATTGTTCTTTATAACTGTTGTTGTATGAATAATTTGCCTTCTTCTATTGCTGGTTCCCAGGTAATAATAGCTTCTGACTGGGCACACTTCCACTTGGGCACAAGCACCTCCTCTTCGGCAGTTTGTTGTGTTGTTGTGAGCCAACGAGCCATCGGCGAACTCCTCGAACCACCTCTCACGTGGAAGTGTTAGGGCACTTGATTCCACTTATGATCGCTTATTTACGGATTTGTTATGGGATTTGAGTGTTGATGTTGCTCAAAGAGCGATAACTGGGATCATATCCACAGTGAGATCGAAACCAAAAAAACAAAAAATAACAGCCAATAACCAATAACCAAGCTGATATCTAACACTATCAGACTGCTATCGCACCAATAGAGCTACGCAATTATTAACCAATCACATCATCATCTCTTTTTATCTCCAGATAATTGAGGGTAACGTGCTTTGAATTCAGCACACCAAAAAATAAAGAAGCAACAATATATACACATCTTACACACAAAACACATCAATCATGCACACAGTCTGGGTCCGTCTCAACGCCGTAGTCTTCTTCGGCCTAACAGTCCTCCTATGCCTCTCCATCCTCGCGGCATTATCAAAATTCAACCACACGGCTCACTATCAACCAATCATCAAAAAATTGGCATTGAACAATATGAAAAGTCTCAAAAATCACGGAGGCGTCGATCGAGCCCTATTGAGTTTCGATCTACAAGCCGATATGACCCCTGCGTTCCATTGGAATATCAAACAATTATTCGTGTACGTCATTGCGACATATAAGACGGATACCAATCCCAAGAATCAAATAGTGCTTTGGGACCGTATTATTGAAAATACGGATCCACCGGAGAAGAAACAGTTGAATGAAAAGAATGTGTTTGTCAAGTATGGGTTGGTGGATCAGGGTGCGGAGTTACGGGGGAAGGAGGTGGAGTTGTCGTTGCATTGGGATCATATGCCGTTGACGGGGACGTTGTTTGTGGGACAGCAGAAGGAGGGGACGGAGAGTGCGTTTGTGCTGCCAGCTGAGTATCTGTAACTCTTGATGTGGTCTTGAAATTATTATGGATGAATACAATGCAATACACTCTAGATATTGCTTATTTCTATTCTATAAAAGTTAGAGCGCTGAAATTATGGTCAGACTCATCACCTATGCATATACATTCTACTTGTTGTTTCTGATCGTTCATTTCTTTGTAGCCACGCCTTTGACATGAGGTCTAGCGAATAACAACGGGAAGGCTGGCAGTGGTGCCTCAAACTCGTCAAGTTGAACAGAGAATCGGTTCCCCAAATAGCTCTCAATAATTTTCGTCATATCCAGTACCTTGCAGCCATTTCCAATGATGTTGAAGATTGGACCTACGACCTCTTGAAACATCTTCAACTTCGTTCCGTCACCTGCAGTCTTATGCTCCATGATGATCATTTTCCCACCTGGTTTTAGTGCTCTCTCGGCATTAGCAAGAACAGTCTCCACAGAATCAACGCTGCACAAAACATGTGTCAGAATAACCACATCAAAGCTTTCAGACATGACATCGACATAATCCTCTCCTCGTAGCGGTGCGAAGTCAAGTGGAAAGGTCAATCCTCGCTTTTCTTTTTCACGCATCATCTCTTCTTTAAAGTATGTATTGGGTTCTACGCCCACATATTCGCTAATAGATGTCGAGTTGACAAAACATTTAAAGTTTGTTCCGGGACCTGGACCAAATTCAAGAACTTTACCGGAGATGTCAGCTTCATTCAGTATGGCACATCGAACTTCATTCATCGGTCCTCCATCCTTGAGATTCTGCAAAGCGCAAAAATTGGCAAAGCCTCTACTACGCAAGTCATCGTTATTGGCAAGGACGAGGAGGAAAAGTCCAATACCTACGAGTATAAGCGAGATGATTAGGGTGATGCCGAAGGAGATACGCCGAACCCACTTGTTGGAGTTCTTTGTTAGGAAACGTTGGCCATAGCTTAGAGCGGAGGCTGTCGCTAGGAGTTTGATAATGACGGATGGGATTGTGAAGCAGCAGGGGCACACCATGGCTAATATTGCTATCAGCAAAGAGAAGAGGGCTCTGCGATGATCGCCTTGCAGATGACCTCGCTCTGCTCATCTAAGTACATACTTGCACTTGGCAAATCCTGTATGAAGTAAAGATCTTGATGATGATGAATCGCTCCATTTTTACTAACAATTCCGTCGTATGTGGTCTGCCATTCTGGTACCTCCTTTCTCCTCTCCTTAAGTGATGACGCTGCTGTTTGTCTCGCTCGCGTCCATGTTGTCTCAGTGGTTATGAAAAATGTTTTTTGCAAGATTGATCTGCCGCCGAAAAGTACACTCACCTTTGCGAAAAAGTGCAGCCAATGTTGTTGCTACCACAAGAGAGAAGATTGAGATTGCAGCTCTTCTGAACATAAGTAGGAGCTGGAATAGCATTATATCTACTACCTTCAGCAGGAATTCAAGCGTTCGTCGGATCTGCTTGACGCTACTCTGAACTATTATCGACCACAAACACATCACAAAAAGATGCGCCGCCACGGGCGACAAGGGCTGGTCTCTTTATTATTGACTCTGCTCTCATGCGTTCATCTCCCCCGCGAAGCAGCTGGAGATGCAAGTGACTCCCTGTTGGGAGGACAATATCAACCTACATCGAATATCGATCATATCATCCAACTGACGGAGTTGGTAGAAGCGATCGAAAACAATGCAAATGGCTTGGCCGAGGCGGAGTTTTTTTACAGGACAGAATCACATGGATTGTCATTGGAAAAAATATCCAACTCCAATGAAGACGACTTTTCCTACAGCAACCCCAGCCACTTCCTTAACCAAGATGTCAATCCTCTCTATCCCATCTACATGTTTGCATTCTGGAGGGGAACCCACGGAAATGGCAAGAATGGCAACGATGTGCCGAGGGAGTCCATGAAATTTTTATCCAAGCCCGTGGATTTTTACGGTCATACCATCATCCAGGCAGAGTTCGAAAAGGATTCTGGATACGATGCCGAAGTTACTGCACAGACCATTCGTGCGACCAATATGTGGATGGCGACTGTGCAATCACTTTACAATGGTGTGCAGATGTGTGATGAGAAGCCCGATGACTTTGATGAACCTAACTTTGTTAATCCTATCGATATGGCTGCGGCGTTTTGGATTGGAACTCAAGAAGAAGAATCTGCAGTGGGGGGAGGAAGTTTGTATGCTTGGGCAAAAGATATTGGTTCCAAATTCACTGGGCAGGATGTGAATGCTCAAATTGTGCAGCGATTGAAGAGTCTCCAGATCAATTTGCAAAATTGCTTTGTTGCGCCTGAGGAAGAGACATATGATATTGCGGCCAATATGCGGGCTGATGCGGATAGTATCACTAGATTGATGACAGTTCCGTTAGTCCAAAGTTTGCTTTGGCATTCAACTTCTTTGGGAGATGCTAACAAACGCAACTTTGTAGTGGTGAGTAGGAGCGACCTCACGCCTTTCATTATTTTCTTCAATCCGACCATAACTCATCGTGATATTCCTTTTTTCTTTCTAATTTTAGCTCTATGGGTTGATGGCGTTGCCTCCAATCATTGTATGCGATGATTATGCTTTCAGCGATTTGTACGATGATTATGTTGTCAATGTGAGAAACGATGCTACGCCTGCTAGTTTGACAGCTGCTAGGAAGAAGCTGGAGAGTCGTTATACTTGTCTTGGTATTGATTGTAACATGGTTGGAGAGGCAAACTTCGCTCTACCGGGTGGCGCCTGCGTAGATCCCCAATTGGATATACACGGATACGTCGTAGCCAATCAAGAACTTCGTGAGGTTGCAACCGTTGATTTAGACGTTCGAACTATTGGTACCCTGGTAGAGATGAATGCAGCTGAAGCAGCATACGACATCTATCATTGGGGCCGTTTCTCTAGAATTGGTTTGCAAGGAGGTTACTATCCGCTACAAAAATATGCGACAGGTGACAGTCACCCGAGCAATACCGTAGCAACAGCCTTTTCAAATCACTTCGCTGCATTGACGCATCCAAGCGACAACATTGTTGACAATGCGATTTTGGGTAAGGGAGCTTTTGACTCGGAAAACCCCCGTCTACGAAGGGTTATTGCAGTGGCGTCTATGGTTACCATATTACTACACATTTATGCCGTTGATTCGATGTACGAGGCGGTTGATGGTTGTAATGTCGAGGCATGGGATAGAGCAACAGCTTCTCTAACAGGCTGGGCCGAAGGAACAGAACATGCAAGAGGATTTCTCTTTCTCAGCATTGGGCGGTTTCTGTGCTCCAGGACAGCTTCATGTGAAGTGTCTAATTCCGATCACGGGGAAGATTCCAAGGTTAACAAACTCATCATGCTCTCATTGAAAGAAGGTCGAGATGCAATTGAGGCGGGCTTGTGTGACGAAGCTACAGAACAAATCTCCAAGATTGAAACATTGATTCTCACTGAGTTAGTCGATGCCACAGCCTATTTCGCACAGCAGGTCGTTCAGGATCCATCCGACAATGAAAACAAAGCTGATCTCTACGGAGTAGCATGGGCGCTCATCCCTCTTATAAAAGATACCAACGCCGAACAAACAATCCGAACCAATGTGGGTCTCAGTGTAAACAACTTCTCACAACCAATGCTAGATCAGGTGCTGTCTGCATTGAAAACTTTTGTCAGTGAAGCAAATATCCTTTGTTCATTACTGGACACTGCCATTTGTGATGCCGAGAGCCTAGTCCCTCAAACAGGAATTTCTGGTGTTGAAAGCGCATTAGACGATGGTGCATCCAGTCAATCTCTCCTATCATACACTCCTTCGACAAACGTTGCAAGCATTATTCAACTCACAGTCGATATCGAAAACATCCAGAAGCAAAGTGACAAAGATGCCAGCTACAAAATATATGACAAGGATGAAGCCGTTTCTCTAAAACATGTCTCCACCAACCAATACTTCAGTTCATGGATCCGAAAGGCCAATCCTGTCTATTCAATGTACATGTACTCACTTTGGCAAAGTGAAAACGGTGGGACCGCCGATGGAGGAGACAAGGAGTTCGATGACCAGCCTGTTGAATTCTTCGGTAACAGTATCGTTGAAGACGAGTACAATAAACCATCTGGATACAACCCCCAATTGACGGGGGAGACGATGCGTGTGGTAATTATGTGGATGAGTACAGTGCAATCAATTTACGAGGGTGTCGAATTTTGTTCCACAATGGCCGCCGAAAAATATCCTAACCTCGTCAATCCAATCGACAAAGCTGCTGCTTTTTGGATAGGCAATCAGCAAGACTCCGAGTCAATGGATGGAGGAAGTCTTTATGCATGGGCAAGTAGGATGCACAAACTTTTCGGCATGCCTGCCTTTGACGCAAACAATCAGATCCTTGTGAATCTTAAACAACTCAAAAGTGATCTAGATCTCTGCCTTGAAGAGACGAAACCCGATGGAGAGAAGGAAGAGATATTGCAGAGTATGTGGTCCGTTGCGAAGAGTACAACAACTGCTATGACTGTACCGCTGATGCAAAATCTCCTGTATTCTCTCTCAGTTGCAGCTGGCACGGATGGAACTGAAAGTACAGATTCCATGATATTATTTGCACTTGTAACTTTGCCTCAGTTGATGGTTTGTGATGAAGACGCATTCGCAGACTTATACGAAAGTTCCATCACGGAGAGCTCAAGTTTTGACTCCAGTCTCCTTTCGGACACTGTTACAACGTTACAAAAGAATTACGCCTGTCTAGATATTTCTTGTGCACAAGTTGGAACAGCTCCTTTTATGGGTGGGGATTGGCCTGTATGTCAAGATCTAACTGAGTTTAGTATTGCTGGCTATGGAGAAGTCTCGTCGCAAACAATGGATGTGGCCAAAGTTGATATTGATATAAGAACCATTGGCATGCTGCTTGAAATTGAAGCTTATGATGCCGCAGCAAATGTTTACAAGTATGGAGGCGTCTTCAAAGACGTCTATCAAGGTTTCAGTTCAATTCAAAGCTTCGCATCGAGCCCAGCTCAGAGTGCCAAGGGCACCGAATTGAAAGGACTATACAGTGATGCTGTGCCCAATGAAATTGTGCTGGAGGCTTTCGACGAGGCAAGTATTAAGTTCCAAGATGCTTCTGATTATCAACGAAGAGTCATTACAGAAGCTTCCATTGTTGCGATTACGTCGCACATTTACGCCATTGACTCTCTATTCCGGGCAGACGAGCTTTGTGACAACAATGGGAGTGATGCAGTGAAAGCATGGGATACTGCAGTTGCGATGTTAGTGGGATGGACAGAGGGCTCTCAAGATGGAGGGTCGAGGAACAATGGAGTTCTCTTCTACAATATTGCACAGTACTTATGCAGGGCAACTGGGAAGTGCAACATTGCAAATGACTCGGAAGTTAACAGATCGCTGATTAGTCGTCTTGAAGAAGGAAAACAGCAGCTGCTGTCAAAAGACTGCGTGGGGGCGTATACGCAAGCGATGGAGATCGAAAAATTGCTTCAAACTGTACTTGTTGACACCGTTGCTTATTTTGCAAAGCAAATTGTTGATGACAAACTAGACCCAGAATCTGTTGTTGAGGGCTATATTTTTGCCGAAGCATTGGCGCCCATTATCGATACCGTGGATCCACAGGCATCATCAGTCATTCGTCAAAATTTGGGTACCTTCCCCAACGATAATGTTATGAAGGATGGGATAGACCCTGTGCTTGTCGCATTGAGATCATTTGTGGACAAAGAAGCTATTGACTGTGCCTTATTGACAACACCAATTTGCCAATATAATGCAAATACAAACACCCCTCCTGTAGTAGCCGATAACAATGGCTTCTTGCCAGGCACAGGTACTGATGTCGACCCTTCTCCGACAGAAAATCAAGACGGTGCAAGTGGTCTACTGGGTGGAGCATATAAGCCAACCACCAATGTGGATATGATGTAAGTACTCTTCCGTAATACTTGTCAATGTGCATCATTAATTTTCTTCTACTCAACTCTCACCACACATTCATGTCGTTTTTTTTGTGTTTCAGAATCAAATTGACCGATAACATTGCCATGATTGCAAACGCAGAGACCGCAGATGTAGCACGTGCATATTACACCCAGTCCGAGGACGGTATTTCCCTTCAGTCATTGAGTACTAGTATCAAGTGGGAAGAGATTTCAAAGACCAATCCGCTTTACGTTCTTTACATGTACGGGCTTTGGAATAGTGAAAGTGGTGATAGCGACGGCGATGGTTACAGCAACAAAATGTTTGATGGCGAGCCTCTCTTGCCATTTGGTGACACAATCGTCGCGGATGAGATGGAAAAAGAATCCGGGTTTGATGCCAAACTGACTGCTGAAACAATTAGTCTGGTGAATGTGTGGATGGCCATGACCTCCGAGTTGTATCAAGCGGTGGCATACTGCCGCGACGGCGCAACAAACAGTGATCGCAACCCTGTTGATGACGCAGCTGCGTTTTGGTTCGGCTCTCAGACGGATCCTAACACGACGAATGGGTCAACCTTATTTGCGTGGGCTGGCAGAGCACAAAGTGAATTCACAGGGTTTGCTTCTGGTGTCAACGATGAAATGATTAAGATGTTATTGTCACTACAAAATAGCTATGCCGGCTGCAAGGCTGCTGCTGGAAATAACCAACGAAAGAATCGTGCGCTTTTGATGAAAACTGACGTTGACTACACAATCCAGATTATGACTGTTCCGTTGGTGCAAAACTTCATACGAAGCCTTGCATCTGTGGTGAGTTTCACATGTATTTTTGCTTAATAATTTACGCTCCACGCTCAACTAACTTACTCTCGTGTACACATAGTCTGGAATTGCAACTCAAGCCTTGAACGACAGAGACAATTACATGGTTTTGTACTCATTAATGGTTCTACCGTTGATATCAATTTGCGATGAAATTATATTTGATGACCTCTGGGAAGACGTGCTTGTAGGAAAACAACCCTATACTGCAGTAACATTTTCCGAAACATTGAAGATGGTCCAAGATAGATTTCAGTGTTTGGGAATCACCTGTTCCATGGTCGGTAGCTCTCTAGATAAAGGCGACATATGGCCTGAATGCGTTGATAATGCTGCATCAAATCGCTTGGAACTTTCAGGATACACCCCAGCTACAGATGAATCACTTGGTGTAAGTATTTTTTTCGATATGCTCAGAACTTACCTTTTCATCTTTCTGCTGCGTTTGATCTCACCGATTCACTTGTCTTTCTAGTGGTCAAAAATTGATCTCGATATTAGTACAATACTATCTTTCATCGTAATGGAGGCAACACCTTTGGCAGCTGATATTTATAACAATGGACGCAATGTTGATGATACTAGCAACGGAAAGTATTTTTCAATTAATAGTATCCACGCACCTTCTACTGCCGATGTTCAGGATCTTTGGAGCAGCTATCTCGCGGAAGGCAACGGGTACAACCCAACGAGTATTTCACAAAATGCTATTGAAGGAACAACCGAATTCGAGTCCACATCGCCACTGAAGAACAGTGCTGCAGCCAGTCTTGCTTTGGCAACCATCGACATGCACATTGCTACTCTTGATAGCATGTATCAAGCAAAAACTGCGTGTACTGCCAAAAAGCAGCAGCAGGCAAGCTCATTTTGGGATCGTGCGGCTGCAATCACAATCGGGTGGGCAGAAGGTGAATCGGAGGGTGGTTCTGATACAGATGGACACCTATTTTTCCAGATTGCACAAGAGCTATGTGAACATTTTGACTCTTGCGACGAGAATGGACATTCAAAGATAAACAATCTCGTCGTTGCGGAATTCATAAATGGACTTCAATACGTCCGAACATTTCAGTGTGATCGACTCCAGTCTTCCATTGACACTATTGCGACGTTGTTGCAAGCTGTTCTGGTCGACAATCTTGCGTTTCATACGCAATTTGCATCTGACTCCGATGATATGCATTGCCTCCTTGCGTATGTGTCGGCAAATGCAATAGTTCCGTTCCTTCGAGCAGCAGCTCCAGAGTTGGCGAATACAGTGGAAGCAAAAATACGAGTAGCGTCCAATCCGTTGACATGTGTTGTTGAGGATAGAGATGCCATTTACTCTAGCCTCAAAAATTTCGTGACGTTGAAGGCAATTGACTGCGACTTACTCGGTAGTCAAGTGTGTGGCTTGGATGCAGGACAAAGCCCAATCGATTCTAACCCAGATACTGTGTACACAAGTAACAATTCGGGTCATACAGTTGCAAACGGAGAATATGTGCCTGATGTGGATGTGAAAGATCTATCAAATCTGAAAAAAGTCATTCATGGTATATGCAATGCTGTTGATACAACTTCGGCTAGAAATTCTTATGAGGATGAGGACACCATCGGTATGAGCATCAAGTCGATGAGTTTGTATGCAAAATATAGGATGGACGACGAGCTCTTGTTTAATCAGTATGTGTACGCACTTTACGATGACGTTGACAAAACTGACGGATCATTCATGTTTGATGGTCACCCAGCCACGGAATACGCTCACACAATTGCAAGTGACGCTTTTGACGCCGAAATCATCAACACTGGCTGCCTTGCTGTCAAAGTGCTTCATGTTTGGATGTGGATTGTTCACAAGTTGCAACTGGCAGTGCAACAGTGCGATGAGGGAGTACCTGAGAACTATGGTGCAATTGACGAAGCAGCCACGCTGTGGGAAAGTGGGCTGTTATTTCAGATGGCAGAGAATTTAGGACCTAGATTTGGACACCAGCAAATGAACGGGATGACTTATTTGAATAGACAGATTATTGATCGGTTGAACAGTGCTCAGGTGTACCACCAAGACAAGGCCAATTCATGCCAGAGCAAAAATGCATTGGGTGGCCTACGTGTTATTGTGAAAGAAATTGTCTCTTACATGACTGCCGTTTTGATACAAAAGCTCATCGTTGCGATGGTTGGTAAGTTGAATCGAATACTCTGAGATCTTTTTGTCGTGTTTCCAATCGTGCTTACCATGTGTCGTCTTTTCTCCTCAGATTATCCTAACTCGAGTAGTACGCAAGAAGATATGGTCGAGCTCATGTCCTTTGCGGTACTTCCTCGCATCATGGGTTGTGGACACGAAGAGCTTTACTATGATCTTTACGAAAAGTTGGCAACAAGAACTTTTGACAAAAGCTCTATACCATTTGCCACAACCGCCATCCACAGTCATTTGAACTGTCTAGGCCTCTCTTGCGATGACATCGGGACTGTATCTGGGCCTGTACTGTATCCTGTTTGCTCTGATAATTTTGATATCGCGGGGTATGTCCCAGTCAACCCAATATCAACGAATACGGTAAGTTGTTGAAAGTTTCGGTTTCTTTTACATGAGTAACCAGCACAATCACACCGCTAAACAATTCTTCTTGACTCTCACGCAGATTGCAAAGCTAGATCTGGACGCAGTAGCAATTAACCAGATGATACAACTCGAAAAGTACGACATCGCTACCAACATTTATTTGGAAGGGTACAACTACTACGACTATGACAAGGAAGACATTGGGTTTGTAAGCTTGCGTAGAATGACTCAAAGTGCTACCATAGGGTACACATCTTTTCCGCAGTATGAGCTCTACCGTAGCTACTTCAGCGAAAAAGGCATCGAAAACAAACCCAACCCTGGTGCGTTTGCCCATCAAATTTTCATGGACGCGACTAGTCCGGAAGGTCGCTTTGCAACTGCGACAACAGAACAAAGGCGATCGGTGGTGGAGATTACGTTAGGAAGCTTTGTTTCATACTTCTCTGCTCTGGAAGCACTGTATTATGCAAGTAATCAATGCCCCTCAGACAAAGACGTGGCAACCGCAGCCTACGATGGTGGCGTAGCATTCTTGATTGGGTCAGTAGAGGGAACCGAACGTGGCGGCAACTCTGAACAGGAAGGTCGCTTCTTCTACAACGTTGCAAAAATGGCTTGCGTCTACTTTGACACGTGTGTCGAAGGGGGTGATGCCGAGATCAATAAAATGATGTTGGACACTCTTATAGTTGGACAGAGTGCGCTCAAAAGATCCAACTGTGATGGTGTGTCTGCAGCCGTCGATACATTTGCGACTTTGACTGTAGTGCCGCTCATGCAATCGCTCCTCTCCTTTGCGGATGATAGCGACAATGAGCCTGACGGTTATGTAACAAGCATGGCAATTGCTCCTGTTGTTTGGGACTTCGACGATGCTTTAGCTGATAAGATTGTTTCTGAAATGGCCTATAAATCCAATAGTCCCGATAAAAAGAGTGAAGTATACAGTGCGATCAACACTATGCTCGTCGCCGAAGACTTCAAAGGCATTGCATGCGATGTTATCTCATCTTTGTGTGATGGTGGTGGTGATATCCTGCCAGAAGAGCCCATTCCAATCAAGCCTGAAGAACCCACGCCAATATCGGATGGTTTGTATGTTGCCACATCTTATATCGGTGATAAGTCAGCAATTGCGCTTGATGTAAAGGAGATCGAAGACAGACTCCAAGTTAAGGATGTTGCTCGCGCGACTTTTATTTATGAGGAAGGCATGAATTCTAAGATATACGACGAGAACGGTATGCCGACCAGTGAAGAGCGATCTATCCAAGATTTCAGCTTGAATTCAGGCAGAGTAATGCTACGTGATCCGACTTACAATCTCTTCATAACTGGCCTCGCGGACGAATACAAGGAGTTCTTGGGGAAGCCGGTTGAAGATTACGCAGATTCATATGTTTCCACTCTGCTTTATTCGGCATCACCTATTGCAGGTGATGCGATGGTGGCAATCAATATTTGGATGGAAGTGACACATTCATTGCATTCTGCTTACGAAGCTTGCAAGTCTTCGATTCTCAGTGCGGATCGAAGTGTAGATGGAAGGCAATTAGTCGAGCCTCAAGTGGCGGCACGATTCATAGACGAAGCGGCAGCTTATTGGATTGGAGATGGCCAATCAACTGGCAGTTCTTCCAAGGGCCACCTTCTCTACGCTCTTACTGAGATCATTTCGGAAGAGTACGGTGAAAGATCCAACTCTCAATCTACCATCAACACTCGTATCATTGACCTGTTGCAACAAGCAAAGAATCATATAGCCATATCGAGGAGTTGCACGACTAGTGCTGATTCTCATTTGAAGCTTAGAAATGTCATCGATGAGATTATTCCCCTCATGGCTGTTCCTCTCTTGCGTTCGTTGCTTCATGCCATGAAACAAAATGACGCGGAGAGAGTGAAGTTATATGCTATCGCAGTCCTCCCTCTATTTGCAAAATGCAACCCATCGACTTATTTGGAGTTGAAGAATGACCTGATTGACAACACTCTACTTTCTACAGAAAAGGATTATGTTTATTCAAGAATCATAACTCTCTACGATTGCCTTGGGATCGATTGTCACCTCATCGGCAAATTAATTGGAGATGACTTCGCATACAAGTGCGAAGATGGATCAAAAGTGAAGAGCCTAGCTGGTTACAGATATGTCGCAGAACAGGATGTCGTTAGCAGCGCTGCCAAAATCGACACCGAGATTCGTCTTCTTGAGATCTACATCAACAATGGTATGGAGCATTTCTCCGATGACATTGAAACTTTGTTTGGACTAGCATACGAACGGTATCGATTTGGCAACGGGAGTTTGCATGGAGAGGGGTCGCTCAGTAGACTAGCGAAGGACATACGCCGTGACATTGTACCCAGTTTTCCACAGTTCCGTCGCTACTTCAAAAACGATGAAAACTATGCAGACAAACTCATTGTAAGTGAATGCAATTTGAAGAGGTTTACATTTCGCTGCCATTTTTTTCTCTATCTGTAACTAATTTTATGTTAAAATCCTGCAGGTTGATGCATTTGAAGCGGGTGGCATCTTCAACAAGGCAACTGCCAACTATCGCAAAAGGGTGATTTTGTTCACCTCAAAGTATATGGTAACCCACATGGCAATTCTTCAAAAACTTTACAATGCAGTAAAGTCTTGCAAAGACGGCAATGTTGATGAGGGTATAACAAATCTTGATATAGCAGCAGCGTATTACACTGGTTCTTTTGAAGGCACAGAAGATGGAGGGTCATTTGATGGTAGCTTGAATTTCTTCTTGGCGAGGCGAATGTGCATTTACTTCGACACGTGCTCTCAGTCAAACAATGCTTTGATAAATGAACGCATGATAAGTCTGTTCTACTCTGCTCAGGGCGAATTAGATACAAAGGTGAGTCGGACCAAATATGATAGACGTGTGATTAATATACTGCAACATTGTTTCTGAATGATTCATTTCCCTTTTACTACAGGCATGTGTTCCTCTCGAGAGAACAGTCGAACAGATTGATAACGCTCTCCTCATTCCTCTTATCCAAGGAACCCTTTTTGCTGCATGGCAAAATAGTTACTACTTCAACAACAATATACTCATTCCATCGACTCAAGAGTTCTTGCCAGAGGGCTATGTCTTGGCTCAATCTATTCTCCCAATTATTGCAAATGTTGACGTTGAAGCCGCAAAGTATATCAGCAGTGTAATGGTTGACGATTTCCCCTTCCCCACTCGTGACAAGGTTTCAAAGCACGCGGTTGTGTTTGATGCGGTTAAGCGTGCTCTCACTAAGATGGATGGTGTTGATTGCAAGCAGATCGGATCAATCGGTGGTCAAGGCTTTTGCCCAGGAGATGCTGATCCCACCAGCCCCTCCTCTCGATTGACACTGTCCTCGATTGTGATTATCATGGTAGTTGGATTACCACTGTTGATGTTTTAATGACGGCGAACTATTTCAGAGAACGCCGAAGTATGTACACAAAATATGACCTTAACTATTAGTACCAATTCTTTCCCTGTTATTTCACGCCTAATTTGAGTCTAGTAACTTTGCAGCCTGATGTGCAGCCGCTGCTGCCTCACCAGCCGGTGACTCTGGAAGTGGCATCCCTCCATGAAAATGGGCCAAAGCTTCATGCTTGTGTAGAAAATCACAACTACTGGAGTGACTCCAGTGATACGTAGTCACGAACACTAACAAGTGCATACCAAGGACATAAAAGAATAATGCCTTGCGCATCTCTTTACTCCCCAAGGTCGTTTTGGCAACAATGAACACAACCTTTTCAAGAGGACTCATTTCATTGTATTTACGTTGGCGCTCCGCACGGCTAAACTGACGGAAGGGGTCGACAGATGCCTCATATCTGGATTCCAACGCCTCGATATCCAAATCTCGATCAGAAGAAAGAGAAGAATTTCGCCCTCGCATCATTGACCCTCCACTTGTGGCATTAAAGGATTGAAGGTATCGAACCTTCTCGTATAATTTGGTATTATCAGTTTTGAGACTTTCGCTAGTTTGGACTTGGACCTGCAATTCGCGCTTGAACGAATCACGTTCAGCCTCTAGTGCATCGCATCTTGCACGGAGCCGATCTCTTTGGGCCATGACAATGGTAGCAACCGAGTGGTCGTCGTTTGCTCTTTCTTGAGAGGCAGCAGATGCCGTGGGAGGTTTGGTGATAGGATTGTAGTCAACAATAAGAGGTGCATTAGGATCCAAAACCTTTTGCAGAGTATTGGGATTTGGTGGGTTAGTAGGAGCGTAAGGTAACTCTGCACTAGAGCTGTTCGAGCGGCTCGTCGTCTTGGATGGAGTTTGAACCGCAAGTTGTAGATCATTCTCCAACGACGCCACAAGCTCCTCCGCCTCACCAAGTGACTTCTTGACTTTATCCAATTCTGAATTGAGTTCTTCCCGCTCCTTCACACCCTCGCTCTTCTCCCGACGCTCACGGACTAAATCGGCCTCAACCTTGCGAAGCTTTGCCACAAGAACAGATTCTAAATCATCACCGACGGTAGTTTCAGGATCAGAACGATCATTATGATCAATATCCAAAGCATTGTACTCCAGCCGTTTAAGTATGCGGAGTTCATGACGCATTTTGTCCACAACATCTTGAGACGGTGCATTTGCCACCTTGAGCTCAAGAGACGATAACTGGTTGGTCAAAGTGACACGCTCCCGTTCCAACACTTCAATTTTGGATTTGTTTGACGTCCGTTCCTCAGAGATGGAATCATCTTTGGCACGAAGCTCCTCACGTAGAGCATTACAGGTATCTGATAATTCACCAATCTCAGCCTCATATGCCTTGCGTTCTGACATGTATTCTGCCAATAACATCTTTGCCCCACCCGATGATGGAGGTGTGGTTGTGGTACCATCACCACCACCACTACTACTACCCCCCTCATCCCGTTCCAGCACCGCCTCCATTCTCAACCTCACTCCATCCCTCTCACGTGCACACTCCGCCAACTCCTCCCTTAACCTATCCGCATCACCCACCAAAATCTGTTTCTGAGCCTCCCACGCTGCCTCATGCTCACCCAATCCATCCTCCGCCGCGAGCAATTGACTTGCACTTGCCTCCCTCCCCGCACGTTCCGCTCGTAGCTGTAATTCCAAACTCTGAACCTTGCGAGAAGTGATTGCCTCCCGTTCGAGAGCCTCGGTGGCACGACGTCCTTCCACCTCGGCAAGTTCTTCGCGTGCCTTGGATAATTCTGTTTGGATTTCATGTTCACGATCTTTTTCGAGTTGTTCAATCTTGGCTTCCAGTTTGCGAATGGTAATGTCTTGATTTTTGAGTCCTTTGAATTCTACTTCGTATTCGGCAACTTCGGAGCGGAGTTGGATAAGTTCTTCCCGTTCTGCCAGGGATAATGCCGAGTTTTGGTGGTTGTTGTTGTTGTTATTCTCATCATGATCCTTCCTTACTTCACTCTCTTTCAATTGGCTCAATAACTCTTCCCGTTCCGCAGCCCACACCTGCTCCTTTTCTCTAACACCCTCCAACTCCCCATTCAACTCCTCCATCGCCCCCAGTAAGTTCTCCAACTGATCATCACGAGATTGGACAATCTCCA
>Ga0209652_1001453_pt1 | contig 19309 bp, 19 predicted proteins | sample SaaInl74LU_5_DNA_FD_184641 | JGI IMG/M metagenome (GOLD analysis project Ga0209652, IMG submission 184641) | Marine microbial communities from expanding oxygen minimum zones in the Saanich Inlet - ESP_74LU_5_DNA (SPAdes) (version 2) | ecosystem: Environmental > Aquatic > Marine > Intertidal zone... | reverse complement strand
ATGCCCAGACATGTGGAAGCGGTCAATGCCAAGGGCATCGCAGGCGGCCAGCGCGACCTTCACCAGAAACGGGATCGACAAGGCCTGAGGCGTGCTGACCTGGGTGCACCGCAACCGGGTGCATCCCAAAAGATCAGGCTGCAGCCCTGAAATTCGGGGCGCATCGACAGATCGGCGTAGTCTTCCTTGGTGGAGCCCACGCCATGGAGACACAGCCCCCAAAAAGCTGTGTCACGGACCGAGTTCCCCCAAAACTCTGCCAACACAGTGTCCGCAACGCAGCGGCCAACACTGCGTCTCAGCACAAGCGTCGGCTTCGTTCACGCCTGCACACGTGAAATTCGCCGTCCAGTATCAGGCGTGTGTCATCGCGCAATTGCCGCCTGCCATGCTCCTCCCAGCAACGGTATGGCTCGGCACACCAACAAGCCTAAGAAAGTGTGTGTTTGAAGGAAGCTAGGCATTGCATCACTGCGCCTTACAGGGTCTCCTTCTGCTTATCAAACAAGGCGGAGGCGCAGAATGAAGAGCAAGCCCAACAGCGTGTACTCTGCCATTCGGTCATCCAGTGTGCTGAGCTTCATGCTTGCTGCCTTACCTTACACGGCCGTCGGTGAAACGTGGCAGGCAGTGTCCACTATCTTTGAAGAGCGCTGTGTTGAGTGTCATTCAGGTGAATATGCGCCCCTTGGCCTTGCCTTGGACAGCTATCAGTCACTGATGACTGGCTCTGAGAATGGCTCGGTCGTAAACATTGATGCACCAGAGCAAAGCGCTTTGGTTCAGCGGTTAACCGGAGCCGCAGAACCAAGAATGCCTTTGGATGGCCCTCCTTTTCTGTCAGATCTCGAAATCGCAACAGTTGAGGCCTGGCTTGCAACTGGCGCCATTGGGTCTGATACAGAACGCACTGAGACAACTGAAGTGAATGACCCCTATGCGGATGGCCAAATCACCTATGACGAGGTTGCCGGCATATTTGGGCGTCACTGCGTGATCTGTCATTCCGATAACGGACGTTATGACACGCCTCCGGAAGGGCTTCGATTGTCGTCGCTAAATAATGTTCTGCGAGGTGGTGAACGGTTAGCGGTTCTGCCTGGCAATGCACAGGCATCGGAAATCATTCGTCGAGTGGAAGGCCTCAGCGATCCGAGGATGCCTTTAGACGGACCGCCCTGGCTCAGTGACGAGGAAACTCAGCTGCTGCGCGATTGGATCGACGGAGGTGCGCGATCTGAAAACGGAACGCCGGCAGCACTACCTGTCGGCGCACGAGTTCGCATGCGAGGGGTACTGACAGGGCGTCACGAAATTGATGGCGCCACCTTCCTAGTGACCGGCGGCACTCGCATAGAAGATGCCCCGAGCATCGGCGGAAGGGCGGAAGTGCGTGGGCACATCAGCGACCATGGTGAGATCATCGCAGATCGCTTCAGAGATCGATAGCGCATCAAGGTATCGCCGAAGTCTTTGTTACTTATGTGTTCCTCCAAAACTCTGCCAACACTGTGTCCGCAACACACGCGAACACATCAATTCCTTCTAAGTCTTCGTTGCGCCGCGTCCGATACATGGCTTTGTTCTTTGGTATTCCCTTGATACTTTCGGTCTTGAACGTTGGAGATGACGAATGCTGACCCACCTACGCACCGCTGCACTTATTTTTGTGCTCTTGCCCTCAGTGGGGGCGGCTCTGGACTTCAATGCTGGGCTACGGGCCTACAACGCCGGGAACTATAGGACTGCGCTGAACGAATGGAGACCGCTTGCGCTTCAGGGGAATGCTCGTGCGCAGAACAACCTTGGGTTCATGTACGAGAATGGACGGGGCGTCGATCAAGACGACGCAGAAGCTGTCCGATGGTACCGGCAGGCAGCAGAACAGGGGGACGCCATTGCGCAGATCAATCTTGGATTCATGTACGCCAACGGACGGGGCGTCGCTCAGGACGACACAGAGGCCACACGCTGGTACCGACGGGCCGCTGAGCAGGGAAATGCCAGCGCGCAGATCAACCTGGGATTCATGTACGAGAACGGACGGGGCGTCGCTCAGGACGACACAGAGGCCACACGCTGGTACCGACGGGCCGCTGAGCAGGGGGACGCCCGTGCGCAGATCAACCTTGGCATCATGTATCGTGACCTTCGGCTGCCCGTACTTAACGCAGCATACTCAAGGGTCTTAGCTCATATGTGGTTCAATATCGCTGCGACGAATGGCTATAGAGGCGCAGCCCGGCGCCGCGACGGCCTCGCACAAGATATGACGTCCGCCGATATTACCCAAGCCCAAGGACTCGCCAAGATTTGCATGGAGACCAACTATCAGAATTGCGCCCAATAGAGCTGCCACAAGGGAGACGAAGCACGGCAATTTTGACTTCGCCTAGCACCTACGCAGCTATGTGCCAGATCCCTGTCTCCTCACTCAGATGCGGGAGCAAAACTAGCAATCGCCGTATTGAAGCACAGACGGCGTGCGTGGTCGTGGCTCTCCCCTGACGAACTTTTTCCATGTTGCTCGCTGCTATTCATCGGAAAGGGTGGAGGCGGATTTTTGCATAGTAGTCGTGGAGGAGGCGCTGGCGAAGCACGGCACGCCCGAGATGTTCAACACGGATCAGGGCAGCCAGTTCACGTCCACCGACTTCATCAAGGCGCTGGCCGCACGCGAGATCAAAATCAGCATGGATGGCAAGAGCGCCTGTCGGGACAACGTCTTCGTCGAGCGTCTGTGGCGGAGCATCAAGTACGAGGAAGTCTACCTGCGGGCCTATGCCAGCGTGTCCGAGGCCCGGGCCGGGATTGGCCGGTATCTGACCTTCTACAACAGCCGACGCCCACATTCATCGCTTGACGGCAGAACCCCCGATCAGGCCTACTTCGACCAGCCAATGCCCGAAGCGGTGGCGGCATAACCGAGGCGGAAATCCACTTAGAAAACGCCAGACACCTGTTTAATCATACCGAACCCCCTCTTGAACGGGTTGGTTTCGGTAATATGATCTCGCCCTGCCCCATCTCAAGGTAGGTTCGTCTGACAGGACCCTCAGGATACAAGATGCTCGAAGAGGCGTGCCACAGCCTCTGCTCCCGGATCTACGTGTCCATGCAACTGCTCCGCGTTTATGTAGGTCGCTCGACCTGCCTTAGCTTTGGAAAGTGTGGCGGTGAAGGCAGCCCCTTTTCGGGCTGCCGCAGCGGCCTTATCTAGACCCTGATCGAGTGCGTTCAAAGCAGGTAAGAGCGCATCGACCATCGTCCGATCACCTGGGTTAGCGCCTCCAATCATGCGCATTCGGTCCAGCCCGGTTTGCAGTGCCTCTCGCATTGGCATGCCCGACGACGAGGCGTCGCCAGCGGCTGCGAAAAATATGGCCAGCAAGACCCCCGAAGACCCGCCCATGGTCTGGCTCAGTTCCAGCCCGATGGCGCGATAGAGCTGTGTGTGATCGGCCAAGGGCAAAGTGTCCATTGCTTCAATCAAAGCGCGAGCAGCGGTGGCAAGGGTGGACCCGGTGTCCCCGTCACCCGACCGGGCGTCAAGGGCGTTGAGGTCTGCTTCGGCCGCAATCAGGGTGTTGCAGCACGATGTCAGAAAAGTCTTGGTCGCTGGATCCGATGATGCGGGTACCCTAATTGGCCTTAACCCGTCAGGAAGAGGTAGAATAGTAGGCACATTTATAGTTTTGCATTTCGGCCAGCCCGGGACGTCTACCGGACGCTTGAGCAGCGCTTCGTCGCCCGGCGACAGTTCAAGAACCGAAATTGAGAAACCGTGCATGTCGAGGGCAGTCATCATCGCATCGGGTCCCACGATCATCTCGATCCGGTTGCCAATCCGAGACCTTAAGAGGTCCCCGGTCAGGATCGACATCTCCAGGACTGACGCACCACCGAGATTGTTCACAAGGGCGACGTGGGGGGCGTCTGACATCGTTGCTGCCAGTTTTTCCGTGATCTTGTCCATCGCGTCTTGGGCCCCGCTGGACATCACCTGTTCGACCCCTGCCTCGCCGTGTATGCCCAGCCCCAGTTCAGCCATACCATGCGGAATTCGGTCCTCTTTCGGCGAGCCAGGAACCGTACAGGTGTCAAGCGACATCCCTATGCTGCGGCAGTTGCGGATAACCCGTTCAGCAGCTTCAGTGATCTCGTCCAGGCTCGCACCGTTTTCGGCCATTGCACCCGCAATCTTGTGGGCGAACAGGGTTCCGGCCAGTCCTCGCGCCTGGGGAAGGTCCGGCAGCGCAACATCATCGTCAACGATGACCATGCTTACGTTGTGCCCGAAGGCCCTCGCCCGTTCTGCTGCCAGCCCAAAGTTCAACCGATCGCCGGTATAGTTCTTGACGATCAGAAGACACCCTGCCGGGCCAGTGACGGCCAGAATTCCTGCCAGCACAGCATCGACGGACGGAGAGGCGAAAACGTCGCCGCAGACCGCCGCGGTCAACATCCCTGCCCCGACGAACCCTGCGTGCGCCGGCTCGTGCCCTGACCCGCCGCCCGATACGAGCGCCACCTTAGACTTGTCCCAGTCGCTTCGCACCACTACGCGAATATGGGGGTAACCGTCCAGCCGTGTCAGCGCGCCACCTGACGCTGCGATAGCGCCATCGATCGCTTCGGCGACAATGTCTTCCTTGCTGTTTACGAACTGTTTCATGATCTTTCTCTCCTAAGTCACACGCGCGCCGGTCGCGTCGAAAAAGTATGGTTTCTCGGGGCGAATCTTGACGATGTCCCCTCCTTTGAGCGTTGTATGCGCCTCAGTGACGGTAATAAGGTCATGGTCCCGAAAGCTGAGATGAAGTCGGGTCTGGTCACCCAGATGTTCCACCCGCTCCACGAAACTATCCTGTCCCTCGCCCTGAACGATGTGCTCGGGGCGCAGGCCAATATGCGTCGCTCCGGCAGGGGCAGTGCCAAACAGGTCAGCGGGCAAGACGTTTATTCGAGGCTGTCCTAGACGGCTGGCGGCATAGACGCTAACTGGGTTCTCGTAGATCTCTCTGGGGCTGCCAAACTGTACCAGGCGGCCCTTGTCCAGGACGCCCACATGGGTGGCCATCGTCATCGCTTCGATCTGATCATGGGTCACGTACAGGAGTGTCGCTCCGGAATTGGCCTGGATGCTTTTCAGCTCAATCCGCAGATCAGACCGCAACTTGGCATCAAGTGAGCTGAGCGGCTCATCCATCAGGTAGACTGACGGGTTGCGCACCAGCGCGCGGCCTATGGACACCCGCTGCATCTCCCCGCCCGACAAAGCCGTGGATTTGTTGTCCAGTTTGTGACTGATTTGCAGTATCTCAGCTACTTCTCCGACCTTGCGGTCGATCTCAGCCCGTGGGGTTTTCAAAATTGGCGATTTGAGCGGAAACTCAAGGTTTTGCCTTACGGTCAGATGGGGATAAAGCGAGTATTGCTGAAACACCATCGCCACGTCCCGCTGCGCAGGGGTCAGGTTCGCGACGTCGCGCCCCCCGATCTGTATTCGGCCCCGATCCGCCGTTTCGAGGCCCGAGACAAGGCGCAGGGTCGTCGTTTTACCGGCCCCAGTCGGCCCCAGCAATACGACGAAAGAGCCGTCGGGTATCGTCAAGCTGACCCCGTCCAGGGCCACGTTGCTGCCAAAGGACTTTGCGACGTCATTCAGGACCACTTCAGCCATGGGCCAGCACTCCATGATTGGCTTCGGACCGCAGGGCCCGGCCGTTTCCGGCGTCAAACAGCGTCACGGTCCGAGGATCGAACCGCAGGCCGGTCGTCTGACCAATGCCAACAGCCTGATGACTTGCAATCCGTGCCTTGATCTGACCGTTGGCTGTCTCAAGGCTAACAATCTGGGTGGTACCCAGATATTCAGTTGCAATGATCCGACCGCGATATCGGGCGCTGTCGTCAAACTGGATATGCTCGGGCCTTACCCCAAACGTCAGATCGCCATTTGCCCCTTCGATCATCCTGGGCAACGACAGGGCAGTACCGTCCAACGTGACACTTGTCCCGCCTTTGCCAATCATTCCGTGAAAGTCGAGAAAGTTCATCGGAGGAGAGCCGATGAACTGGGCCACGAATTTCGTCGCGGGCCAGTCATAGATGTCCTGAGGAACGCCGAACTGTTCGACGATCCCGTGGTTCATGACCACGATCTTGTCGCCCATCTGCATCGCCTCCAGCTGATCATGGGTGACATAGACGGTCGTAGCCCCCATCCGGTCATGCAGGGCGCGCAACTCTTCAGCCATATGCTCCCGAAACTCGGCATCCAATGCGCCCAGCGGCTCGTCCATGAAGAACGCCTTGGGGTCACGCACGATCGCCCGACCCAGCGCCACCCTTTGCCGGTCACCACCAGAAAGACCCCCTACGGGACGATCAAGGATATCGGTGATGCCCAGGATCTCGGCAATCTCGTGAACTTTCTGTCTCACGGCGGTTCGGGGCATCCCTTGACTGACCAGCGGATAGCTGATGTTCCGGCGCACGTTCATATGTGGATAAAGGGCAAACATCTGGAACACGAACGCGATGTCGCGCTGGCTGGCAGGTTTCATCCCCACCTCTTCGCCATCAATGAAGATCTCGCCACTTGTCGGCAACTCAAGACCCGCCATCATTCGCAACGTGGTCGTCTTGCCGCAACCAGAGGGGCCCAGCAGCATGAAGAATTCGCCATCCTCGACGGTAAATGTCGAAGACTTTACCGCGTTGAACGACCCGAAATCCTTGCGCAGGTTTACAATTCTGATCTGTGCCATGGGCTACTCCGGGAAATGGCTGACGATGATGAACATCACCGTGCCAACAAGCGTGACGACGAAGGAATAGCTGTAGAGGGCCAAAGCGAAGGGCTGCATGAGCATCACGACGCCAAGGGCGATGAGGACAGTTGCAATGCCCTCCCAAGGGCCTCGGCGCAGACGCATCAATCCGTTGAAAAAGCGGGTCATTTGCGCACGGCTCCGAATGTGATCCCGCGCAGGAGATGTTTCCGCAGCAGGATGGTGAACACCATGACCGGGACGAGAAAGATCGTCGCCCCTGCCGCCACGGCAGGCCAGTCCTTGCCGCTGGTCCCGATGATCGTCGGGATAAACGGCGGCGCAGTCTGGGCTGTGCCAGAAGTCAAAAGGACCGCAAAGGCGTATTCGTTCCAGGCAAAGATCAAACAGAAGATCGCGGTGGAAGCGATGCCGGTGGCCGCTTGGGGCAACACGACCTTGTAGAAGGCCTGAAACCGGGTGTAGCCGTCGATCAAGGCCGCCTCTTCATACTCCACAGGGATTTCGTCGATGAACCCCTTCAGCAGCCAGACCGAAAGCGACAGGTTCACCGCAGTGTAAAGCAGGATCATGCCCAGGTGGGTATCGTTCAGGCCAAGGTTGCGGAACATCAGAAAGATCGGGATCGCCACAGCAATTGGGGGCATCATCCGGGTGGAAAGTATAAAGAACAGCAGATCGTCCTTGAGCGGCACCCGGAACCGGCTGAACGCATAAGCCGCAGCCGTACCAAGGATCATACAGAGCGCCGTCGAGCCGAACCCGATGATGACTGAATTCATGAACCGCTGCCCGAACCGAGACTGGCCGGTGATGACCGTGCCCCGCTCGCGGGCGATTTCCTCATACCATGTGGTCGGGGGTCCCGCCTCTTCCAGCATCTGTTCGGTGGCGCGGGTCCGGTCGGTGAACAGATTGACATAGCCTTCCAACGTCGGTTCGAACACCACCACGGGTGGATAGGCAATGGAATCGGTAGGCGATTTGAATCCTGTGGCGATGATCCAGAGCAGCGGCACCAGCGTGATAATTGCATAGCCGATCACAAGGATGCCCGCGATCCATTTGGTCCGCTGAGACGGCTCTGTCACGGAAAAGCTCATCGTTCTTTCACCTTGTTGAGGGCTTTCACATAGATCGAAGCCAGGCCAAAGACGGTGACAAACAGGATGACAGCATAGGCGGATGAGTATCCAGTGCGCCACTTTTCGAAGGCTTCCCGTTTGAGATCGATCGAGGTCAGCGTGGTCAGGTTGCCAGGCCCCCCTCCTGTCAACTGCACAACCAGGTCGAACATCTTGAAATTCTCGATCCCTCGAAACAGGACGGCCAACATCAGGAACGGCAGTGCCATGGGCAGGGTGATCGTCCAGAACTGCCGCCACTTGCTTGCCCGGTCGCATTCGGCCGCCTCGTAGATACTGTCCGGTATTGACCGAAGGCCGGCCAGACAGATCAGCATGACAAAGGGCGTCCACATCCATGTATCAGCGATGACGATCGCCCAAGGGGCCAAATGCACATCACCGATCATCGAAAAACTGGCCGGGTCGATCCCTGTAAAGAAGGACACGACATAGTTAAATAGGCCAATTTGCGGCTGATAAAGAAAGGTCCAGAAATTGCCAACTACCGCAGGGGACAGCATCATCGGGAATACGATGATCGTTGTCCACAGATCGTTGCCCCTGAATTTCTTGTTGATCAGATAGGCTAGCGTGAACCCGATAAGGACCTGCAGGACGATGGTCCAGATCAGGAAATGCGCCGTCGCCTGCATGGTGTTCCAGACATCCGGATCGGACAGGATGCGGCGATAATTCTCAAGGCCCACCCATTCAACCGCGTTATTGGGCCGGTTGACTCGAAAGTTCGTGAAACTGAGGCGGATCGTCCAAATCAGCGGAAAGATATTCACCGCCAGCAGCAAGAAGATAGTTGGTGCAACAAAGATCCAGGCAATCGTCCGGTCCGACAAGCCTCTGATGCGCCGGGCCATCCCGGGGGGCGTCCGCAATGCGGCCCGGTCAATGGGGGATTGTGTCATCACTTGGTATCCTTCCAAACGCAAGGTCGCACCTTTGCGCTGGATCATAGCGGGACTTTTCGAGCTCGGGGATCCAGTCGACGGGGCCGCCGACTGGAATTCTGGTACCGGACCACCGGCTGAACCGGTGGTCCAGATATCAGGATCAGATCTTGCCTTCGTCCTCAAAGACTTCGGTCCAGTCACGGACCAAACCGTCAAGCGCCTCTTGGGCCGTTCCTGTGCCGGCAACGACGTAGTTGTGCACGCGTTCCTGCATTGGCAGCAACAGGTCGGCATAAGCCGGCTCTGCCCAGAAGTCCTTCACGATGGCCATGCTGTCGAGGAAAGTCTGCGCGTAGGGCTGACTGGTGGCGAAACCGGGATCCTCGACCACTGCACTCAGGGCAGAGTAGCCGCCAAGTTCCCACCACTTGGCCTGGACCTCGGGCTGCGCAAACCATTGGATGTATTCCAGCGCAGCATCCTGCTTTTCCGAATAGGCTACGACCGAAATGCCCTGCCCACCAAGCTGGGCGAATTGACCTGCAGGCCCCGGCGGATTTGCGAAATAGCCGGAATTGCCACCTCCCACATTCGGATCGGCTTCGACACCCGGCCAGATGAAGGCAAAGTTCATTTGCATCGCTACCTGGCCAGACCGGTAGGCATCGATATTTTCGCCCATGTACCAGTTCGACGAACCAGGAGGTGTCGCGGTGTCATAAAGCGCCTTGTAGAACTCCAGCCCCTCTACAGCACCCGCAGAATTCACGAAGCCATCCAGATCATACGGCTGATCGGGGTTTTCATACAGGAATCCATAGTTGTAGAGGGCATTCGTCACCCCCATCGTGATCCCTTCCGATCCTCGCTCCGTATAGATCGCGGCGCCATAAACGGTGGTGCCATCAATATCCCGACCCTGAAAGAACTCGGCTATGTCCTTGAGCTCTGCCAGAGAGGCCGGCACATCAAGAGCACGCCCGTAGGTTTCCATGAACTCTGCCTGAAGCTCCGGGCGCTCGAACCAGTCCTTGCGGTAGGTCCAGCCCACGACATCCCCAAAGGCGGGCAGAGCATAGTAATTGGGGGTATTCTTGGGCCATTCGGCATAGCCCGTCACGGTGGCCGGAATGAAATCGTCCATGCTGATGCCATTGGCATCAAAGAAGTCATTCAACTTTACGTAGTGGCCGTTTTCGGCGCCGCCGCCGATCCACTGGCTGTCCCCGATCATGAGGTCGCACAGTTGGCCGCCCGAATTCAGTTCGTTCAGCATGCGATCGGCAAAACTCGTCCACGGCACGAACTCAAAGCTCATTTTGTGGCCCGATTGCGCCTCGAAATCGCGGCTTAACTCGATCAGCGCATTCGCAGGATCCCACGCCGCCCAGCATAGGGTTAGGTCTTCGGCCGCCGCGGCCGTTGACAGCCCCGAGGCGAGCAATGCGCCCGCTGCAGCTGTCATCATCATGTTGGAATTCATCTGGTGTCTCCTCCCAAGGATTTGTTCAGGGTCGGCCCCTCGCCGCGATCCTGCCCTGTGATTGATGCTAATGAGACACGTGCCTCAGAACAAGCAATTTCTGAGACACGTGCCTCATAACCTGCTAAGGAAAGCTGAACTCACGATGGACATCGCCTTGGGATCCGCCAAAGATGAGCCAGCAACGAATTGATAAGGTAAGAGAAACTCCAACAATGGGACCACTTCGACAAACGCTTCCGCCAACCACGAAGGACCTTGCAAAGGTGGCCGGCGTCAGTCGCGCAACGGTGGATCGTGTCCTGAACGGACGCGAAGGGGTTAAGCAAACGACAGTCGAACGGGTCAACGCCGCGATCAAGGAACTGGGATTCGTACGCAATCTGCAGGCAGCGAATCTGGCCCGATCCAGAAGCTACCGGTTCCTGTTTGCATTGCCCAAGTCCGGTGACCAATTCCTGCAGGAAATCGTCCGCCATGTGGACGAGGCCAGGACGGTTTTTTCTGCGGACCGCGTCACCTTCGACATCCACCAGATCGACGAGAACGACCCCTATGCCATCTCTGACTACCTCTCGACCCTTCAGCCAGATGCCGTAACAGGCGTCGCGATAATGGCGCCCGAAACGCCTCAGGTCCGCGATGCCATCATACGACTTCAGGAGCGTGGGGTCGCCGCACTTCCCTTCATCTCAAACCAGACGATGATCGATGCAGACTGGGTCGGGATCGACAACCGGGCAGCTGGGGCGACAGCTGCGATCCTGCTGGGCCGGTTCATCAAAGCAACGTCTGGTTCCATCGTGGTCGTCGGCGAAAGCCTGCAATTGCGGGACAGCCTGGAGCGCCGACTCGGATTTGACGACGCCCTTCGTACCGACTTCCCATTCATGCATGCGCTCCCATCGCTGGAGACCCATGGCAACGAACAGCGGGCGCGCGCCATTCTGACGACAACCCTGCGCAGCAACCCCGATATCGCAGGTATCTATATCCTGTCGTCCGAGGCGCGCGGGCCGCTGACAATCTTGCAGGACCTTGCTTTGCCGCCCTCTGTCGTAAAGATCGCACACGAGCGTACTCCTTTTTCGGTAGGCGCGCTGCAGCGCGGTGACCTCGATGCAGTGATTGCGCAAGACACTGGTCATCTTGTCCGTAGCGCAATCCGTCGCCTGAAGGGGATCGTAGACCAGAGAGAAACGCTGACCTCCCAAGAAAAGATTCGGATCGAGGTTCTCCTTAAGACAAATATTTGAGCAGTGGTTAGCGGCGACTGTATGCGTGCGAAAGGTTGTCGCGCCAAAGTACAAAACAGCCCAGCATAAGCCGGTCAGTGGCGTCAGGAGGATTCGAACTTGTCTCGACAAGGACGGTGACGCTACCCCTTATCACACGCAGAGACCGCGCCACTCAGTCAGAACAGTGGTGTGGTTGGCTCTATATGGGGTCTGATTTGAGAGCCTGTTCCTAGCCGAGATGACCAGAAGAGACGTGTTAACGGCGGCGATACCACTGCCTCACTCGTTCCCATCGCCGCATGGGAAGGTATGAATTTTCAGCCTTGTTTCTGGCTCAGCAGCCAGTTTCCTGTGGCTTCGCTGTACATTCGCCGTCAATGTCCCTCAAATGGAACGTAGTTTGACCGTCATCATGACCTCGCACCACCGAGATAAAGTTCTTTTTCTACAGAAATTTACCGGCAAACTGTCATCTGTTATTGTCATGTGGAACATGTTGAAAAGGGGATCCTTAGAGTGGCTCTGAACAGATTGCGTGGCGGCTTGATTGTCTCCTGTCAACCAGTGACCGGTGGTCCCATGGACCAGCCAAAGATAGTGGCAGCCTATGCTCTTGCGGCCATTGACGGGGGAGCCGTGGGTCTAAGGATCCAGGGGGTCGAAAACCTTGTTGCAGTCCGCGCGGTCACGGATGTACCAATTATTGGGATTGTGAAAGTTGACCTGCCAGAAAGCCCGGTTCGGATCACACCTCTTCTTGAGCATGTTACCGAATTGGCCGCAGCTGGTGCGGACATCGTTGCCATCGATGCTACAGACCGGCATCGACCGGTACCGCTCGACCAACTTGTAAGCGCGGTCCATGACAACGGCATCATCGCGATGGCCGATTGCGCAACGGCTACTGAGGCGTGGCAGAGCGTAGAGTTGGGCTTTGACGTTCTAGGATCAACGCTCTCAGGCCATATCGGAGGACCGATACCAGAAGGCCCAGACCTTGAGTTGGTGTCTCGAATGGCCAGCATGGGACGGTTTGTTGTGGCTGAAGGGCGCTATAAATCTCCGACAGATGCCAAAGCGGCAATCAGATCCGGAGCTGATGCAGTCGTCGTCGGGTCCGCGATCACGAGGCCTGAGCACATCACATCGTGGTTCGTGACCGAAATCCGGGGAACTCTCAAGTCCGAAATGCCAATATGACGGGTCTAGCTGTGGATCTTGGTGGTACTAAGCTTCTTGTCGCTTTGGTTGACGAGCACCGGGTACTCGACCGTATTGAGGTGCCGACAAATCGCGACGCCGGGCCAGATGCCTGGCTTGCACAGATCGCCGACATGGCAGCGCCTTGGTCGGGCGAATACAATCGCATCGGGGTCACGGTAACCGGCCTTGTGCAGGACGGGAATTGGTCAGCGCTGAATCGTGCCACCCTGGATATTCCGCCGCAATACCCTCTTGCCAACCGCGCCAGCGAAGCACTCGGGGTCCGACCAACTCTGAGGAACGATGCGCAAGCAGCTGCCTGGGGCGAGTATCTTTTTGGGGCAGGAGCACGAAAGGACATTGTCTTTTTGACGATTTCGACCGGTGTAGGCGGCGGTATCGTTGCAGGCGGGCAGCTTTTGTCTGGTCAGTCTGGGATGGCGGGACATTTCGGACAAACAGTGCTAACTAATGGATCAGCCACGCGGATAGAAGACGTAGTGGCTGGACGCTGGATGGCCAAAGCTGCGCAGGCCGCGGGACACGAGGTTGATGCGCGAGGTGTGTTTGCCGCCGCTGGCACATCTTGGGCCGATGCTATCCTCGATGATTCGGCCTCTCGGATTGCGAGGCTCTGTCAAGATCTACAGTTTGTCTTGGACCCGCCACTCTTTGTCATCGGCGGCGGGATCGGCCTCGCTCCCGGCTACATCGAACGGATCGAAGCACACCTCGACGTGCCCCGACGACCGATCCTTGCCCGCGCGGCACTTGGGGCAGATGCCGGGATCATCGGCATCGCGGCACTCGCCTGCGAGTAGTGCCACAAGACAGTTCATTTTCGGCGTGATGACGCAGCGATGAACGGCTCTGAGGCGACAATCATCGCCGAACCGCTACCCGAATGGGTGCTATTGCATGAGACCGGGCAAACCTGTGGCAAGTATCGGAAAGACACAGACCAGGACCAGCACCACGATCGGCGGGATAAGCCAGGGCAGGATCGCCACGGCAAGCTTCTGGTAGGGGATGCCACCGACCTGAGCCACAATGAAAAGCGCCATACCCATCGGAGGCGTCAGAATAGAGATCATCAGGTTCAGCACGACAACGATACCGAAATGTACGGGATCAATACCAAAGCCCAAGGCAATCGGTACAAGGATAGGGACCACAATCAGCAGGATCACAAGGGACTCGATAAAGGCCCCCAGAACGAAAAGCATCAGATTGACGGCAATCAGGAAGTGCATCGGGCTGTCTGCAATGGACAGAAAGACGCTGGCAATTTGTTGCGGGGCTTGTTCCCGCGCCAGCACAAACCCCATCAATGATACGCCCGCGATAATTGTGGCGATTGTAGCAGACGTCGCGGTTGTTTCGTAGATGGCGTCCCAAAGCCTTTTAAAGGTCAATTCGCGATAGAACAGCAGATCTATCAGGATCGCATAAAGCACGGTGATCGCAGCAGCTTCTGTCGGTGAGAACCATCCCGAAAATATGCCGCCCACGATCACCACGGGTGTGAACAATGCAGGCAGGGATCGGAAAAAGAGCTTGCGAATTTGCGTCATGCTCTGACGTGGATCGCGTGGGTAATTCCGCCGCCGGGCGAGGACATAGACCATGATCATCAGGGCGCCGGCACACATGAACCCCGGAATGATCCCTCCCAAAAACATTGCTCCGATCGATGTGTTGGCGGCGACCCCATAAAGCACCATGGTAATTGATGGCGGTACCAGGGGGCCGATCATCGAGGACGCGGCAGTGACCGATCCGGCGAATGCGTCGTCGTAACCGGCGTCACGCATCGCCTTGATCTCCATCTTCCCAAGCCCACCTGCATCGGCCATGGCAGAACCGGACATGCCTGAAAAGAACAACGAGGCCAGCACGTTCACATGGCCCAATCCGCCCGTGATATGCCCAACCAGGGCACGGGCAAAACCAAAGAGGTGGTTGGTGATCCCGGCCGAATTCAGGATTGCGGCCGCCAGTAGGAAAAGCGGAACAGCAAGGATGGGAAAGCTGTTCAGCCCGTCAACCATCCGCTGCACGGCAAAGTTAAGACCCATCCCCGTATGGTAGAAGTATCCCATCGAGACAAAGATCATCGCCACCCCGATAGGCACCCCGCCCAAAACGAGAATGAGCCAGCCGATGCCGACAAGACCGAGGATCATGGCGTGACCTCGATTGTCTTACCAAACCGCCCGAAAATCCGCCGCAGGATCCGGTGCAAAACAAGCAAGAAGGCCACAAACGCTGAACCATAAAGGACCGCGTCAGTCGTGGGCAGCGTGACCGAAATGTTGTTGGCTGTCCGCATGACCGTCTTGTAGCCAATCCAAGACAGGTGCCCGACGATACCAAGGTAAACAAGGTCAATCAGCGTAAACAACACACGGCGTATGCCTCTCGGCAGCAGATCCGCCAGGAACCCCATACGTAGTTGTGCGTCGGTGCGTTCTGCCTCTGCGATCGCGACAAACGCCATCCAGACCCAAAGCCAGCGCGCTGCCTCTTCGGTCCAGACCGGTCCTGTCAGAACTGGTGTCCGGCCCAGGACCTGAACAAGAATTATGCCAAAGAGAGCGATGAAGAGAATGGAGGCAATCGTGCCCTCAAAGCTGTAGCGGCGCATGGTTACCTCCGTTTGAAGAAAGGCGGAGCAGGTAAGCTCCGCCTTCCATTTGGATCATGTCACCGACCGCGCACGCGCGCGATGGCACCTTCGCCAAACTGCTCTTCAAGAGTGTCATAATAGGGCTGCATGGCCGCCCGGAACGGTGCTGTATCGGGACGGGTAATCGTCAACCCGCGCTCTTCAAACGCCGCGATGAGGCTGGCTTCCTGGCCAAAGGTCAGATCGTTGGCCACCGTGCCGCCCGCGTCGATCGCCTCTTGCACCCAGCCCTTTTCTGCGTCTGACAGATCGGCCCAGGTGTCCGTGGAGATAAGGATTGCCGCGGAGGCGACGAAATGGCCCGTCAGGGCAATATGATCCTGCACCTCATAGAACTTCATGGCGTCAATCGTCGGAAGCGGGTTTTCCTGAGCGTCGACTTGGTTGGTCTGAAGGGCCAGATAAACCTCTGCAAAGGCGACTGGTGCAGGCGTTGCACCCACGTTCTCTGCATATGCGATCAGGAAAGGCACGTTCGGTGTGCGCATCCGAAGGCCAGCCATGTCCGCCATCGAATTAATGGCTCTGTTCGACGTGGTATGACGAGTGCCATAATACCACAAGTCTATCATCGCGACACCCTGCTCTTCGAATTTAGCTTCCATCTCTTGTCCCCAAGGGCCCGCGACGATCTCTTCCAGATGGGCGAAATCATCGACAACGTAGGGCGCGCCGATCAAGTTGAGCTCTGGAATGACATAGCTCATGTCAGGATAGCCCGTGATCACCATATCGAGTTCGCCACCCTGGACCATTGCGACCATCGCCTTGAAATCACCCAGCTGCGAGGCGGGGAAAAGGTTGACCGTAAGCTCTCCTCCCGAGACTTCGGCCAGCCGCTCCTGGAACAACAGAGCGCCCTGAAAGCTGTTTGACACTTCGTTGTCCTGCATGCCGAATGTGAGCTCGCGCGCATCGACAGCGCCAGCGGCAAGAGCCAGTATTGCTGCGGATCCAAGTAGTCGTAGATGGGTCATGATGGGTTCCTCCTGTGAAAATCGTGGTCGAATAAGAGCACCGCTAGCCGCGGTTCAATGGGTCAGGCGCCAAGGACTGGGGCGCGGCAAGACGCGAGCGGTAGGACCGGGCAAGGTGACGGTCCATCACATTGGTCGCTATCTGTGGATTGGAGTCGAGGATGGCCTGGTAGATCTGGCGATGCTCTTCATAGACGATCTGGTCATGTGACAATCGGTCGTTGAGATGGGGCCGCTTGGCCAGCATGTCTGACACGAACATATCGTGAAGCGTCAGGATAACCGGGTTACCCAGAACCGCCACAAGGGCGCGATGGAACGCAATATCTGTCGTCGGAAATGCGGGTGTTCCGATCGCCTCGAAATTCTGGTCCAGCGTGTCACGCAGCTTGGCAATCCGGATCGTGTCTGCACGGGTTGCAGCCTCGCGGGCTGCTCCGGTTTCGATGAAGTGACGCATCTGCTCAAGGTGCGCAGCACTCTCATTATCGCCCAAGACCTCTCGAAGGTGATCGCCTGCGCCGCGCAGGATAGACGCGAGAGACGGCCGGGTCGCACGGGGTCGCCGCCCCTGCCCTCCCGAAACATATCCCCGCAGCTGCAACTGAGCGAGCGCCTCACGAACCGTTGGACGAGACGCATCAAACCTGTCGCACAGCTCTCGTTCTGTCGGCAGAGGCTGATCATCAAGAATATCGCCCGATCTGATGGCCTCGACCAGAGACTGCGCAATCGTGTCAGCCACGCTACGGCTCCCGTAGACTGCGTTATCTGCTGTCGCGGCCCCCATGCCTTGTGGTCCCCAATCCTAATAAACTCGGTTTTGTCAGCCTAGAATCCGACTGATGGGTTATTTGGTAATATCAAAATAAATCACTTGTCAAACCAAATGTAACAGAGATATTTCAAAGCGACAGCTTGGAGGACCGAATGGCAAAGTCACTTACAGGAATGTACGCCGCCCTGATGACAGCCTTGAGCGAGAACGGAGAGTTCGACGCAGAGCGGCAGGTCGCCCTGACAGAACGCGTTCTGAACCAGGGGCTTGCCGGCCTTTACGTCGGCGGCAGCAGCGGCGAGTCCGGGTTGCTGGATGCGGCGACCCTTCTTGAGCAGCAAGAAGTCGTCGCAGGTGTCGCCAAAGGCAGGCCCGATGTTCTGATCGCGCATGTCGGCATGCCATCACTGGCGGATTCCATCCGGTTGGCCAGACAGGCGGCCTCGCTTGGATATGACGCGCTATCGGCCCTGCCGCCGCACTCCTACCCGTTTACGGACGCTGAAATCCTAGGCTATTATCAAGACTTGGCCTCTGCGACGGATTTGCCCCTTATTGTATATGAAATCCCGATCCGGACAGGGCGGCCCTTGCCGCTCGCCCTTCTGAAAGACCTGCTTGATCTGCCGAATGTTGCAGGGATCAAGTTTACCTCCACCGACCTATTCAAGCTGTCAATGTTACGCAGGGCACGGCCTGACCGGATTTACTACTTTGGATTTGACGAAATCTTTGCGGGTGCTGCGGCACTGGGTTGCGACGGCGGCATTGGTACGACCTACAATCTCATGGGCAAGCTCTACGTTGCCCTTTTCAACGCCATGAAGAATGGCGATCTAGCGCGCGCGCAAGAGCTTCAGGACATCTCCCAGCGCTTTGTCGAAATTCTCGTGCAAACCGGGGTGCTGCCCGGCATGAAATCCGCGTTCCGTATTCTTGGGCTAGACCTTGGTCCCACACGCGCTCCGATGGCGTTTCAGGTGACTGATCATGAGGCACGGTTGGCTCCGTTCCTTGCGCTGCCAGAGGTGGCACCGTGGCTGGCCTGACACCCATTGTGGGAGTCTGGGGCACCATCCTTCTCAAGGTTGAGGAGGACGGTAGCCTCGATCTTTCTGCTATCGCCAAGCAAGTGACCCACTATGCAGCGGCAGGGCTTCAAGGGGTCTATTCAAACGGGACGGCAGGCGAATTCCATTGCCAGACCGAGGCGCAGTTTCGCGCGGTAAGCTCGGCCACAGCAATGGCCGCGTCTGCTGCAGGTCTGCCCTTCCAGCTTGGTGCGGCACACCCTCTTGCCCCAGGCACGCTTGAGCGTGTGGCCTTTGCCGCAACGCTTGCGCCGCGTGCCATTCAGGTGACGTTGCCAGACTGGACCTCAATCGACCTGGCAAGTGCCATCCGCTTCTTGAGCAGGTGCGCGGATGTGGCCGGGGATACGGCCTTGGTTCTATACAATCCACCGCACGCCAAGACAGTCCTATCACCCCAGCAACTTTGCAAGGTGATCGATTCCGTTCCACAGATTGCAGGCCTTAAATGCGCGGGGGGTGACGCAAACTGGTACTTGGACATGGCCCCCGTACTGGCGCAGATATCCGTTTTTATCCCGGGGCACCACTATGCAAGTGGCACGGCGCGGGGCGCGCACGGCAGCTATTCGAACATAGCGTGTCTCAACCCCGCCGCAGCCTTGCAGTGGGCGGTCCAATGCAAAACCGACCCAAAGAGCGCTATGGACACCGAAGCACGCATTGCAGCCTTTATGGAAGAAGCGATTGCCCCGATCCTTGCAACCGGAATTCAGGGCTACGCCTGCGACAAAGCCATGGCGGTTGTTGGCGGATGGACGAATATGACGACACAGTTGATGTGGCCCTGTGTGGGGTTATCTGCCGTATTGACTTCACGGATTAACCAGGCAGCCCACCGACACCTGCCAGATTTTGTGCCCGCGCGCCCCAATTGAAGGATGTTGTTGGCCTATCGTAAGATGTGAACATCGGTGGGCCATGAAGAAGCGCAGGAACCATGACGCTGGGTTCAAAGCCCGTGTGGCGCTGGAAGCCGTGAAGGGCGAGCGCACGGTGTCGGAGCTGGCCGCCGAACATG
>Ga0209652_1001439_pt1 | contig 19380 bp, 10 predicted proteins | sample SaaInl74LU_5_DNA_FD_184641 | JGI IMG/M metagenome (GOLD analysis project Ga0209652, IMG submission 184641) | Marine microbial communities from expanding oxygen minimum zones in the Saanich Inlet - ESP_74LU_5_DNA (SPAdes) (version 2) | ecosystem: Environmental > Aquatic > Marine > Intertidal zone... | reverse complement strand
TTCCAAACGCGCCGCCGCCGTTTCGGCTCCGGAGCGATCCTTGGAAATCGGAGCGAAGAAAAACGGAGGGAGGGTGGAAAAACGGGACGGCGCGCTCGACGCCGCGTCGCTTCTTTCCGCGCCCGTTCGCGAGAGCCAGAGCAAAGTCCAGCGCGAACGCCGCGACCGCGGTCACCGCACGCGGCTTCCCTCGAAGGCGTTTCTGGAGAAGGAGAACGTCCGCTTGAAACTCGCGCAGGAGGCGTACTTCGGGTCGACCCGAATCGGCGGGAAGAGCGCGAGCGCCGACGGCGCTCGCGCGTCCGCGATGGTGGCGAGTCGCGCGAACCTTCCGGCGAGCGGTTCGCGGGAAGAGGTTACGTCGGCTGTGGCGTCGGCGCCGGTGGTGGTTCTTTCCGGCGAAACTGGGTGCGGCAAGTCCACACAGGTGCCCCAGTTCATTTTAGAGCGGGCCATCGTTGAAAACCGCGGCGCGGAGACGAACATCGTGTGCACGCAACCGAGGCGCATCAGCGCCATCGGCCTCGCCGAGCGCGTCGCCGCCGAACGCGTGGAACGATGCGGCGACGTCGTCGGGTACTCGGTGCGTCTGGAGAGTAAGTTGAGCGAAAAAACCAGGCTTCATTTCTGCACGATGGGCATTCTGTTACGACGGTTGCTGTCCGACCCGTCGTTATCCGGCGTGACGCACGTCGTTTTAGATGAAGTGCACGAGAGGAGCGTCGAGTCCGATTTGCTGTTGTTGCTGTTGCGGCGGCTTTTGAACCGACGACGCGATTTGCGGGTGGTGCTGATGAGCGCCACGGCGGATGCGGACTTTTTCGCGGCGTACTTCGAAAAGCCCGACGCGGCGTCGGTCGCGGCGGGCGTGAAGGCCACGGCGGCAATCAAGGTGTTCATCAAGGGATTCACGCACCCCGTGCGCGAGTACTTCCTGGAGGACGTGCTGGAGATGACCGGCTTCGCGGTCGGGAAGGGCAGCAAGTGGGCCGTGAAGAAGGCGAAGGGCGCGCCGGGCGAGGCTCCGCCCGCCGACCGTCCCGACCCGCCGGACGCGGTTGACAAAAACGTCGCCGACGGCTCGGAGGACGCACCGGCGATTCCGGAGGACTGGGAGGACGACGACGACGTAAACGCGCCCGCGCCGGCTTCCGTCGCGCGCGAAACCTCCGGAATCGCCGCGAACGAGGACTGGACGGTTTTAACGGATTCGAATCGCGACGGTTCCGAAAGAAAGCGCGTGAAAGAAAGCGCGGCGGAGCGCGAGCGCGTTCGCCAAGACGAGCTCGCGGAGGCTTCGCGTCGTCTCTCCGAGTACAGCGACGCGACGCAGCGTTCGATCGCGAACGTAGATGAGAGCCTTCTGAACTATGAGCTCATCGAGATGCTCATCGGCGCCATCGCGAGGGCCGAGCGCGAAAACGGAGCCGGCGCGCTCGTCGCGCGTTTCGCCGACGGCGCCGTTTTCGACGAAAACGACAAAAACGCAAAAGACTTGGGCGCGGTTCTGGTGTTCCTGCCCGGCCAGATGGAGATCACTCGGTTGATCCGCGACTGCGAGCGGTCGAGGCACCTGCGCGAGGAGGACGTCGGGCGTCTGCAGTTTTTGCCTCTGTACGGCGCGCTGAGCTCGAACGACCAGCGCCGCATCTTCGCGCGCGCGCCTCCCGGCGTGCGCAAGGTGGTGGTGGCCACGAACATCGCCGAGACCTCCGTGACCATCGACGACGTGCGCTACGTGATCGACACCGGGCGCGCCAAGGAGATGGGATACGACAGCGCGCGGGGTCTCTCCGTCCTCGCGGACGCCTGGATCTCGCGAGCCGCGTCCATGCAGCGCAGGGGACGCGCGGGACGCACCGCGCCCGGCGCGTGCTTCGCGCTCTTCTCGCGCCGAGGCCGCGCCAACCTGACGCCGCACCAGCCCCCCGAGATGCTCAGAACGCCGCTGCAGCAGCTGTGCCTGAACATCAAGGCGCTCACGCCGAGCGGCGACGGCGGAGGCTCGATCATGCAGACGCTGGCGAGCGCGCCCACGCCCCCCGCGGCGGAGGCGGTCCAGACGGCGCTGCGCGAGCTGCGAGCGCTTCGCGCTTTAGACGCGGCGGAGACGCTGACGCCTCTCGGGCGTCACGTCGCGCACATGCCGGTGGACGCGCGCATCGGGAAGATGCTTTTGTTCGGCGCGTTACTCGGATGCCTGGATCCGATCCTGACCATCGCCGCGTCCATGGCCGGGCGTCCCGTGTTCGTGTCCCCCAAGGATGCCAAGGCGGAGGCGGACGCCGCCAAGCGACGGTTGGCGTCGCCGGGGAAATCGGACCACCTCACGGTGGCGTCGGCGTACGCGCAGTGGCAGAAGTGCGGCGGCGCGTCGGCGCGGCGTGCGTTCTGCGAGAAGAACTTTTTGTCGCAGCAGGCGCTGGAAGGCGTGCACGCGTCCAGGCAAGACTACGCCGCCGTGCTCGCGGACCTGGGCTTCGTCAGCCGCGAGTACCTCGCGAAATTGAAACGCGAGGGCGTCGGCGGCGGCGTCGCCGACCGCAACGCCGGCGTCGGGCGCGTCGTGAAGGCGGCGCTCGTGGCTGGTTTTTACCCGCAGGTGGTGAGCGTGCGACACCCGGAGACCAAGTTCGTGCAGACCGCGGGCGGGACGGTGGAGCGGGAGAGCCGTGACGGACGCGAGCTCAAGTTTTTCTGCGAGGACGTCGGGCGCGTTTTTCTGCACCCCTCCTCGGTCAACGCGAGCGCCGGCAAGTTCGAGAGCCCCTGGTTAGTGTTCGGCGAGCGCGTCGAGACGGCGCGCGTGTACGTGCGCGACTGCACGATGGTGGGCGCGTACGCGCTGCTCCTCTTCGGAGGCGACGTGGAGGTGGACCACGAAAAAGGGCGCGTGACCATGGACGGAGGTTGGGCGCAGTTCAGCGCGCCGGCGCGCATCGGCGTGCTCATTCGCGAGATGCGTTTGGCCGTGGACAAACTGCTCGAACGGCACATCGACGCCCCCGTCGCCGAGGGAGAGGATGACCTCTCGTCCTCGCCGGTGGTGAAGGCTGTGCTGGAGCTCCTGGCCACGGAGGGGCTCTAGGCGCGAAGAAGCCGAGCCGGATCGGACGGACGACGATACGCGACGCGCGCGGAGTGTTCGCGAGAGTCGACGCTCAATTCTACAAATCATAGGTATTAAAATAAAATTCACCCGGATGCTCACGCGGGCGCGGGGACGGCGGCGCCCTCCGCTGGCAATTCCTCCTTCGCAGACGCGGCGGCGTCCGCCGCAGCCTCCGACTCCGCGGCAGGCTCGGCGTCCCCGTTCGCCTCCGGCGCAGCCTCCGCCTCCGCCTTCGCCTCCGCGCCCTCGCTCGCCGGAGCCGGTTCCGCCTCCGCCGGCGCGGGCGCCTCCGCCGCCGGCGCCGCGGGCGGCGCCGGCATCGCGGGCGGCGGCGCCCACGGCGGCGCCTGCGCCTGCGGAGGATAGAACTGCGCCTGACCCATCTGCGCCGCCATCGCCGCCATCGCCTCCGCGCTCCCCGGCGGCATCTGCGCGTCCCCCGCGGGACCCCCCATACCCGTCATCCCCGCGAACGGGTTCGCCGCCGCGTGCATCCCCGGGAACGCGAAGGGCACGCCCATCCCCCCCATGCTCTGCCCCATCAGCGCCTGCAGCGCGGCGAACTGCTGCGCCTGCGCGAAGTCCCCGGGCGGCGCGCCCGGCGGGAACGCCGCGCCCGGGCCCCCGAACGGCGCCGGCTGCGCCGGCTGCGCGGGCCAACGGGGGCTCTGGTCCCCAAAGCCCGCGTGCGCAGCGGGCGGATCCTGCGCGGGCGGCGCCGAGACCGTCGCCTCCGCCCCCAGCCCCACCGACGGACCCGCGCGCGCAAAGGGTCCCGCCGGGTCCATAGGCTTGGCGAGGAGCGAGTATCGGCTCATCTGCTGCTGGTAGTCGATGAAGTGCGCGATGTACACGTGCGCCGCGCACAGCTTGAGCGCGCCGGGAGGCCGCGCCCCGGGCGGCGGCGGCGGCGGCGGCGGCGGCGGCGCGCCGCCCAGCGCCGCGGCCATGCTCTGGATGTCGAATCCCGGGGGCCATCCCGCGTTCATCGCCGCCGTGGCGCCCGGCGTGCCGTACAATTGGCTCGCCATCGCCGCCATCGCCGTCGGGTTGGAGAAGAGCGCCTGCATGGGGTTCGCCGCCGCGCCGGGGAAACCCGCCGGGAGACCCGCGGGGACCGTCCCGGGGACGGCGTTCCCGTTCTCCGTCTCGCGCTTCGCCGCTTTCGCGCCGTCCCCGGCGTCGTCCCCGGCGTCCTTCTTCCCCCGCGCGCGCTTGCGCTTGGCGGGGGCGGAATCGTCGCCGCCGGCGAGCGCGGCGAGGTTGGCGAGGTCGAAGAGCGCCTCCGCCACCTCCTGCTCCTTCTCGCTCGCCACCTTCGCCTTGGGCTTCGGTTTCGGTTTCGGCCGCGCGCCGTTCTTGCCGTCGGACGAGCTCGGGTCGGGGCGTTTCAGGACTGCGAAGAAGACAAAAAAGTGGCGAACGACGGGAACGCGAAGGAAGGGAGTCGTCAGAGACCGCGCGGCGCGATGACGAATGAATCGATCGCGTTTTGAGAAAACGTCCGAAACGTTCAGACGGCGACGAAAGAAAAAATCCGTCAGACATGTCTGAGGGAAATCTTCCTCGGATGACGCGACCTTCGGACCGCCCCTCGGCACGGAGGTTCGGGTGGAAAATCTGGGTGTGGCGCGATTCTCGATCGAAAAAGCGGCCGAACGACGCTTGGCTGGAAACCGCGCGAGCGAGGGAAATCCGTGAGCCGGAAGGGCGGACGTTTGGGTCCCTCGCTCGATGCCGTCGAGTGCCGTACCTGTCCTGGCCTTCCTCGGCACTGAAGGCACCGGCTCGTTCATCGCGTCTCGTTTCTGCGGGGCGACAGGGGAGAGGCGCGTCAGGCGGTGCGCGGTGAAGTCGAAAATCGATTCGCGGAAACAGAGCGCGCCACCCTGCGGTCGATTTTGAGGGCGTGGCGCCGGAGCGACACGGAGACGCGGGCGTGCGCGCGGCGCGACGGCGGCGAATGCGGACCGCCGAGGCGTTTGCCGTCGGGGAAACTCGCCGCGAGGCATCGGCGCCCGGGACGCGCGGTGTCGGGAGGGCTCGAACGACGCGCCTCGCGTCGGTGGCGATCGTCACCGCGCGCGTACCTCAGGAAAAAACAACTCAGCCGAGCGATAACTTTTTGCGTCGCTCAACGGCGTGACCGACGAACGCGCGCCCTGGCGGTCGCGACCTTCCAGGCTGGGACGCTCGAGGGCGGCTCGAGGCGGTGAGATGCCGCGCGCTGTCTATGCGCTCGGGGATGCTCCGGTACGCCGCGCCGAACCCCGAAGCCGCGAGGACGCCTATCGACTCGCTCTGCAAACAGACACGGTGGATTAGATTACTCTACTCCGTCGCGAAATGAACGAATGTTACGTTCGGGCTCGGCGCCCGGCGAAACCTCGGGCGGCGCGCCTCGACAAAGAGAATCAAGCGTCGAAGCCGGTCGTGCCGCCGCGCCGTGTCCCGACCACGGGGTCGCTGAAATCGCCCGGTCGTGCCTCTCTGCGGCGCGCGCGCGTCCCGCGCGACTGAAGCCGAGTCGCGCCGAACACGGGGTTTCTTCAATCGATTGAGAAGACGCCGCGAACGCGCCGTCCTCGTCGGGCTGGCTCGGTTTTCGCGCCAGATTCGTCCTACGGCGGCGGTTCCCGAAAAAATCCGTTCGCCCCGTCAGCAGTAAGCCGGTCGTTTTCCTCCAGTCACAGACCGTCGCGCGCGCCCGATCGATCGACGCCGTCGGTTCGAAACGGCTTCCGATACCAGCGGCGAAAAAGTCGCGCCCTCGCGCATGCGCGCCGGTTTTCAAAGTGATCGTTGCTCATTTGAAATTTCCAGCGGCGGGGTGGATGGGGGCGCAGAGGTGCGCGCGCGGAGTGCACGCGGCGCAACCGAACGCGATGTCCGCCCACGCGGAAGGCTTCCCGCCGGCGCACGCCGGCGCCGGCTCCGCCGCGTCCGGCCAGCTCGAGGAGCTCCAGGGCTTCTCCAGGCACCTGCTGGCGAAGCTGGACGAGTCGCGCAACATGGGGCAGTTCAGCCAGGCGGAAATCGAGCTGCTGCGCAAGAAGCTCAGCGTCGTGGTCAACGCGTTCAGCGCGGAGCGCGCGAAAATAGAGGGCGAGCTGAACACGGTGCGTGTCTCATCGCGCGCGCGGGGACCGCGCCGCGGCTCCCCCGTCGTTCCCCCGGCGCGGCTCCCGAACGCGCGTCGACGACGCGTCGTCGTAATCTTCCCTCGTCGTCCGCCCTTTTGCGCGAGACCCGTCGCGCTCATCCCCCCGTCGTCGTCTGACGTCTCTCTCCCCGCGCCTCTCCGAACGAACGCTTCACGCCACGACGTGACGGTCGCAGATGGCGCACTCGTACGAGCAAGACATCGCCGAGCGCGACTACGCCATCTCCTCCGCGCAGCTCGAGCTCGCGAACGCCAAGAGGCACATCAAGGTTCTCGAGGTGCAGCGCAGCGCGCTGTCGGATGACGTCGAGACGGCGCGCACCGAGTACGAAGTGCTCGTCGCGCAGCTCGCGGAGGAGCAGGACTCGGGGGACGCGCTCAAGAAAGAGCTGTCTTCCCTGCGCAGGGCGCTGCAGCAGGCGGCGCACGGCCTCAGCGAGGCGGACGCCGAGCTGGAGAGGACCATGCGCCAACTCGAAGAGGCGAGGCGGGACGTCGCGCGCGCCGAGCGCGACGCCGAGCGCGGCGCGTCTCTTCGCGCGCAGACCACCGACGCGCAGGCGGCGGCGACGCAGCTCGCGCGCGCGGAGGCGAAACTGGAGGAGGTGATGCGCCGGGAAGCCGGCCTGGAGCAGCGGCTGATCTTCGAGCGCGAGGCGAAGGAGGCGCTGGAGGAGACGGCGGCGCGTGAGCGCGCGGCGGCGGCGCGCGCCGCGGAGGATGCCAGCCGCGTCGCGGGCGAGGCGGCGTCTCTGCGCCGCGAGGTGACAGAACAGCGCGGCGCGCAGCACGAGCTGCAGCGTCTGCTGGCGGAGCGCGACGGGAGCCTCGCCGTGCTCAAGGCGCAGCTGGCGGACGCGGAGGGCAAGTACGCGAGCACGCGCGCGGGCACCGAGCCCGAACTGCGCGGGCGGCTGCACGAGGTGGAGCGCCGCGCCGCCGAGATGGCGCGCGAGCTCGGCGCGAAGGGTGCCGCGCTGCAGGCGCTGGAGCGCCAGCTGGGCGAGCGCACCGCGGAGGCGGCCACCGAGCGCGAGCGCGCGGAACGCTCCAGGCACAGGGTGCGCGCGCTCGAGGCTGAGCTCAGGGCGGAGCGGTCCCGCGACTCGAGCTCGGCGGGCGCGTCGGGGGGCGGCGAATCCGGCGCGTTTGCGTCGCGAGGAGACGCGGGGAGGGGGGAGAAGCGAACGAGCGCGCCGCCGCCGCGGTTCCCGGCGGCGGAGCGCAAAGGCCGACAAAAACAAAAGCGCGTCGCCGAGGCGGAGACGAAGGCGGTCGAGGAGAAGATTGTCGACGCGCGGTCCGAGAAGGAGCGGGCGGCGGCGAAGGAAGCCGCGAAGGAGAAGGCGCAAGCCGCGGTGGCGGCGGCGGCGGAGCTCGAGACGAGCGGCGCCGACGGGTCGCTCGGGTCTCTGTTCGCCGGGGACGGCGCGAACGCCGTCGTGGTCAACGTGCTGGACCACCTCAGCTTGAGCGGGTACGTCTCGCCCTTGGCGAAAGAGAAAGCCGCGGCGGGCGCGAACGAGCCCGCCGGCGTGACCGTGGGCGGCTTGAACCTGACGCCCCCGGGAACGGCGGAGAAGCCCTCTGCGGCGAAGGCGCGCGCCAAGCGCGTCGCCGCCGCGTTCGAGAGCGAGGAGACGGCGAGCGAGACGGCGATTGAAAAACGCTCCGAAGCGCCCGTTTCGGAACCGACCGAAGCGCAGAACGAAAAGGAAGGTGAAGGTTTCGTCGCGAGCGAGCCGTCGAACGCGGACGTCGCCGACGACGTCTCGAAACCGCCGGACCTTACGTTCGTGGACGACGACGCGTCCACGGAGGAGATCGAGGCACCCGACTCGGGCGAGGAGGTGGCGCCGCGCGTCACGCGGTCGGCGAAGAAGGCGACGCCCGCGAAGTCTCCGGCGAAGGGCGAGACTCCGAGCAAAAGGGAGCGGGGCAAGACCCCCAAGGGCAAGCTCATCGGCGGGCTGCGCATGCCCCTGGCGAACCTGGGGCAGAAGAAGTCGACTTCGAGCGATTCGGGTTCCGGCGGCGCCGCCGCGTCTCGCGGCGCGGCGGAGGCGGGCAAGGAGAAGGGGGGCGAGCGGAAAAAACGCCGGCTGCTGAACCAACAGACGGTGGGCGGCGACGAGAAGACGCACCCGTCGTTACTCTTCGGGGTGGGGAGCGACTTCGCGGTGCCAAAACCGTAGTACATACGCGCGTTCAGAAAAACATCCATCGGTAGACTATGTTTCCCTCTAGCTCGCTCGTCTCGCTCGTCTCGCTCGCTCGTCTATTCGCGGATAACACCGGCTTTATCCGTCTCCCGCGCGGAAGGCGTCGAACAGCGTCTTCTGCTTGGCGTCTGCTTTCGCGCCGTCCCGCGCGCGCCGCCGCCGCTTGGACGCGAGGCCGCCGGAAGAGTTTTCGTTCGAGCGCGCCAAAACGCGCGCGTCCGCCGCCTCGGTCTCGCGCCGCAGCAGTCCCCGCGCGAAGTGCCAGTCCTCGTGCTCGGCGCGGTCCGCCTCCGCGACGGTCCGCCCGCACGCGCACGTGTAAGTAGTCGCCGCGGGAACGGAGGGGTCGGCGGAGGGGTCGACATCAAGCCGCCCCGCCGCCGCGTCCAGCGCGGCGTCCACGCGCGTCTGCTTCCTTCCGCCTTCCGTCTCCCGTTCCGCGCCTTCGAGCTGGCTCGCCTTGACGCCGACGAGGCGTACGCTCCCCAGACCCGTCTCGTGGCGGAACAGGCGCAGCGACGCCTCGACGAGTACCGCGGCCGAGTTCTCGGCGCGGTGTAACGATGTCTGCCTCTGCGTCACTTCGAAGGTGGCGCGTTTGATTTTCAACGTCACCGCGCGCGCGGCGAGGTTTTCTTCTTTGAGCGACCCGGCAACCTCCTCGGCGAGCGTTGCGATGACGCGCTCGAGCACGCGCCGGTCCGCCGTGGGCGCGAACGTTTTTTCCTGGCCCAGGCTCTTGCGCGCCACCTGCGTGCCCGGCAGGAGCGCGCGCGTCGGTCTTCTTTCCGTGCCGACGCCCATCGACGCCTCGAGCAGAAACGCAAACGCGCTTTTCGAGAAGAGCGCGGCGACGACGGCGCGTTTGGCGAAGACGTCGCCGCACGCGCTCATCCCGAACGCTGCGAGCACGCGTTCGTTGACCTTCCCCACGCCGCCCACCTTGCGCACGGGCAGAGGATTCACCAGACGCAAGATTTGTTCGCGGTCGTTGGCGAGAACCATCTGCCCGTCCGGCTTGTTCATATCCGAACACACCTTCGCGAGCCGGCGGTTGGGCGCGACGCCCGCGCTGCACGTGAGGCCGCTCGTCTTCGCGCGCACTTTCGCGCGCAAGTCGGCGGCGGCGGCGCTCGCGTCGACGCCGCGCGTCTCGAGGTACTCGGTGACGTCCAGGAACGCCTCGTCGAGCGAGACGGCGTCGAAGTCGGCGTCGAACTCGCGGAACACCTCGCGCGCCAGCTCCGCGTACCGCCGGTACTTCGGAAAGTCGGGCGTCACGAACGTCAAATGCGGACACAACTTTTTCGCGATGAAGCCGGGCATGGCGCTTCGCACGCCGAACGTGCGCGCGACGTAGTTGGCGGTGGAGATCATGCCTATACCGCCGACGGCGATCGGAATGCGCGCCAACGAGGGGTTCTCCAGGGTGTGCACGGCGGCGTAGAAGGCGTCCATGTCGACGTGGATCCACGTGCGGGACAAGTCTCGCTTTTTTTCCAACGTCTTCACTCTCGCGTCGACGTCGCGCTGAATACGGGCCAGGTGCTCGGGCGTCAGGCGGGCATGCGCCGCTCGCATCTCCCGGATCTTCGCCTCCACCTTCTCCTCCTTCCGGTTTTCGTTCCTGTAGTGCGCGGAGTTCTTGGACATCTCGTCCACGACGCGGCGGACGTGCGCCTTGTCCACCCCGTCCATCCCGGCCTTGTGGTTGACGAACGCGGAGGTGTAGTGGCCATGCGCGTCGGAAGGCCCCGCGTCCCCCGCTCGCCGGGAGGACGCATCCGCGAAATCCTCCAGGAGCCCCTCATCCTCCTCTGAGGAGATATCGTCGTCGTCGAACGCGTGCCCGTCCATCGCCACCAAGGGTGAGACAAGCGCCCCCTCGCGCGCGCAGATCTGAGGCGGGCGCGAGGGCGAAGCACAAGATTCTGGGCACACGAAACTGGGTGCCCACAAATCGGCGTTGTTTTGAAAGCGGCTCCCACAGCGTGACGCGCGCGGGTCGCGACGAGATCGGCGAACAGATGGCCGACCGTTCCCGCGACACGCACGCGCGAGGCGGCGAAGCGCCTCGCCGCAGAGACCGCTCGCGCGATTTCGACCGGCGCCGCGACGACGGCGGGCGATCCTCCAGCAGCCGGTGGGACTGGAACAGCGGGGACCGGCGTCCGGGACGCGACGACCGACGCGGAGGAGGTTCGCGACGAGCGCGTTCGCGGGACCGAGCCGCGGACGACCGACCCACCAAGCGGTTCCGGAACGATCCCACGCGGGGACCCCAGCAGGGCGCACGCGACCCTCCCCGTCCCCCGCGCGCCGGGGACGAAGCCGACGACGAGGCGCTCGACCAGATCGTCTCCATCGCCGAGGAGGAGGCTTTTTTCAAGCTCGACGACGACGACGACGACGACGCGCGCGCTGCGAAGAAGCAGGGCACGTTCGTGTCGTCCAAGTCCGAGGAGGACGACCCGCGTCGTCTGGAGATGCGCCAGAAGCAGATCGACTTCGGGTACAACACGCTCGGGTACGCGCGGTACGTCGAGCTGGTTCCCAAGACCCGGCGGTCGCGCGACAAGAACAAGCACCCGCGCACGCCGGACGTCAAGCAGGTGTGTTCCAAGCGCAGCTTCGACGGGCAGGTGAAGAAGTGGAGGCGTCTGCTTCACGCGTGGGACCCGCCCGTGGAGGAGGACGAAGAGGTGGTGGACGTGCCTCTCCCCGAGGACGTCGTCGCGACGGAACACAGAGGCGACGAAAAAGATGCGAGCCTCGAGGCGGTTGAAACGGAGACGGCGACGGCTCGCGACGCGAATGATCACGTCGCGGCGGGCGCGGCGTCGAAGACCATCTACGACGACTGGGAGGGCTCGGATGACGATTTCGGGGGCGTGTAGGTGGACGTATATATACAAATAGGTTCTGATTGTACAAGACGTACGGTCGGTCGACACGTGTAGACGACGCAACCTCGGGTTCGCGCTTTGAACGCGCGACGAATCAAACGTCGTCCTCGTCCTCGTCGTCGCTCGGCGGTTGCGGCTCAGGAACCGTCTGAGCCGCTTTTCTTCCGCGTTGGTTCAACTTCGCGCGTTCCAAGACGAACTTGCCCTCTTTGTACTTCTGGCTCTCTTCGAACGCGCGCTCGTACCGCCACCCCACGACGCGCAGGCACTTGTCGCAGTGCACGTCGTGCACCATGTGCTTCCCGGTGGTCATGAAACGTTCCTCAGCCTCGCTCCTCCACGAAACGTTCACGACGTCATCGAAGAGATACGCCCTGCCGTTTCGGGAGTGGAAGGACCGGGAGACTATCGACTCGACGCGCGCGAGGTGCGCCTTGCACGACTTGCACATGTAGAGATGACCGTCGAGGTACTCGAGGAAAGGGCGCCCCATGGGCGCCTCCCGATGGATACTCGTGGACGTGCGCCGAGCTCAGTGCGCGTCAGCATCTCGGAGAACACCGAAAAACTCCCGGGAAAAAGATTGCGCTGACCTGGACGGCCCGGGCGCAGCCGGGCCGGGCCGGCCGCGAAAAATCACCCGGCGAAAAGTTTTCGCGTCTCGGCTATTACGGCTATTCCCGCGCTAGTGTTGTCTACCTCGCGCGACGACCTACCTCGCGCCCGGATCACGCCTATCGAGTCCCAGGATCGATTTCTTTCCCGGGACGCAAACGACGCGTCCGTCCGTCACCTCGCCGCCTCGCCCTCCTCCTCGTGTCTCTGGTAAAACAGGATGTACCCCTGTTCGCTCGAGCCCTGGTTTTCGCGCGTGTTCCCGTAGAGGCGCAGCACGTCCGCCTCCTCGGCAATGTCCACGGCGTCGTCGTCGAACGTCAGCCACTGCCCGTGCGACTTGACCAGCGAGACGTAGTGCCCGTGGTTGGGCCCCGACCCCACGTGCACGACGACGGCGAACAGGTGGTACGACGCGTCGGTCTGTGCCTCAGAAGCCTCCTCCGACAGCGTGTCGATCCGCAACTCCGGCGGGAAAACAACGCGGTGCATGAGCTTCGCGTGGCGCCCCGCGCTCTCGACGTACTTGAACCGCTTCAAGTGCAGCGCCAGGACGGACGGCGCGGATTTTAACACCATGCGCTTGTGCGCCTCTTGTAAACCGCCACACTTGTCGCACTGGAACTTGTCGCGGCAAGACAAGAGCTCGTTTTTGGAAAACGAACGTAGACACGCGGTGACGCTCGCGTTTTGCTCGACGTCCAGCGAAAGATCCAGAAACGCCTCGTCGCGTTTTGTCACGTTCTCGCACCATAAACACTCCGTCTCGTTCGTGAGGTGCCCCTGGAAAATGTCATGGATCCACGTCGTGACCGGCGTTGTGCTCGTTCCTCTCACGCTCGCGGTCGCGGCCGGCGTTTTTTTTCGTTCCGCCGATGCATCAGGCGGGTCTTTGTCAATGAGCTTCGCTTTCTCCTCGCGCTCCAAGATCTCGCAGCACTCGTTGAGGGTGTAGTTGAAAAACTCGTGCGCGTCTTGGTGCATGAACGAGCGGAACAGCTCGTTGTCGTGCTTGAGCCTCGCGATGAACCGCTTCGGGGAGTACACGCCCGTGCGCTTCTTCTGCGACGCGATCTCGTGAAACAGCTCGCCGAGGCACGTCAGCAGGTTCTCCTCGCGCGTCGCGGGGAGGCGCTCGTAGTAACTCAACAGCCCCTCTCTGAACGGTTTGCAGAAGTACAGCGCCTGCAGCACGGAGTTGGCGTAGCACGTGTTGCCGAAGTTCTCGAGGCCGTAGTATCGCTCACCGTTGGGGATGTGACCGTCGATGGCCTTCTCCAGCTTCGTGGAGCTGTTCCCCTGCGCGCGTGGAGAGGAAGGGACGGTCGGGCGATCGAGAACGTCAGATTCGCGGGCGAACGCGGAGGCGGGGGAAGCAGATGCGGCCGGGTTCGGGTCGGATCGCGCGCGTACCATGGCGCGGGGAGACCTGCGAGGTCGGCGCGGTCGCGGGAAGGCCCGGGGAAGTGCGCCGCCGAGACGACCGGCGCGCGGGGCGCAGTGCTGCCCGCAGACGTACTGTAGACGAGAAGAGTTTTGGTGTTTGGTGGCGGGTTCTCCAGACGCTCGTCTTTCGACGGTTTCGAGAAAAATTGCACATACACTGTACGTGTATCAAAATAAATGTACCGCTAGCCTCGCGTGCGTTTCGCCCGTCATCACCGTTTCGCTCGAACGGTGAGACATCCTCCTTCACTCCGTGTCCTCCTCATCGAGCGCTCAGAAGATGCCGAGGAACTTTTTCTTCTCCTCGGGCGCCGCCGCCTCCGCCGCGGGCGCCGCGGGGGCGGGCGCCGTCGCCGCGGGCTCAGCCGCCGCCTCCGCCTTCTTGGGCGCCTGCGGCCCCGTGCTGGCGACACGCTGGTACCTCTCGGCGAGCGCCGCGAGGCGCTTCGCCTCGCCGGTGGCGCTGGCGAACACCCCGGGCGCGCCGATGCGCCAGGCCCAGTTCCCGTCGGCGACGCCGGGCGTGTTCATGCGCGCCTCGTTGCCGAGACCCATGACGTCCTGCATGGTGAACACGCACGCCTTGCTGACGGAGGACATGCCCATGCGGATGAAGCCCCACGCGGCGCCCTCGGCGTCGGAGATGCCCGCGTAGTTGGCGAGCTTGAGCTTGGTTTTCTCATCCTGGTTCTCGTACCAGCCCTGACTCGTCTCGTTGTCGTGCGTGCCGGGGTAGCAGAACGAGTTCTCGTAGTGGTTGTGCAGCAGGTGCGGCGAGCGCTCGTCGTCGCCCCACGCGAATTGGAGCACCACCATCCCCGGCGCGTCGATCGCCTCGCGCAGCGCCACGACGTCCGTGGTGATCACGCCGAGGTCCTCCGCCACGATGGGCGCGCCGCCCAACGCTTTCGCGATGCCCTTGAAGAAGGACTCACCGGGGCCGACCATCCACGAACCGGTTTTGGCGGTTTTGGCGTCGGCGGGAACGGAGTAGTACGCGGCGAAGGCGCGGAAGTGGTCGATGCGCACCTCGTCGTGCAGCTCCAGCGCGCGCCCAAGGCGGCCGGCCCACCAGCGGTAGCCCTCGGCTTCGTGCGCGGGCCAGTCGTACAGGGGGTTGCCCCACAGCTGGCCGTCGTCGGAGAAGGCGTCGGGGGGGACGCCCGCGACAGCGCTCGGCTTGCACTCGCCGTTGAGCAGAAACAACGATTGGTTGGCCCAGACGTCGGCGGAGTGCCCGCCGACGTAGATGGGCATGTCGCCCACGAGCGCGACGCCCTTGTCGTTGGCGTACTTCTTGATCGCGAGCCACTGCTTGTCGAACAAAAACTGCGTGGCGCAGAACTCGTCGATGGACGCGGTGGACGACGCGCGCTTCGCGTCGAGCGCGGCGGCGTCGCGCGTGCGCAGCTCCGTCGGCCAGTCCCACCAGTCCTTCCCGAGCAGCTCGGGGGTCTTGCAGATGGCGTCGAAGAGCGCCGCTTCCTTGAGCCAAACCTCGATCTCGGGCCTCGAGCGCCACGCCAAAAACGCAGCCTTGAGCTCGTGCGAGTCGGGAAGCGCCAACAAGTTGTTCGCGGCTTTCGCGATGACGGGCTCGTTCTTCTCCGCCACGGCGTTGAAGTCGACGTCGCCGCGCATGTTGTACGGGTGCGGGAGCTCGTTTGATTCCAGCAGGCCGTCCTTGACCAGCTCCGGGAGGGAGATCATGAGGGTGTTCCCGCAGTGCGCGTCGCGGCCGGAGTAGGGCGACCAGTAGTCCTCGCGGATGCCGGGGATGGGGCGGCCGGGGGGCACCAGCGGGAGCACCTGCCAGATCTGCATCTTCGCCTCGGCGAGCCAGTCCACGAACGCGTACGCCTCCGCGCCGAGGTCGCCGATGCCGTACGAGCCGGGAAGCGAGGTGGGGTGCATGATGACGCCCGCGCGGCGGGGCACGGGGGGAGCGGGGAACATCGTGGTGTAGCCGTCGACCACGGGCTCGCCTGCGGTCGTCGGGAAGGACGGGGACGAGGTGAGTCCGCGGCGCGCGGGCGGAAACGACGCTTCGAGCGCGTGCAAAGACGCGGCCGCGGGGCGGTCGAGGCGCCGAGCGTGGCGCCTAGAGCGGGCGGTGGCGTGCGTCGAGGCTGCGCTCGCACGCACGCGTCCTGAAACCCAGATCGCCACCTTCACCCAGGCGCGAGGGGACGCGTTCGGGCCTCGGCCGTGCGCTCCACGCGCTTCGCGCGCCGGTTCGAGGCCAGCCGCGGAAAAAAACAGATCGGAGTCGGGACGCACCAGTCTTGGGCGCGGCCATGGCACGGACAGCGCGCGCGACGCGCGGCTTGCCGGCAGAGCGCGCGCGCCTGAGCGCAGACGGCGCGAGAGGCACCGCTTGGGTAGCAGCGAAGGACGCCATGGCGCGTGCAGCCGCCGCGTCCGTTGGGAAGTGTGCGGCGGCCTCGATGCGATTTCAAAAAGACCGTTCACGACTCAACAAACGAAAAGATTGCGATCGACTCGAAAAAGTACTGGCGCACGCCGCTCGTGTGCGGCTCAGGATTTCCACGCTGGACGCGGAGAACTCGCAAACGCGTTTGAAACCTCGTATGGGTTTCGTGGGCAGCCTGGGATGACGATCATCAGATCAGTCGTCGGTGGGCCCAACTTTCGGCAGGTGAAAGAGTATCGCTGCACTTTCCCACTCTCGGACGCGCGCTCGGCGGACGGGGGGTGCCGGACACTCCCCCCGCACCCCGATGTCGTCGTGCGTCGCCGCGGTCGCGTGCCGCGCTCCCCGACGGGCGCGTCCCCGGCCGCGACCTCCGGTCGGGGGCCGCGCGGGGACCCGCGCCTTCCTCCGGGCATCCGCGACGCGCGTTTCGTCGGCGAGCTCTCTCGACGTTCGCGAGTGCGTGCTGAGCGTGGACGTGGGCACGACCGCGCTGAAAGCCGTGCTCCTCGCGCCCGACGGCACGGCGCTGGGCGCCTCCGAGCGCGCGTACGCGCGCGGCACGACGCGCGGCGACTCGGGTCTGTCCGGCGCGATGGAGCAGGACCCGAACGAATGGATCGAGGCGTTCGCGCACGCCGCGCGCGACGTGCTGGCGCCGTTCGGCGACGCCAAGCCGGCGGGCGTCGCGCTGAGCGGCCAGATGCAGAACGTCGTGCTGGCGCGCGCGGGCGCGAGCCTGCGGCCGTGCCTGCTGTACTCGGACGTGCGCGCGGTGGAGGAGGCGGAGCACATCCGAAGACGACTACTCGAAGACGGAGACGCCGACTCCGTCGCGACGGGTTCGTTTCCGCTCTCCAACTTCAAGGGCGCGGCGGCGTGCTTGTGCAAGTGGCTGTGGCTCGCGCGCCACGACGCGGAGACGCTCGCGGAGGCGGAGACGCTGTTGCTGGGCGCGCACAGTTTCCTGGCGTACGCGCTGTGCGGCGGCGACCGCGCTGCCGCGGCGTGCGACCCGACGACGGCGTCCACCACCGGCCTCCTGTCTATGGGCCCTTCCGAAACGGAAACCTCCGCGCGCTGGGCCAAAGAGGCGTGCGGCCGCTTCCCAGGGGTGGACCCCGCGCTGCTGCCTCCCCTGCTGCTCGGGTTCGCGCCTCCGCCGGTGGGGGAGGTCTCCTCGAGAACCGCGAAAGCGTTGGGGTTACCGCGGAACCTAGAGCGCGTGCCCGTGTTCCACGGCGTGGGCGACCTCGCGAGCACCACCGTCGGGGCGGTGGGCGTCGGCGCGAGCTCTTGCGGCGCTTCGTACGCGTACTTGGGCACGTCCGGGTGGATCGCGCGCGTTCAAACGCGAGACTCCGCGGGCGCTCTTCCGACGCTCGTGACAAAAAACAAAAACGTCGGTGAACCAAAACCCACGACGTTCACGCTGCTTCACCCTGACCCCGCGCTGGAGATTTTCGCGGCGTCGATGGTGACCGCCGGCGGGAACGTGGAGTGGGCGCGGCGCGTTTTGTTGCCCGGCGACTTTGGCGACGGCGACAAATCGCCGACGCGCTTCGACGCGGCGGCGTCGTCGGCGCCGACGGGGAGCGAGGGCGTGCTTTTCCTGCCGCACCTCAACGGCGAGCGCTCGCCGTTCACGGACGCCACCGCGCGCGGGTGTTTCGTGAACCTCTCGCCCGCCACCACCACGGGGCACATGTGCCGAGCCGTCCTGGAGGGCGTCGCGTACAATTACCGCGCGCTGAACGACGCGCTGGAGGCGCCGGACGTGTCTCGACGTGTCTCGTCAACAATCGGCGCGCCGATGCCCTTCCTGGGCGGAGGCGCCAAGTCGCCGCTGTGGACGCAGATCCTCGCGGACGCCACGCGGCACACGCTGGCGCCTCTGCCGGACGCCTCGACGGTCGCCGCCAGAGGCTGCGCGGCGGGCGCGTTCGAGCGCCTCGGGCTCTGGGGCCCTTTGAGCGCGGAGGAAAGGGGGAGGGCGAAACCGCCCGCCGGGTATTTCCCGCGCGACGGTAAAGGCGACGCGGTCGCGCCGGACGCCGACGCGGCGGCGACGCACGACAAAAACTACGAGGTGTGGCGCAAACTGCACGACGCGCTGGCTGGCGCGGGCGCCGGAAGCTTAGTGTGAGTGTGCTGTATTTACCTTCGTAATACTTTAGAAAGTATCACGCGTCGTGCGAAAAGTCCCGCGAAAAAGTCCCGCGTGCCGATTTCTCGGCACTGCCGAAACGCGCGGCTTCGGTCGAAAAGCGAGGGCGCTCGCGCGAACGCACACGCGTCGAACGCGACACGCACGTCCGCCGCTCGAGTTCGATGCCGGTCACGCGACGATCGCCGCGGGGCGCGGCGAAGCGCCCCGCCGAGACCGAGGCGGAGCCGGAGAAGGCGCAGCGTCCCCGCGTCGAGGAGGCGAACGTGCCCGCCGCCGCCGCCGCTGCGCCATCGACGTCCGCGCCCGACGTCCCCGCTCCCGAGAGCGCACCGGCGGCACCCGCTGAGGTGCAAGCGCCCGCGGACGCTCCTTCTGCTCCTTCCGAGCCTGCCTCGGCGCCCGCCCCCGCGGCTGCGCCCTCCGGCGCGGCCGGCGCGGGCGCGGGCGCCGGCGGCGGCACCGCGATGATCCGCGGTTTGCCCAAAACCTGGGACGAGCGCGATTTCCGCAAGTGGCTCGACACGCTCGTGGTGGCGCGTTCGAGCTGCAAGAAGAAGAAGCAGTGGCCGTACGGGTTCATCACGTTCGGGTTCCTGGAGGACAGGCTGCACGCCACGAAGACGCTCGAGGGGTGCGTGCTGGGCGGCCGCCGGGTCACCGTGCACGAGGCGCTCAACAAAAAGCCGCACGACAACACAACGGGGTCGTCCGACGCCGTCCACGGTCGGACTCGCGAGGAGCTCATCGTCGCCGCCGCGGACCGGGGCGCTCGGCGGGACGTTCGGGACGCGGTGTGCCCTCTGTGGGCCACGCCGTATAACGAGCAGCTCGCGAAGAAGCGCGCGAAGGTGGAGGAGGCTCTAAGAAACCTCACGCGGCACACCGCCAAGAACTGCAAGCGGCTCAAAAAGCAAGGCGCCGGCGGGACGTGGCGGTGGCCTTCGTGGATTGGCGAGTCGAACAAACGCGGGAAGCTCGCGGCGCCGGTGGAGGGCATCGTGCGCTCGCCCGTGCTCGAGGGGTACCGGAACAAGTCGGAGTTCACCATCGGCCCGGACGCGGACGGCGTGCCCACCGTCGGGTTCAACGTCGGGCTGTTCAAGGAGGGCGTCACGGCGGTGGCGAGCGCCGAGAAATGCCGGCACATCTCGCCCGTCGCGAAAAAACTCGCCGCCGCGACGCAGGCGTTTCTGCGTACAGACGCCGCGAACGGCGGCCTGCCGGTCTGGGACAAGAGACGGGGGACGGGGTTCTGGAGGCTGCTGGTCGTGCGCGAGGGGGGGATGGCGCCGGAAACGGGCGAGTGGGCCGA
>Ga0209652_1001437_pt1 | contig 19383 bp, 27 predicted proteins | sample SaaInl74LU_5_DNA_FD_184641 | JGI IMG/M metagenome (GOLD analysis project Ga0209652, IMG submission 184641) | Marine microbial communities from expanding oxygen minimum zones in the Saanich Inlet - ESP_74LU_5_DNA (SPAdes) (version 2) | ecosystem: Environmental > Aquatic > Marine > Intertidal zone... | reverse complement strand
CGCGTGAACCGCCGCTTCTCTCTCTCGCGCGCCATCTTGGACGCCTACGAGGGCAAGCAATTGGAAGGCGCCGAAGCCGAATGGTTGCAAGAAACGCGCGCCGAGGCTAACAAGGCCGGCGTAATGATGAGCGGAAACGTGGGTGTACCACAAAAGGCGCAAAAGCGTGCTTTGGGTGATGCCGACGAGCACGCAGCCACGACGGGCTCGGGTTCTGCCTTTGTGCCTACGTTGGTGCAGTCAGGCGTCGATGCCCTCTGGGCTCCCTCTGTGGCCGAGCAGGTGGGCACAACGGTGATCACGGGCGCAACGGGTAACCTCATCTTCCCAAAGACGAAGGTGAAGCCTTCTTTGTCCGCTGACATCGCCGAAGGTGGCAACAACAGCACTTCGGGCTTGGAATTGGACTCTGTGACGTTGACTCCACGCCGCGCGTCTTACTACACGCAACTCACGCAGCAGTTGATGCTCCAGGGCGGTAACGTAGACGACTACATCGCACGCCAGTTGAACAACGGTATCAACCAGCGCATCGACGCGGCATTCTTTGCTACTATCTTGGGCGCTTCTGGCGTGACGGACAACAGCAGTGCCGGCGCTTCTACCGACTTCACTAACGCTTTGGTGTACACGATGGAAAAAGACCTCTTGGCCAACTACGCCAACCTTGACGGCGCGGTGTGGGTGATGTCACCCAAGGCGTTGGAGCTCTCGCGTAGCGTGGCGGCAGTGAGCAGCGTTTCGGCCTTGCACGAGGGCGGACGTTTTGCAGGCTACCAGTACTACAAGACTCCACACGTAGCCGACACCAACAGCGGAAACGACGGGCAAATCATCTTCGCCAACTTCGCACAGTCAGCCGTTATGGCGTTGTTCGGTGGTTTGGACATCTTCGTGGACCGAGCGGGCGCTTTGGCCGTGTCGGGCGAGATGAACATCCACATGAACCGCTACTACGACTGCGACGTGACGAACGCAAAAGCCATCAGCATCTGCACGGACGTAGAGGCCGCAGCCTAATAACTAAACTTGGAAGCCTGGCGATTGGGCTGGGCTTCCATTTTTTTCTCTCATGAACGTATCACGACCCGCATACGTGAGCGGCACAGACATTGTGTCCCTCGCCAATATGAAAGAGTTTCTTCGCGTTGACCACAGCGACGAAGACACGACGATCACGGCCCTGTTGGACGCGGCGAGCGCGTTTGTGAGTGACTACACAAACCGCCACTTCGCAACCGACGGGACGGCTATCTTTTACCTCCCTAGCTTCCGAGCTAGCGCGCTGGCGTATGGCCCGGTAAAGACCATTTCGAGCATCACGTACAAAGACGGCAACGGCGACACCCAGACGCTCGACACGTCACTGTACTACCTCGGCAAGGTGCGGGACAACACGTGTATTATCTATTTCCACGACGTCCCCACGCTGGAGCTGTACAACGCTATGCCAATCGCGATCACGGCCACGGTGGGAACTTTGCCTACACCTAACGTGAAGCACGCGGTACGTATGCTCGTGGCCCACTGGTACGAAAACCGCCGTTCCGTAGTCATGGGCAACCCTACCGAGGTGCCTATGGGCGTGCAATCGCTTTTGAATGTCGAACGCATTATCGACCACCGTCTGTGAACATCGGCTTTTTAGATAGACGCATCACCTTTGTGGCGCCCTCGAACGCAACCAACAGTTACGGCGAGGTGTACGGCACGGGCGTAGACTACGCCACGGTTTGGGCTGCCCTGGACAACAAGGCGGCCTCGAATAGCGTCCAGACGGAGCAAGAAACAACACGGAACGCCGTCACCTGGCGCGTCCGGAGCTCGTCTACCACGCGGGCCATTACCCCGAAATACACGATTCGTTACGGCTCTGACACGTACAACATCTTGGCGATCCAAGAGGTGGGACGTAAAAACGAGCTGCACTTTATTACCGAACGCGTTATTTCCGAGTGATGGCACGTTTTACGAGCACGAAGACGAAGGTTGAGGTTTACGGCCTGGCCAACGTCATGAACAAGCTTCAAAGGCTTGCGCTGTGGTCCGAGAAAGACCACAAAGCCTTGGTCAATATTGCCGAGCGTGTAGGCGACGTCTACAACGACAACTTGAGAAGCAATATTAAAGACTTCAAGCGCGACATCTTGGTGCAGTTTAAAGACCGCGACGACATCTTGGTGAAGCGCGGCCAACTGCGGCGAAGCCTGGGCGTGTGGCAACCAAACAAGAATTCGATTAACTCTCTGGCCGGTCCACGCACCAACAACATCGGAAAGCGCAAAACGGGCGCCTATTCAGATGGCTGGTTCGCGCACATCGTAGAGGGCGGCGACAGCTTCGGAAAGAAGAAAACGACGGCCAACACCGGCGTATTTGACCGAGGTATGAAGGCGACCAAAGCACGGTCGGAACAGTTACATTTTCAGCTACTAAAAAGCCGCTTTTCGGCGTATTTTAAGCAGGCATGAAAGTAGGCCTAGCCATACACCCCCTTTTGACTGGCGACAGCGCCGTGCAGGCCATGATCAGCGGACGAGTCTTCCCCGAGCAAGCGCCCGAGGGAGCACAAGCGCCGTTTATCGTGTACAGCATCGTAAGCAACAGCCCCAGCGACAGCAAGAACGGCACACCCATAGACCAAGCCCAAGTGGAGGTGTTTAGCATTAACACCACATACGCCAACACCAACGAGCTGGCCGATAAGGTGCGCGCCGCCCTCGACAGGTCCAACATCACAGTGGACGTGGCGGAAGGCGAGGTGGTAGTGGATTCTATCCAGTACACGAACGAGGTGGCGGAAATCAACACCGAAAAAAAATTGTACATCGCCATCCAAGACTACACAATCAGAATTATTAGATAATGGACCCAATCGTATTTATTACCGAAAATTGGGGTGAGCTCACCTTGGCCGTTCTCGCGCTTTTGAAGGTGATTGTTAACCTCACTCCGTCCGAGCGCGATAATCAGGTATTTGGTTATCTCGACGTTCTTATTAATCTCATCATTGCAGACCGCAAGAAACCCTCCAACAACGCATAACAATGGCAGCAACAGCAGGCATTCGAAATGGAAGTAACATTACGATTTACTTCGCAGACGACGCAGGCACCCCAGTGGTGGCCGATCACGTCACAGACTTGAGCGTTAACGCTTCAACCGACACACGCGACACCACCACCAAAAACAACGGTGGATATCGCGCCCTTCTCCCAGGCTTGAAAAGCCTTACCGTCAACTTCACGGCTATGTACGCCGACGACGCTACCAACGGTTACGATCAGCTTATGACCGCATTTCTTGACGGCACGAAGCAAGACGTTCTCGTGCAGTCCGTCACATGGACGAGCGGAACCCCTTCGCCTGTGGCCGACGACGGCGATTTGACTTTCGAAGCTTACATCACCTCTTTGGAGTTGAGCGCAGGTGTGGAAGATAACGCGACGTATACTTGTACGATGGAGTGCGTTTCTGACATCACCTGGACTAGCCCCGTATAACACATGACGATTACCCTAGACAACCAAACCTTTCCGGTCCGCGCTAATATGCGCGCTTGGCGGAACTACGAACGAGCAACAGGCAACAAGGTGGCCAAAATTGACGCCGAAGACGTCACGGCCATGCCCGAGCTCTTGTATTACTTCGTGGAAGAAGGTTGCCGGCGTCAGGGTATGAAGTTCGAGCTAGGCGTGGAAGATTTCTTGGGTCTTATCGAGGTTGGCGATCTGCCCACTGTGGTAGGCATCATTGAAGAGTCAATGAACCCAGAAAAAAAAACGCCGAAGAAGGTAGAAACGGAAGCGCACTTGAATGGGATGAAATAGAAGAGCTGGGGTTGGGGCTTCTCGGCCTCACCCCCGGCTCACTCTATGACCTGACCTTTCGGGAGTTCAGCAACGCGGTGCGCGGTCGCTACAAAGCCCAAGAGCTCTTTGACCGGAGCCATTGGGAGAGAGTGCGATGGCAAACCGCGTTACTGCTTAACGTGCATACAAAGAAAGGCGCCAGCATACGCACCAAAGACCTGGCAACCTTTCCGTGGGAAGTTGACGAAGGCCCCGGTATCTCTACGGGGTTCCAAACGCTAAAAGCACTAGCAAAAAAGAAAGATGGCGACACTCGGTGATCTCGTTGTACGAATAGGCGCAGATACGCGCGACCTTAACAGGCAGCTTGGACGCGTCCAGCGCAATATGCGCTCTATGACGTCCAATTTTCAGCGCCTGGGCGAAAGTATGTCGCGGAGCATCACCCTGCCCGTTTTGGCTGTGGGTGCGGCGGCCATCAAAAGCGCCGCTGACCTAGAAACGCTCGAAACGTCATTCGTAAGCCTCACGGGAGGCGCGGAGCAGGCGGCGGGCATGATGAAGCAGCTCAACGAGTTCACGGCCAAGACGCCCTTCCAAATTGAGGCAGTAGCCAAGAGCGCCCGCCAACTTATCGCAAGCGGGACGGGCATCGACCAGGTAAACGACCAGCTTCGCTTTTTGGGCGACATCGCCGCCACCACCGGGGTGAGCATCGACGAGATCGCGGCCATCTTTGCCAAGGTCAACGCCAAGGGCAAAGTGGAGCTCGAAAACTTGAACCAACTGGCCGAGCGTGGTATCCCCATCTTCGAGGCGTTGAGTGAGGCCACGGGGTTGCCTGCCGACAAGTTGGGCGCGGGAGCCGTCAGCGTGCGCAGGTTTAATGAAGTTTTGAAAGGTTTTGCCGAAGAAGGTGGATTTGCCGAGGGAGCTATGGAGCGCCTTTCTCAAACAGCCTCCGGAAAATTGAGCACGGCAATGGATAACGTGCAAATAGCTTTGGCCAAGTTGGCCGAAACAATAATGCCACGAGTCACACAGGCTTTGGATATTGTCACCGATTTAAGCAAAAGCTTGTCGCAGCTTGACCCAGGGATACGCGACCTTATCGTGAACTTCGGCCTTCTCGCGGCGGCTATCGGCCCCGTCATCACATTTTTGCCGCAAATCGTCACGCAACTAAAGCTTATCACAAGCCTAATTGGTGGCGGTGGTATTGGCATCGCCGTGGCGGCCCTGACGGCCCTTATCACGACGTTTGCGACGCTACGCAAAGAGGTGGTGACTATCCAAGACCGTCTCAACGACGCACAACGTGACGCCAACGCCGCAGCGGCCCAAAACATCGCCGACGTCCGGACGCTTGTCTACGAGTTCGGATTGCAAAACACGTCTATGGAGCGCAAAGAGCAAATCTTGCAACGCCTCCAACAGATTAGCCCACGGTACTACGGCCACCTCAAAGACGCCACGATGACGGTCGACCTGTTGACGGCGGCCACGGATCGCTACACCGCAAGCATCAAAGCCCAGGCGCGCCAACAGGCTGTCCAAGAGGCGGAGGCGGAACAGCTCCAAGCCATTGCAGAGCGCCAACGCGATTTGTTGGGAATGGAGCGCAAAAGAATTGAAATTGCGGCGAAATATGGCAAGACAGTAGAAGAGTTTTCTGGCCTATACACTCAAGCCGAGATTGCTCAAGAACACTTCTTTGCAGGTATGCAAATCGAAGAGTTTAACGTCTTGGCTGGGGCGATGAGAGCAGCCGAAGCGGACATCGACAGCATGACGCAAGAGCTCGTCGACTTCCGCAACGAGTTTGGGACTGTGGGGGTAAGCGTTAACGACCTGCTGGCGGACCTCGAAAAGATGAACCGCCAGGCGATTGCCAACACGGAGAGCCAAAAGGGATTGAATCGGGCGATTTCTAACAGCGTGCCCCACCTGAACGAGGCAAGACACGCGATTACCGATTGGAGCGATTCGGCGGGGCAGGCACGTATGACTATGGGCCAATTTTTCAGTATGCTAGAAAATGTCCAGGTACAAACAGAAAACGTGTCAATCGCCGCAAACAATATGGGCAACGCCATTGCAGACGCTTTCGGCAATGCGGCCCAGCAAGCTATGACCTTCGGGCAAGCTATGGTCATGGTCGCGCGTCAAGTGATTATCGCTTACCTGGCACAAACGAAAGCCAAGATTTTGCAGAACAGTGCAGAAGCTGCCGCCGGTACAGGCCCAGCGTATCCCATTGTAATGGCCGCTATGTTGAGCGCAGGTATTGGGCTAATGAACCGAGTGCAAATTCCAGCCCTCGCCGAAGGGGGGCTCGCTTTTGGGCCCACAATGAGTCTAATCGGCGACAACCCAAACGCTCGCGTAGATCCGGAGGTAATCGCGCCGCTCTCCAAGCTTAAAGACATGATGGGCGGCAACCAGGTGGAGGTGTTTGGCCGTATCTCGGGCAACGACATCTACTTGAGCAACAGTCGCACCAACAATAGCCGCAATCGCTACGCATGAGCTATATCTACGCACGAGGTTACGGGCGCAGCCTAACAAATGAGCAATACGAAGTCCGTATCGTTCACAACGACACAGGGACCGACAGCCTGCGTGAGTTCAGCTTGGACGCCTCAGGGTTCACGTTGAGCTATGAATCGGAAGACGACACGCTCATGTTGCCTGGTATCGTGCACTCGCGTTGCGAGGTAAATACCATATGGCAGAGCGACTTGTTTACCGCTCTTAACAACCTAGTGAGTGCAATGATTTCCGCGCAAGACGGCGACTATTTGTTGCACGTTTTGCAGGGTGGTGACACCATTTGGGTGGGTACCATTCTAATCGACCAAACAAGCATCGACGAAAACAGTGCTGTACGCTCTTTTCGCATCGTTGCAAGTGATGGCATCAGCTTGTTGCGGAACGTTGACTTCAACAACAACGGCACGGCATACACAGGGTACCAAGAAGTTTTGCAAATGTTCCAAAACATTCAAGAAAAATGGGTGCTCTGGGATTTCATCACACAGATTGCCGGCGGTACAGATTACCGGCTTTCATGGATTGAAGACGTATACAACGAAGACGATGTACTCGCCAGCTTGCTCCCGCACCCAGCGGGAACGACATTCAATACTCTTGACCGCTCGCGCATCCACACCAACCCTTGGTCCAAGCTCAACGACGCAGGCGACACCGAATACATCAATTGTTACGATTTGTTGCAGTCGTTGTGTCTCACCTACCAATTCCGTTTGTTCAGTCATCAGGTAGGGTGGTATATGGTTCCATGTGCCCTTTCCGTCCAAAGCGCATCAGGCAATGGAATGACGCATATTGGAACAATTGCAACAGTTGCATTTCTTAACAGCTGGTCTTATCAGATTGAAGGTGCCGACACACGACAGAAGGCGGCTAGTTGGCGTCAAAACTTTACGCCAGCAACGCGAGAAGTGACGATGACGCGCGACCCCAACCAAGGCGCAACGATATTGAGCGCGACTAATGTGGCAAACGAAACCGAGCTCACAGCCGCCGACTTAACCTATTCTGGAATAGACACAGAGTCAGATGACGTGCGATACGTTCTTCAAGGTCGAATTATCGTAAGCAACAGTGCCATTACCATTGACGAGAACGACGACCTAGGGCGCCTACAACTGCGTTTTGTCATTAAATGGGATCCGGACGGCGTGGGCGAATACTACGTCAACACCTTGGCGAGTGTCTACGACGGGCAAATAGCAGCGGCGCAAATGCTTGACGGCCTCAACGTCAACTACGCGCCCATGATTGCATATGGGCCAGAATACAGCTCGACGGCGGGGTACTACAGTCTTGGACAAACGGAAGACCATTTCTACACCCCTTCAAAGGCTGGCTCAAGGGTTATTGATTTTTGGTTTGCCATACCACCACCGCAAACAGCCAAAACAGGGTTAACGATTACCCCCAAAGTTGAGGCATACAACACCACGTCCCAAAGCAGCTCCACCCTACAAGCAGCGTTGACCATTAATTGGTTTCACTTGATGGCCGAAAAGTGGAGCGGCGATCAACTAGAGCTCATCGACAACTTCGACTATTCAGCGAAAAGCACGCTAGGCCAAAACAAGGCGCATTTAGGTACGACCTACGTCGGCGGACTTGGGGGAAGTATGGGTAATATCGAGGTGGAAACAGCCGTCAACGTTTGGTCAAGGTCACAAAACTGGGTTTCGCAATCCCAGGCAACAGCACGACCAATCAACGAGCTTTGTGTGGAAGAGATATTGGCCCTGCACGTGCGATCACACCGAGTTGAAAAAGGGCAAATAGTGCTCCGGGGCACGGCTACGACGCCGAAGCCTTGGTCGAGGTATTACGACAACGACACGGGCAACTACTACGCAGCCATCAACTGGAAATTGCTAGCGACCGCATCCGAGTTGGATGTGACATTGAGATCAATTGGGCGCAACGCCATTGGTATTACAACCGACTACATCAACACGGGACGGCTCCCCGACGTTGCGTCTAATGACATTAGCCAGGGAACGGTGAAGCCCGATCACCAGGTGATGTACAGTTACAACAACCGCGCCCGCACAATATTTAACAACGATTGGTCGAGCGTTATCGGTTCGAGTGAAACAAAAGAAATGTACTGGACCCTCACTAATGACGGACAAGGCCGGTACATTGACTCGCAAGGTGACACGCCGGCCACGGGTAACGTCATTAACCGGAAGGTATATGTGCAAACGCGCGGCCTGCAAACGCCGTCGGATAGTAGTTGGCAAACCCCGTCAGCCGTACAGCCAACCGCAGACAGCACCTTGGCGGAAACAATTGTGCTTATTCAAGAATACATGAGCCGCGTTCTAGATCATGGCAGTTACAGCTTCATGATCACCCACGAAGAAACAAGCGCGTTTACTGGCATTCTTGACACCTACACCACCGCTTCCGCCGCCTACAGCACGCGCCGCCTGTCTAGCACTTACACAGGCAGCTTGCTACGTGTGCGCCGAGCTGACGGAACCGAACAAGACATCGGTTACACTGTTGACGGGGATTTGGACGAAAGCGCCATCAGCACTTTTGCAGGCGGCACGGCGTGCACGGTGAGCGTGTGGTACGACCAGAGCTCGAACGGAAACCACGTTACAAATACAACGGTAAGCGCCCAACCTCAAATCTATACGGGCAGCGTCTTTTACAGCATTGGCGCCGGGACGCCGACGCGCAAAGCTTTGTTGTTCAACAGCGATTACCTTGACGCTACCGCCGATCTACACGCTGGGGCTTTCTACGCGGCCTCCGCAGTAGTGACCGGCTCCACCATTGGAAACCTGCACATCTTAAACCAAGACGACAGCCTCGCGGGCGGAGATAAACGCATCGGCCAGTACCTCCGCACCAGTTCGGCTAACAATACAGCGCGATGCGTGGTATTTAACACCTCCGGGACAAGTACGGCGGACAACACGGCAAACAACACCGTGGCGGCCAACACGGCCTACGTCATCAGCTCACACGGCAAGAGCACACAGGTAGAGGCATTCGTGGACGACGTAAGCAACGGCCACACCTCTCTTACCGGGCCGCTCCGTCACGGAAGCGGATTGTACCGCGTGGGAGCTAGCGCACACACGACGACACCAGCAAGCTTTTGGAATGGCCGCATAGCTGAAATTATCTTTTTTGATGAAGATATGAGCGGTGGCCACCAGACGGGTGTCGTTACCGATATTCAGACATATTACACAATCTAATGGCCCATTACGTTCTCATATTGCAAGAGGGACTCTTGACCAGCGCACAGCGAGCGAAGGCCATCAGTCGCGAGCTTTACAACGTGACGCGGCCCCTAGCTATCCAAGAACCGAGCGAGGCGGTATACACTTATGCCCCCGTGATCTACCACCCGGTTACCGGCGACGCCGCTTTGCAGGTCGACCCCAACCACCTCATTCTCGTGCACGAACAAGCGACGCTCGAAAAATTGACCGCCCTCTTTCCAGAACTAACCGAAGACATACGTTTCGCCCTTACATCAATGGCGTGGCAGCTTCGCGCGTTCACCTTTAAATCTATTCTACCACCAACCGCGACCATCCGTGACGAAAAGTACATGATTGACAACGGCTGGATAAAGCTTGACACCTTATGAGCCAGATTAAATACCACGTACAGAACCTTCTCAACGTCACATACGTGGGCACCGTGATGGTTGGATACATCAACGACGCCGTGGCCATCTTGGCGGGCCTGACGCTCGTGTGGTGGAATGTGGAACGAGCCCTTAAGGCTCGCAAAGAGCGCCAAGAGTGAGGTGGTTCAATTATTCAGAGTTCGACTCGCCCGACGAGCCAGGCTCTGGTAACCTCATGGACCAAGACTTTTTGGAGATGCTCGACGAGGCCCGCTCACGGGCTGGCATCCCCTTCGTGGTGAGCTCGGGGTACAGAACGGAAGACTATAACAAAATTTTAAGACAGTCGGGCTACAAGACGAGCTCGAACAGCTCACACATGAAAGGGTGCGCCGCCGACATCGCATATCAAACACCACAAGAATGCTTTTTGATTGTAGCGGCCCTCATAGAAGCGGGCTTCGATCGTGTGGGTATCGGCCCCGGGTTCATCCACTGCGACACCGATGGAGAGAAAAAACGCGATGTCTGCTGGACCTACTATTAAGCTTCTCGAACTCTTGGGGCGCTTTGACCTCACCGAGGCTTTTAAGACCAAGGGCGATTTACGTCGTTGGAGCGCCAAGAGAACGGTGGGCGGCATGATCGCCAGCACGGCGTGCTACGACATCGCATACCACGGAATGAGTTGGGAAGCAGTTTGTTTGTGTGGGATAGCTGTGTTACCTTTAATCGCCTCCATGTTTGAGCCACATGGGTAATTGGTTAGTGATATTTGTTTCATAGTGATGGGGCCGCCTCGTGAGAAGGGTGGCCCTTTTCACATCTAGGTGTTTACAACTCGTCGCCTCTTCGGAGCCGTTTGTATGCCACTTCGGCGTACAATTGCGGTATGCGACTAGCACAACTTACCCTTTTATTCGTCATTGCACCTGTTTGGGCGCAGTGCGATATGGAGCTGTTTGGGTTCGACCCGATCAGTACCCAAATTACCATTGTAGTGAATGACGGCCACTGCCTGACGGAGGCCGACAGCATCGGTGAGTTTCTTTTGGGCCTCACCTTCGACCCGCCACTGATTGACTCACCTTTCCCCTGCGTGTCCGGCACGAACTGGGCGCAGCTCATCTTCCCTCTGAACTTCCCAGGCTTCGACATCGGCCAAGGCGAAGACAACATTTTGCAAAGCGGGGACACGATCACCTTCGCGCTAAATGAGGTGCCCTTGTTTGGAAGCGGGACCGCCGATTGCTGGCTTACCGCCATCCAAGAAGGGTCTTGGTTTGCCGAATGCGTGGTGCTGTGCATCTACCAAATCAACGACAGCATGACGCTGGATGGCGGCTCTGGACTCACCAACGAGCCTTACCCAGACGTCGACCCAGCAAACAACATCATCATCTACAGCCTCGGGCCTTACTGCCCTTGGCCGCCGCCTATCTACATCCGCCCCACGTGGACGCCCGACCCGTGCAAAGATGACGTGGTCTACGTCCCCAACGCCTTCACGCCTAACGGGGACGGCAAGAACGACGTATTTCGCGCCTACACGGTTGGCGACTGTTGGTTGTGGTTCGAGATGGAGGTGTACAATCGATGGGGTAACCTCGTATGGCAAACAGACACACCAGGCGCACAATGGCTCGGAAACAACACAATAAAACCTTTACCATACTCACCCTACGACGGCGCGTATTACGTGCCCGATGGCGTCTATTTCTGGCGGCTGCGTGGCCAAAAGAAGGGCGACGTATGGGTGGAGCTCAACGGAACAGTAACTCTTCTACGATGAAACAAACACTTAAACCCTGCGGCGTGTCCCATACGGTCATGCCCACCAACAAGCCAAGTTGTTACAACGCTTGGATGCGACACATCACGAAAACCACAGTGGTACCATACCGCTGGCAAATCAAACACCATGAACAGGCATCACCCCTATGATCCGCGCACGGCCAAGCGCGGCGCCTACGACTTTGGCCAAGGCTCGTACAAATTGCTTCCAACAGCAATTAACACGCCGCCAGAACGAATGAAAGACATTGGCTATACGCTCTTTCAAGATTTTGAGCATGACACCAATTTGCCGACGCGCTGGTTTTTCAAAGACGTAAAAACGTGGAGCGCACGAATCGAACGAATTGAACAGATGGGGTACAAGGCGACCTCGGAACTACAAGTAACATGAACTACGAGAGAAAATTTCCCGTCCGCATCAACGTAAGAATGGAAGAAGAAACACGGGACGAAGCGCAAAAGCTCGCCTTTAAGATGGGCGTATCAACGTCCGCACTCTTCCGCATTGCCATGAAACAATACATTTTCCGTAAAACAAATTTTTAACCATGAGCTGGCTACCAGACAACTTCAACGAGCCCCAGGCGGGCAGTTACTTCAAACCCCTCAAGGGTAAGCAAAACCGAGTCCGAATCTTGAGCGACAAGCCCTTGGTGGGTAAGGTCCAATGGACGAACGACAACAAGCCCGTACGCTGGCGCCTAGGCGAGAAAGCGCCCGAGGCCGACTACCGAGCAGGCGACAAACCAAAGACGTTCATTGCCGTGGCCGTATGGAACTACGAAGAGAAGGTGACGCAAGTGTGGGAGATCACCCAGCGCACTTTGCAAGAGAGCCTCGACCTACTGACGCGCGACAAAGATTTTGGGCATCCCGTCAACTACGACCTCAAGATCACCCGTAAGGGCGAGGGCCTTGAAACGACGTACAGCATGGTGCCCATGCCGGGCGAGATGAGCGACGACGTGCAACTGGCCGTGGCAGAACTGAAAGTGAACCTTGAAGCCCTGCTTGTGGGTGAAGACCCCTTCGCGTGATGGCAGACCGCCAATTCCGTGGCATTTGGATCCCAGTACACATCTGGGAGACGTCCGAGCTCACGGCGGCGGAGCGTTGTTTGTGGGCTGAAATTGACAGCTTCACCAATGCAAACAGCGGTTACTACAAGACCAACGAGCAAGCGAGTGAAGAGCTTGGGATATCTGCGCGCCAGGTGTCCCGAGCCTTCGCCAAGCTCGAAACAATGGGCTTGATCACCGCCGAAAAAAGCGGAGTGCGACGCCTCGCCAAGTCGACACAGTGGCGAGATGTCCACGACTGTGTGGCGACCAATACTCGCCAGGGTGGCGAGGTATCATCGCCAGGGTGGCGAGGTATAAAGAATAAAGAAAAGAATAGTATAAAGAATAATGAAAACAAACTGTTCGTCCCATTCGAAGAGAAAGAGTTTGGAGAGCTGTGGGACACCTGGGTACGTGAGCGCGCCGCATACACGAAAGGCAAGTACACGATCTACGCTCAGCAACGAGCACTCAACAAGCTCGACCGCCTCTCGGCGAACAGCATGACGAAAGCGGCAAAAATCATCGACCAATCCATTACCAATGCCTGGAAAGACTTTTACCCCCTCCGTGAAGAACGCGGAAGTCGTCGCCCTGACCTCGACGCAAACGCAGCACTTAAGTGGGCTTCTCAGTGATCCACGCGAGCACATGGCCGGAATGACGCCCCAGCTGGCATACCAAAATGGCTTTAGCATGAGCCTAGCCCTCAAAGCCCAAAGGCGAGAACTCAAAATCTTGCTCTTAGCGGAGCTCGAAAGGTTGGCGCGCCACGTGAACGCTACGCGCACCTTCCAGACGCAAACAGACCTCCAAGATGCCGTGGACGACATTTGTGAGCTGTTCCCCTCGCTTAAGGTGGAAGAGGTGCTTACCGCCTTCAAGCACATCCGCCAGGGACGCTTCCAGCTGTACGGCAACTTCACCACCAACACCTTGCTGGACTGCATCCGCCAGTACGATATGCAGAACACTGTCCCCATGCGTGAGCAAGAGCACTTCGAGAAAAAGAAGACCGTGCAAACGGCCTCCCTTGACGTGCGCCGCCTAATTAACGACCTTAACAGGGACGGCAAGCTCAAGACAAGCCGGCAGCTACTTGACAGAAAATACATCCCATACCCTAACGATCCCACGGATGCCTACCAAACCGAAAGCACGAAGCACGACGAAAAAGAAGCGACGCCGCACCAGGCGCAAGAGAAGCGAGAGGGAGGTACTGAAAGAACGCCTTGACCGGTGCTTCTCGTGGTACGTCCGACTAATCGAAGCCGACGAGGCCGGTAATGTGTCTTGCATCACCTGCGAAATCATAAGACACTGGACGCACGTCGACGCAGGGCACTTCATATCAAGGCGCTACCTAGCGACGCGATGGAGGCCCGAGAACGTAAAGCCCCAATGCAAGCGGTGCAATATGCGCTATGCTGGGGAACAATGGCTCTTCTCCAAGGCCATCGAAAAACAATACGGAGAACAAATCTGTGAAACACTATACAACACCGCTACCAATGGCAAACCCCCAACAACGGAACAACTCAAAGTCTACCTCGAATATTACGAGCACCACGTGTCAACCATACTCGCCCGCCGAATTAAAAGAGATAGCCGAGAACGTGGCAGCCTTCCAAAGGCACTCGATAAAAGAATACAGTTACACGGATCACGAGGGCGAAGTGAAGATTAAGCACTCCAAGATGTGGTCGTACGACCGGAACAGACTCTTTCACATCACCAAAAACCTCTACGAACTTGGCGCACATCAACCGAAAGAATCGAGCAGCTTTACACTCCAAACCATTGGGGAAACCGTATAGCAAGCGCACCCAAGACAAACGATACTGGACATACGGATGGAAAACCTTTCGATCTACATTCTTAAAGCTGAACCCCTACTGCGTGAAGTGTGGGTGGCAAGCCACTGTGGTGGACCACATCACACCAGTGAGCCAGGGCGGGGACTTCTGGAACGGCCCCTTTCAGGCCATGTGCAAGCCATGCCACCAACGCAAGAGCGCGCAAGAGCAGGGTGGTACGATGACGTGACCTGGACGTGGGGCGACTACTTTGATGAGCTAACCTATATCACATACGATTATGAGGTGGAGTGATCACGTGTACGACCCAACGTTCAACGATTGGCTGCACACCGTGGGCGTGTATGCTACTGACATCGACTACGTGCTCACCGATATGAAAGCCAACCTCGTGCTGTTAGAAGTCAAGTGCCGCATGGACAAACCAACCAAGTTTCAAGAGTCGCTGTTCGATATGCTCGACCGAGCGTTGAGCGTGGGCATGGCTTGGGAGTTCAGCCACATGACTTATCACGGCGTCTGGACACTGCAACACCAGGGCGAAACCATACACGACGGCCTCAACTTTCTCAATGGCGTGCCAATGCTGGACATCCACGAGCTCGGGTATTGTTTGCGCTACTTCCACGATCCGCTGGGGGGTAGGCCCCTTCCAAATCTTTACGCACCCGCACCTACATCCCCGCCGCAGTCAGGCGTAGGGTTAGGGCACAAAAAACCGAAAGGGACATGACGGTACAACAGACCAAGAAGTACAACGAGCTTCTGAACCAATACGAGGCGCGCACCGAGCTGACGCCTGGCCAATGCCAATTGCTCTACACGCTCGCCTGCGTGATTATCGAAGAGCAAGACTTGCAAGCATACTGCGACCAACACGGAACCTGTTACCAGGTGATCGGGAAGTCGGGCGACACCTACTCACGTATGCGCCCGGAGTGGCAACAGCTCAAAGAGGCACGCCACCGAAAACAAATAATCATTACGCGCCTGGAAAACTGGATCGGGGAGGGAAAGCCTGGACAAGATGAGCACGCAGATATCTTCGGGTAAGTATTGGTTTGATGAGGCGGCGGCGCAAAAGGCTGTGGACTTCATCGAGAAGTTTTGTACGCACGTCAAAGGCGAGCTGGGTGGTACGCCTTTTCTGTTGGAGCCGTGGCAGAAAGACGATATCATACGACCGTTATTTGGGTGGAAAGACCAAGACGGCCTTCGGAGGTATCGGACCTGTTACGTTGAGATTCCACGGAAGAATGGCAAGTCGAATCTTTCGGCTGCTATTGCTCTGTATATGCTGTTTGCTGATGGCGAGCCTGGCGCGGAGGTTATCTCCGCTGCCGGAGATCGTGGCCAAGCTAACATTGTCTTCCATATCGCTCAAGAAATGATTGCCAACAACCGCCACCTGCGCCAGCGGGCCAAGGTGACGCGCAACATGATTGAGTTTCCCGCGCGGAGCTCGTGGTACAAAAGCATTTCGGCGGAGGCATACACGAAGCACGGGTTGAACTGTCATGCGGTGATTATGGACGAGCTCCACACCCAGCCCAATGACGAGTTGACCCGCGTACTACAAACGTCGATGGGCGCCAGGCGGCAACCGTTGTTTATCGCCCTTACGACCGCCGGCCACGACCGGTCCAGCATCTGTTACGAGTTCCACGAATACGCGGAGAAGGTTAGAGATGGGGTAATTGAAGACGACACGTTTTTGCCGGTGCTGTACTGCGCCGACCCTGACGACGACTGGCAAGACGAAGAGGTGTGGAAGAAGGCCAACCCCGGTTACGGCTCTATTTGCAAAAAAGGCTATTTCGAGCAGGCCGTAAAGAACGCCAAAGCCAACCCGTCAATGGTCAACAGCTTTTTACGGCTCCACCTCAATATTTGGACGAGTGCAGAAACGGCTTGGATTCCAGACGACATCTGGATGAAGGGGAACGAACCTATACCGCATGATTTATTACCTACACTTCCATGCTACGGCGGCCTTGACCTTGCTTCTACTCAAGACCTCACCGCCTTCGCTCTTCTCTTCCGTGACGATGTGCGCGGCTGTTTCTATCTCTTGGTTCATCAGTTCGTCAATTCAGAGAAGGCACACACCAAGAAATTAAGCGCGGGCATCGATTATCTGGCTTACGAGCGCGAAGGGGACATCACGATCACGCCAGGCAACGTCACGGACTACCGATTGGTGAAAGACTACATCGTACAACAGTGCGCGAAGTACGACGTAAGGTCAATTGGTTACGACCCCCGTTTTTCGACGTACATCGTGAGCGAGTTGGAAGCCGACAACGTGGTGATGAACCCAATGGCCCAAAACATCACGACCATGAACGGCCCTACCAAAGAGTTCGAGATGGCGGTGATGCGCGGGGAGGTGATCCACGGCGGCAACCGTTGCTTGAGGTGGCAAATGGGGTGCGCTGTGGTGTACACCGACGTGAACGAAAACAAGCGCGTCACCAAAGAGAAGCAAGAGAACAAGAAAGTAGACGGCGTGATTGCCTCCATTATCGCCATGAACGAATATTGCCACACCCTGGGCCAAGAAGATTTCGTGTTCGATATCTTGGATTTGTAACCAAAATTCGCTATATTCTTTACCCAACCGCAAAGTATGGCCACACTTGCAGACTACGCCCGCTCATTGTTCCGTAGAGCTGGCGCGACGTACCAAGACACGACGGTAAGCCAGCATTTCGAGATGTGGCCCCGCGCCACCTCGGGCGTGGCCGTCACGGAACAAACGGCCCTTTCTATTTCCACGGTATACGCCTGCATTTACAAGATTGCAAGCACGATTGCGGGGCTTGGTTTGGAGGTCTACACGCGTAATGGTCGTAACGTAGACCTCGCCAACGTCCACCCGGCCTACCTGGTGGTGAACAACCCCAACGAAGAGAACACAGCTTACGAGTTCTGGGAAACCATTGTGGCCTCGGCTCTCATGTACGGATGCGGTTACGCTGTCATCGAGCGCGACAACCGTGGTTACGCCACGAAAATGCGTCTAGTGCACTACTCGGACGTTGAGATGCGCGAAAACAATGGCGAGAAATACTACAAAGTGCACGACTACGGGGTCGTTATGCCGGAAAACATGCTCGAAATCTGCAACATGTTCCGGATGTCGCCAATCCGTTTGCACCGCGAGAATATGGGCCTTGCAAAAGCTGCTCAAGACTTTGGAAGCGAATATTTCGGCCAGAAAGGCCAAATGACCGGGGTTCTGGCATCAGATCAGCCGCTTCGGAAAGAGCAGATGGACGTGATTCAGAGCTCGTGGAACCAATCGAGCATGAATGCGGGCACGAAATTGTTGCCTTTTGGCTTCAAATACCAGCGTATCACCATTACGCCCGACGAAGCGCAGTTTATTGAAACGCGCAAATTCCAGGCGGAAGAGATTTGCCGCATTTTTAGCGTTCCGGCCTCTTTGGTCCAGCTTCCGAGCCAGACGACGTACAACAACGTGGAGCAACAGAATTTGATGTTTGCACGCCACACCATTGTGCCCTGGACAAAGCGAATCGAACAAGAAATCGACCGGAAGCTTATCCAAAGCTTCGAGCGCCCTGACGTATACGCGAAATTCCAGCTTAACGACCTCCACCGCGGCGATATGGCCGCCCGCGCCACCTTCTACCGGGAGATGACACAAATCGGGGTTATGAGCATCAACGAGGTGAGGGAGCGCGAAGGGCTTAACCCCGTCGAGGGAGGTGGCGACACGCATTTGGTCCAAATCAACCAAATTGCTCTCGACAAAATCGACGAATACAGCAACAAAGTAAGTTCAGATGGAGAACAACCCACAGCATAAAGACGCCGAGAAGCGGACGATGGGCACAATCGAAGTGCGCGACGCTGACGGCGACGAAATGATTTTGGAGGGCTACGCAGCCGTTTACAACAGCGAAACCGACTTGGGGCCATTCCGCGAGGTGATCCGCCCCGGCGCTTTCGACGACGTGATGGACAACGACGTGCGCGCCCTTATCAACCACGACCCTAACTTGGTATTGGGGAGAACGACTAACGGCACGTTGGAACTTTCAAGCGACGAACGAGGCTTGAAATACCGTGTTAAGCTCGGCGGACAATCGTACGCACGCGACTTTTACGAAAGCGTGAAGCGTGGCGACATCAGCCAATCCAGCTTTGCTTTTACCATTGACAAGCAGAGCTGGAACGAAGAGCGCACGGTACGAAGTGTCGACAAGGTGCGGCAACTGTTGGATGTGTCACCCGTGACATACCCAGCGTATGCAGCCGCCACGGTCCAGGCCCGTGATCTGCAACCTGAAACCGAACAGGTAACCGAAGCCCCCAAAGCTCCGCAACCTGCCAAGAATACACAGAAACGCGAAAGCAAACACACACATTTTAAGACCATGACGATTAACGACATGAAGGGTCTTCGCTCCAAGCACTACGAAGAGCACGTGGCCCTGGTTGAAGCTGCCGACAAAGAAGGCCGCGAATTGACCGCAGAAGAGCGTAGCCGTTGCGACTACCTCGAAACCGAAATTGAATCTTTGGACGAGCGCATGAAGCGCCGCAAAGCTCAAGAAGAAATGATCGCGCGCAGCGCCCAGATGGGTACTGTTGCTCAATCAGAGCAAAAAGAAATTGACCGCGTGAACCGCCGCTTCTCTCTCTCGCGCGCCATCTTGGACGCCTACGAGGGCAAGCAATTGGAAGGCGCCGAAGCCGAATGGTTGCAAGAAACGCGC
>Ga0209652_1001436_pt1 | contig 19386 bp, 17 predicted proteins | sample SaaInl74LU_5_DNA_FD_184641 | JGI IMG/M metagenome (GOLD analysis project Ga0209652, IMG submission 184641) | Marine microbial communities from expanding oxygen minimum zones in the Saanich Inlet - ESP_74LU_5_DNA (SPAdes) (version 2) | ecosystem: Environmental > Aquatic > Marine > Intertidal zone... | reverse complement strand
CGGAACGGGGCCAGGGGCTGACGGACGTGATCCTGGGAACCACGGCGCTGAACCGGCCCGCGTAAGCCGCTGATCCAAGGACACTGATTGCCCCTCAAAGCCCCTCGGCGTGAAAATTCGCGGGGGGCTTGGCCTGTGACCGAGCTGTTGCTAACGTGGCTCGTGTTTAGCCTGTCGGGATTACATGCGCCACACTCTGCCCATCGCTCCTCAGTTTTATGTGACTGCGCCCCAGCCCTGCCCCTATCTTGACGGGCGGATGGAACGAAAGCTGTTCACCGCCCTTCAGGGCGACGCGGCAGGGCGATTGAACGATGCGCTGTCCAAACAGGGATTTCGCCGGTCCCAGAACGTGTTGTACAGGCCGTCCTGCGCCGAATGTTCCGCCTGCCTGTCGGCCCGGATCAACGTCGAGGCGTTTCGCCCCTCTCGCAGCCAGGCGCGGGTCGCCAAACGCAACCGCTACCTTCAGCGGAGGGCCACCTCGCCCTGGGCAACCGAAGAGCAATACGCCCTGTTCCGCGACTATCTTGACAGCCGTCACGCGACCGGAGGCATGGCCGACATGGATCTTTTTGAATTTGCGGCCATGGTCGAGGAGACCCCCGTCAAGACCCGTCTGGTCGAATACAGCGACCCCAAAGCCAGGCGCGAGGCCAACGGCGGGCTGCGGGCAGTATGCCTGACCGATATCCTTGATGACGGGCTAAGCATGGTCTATTCGTTCTTTGCCCCAAGCCTCGAACGGGACTCGCTTGGCACCCATGTGATCCTTGATCATATCGAGATCGCGCGGGAAATGGGGCTCCCTTACGTCTACCTTGGCTATTGGGTGCCCGGCAGCCCCAAGATGGGGTACAAGTCGCGCTTTGCCGGCCTTGAGGTCTATCAGAACCGGGCCTGGCGGCCGATCGGGAACCCGGAAGACTATTCCTCGGACACCCATCCCCTGTCGATAGACCCCATCGCCGAACAGGTCGCCCGGATCAACCTGCCGGACACGCGGCCGGTCCGGGGCTGAATTGCACATCCACGCCGTCACGATCGTCGTTCCGGACTATGACGCGGGGCTGGCCTTTTACGTCGATGTTCTTGGGTTCGAAACGCGGGCAGACACCGACCTGGGCAATGGCAAACGCTGGGTGATGGTCGCCCCACCGGGGGGCCAGACCGCGATCCTGCTGGCCAGGGCCAGCGGGCCAGATCAGACAGCGGCCATTGGCCATCAGACCGGCGGGCGGGTTGGGTTCTTCCTCATGAGCGACGACTTTGCGGCCGACCATGCCCGCATGATGGCCGCCGGGGTCGCCTTTGAAGAGGCCCCCCGGCACGAGGCCTATGGCAGCGTCGCTGTCTGGCGCGACCCCTTCGGCAATCGCTGGGACCTGTTGCAGCTGACGTAAGGTGGGTCCGGACCCACCTTACCCCCTACCCGCCCAAGAGGTTCGGCACGATGGTGACAATGCCGGGAACCAGTGCCAGGATCACCAGCCCAAGTACCTGGATCATGACAAAGGGAATGACGCCACGGTAGATATGTCCCGTCGTCACCTCCTTGGGCGCGACGCCGCGCAGGTAGAACAGGGCAAAACCGAAGGGCGGCGTCAGGAACGAGGTCTGCAGGTTCACCGCGATCATGATCGTGACCCAAGCTGGATCAAGCGTGCCGCCATAGATCACCGGCCCGACGATGGGCACCACGATGTAGATGATCTCAAGGAAGTCGAGGACAAAGCCCAGAATGAACAGGATCAGCATCACCAGCAGGAACACCGTCCATTCCTGATCGAAACTGCGCAGGAACTGCTGGATGTAATGCTCTCCTCCGAAAGAGATGATCACGAGGTTCAGAAGCTGCGATCCGATGAGGATGGCAAAGACCATCGCCGTCACCTTGGCGGTTTCGCGCACCACCGGGGCCAGAACATGGCCCGCCAGCAGAACCCAGCAGGCGTAGAACAGGCCGAACATCGCATAGAGGAAGCAGCCAAAGGCAACCCCGAAGGCGATAAATTGCTCCAGCCGGACGTTCTCTTGATTGACCCGCAGGTCAAAGTTCACGCCCACCATCAGCATCACCACAATCGCGCCCGAGGCCCATAGGATGATCGACCCGGACCGTCCCGTTTCAGTGAGCTTGCGATAGGCCGCGAGCATGATCGCCCCGCCCGCCCCCAGCGCTGCAGCCGGTGTCGGGTTGGTTATGCCACCAAGGATCGACCCGAGGACAGCCACGATCAGCACCAGCGGCGGGAAGACCACGCGCAGGATCTCGCTTTGCCCCAACATCCCGGCAGCGGCCCGACACCCGTAAAGCGCCATCAGCACCGGAAGGGCCAGCAAGAGTGTTGTCGCGCCTGCCGAGGTGAGCGGCGTGATCAGAAGGCTGTCGACAAGGGCCGCAAGCGCCAGACCCGCCGCCCCGATGGCCAACGGTCTGCCGTCAAAGGAAGGGGCCACGCCCCGCGCCGTGGTCAGGACCAGGCCCAGAAGCACGAGGAAGGTTGCAACACCGCCGCCGATGGGCGGGGCAGCAGCAACCCGTTCGGCGCGCAGTGTCGCCCGCTCTTCATCGCTCAGCAGACGCGATTCGACCTGGCCGCCCGCCTCTTCGATCGCGGCCTGCTGGGCCACGGCGATATCCCAAGCCTCTTGCCCATGCAATTCGATCATGGAGGCGGCGCATTCCTCAGAGACATTCGTCCGAAGGCTGGCCCGATCGCCTGCGGCCGAATAGCTGTCGACGGTCACGTCCTGATCGCCGACAAGGCCGATCTGGCCAAGGCCAATCGTCCCAAAGATAAGCACGACGGGGGCGGCGAGGAACCATGTCAGACGCTCATTCCGGGTCGTCGGCTGACCACCGCCGCCCGTCATGGCCACTGCCGGTGCCTTGGACGGGTTGAGCAAGGCAAAACCAAAGGCATAGGCCGCATAGAGGAAGGCAAGGAAAATGCCTGGCAGAAGGGCCGCCTGAAACAGGGTGCCGACCGACACGACCGCGGGTCTGCCCAGAAAGGTCAGGGCATCGGTGCAGCCGGCGGATTGGGCCCGCACCTCCTGCGCTGTCGAATAGATGTCCCCGGCCAGTGTGCCCAGAAGGACGATGACGATCGAGGGGGGGATGATCTGCCCCAACGTGCCCGCCGCCGCGATAACACCGGTGGCCAGTTCGGGCGAATAGTTGTTGCGCAACATCGTCGGCAGGGCCAGCAGGCCCATGGTCACGACCGTCGCCCCCACGATCCCGGTCGAGGCGGCAAGGAACGCCCCCACCACCACGATGGACACGGCAAGGCCGCCCGGCAGCGGTCCAAAGACCTTGGCCATGGTGGTCAGAAGATCATCGGCAATCCGGCTCCGCTCAAGCGTGATGCCCATCATGACGAACATCAGAACCGCCAATAGCGTCTCGATCGACGCTCCGGCAAGGACCCGTTCATTGATCCGGTTGACGATAAAGCCAAGGTTGCGGTCCAGCGCGGTTTCCCAGCCTTGGGGAAACAGGGCGACTTCCGCCCTTGGCAAATCGGGATATCGGAAGATCGATATGCTGTCGGGCCGGATGCCCGCGTCCGTCAGGGCATGATAGGCCGGCGACGAGGTGTCGATGGCCTGGTGGATCAACAGCCCTCCGGAATCGAGGCCCGCGATCACGGCGAACGAGATAACCGCCGCCCCCGAGATGGCAAACGCCACCGGAAAGCCCGAGAGGATGGCCCCAAAGAGGCACATGAAAACGATGATCAAACCGATCTCGACGCCGTCCAATCCGAAAAGCATGTCTTGTCCGTCCTCAGATTAGTGGATCTTGGCAACGAGATCGGCGGTGGGGTCGCCGATGACGTCGCGGTCCAGATATTTGGCTTCGCTGTCCTCGCCTTCTTTCCACTCAAGGTATGACCGGTAGAAAAAGGTGATTGCCTGCAGGAACAAGAGCGCGGTGAACAGCACCAGCAGCACCTTGAAAAGGAAGTAGGCGTTGAACCCGTTGGGCGAAAAGCCAATCGTCTCAACGTTCCAGCGCAGCGCCCGGCTTTTGGCCAGCAATCGATCTAGCGTGTCCGAGGCCGAGGGGTTGGGCACCACCAGGTGCCGCCAAAGGAAGAACCACGAATAGAGCCATATCAGCGTCGCTGCCGGCAGCATGAAAAAGATCGACCCGACCATGTCGATGGCCCGTTTGGTCCGAAAGCGGACAGTGCTGTAGACGAGGTCCACCCGCACATGCCCGCCCTGCACAAAGGTCCAGGCGATACACAGCGACACGACCATGGCGTTGTAAAGCTTCAGCTCTTCTGACCACCAGCTGATGGGAAAGGTCACCACCTTGCCAAAGCCGAAGGACAGTTCGGACACTGCAAAGACACGCTGCATGAAGATGATGACGATCTGTTGCAGGACCATGGCCAGACCGGCCCAGGCCGCGACCCGGCCGACAGTGTTGGAAAACCCTTCAAACGCCCGGACCATGCCCCACATGAAATTGGTCCAGACCATCCCACAGACGGTCAGGATGATGACAAAGACGAGGAAGACAAAAAACAGCTCGACCGAGGCGCCATAGTAGATGAACCGCATGAGGGCCTGCGGATCGGACCAGTTCAGCCAGAGGCCCGGATGGGTGATGGCATAGCCAAAGTTCCAGAATGAATCGATGATGTTCGCAAGAATCCAGCCTATGGCTGTCCCGCCCCATGCTTCCACGAGACCCATGCTTCCCCCCTAGACGATCGGGCCGATGCCACGCTTCGCGGCCTTTTCTTGGTGCAATGCAGCCCCCCGAAAGGGACCGCATCGACGTTCTTGAAGGTGGCCGGACGACCGGGCCACCGTGGCGGTTAGCCCATGACGCGGTCGCGCTGTGCCCGGTAGGCCCCCTCGGACCGTGTGATCCAGCCCGACGATGTCGCCATCGAGGCGTTGTAGCTGTCGATGACACGGTCGTAGATGTCATCACCACGATACTGGTCCATCGTCTCTTTTGCAGCAACGCCCATGGCGTCCCAGACGCTGTCGGGGAATTCCAGAACGGTCACGCCACCGGCCTGCAGGCGGGTAAGGGCTGCGCTGTTCTCGCTCATGAACTGGGCCAGGTTCCACTGACGCGCTTCGGCAGAGGCGATCTCGATGATCTTCTGCTGGGGCACGGTCAGGCTGTCGAACACGTCGCGGTTGGTGGCCAGCGTAAGGCCGGCGGCGGGTTCGTGCATGCCTGCGGTGTAGTAGAACTTGGTGATTTCCTGGAAACCGGCCTTTTCGTCAGCCCAGGGGCCGATCCATTCGGTGCCGTCGATCGCACCGGAGGCAAGCGCCTGGTACACTTCGGCGCCCGGCAGGTTCTGCACCGAAGCCCCCATCCGGCCCAGCGTTTCGCCGCCCAGACCGGGCATGCGGAACTTCAGACCCTGGAAATCTTCGGGGCCGGTGATCTCCTTGGAGAACCAGCCACCCGACTGCGGACCGGTGTCACCGGCAAGGAACGACTTGAGGCCGAAGATCGAGCCAAGCTCGTCGTGGAACTCCTGACCGCCGCCGTGGTAGTACCAGTTGGACAGCTCCTGAGGGGTCATGCCAAAGGGCACGCCGGTAAAGAAGGCGTAGGCCGGGTGCTGGTTGATGAAGTAGTAGTCCGCACCGTGGTACATGTCCGCCTGACCCGAGGTCACGGCGTCAAACACTTCGAACGCGCCAACAAGCTCGCCCGCGGCCTTGAGGTCCACGGTCAAGGCGCCGTCGGTCATGGCAGTGATGGTGTCAGCGGCACGCTGAGCGGCGTCATGAACACCTGCAAGGCCACGGCCCCAGGTGGTGACAAGCGTCAGGGTCCGATTGCCCTGAGCATAGGCGGGTGCGGCCAGAGTGGTTGCGGCAGCAGCGGTGCCACCCATAGCGGATGTTCTCAGAAAAGAACGGCGATCCATTCGGTATCCTCCCAAGGATGCTTTGGCAGGACCTCTCCCAAGGTGCCAGCCATCGGTTATCGGTCCTCGGACCATAATGTGCAGAATTCATGTGGCAAACACTAATCCGCACAATCTTGCTTTTTAGTGGAGGGCTACTTGTCGCAAGGGACGTTCCTTCACAAAATTTGCCCGTAAAGTAATGATATAAAATTATAACTTTTTAGGTCATTCTGTGCCGCCAATTCCTTAAGAACCTGGTCCTGACCACTGCTTTTCTAGGCCCGCCAGCGCATCCTGACTGTTGTTGATGAGACCGCGAAGCGCGCAATCGATTGCCGAATTCGGGTCCCCAAGAACGAAAGAGCCCGCCGTGGGGCGGGCTCTTGGGTGTATTCTGCCGCGTCTGTCGACAAGCGTCAGCAGATCAGCCGATGATCGCGCCGTCGTCACGCGAGATGGCGACAACACAGGACCGGGGCAGACCAGCTTCGGAGGGGAAGGTGCCGCCCGGATGCTGGATGCCGATAAAGATGGTGCGACGGTCCGACGCAAAGGTCATCCCGGTCACTTCGCAGCCATTTGGGCCGGTCATGAAACGGGCGATTTCACCGGTGACGGGGTCGCCGACCAGCATCTGGTTGTTGCCCATGCCGGCATAGTCGCCTTCGTTGCTGTCGTTCCCATCGGTCTGGATCCACAGCATGCCGGAGGCGTCGAACATCATCCCGTCGGGCGAGTTGAACATGTTGCCCGCCGTGACGTTGGGCGATCCGGCGTAGGCGTCGGAATGAACCGCTGGATTGCCCGCCATGACGTAAAGGTCCCAGGCAAAAGCGTCGGCAGCGTGATCGTCGGCATCAGGCCGCCAGCGCACGATCTGGCCGTAGTTGTTGGCCGCACGCGGGTTGACAGCGTTCAGTTCCATCTCCTCGCCGCCCGCATTCGTGCGCAGGGTGCCCGCATCGGTCATGACAGCCCGGCGCGAGTTGTTGGTCAGCGCGCAATAGGCCTCGATCGCGACGGGGTTCACCGCGACCCACTCGGGGCGGTCCATCGTGGTGGCCCCCACGGCCGAAGCGGCCAGGCGAGTGTGGATGGCGATCATCGCCGCGTCCATGCCGGTGGCCTCGGGCGTCAGGGCCAGCCACTGGCCGGTTCCGTCCTCGGCGAACTTGGCCACGTAAAGCTGACCTTCGTCCAACAGGCCCGAGGTGTCGCCACCCTGGCTGTAGGGGTTGGCACCGACGAACTTGTAGAGGAACTCGCCCCGCTCATCGTCGCCAAGGTAGACGACGGGACGGCCATCGGCCGCCAGAACGACAGCGGCGTTCTCATGCTTGAAACGGCCCAGCGCAGTACGCTTGGCGGGCATGGAGTCCGGGTTCGACGGGTCGATCTCGACGATATAGCCAAAGCGGTTCGGCTCGTTCGGATTGACCGACAGGTCAAAGCGGGCGTCGAACTTTTCGTAGGCATAGCGACCTTCAAGGCCGATCCCGTAGCGGGCAAAGGCCTCAGGACGCTCAAACGCTTCATCGGTCGAGCCGAAGTAGCCATTGAAGTTTTCTTCGCAGGTCAGGTAGGTCCCCCAGGGTGTCCGCCCTGCCCCACAGTTGTTCATGGTGCCCAGAACCGTGGTGCCTTCGGGATCGGCCTCGGTCTTGAGAAGGTCGTGACCGGCAGCGGGACCGGTGATCGTCATCGGTGTGTTGTGGGTGATCCGCCGGTTCAGTGGCGAATCAAGGACCACTTCCCAGCCATTGGCGCCCTTGGTGATTTCCATCACCGATACACCCTGGTTGTTCTGCAAGAGCATCACTTCGTCGGCAGAGGCAGGCACGCCTTCGGAGGCGGCGGGCAGGTTAATATCCTCATTGGCATATTCGTGGTTCACACAGATGACCTCACGGCCGCCGATGTTGAACAGCTCCATTCCGTCGGTGTTCTCGCCAAAGGCGCGGGCCTGACCGGCAGTGCTGATGCCGGTTTCGGCATCAAAGGCTTCGGCGTCAGAGAACAGCGGATCGCCCCAGCGGGTCACGACCTGCCAGTTGTAGCCCTCGGGCACATGGATGGTGAAATCGGTCTGGGCATCAATCGGGGTAAAGGCAAAACGGGACGCCGCCTGCGCCTGCGCCGAGGTCGTGTTCAAAAGACCCATGGCGGCAGCGCCGGAACCAAAGGCGACAACGCCGCGCAAAAAGCCGCGACGCGACATCGCGGCTTCGACGACGCGGTCGAAATCCGTGGTCTCCGGGGCCGGGCGTTGCAGCTCGTCCCACTCGTCCCAGCTTAGAGTCGCGGTAGTTTGATCTTTCATGGTCATACTCCCAAAAAGGTACGGTTAATGCGGCCTTCGGTAACCAGTTGAGGTCACAGAATTGCGAAGTTCACGAAGGGTTGAGGAGTGGTCCACAACGGCATCTAAAACAGCGTCGCTGCTGACCGGACCATCAACCGCCCGGACCAGAAGGCCAGGCCAGTCGGCACGGCGCCGCAAAAAGGAATGAACTTGGTCGTTTCAGGGACTATGGTGGGGCGCCGCAAGGATCGGGCAAAACCGACCCTTGTAAGAAAGTTGCGAAAATTGGGTCATTCACGACATTTTCTCCGCACATCGTGTTGACCCCCTTGTCTGACCGTGCATAAGGTCCGACCACCAAAGGAGAGCCTCATGACCGGCGACATTCTCGTAGACGTACCCCAAAGGCGCATGGGCCGTTAACGGCAGACCCTGATACGGTCCCCCATGCGCCCCCGCAGAAGACCGGGGGCTTTTTTATGTGTAATGCACGGCGAACAGAACAAAGGACCCAACCGCTATGACCAAAGGCCAGACCTCAACCATGACCGGAGCGCAGATGGTCGTGCAGGCCCTTCGGGATCAGGGCGTCGACACGGTATTCGGCTACCCCGGCGGGGCGGTCCTTCCGATCTATGACGCGATCTTCCAGCAAAACGAGATCAAGCATGTGCTGGTCCGCCACGAACAGGGTGCCGTTCATGCCGCCGAGGGCTATGCCCGCGCTACTGGCAAACCCGGCGTGGCCCTTGTCACCTCGGGCCCCGGTGCGACCAACGCAGTGACCGGCCTGACCGACGCGCTGATGGATTCGATCCCGATCATCGTGCTGACGGGCCAGGTCCCGACCTTCATGATCGGCTCTGACGCCTTTCAGGAGGCCGATACCGTTGGCATCACCCGCCCCTGCACCAAGCATAACTGGCTGGTCAAAGAGACCGACAAGCTGTCCGGCGTCCTGCACGAGGCGTTCCATGTCGCAACATCAGGCCGCCCCGGCCCGGTTCTGGTCGACATCCCCAAGGATGTGCAGTTCGCGACCGGCGAGTACACCAAGAAGACCGCCAACAAGAGCCGCTACCAACCCAAGCTCAAGGGTGACATCGACGCCATCACCGATCTGGTCAAAGCCATCGAAAAGGCCAAGCGCCCGGTGTTCTACACCGGCGGCGGTGTCATCAACTCGGGCCCTGCCGCCAGCCAGCTCCTGCGTGAACTGGTCGATGCGACGGGCTTTCCAATCACCTCAACCCTGATGGGTCTGGGCGCCTATCCCGCCTCTGGCGAACAATGGATCGGGATGCTGGGGATGCACGGCCTATACGAGGCCAATATGGCGATGCACGACTGCGATCTGATGATCAACATCGGTGCCCGCTTTGACGACCGGATCACCGGACGCCTCGATGCGTTCTCGCCCCGCTCCAAGAAGGCCCATATCGACATTGATCCCTCCTCCATCAACAAGGTGATCCGCGTCGATATCCCAATCCTTGGCGATGTCGGCCATGTGCTCGAAGACCTGCTCAAGGTCTGGAAATCGCGCGGCCGGGTCACCGACCGCGAGAACGTGGGCAAGTGGTGGAAAGAGATCAATTCTTGGCGCAAGGTCGACTGCCTCGGCTACAAGAACTCGGCCAAGACGATCAAGCCGCAATACGCCCTGCAACGCCTTGAGGCGCTGACCAAGGACATGGACCGCTACATCTGCACCGAAGTCGGTCAGCACCAGATGTGGGCGGCCCAGTATCTGGGCTTTGAGGATCCAAACCGCTGGATGACCTCGGGCGGGCTGGGGACGATGGGCTATGGCTTCCCCGCCTCGATCGGGGTCCAGATGGGCCATCCCGATGCGCTGGTTATCAACGTCGCCGGCGAAGCGTCCTGGCTGATGAACATGCAAGAGCTGGGCACGGCGATGCAGTACCGCCTGCCGGTCAAGCAGTTCATCCTCAACAACGAGCGTCTGGGCATGGTCCGCCAGTGGCAGGAGCTGCTGCATGGTGAGCGCTATTCCCAAAGCTGGTCCGAGGCCCTGCCCGACTTTGTCAAACTGGCCGAGGCCTTTGGGGCCAAGGGCATCCTGTGCTCGGATCCTGCCGATCTGGACGACGCGATCATGGAGATGATCCGTCATCCCGGCCCGGTGCTCTTTGATTGCCTGGTGGAAAAGCACGAAAACTGCTTCCCCATGATCCCGTCGGGCAAGGCCCATAACGAGATGCTTTTGGGCGAAGCCTCGACCAAGGATGCCATTGACGCCGATGGCGCGGTGATGGTGTGACCAAAAAGGTGGCCGGTTCTGCCACTGCGGCCCATGCCGCAGGCGACGCACGACTGGCCGCCTTTCTCAGCCCCCGTGGCTGGCAATTCGGCGTGCTTGGGGCCGCCTTCACTCTGCTGGCCGCAGGCGGCGCCCTTGTCACCCATCTGATCAGCATGGCCCGAGACGGCGTCATTCCCAACATGATCGACTTTCGGGTGTTCTGGGGGGCCGGTCGCCTGGCCGTCGAAGGCACTCCCTTGGCAAGCTTTGACATGACCCAACTGGCCGGTGCAGCCGGATTGGCGGCAGACCACTACCTGCCATGGCTGTATCCGCCCGCCATGCTGATGCTGGTGACACCATTGGGCCTCATGTCCTTCTCGCTGGCCTGGGTGTTGTTCACCCTTGTGTCCGTGCTGGCCTTTGCCCTGGCCGTTCGGCCCTTTGCTGCGGGCGTCCTGCCCGTCTGGCTGGGCTTTGGCCTTGCCCCCGCCTGTCTGCCTGCACTGCTGCTGGGGCAGAACACCCTGCTTTGGGTGGCGGGCCTTCTCGCCGCCCTTGCCGCCCTCCGATCCCACAGGACGGTGCTGGCCGGTGTGCTGATCGGACTGTTGACGGTCAAGCCTCAGGCGGGTCTTCTGCTCCCCTTTGCTCTACTGGGAATGGGCGCGTGGCGGACCATCATCGCCGCCTGCGTGACAACTGTCCTGCTGGCAGCCCTGCCAACACTGGTCTACGGCCCCGCCTATTGGAACACGATGATCGAGGCGGCGGGCCTTCAGGCCGATCTAGTCTTTGGACAGGCCGCCAACATAACCCTGCTGTCCAGCCCCTTCTCCCTGCTTGCCGGGTTCGGCCTGCCGCTTGGGTCGGCGATGGCCATGCAATGGGCGATAACGGGGCTGTGCGCCCTCTTTGTCCTGATCGTCTGGCGGGCGCGGGTCAGCGATGACCTCAAGGCGGCCTCGCTGTTCTGCGCGATCCCGCTCGCCCTGCCCTATTTCTGGTATTATGACGCCGTGTTTCTGGCTGTCGCCGCCCTGTTCCTGTTCCGGGCGGGCGCGCTCAGGCCGCAACTGCCAGACCTTGGCCTTCTGGTCCTACTGTGGCTGGGGGCGGCCCCGGTCAGCATCGGCCGGCTGGTCGGCGGCACCAGCGAGGTGTCTGCCCGGATCCTCGTGGTCCCGGTCGCCCTGGCCGCCCTCGTCCTTTGCCTGAGCGTTGTGATGCGCCGGGCCGCCACAACCGCTGAACCAAACATTTAACTCTGACCCCAGACCCGAGGCAAATACATGTCCCCGCTCAAGATCAAGAAAGGCTCCTCGAGCCACTCCGCCTACAACCTGCGCGACCCCAATGCCGAAGTGATCGAGCGTCACACCCTCGCCGTGGTGGTCGAGAACGAGCCGGGCGTGCTGGCCCGCGTCATCGGCCTGTTCTCGGGCCGGGGCTACAACATCGAAAGCCTCACCGTTGCCGAGATCGACCACAAGGGCCATGCCTCGCGCATCACCATCGTCACGTCCGGCACCGCCCATATCATCGAACAGATCCGCGCCCAACTGGGGCGGATCATCCCCGTCCACGAGGTGCACGACCTCACCGTCGAAGGCGCGGCGGTCGAGCGTGAACTGGGCCTCTTCAAGGTCGCAGGCGAAGGCGAAAAGCGGGTCGAGGCGCTGCGTCTGGCCGACATCTTTCGGGCCAATGTGGTCGACACCACGCTCAAAAGCTTTGTGTTCGAGATCACCGGCACACCCGAAAAGATCGACGCCTTTGCCGAACTGATGCGCCCCCTTGGCCTTGAAGAAGTGGCCCGGACAGGGGTGGCCGCCTTGTCGCGCGGGTCCGTCAGCGAAAGCTGACGCCCCTCTGGAACGGGCGGTCAACCGCTTCTCTGCTGTGGTGGCCGGGCGATCCGGCCACCTCGACACCGCTCTCAACAAAGGTTTGTCATGACCCGGCGCAAGATCATCATCGACACCGACCCCGGCCAGGACGACGCCGTCGCCATCCTGCTCGCCCTTGGCGCACCTGACGCGCTTGAGGTGCTGGGGGTGACGGCCGTCGCCGGCAACGTCCCCCTGCCCCTGACGGAACGCAACGCCCGTATTGTCTGCGAACTCGCCGGCAGGCCCGACATCCCGGTCTTTGCCGGCTGCGATGCGCCGCTTGTGCGCAAACTGGTGACAGCTGAACATGTGCACGGCAAGACCGGCCTTGATGGCCCGCCGATGGACGATCCGACCATGGCGCTGCAGGACCGGCATGGCGTCGACTTCATCATCGACACCCTGCGGGCCGAGGCTTCGGGCACAGTCACCCTTTGCCCCCTTGGGCCGCTGACCAATATCGCCACCGCCTTTGCCCGCGCCCCCGACGTGGTCGGCAAGGTGCAAGAGATCGTGCTGATGGGCGGCGCTTACTTTGAGGTGGGCAACATCACCCCCGCGGCCGAATTTAACATCTACGTGGACCCCGAGGCCGCGGCACAGGTCTTTGCCTCGGGCGTGAAGCTGACGGTCATGCCACTCGATGTGACCCACAAGGCGCTGACCACGAAACCCCGCATCGACGCCTTTCGCGCCCTTGGGACAAGGGTCGGGGATATGGTGGCGGCCTGGACGGATTTCTTCGAACGCTTCGACATGGCCAAATACGGCTCCGAAGGCGCACCGCTGCACGACCCCTGCGTGATCGCCTACCTGCTCGAGCCTGAATTGTTCACCGGGCGCCACATCAACGTCGCGGTCGAGACCGGATCGGACCTCACCCTCGGGATGACCGTGGCCGACTGGTGGCGGGTGACCGACCGGGCCCCGAATGCCACCTTCATGGGCGATCTGGACGCCGAAGGGTTCTACCGGCTTCTCACCGACCGACTGGCCAGGTTGTGAGCACCGCAATCACCCTGGCGGGGCCAGAGCAACTGTCGATCCTGCTTGGGCTGGTCGAACGGCGGGGAACTGAGGCCGGCGGACATGCCTGGGACGATACCGATCGGGCCGGGGCCACGCGAGCCATCGACCCGCTTTTGTTGGGGGGGGAATTGGGCGCCGCCTGGCTGATCGGTCCGACGCGGGCGCCCCTGGGCTACGCGATCCTGACCTTCGGCTGGTCGCTAAGCCTGGGCGGACGCGAGGCCTGGGTCGAAGACCTCTACATCCGGCCCTCTGTGCGGCGGCGGGGCATCGGGACAGAAGTCCTGCATGCCATCGCCGTCTCGCTGCGCAGGGCGGACGTCAAGGCGCTTCAGGCGCGGGTCCCGGCACAGGACGGGGTGCAATCCGGGTTCTTGACAGGGGCAGGCTTTGCCATCGATCACCGGCTCGCCCTGATGACGGACCTTCTTTAGGGCAGAGATCGGCTCCGGGACGGTCGATTGATCATCACGATCCCCAGCGCCACAAGGCACAGGGCCAGGATCAGCGCCGGACCGACAGCCTCGCCCAGTAAAAGCCATCCCAGTCCCACGCCAAAGACCGGTGCCAGGAAACTGAACGAGGCGACACCGCCCGACGGGTAGATCGACAACAGCCACAGCCAGAACACGAACCCCGCGCTGACCACGATCACGATCTGGAACACCAACCCCCACAGGTGAATCGGCTGCACATCCCGCAACAGGTCCCCGAACAGGGGCGCCAATACCAAAAGAACCGGCGCCGAAATCGCCACCTGCCACATCAACTGCATTTCCGGACGGGCCTGGCGCAGGGGCGAGACTTTGGCCAACAGACCCACGGCAGCCCAGGACATCGCCGCCCCAAGGGCTGCCATATCCCCCAAGAGCGACGCCTGCCCATCGCCCCGGTTCAACAAGGCAACGGAAACACCGGCAAAGGCCATGGCAAGGCCCGCAACCTTGCGGCGGGTCAACCGCTCGCCCGGGATAAGGACATGAGCCCCCAGCGCCATCCAGACCGGCATCGAATAAAAGATCACGCTGCTGCGCCCCACGGTCGTCAGATCAAGGGCGACAAACAGGCAGATGAACTCGACCGAAAACCCGATCCCCGCCAAAAGACCCGCAATACGAACCGGCCGGGGACCAAGATCCAGCGGGATGCCCCGCAACCGCATCCACAACAGCACGCAGACCACCGCCCCGGCCGACCGCAGCCCGGCAAAGAACACCGGTTGCAGGCCACCGGTCGTCACCTTGATGACCACCTGGTTAAAGGCCAGCAGAAGGGAAAACCCGGTAAGGGCGATCGCCCCAAATGTATCTATGTGGTCTTTGCGCTGCATGGCCGACCGACTGACCGGCCCGTCAGGCGAAGTCAATCACCCATCTTCGGATCGCAAATATCCCGGGGGGCGCCGCAGGCGCGGGGCAGAGCCCCTGATCAAAATCAAAAGGCATGCGCCGCAGGCGCTCAATCGTTTAACATCCATGTCCCCTCAGGCCAAAACACATGAAAGGCAAAGGCGAACATAACGTCATGGGCCAGATCCTGACCTGCTGCGTCCCGCACCCGGACATTGCCGACATCCCTGCCGGCCCCGATGCTGGCCGTATCAAGGGCGGAGGCCTGGCCCGCCCGCCACTCCAGCACCACGCCCGCCTCCTCGATCCGGCCAAGTGCGGCCAGCCGGGTCATCGGCCAGGCCTGTTCGCCGATCCGGACCACCCTCTCAAGGGGGGGTATGCCATGGGGCGGCATCTCGCCGTTGTACAGAAACGGTCGGAAGGAGCTGTCGTAACTGACATAGGGGTTGGTCCCGTAGTTGCGCCGCCAGTCCTGCGGTTCGTCCATCACCAGCCCGTCAGGGTTGCGGGTGGCATAGCTTTCCCAGCTTTCCATCCAACCGGGCAGCACGGCAAGCTCGGTCCCGGTCAGTTGCCCGACGATGGCGGTCCCGATGGCCTGCTGCCACCAGCTTTCGGTCTGAGCGTCATACATCACCATGTCCGAATGCCGCAGCTTGCCCGTCACCCCGAAATCCAGCACTCCCGCCTCGCTGCGCCGGTCAAAGATGACACCCGAGTTGCACAGCGGACAGAAGGTCACCGCAATGGGCACACCACCAACCGCGTCATTCACGATCTCATGCCACATCAGGTAACGGATCGGCCAGGCGCGAGGTGTCTCCCCCTCGGCCTCCAGCACCATGACAGGCTCCATCGGGTCAAGCCGGGTCTCGGCGGTCACGGTCAGGAAAGTCGGATTCGACAGGGCCGGGATGCCGTCCTTGCCGGGTCCGCCGGACAGGATCTCGACCCAACTGTCGACAGAGGTGATCGAAAAGTCTGTTTGCGGCCATTCATGGCGCCAGAAATCCGGGCTGGCGACCACTGGATGGGCCAGCGGGGCCGCCATGACGGCGGCTAGGACAAGGGAAAACAGGTTACTCCGCATCACGACATCCTCCATACCAACAGGAGGTCAAGGTCGCCGTTCCAACGCAATAGCGATAGCCCCCCTCGCGGACCTGTGACCGCGAGGGGGATCGTAGTGTCAGTCCGTCACGCGGACTGCGGCCATCATGTCGGGCTGGCCGATCACGGCACCGTTCTGGCCCTGGCCCCGCTTGATCGCGTCCAGCACCTCAAGGCCCGATGTCACTTCACCCACGACGGTGTACTGGCCGTTCAGAAACGATCCTTCGGCAAACATGATGAAAAACTGGCTGTTGGCCGAATCCGGGTTTTGCGACCGGGCCATGCCGACCACACCACGGGCAAAGTTGATGTCCGAAAACTCGGCAGGCAGGTCCGGGCGGGCGGACCCGCCCATGCCCGCGCGCCGCATGTCATCGCCCATGCGACCGAACTCGACATCGCCCGTCTGGGCCATGAAACCTTCGATCACCCGGTGGAACACCACCCCGTCATAGGCGCCTTCCGTGGCCAGCGCCGTGATCTGGGCGACATGGGCCGGGGCCACATCCTCGAACAGGTCGATGACGATGGTTCCGTTGGCCTCGCCCTGGACATCGATCTCGATCCCGGTGGCCCCGACAGGACCAGCCGCCAGGATCGCCAAAAGCGCCAGGCTGCGCATCGGCATATGCATCTGCCTATGCATCTGCGGCCACCTTGACGCTGATCATCCGGTCGGGAGAGGCCGGTGGCTCACCCTTAGTGATGGCGTCGACGTGCTCCATCCCCGAAATGACCCGCCCGTACACGGTGTACTGGCCATTGAGGAAATGGTTGTCCTTGAAGTTGATAAAGAATTGCGAGTTGGCCGAATTCGGGTTCGAGGACCGGGCAGCACCCAGGGTGCCCCGGTCGTGCGGCAGCTTGGAAAACTCGGCCGGAAGATCGGGCAGGTCCGATCCGCCTGTGCCGGCGCGGCGAAGGTTGAAGTCCTTTTCCATGTTGCCATTGGCCACATCGCCGGTCTGGGCCATGAAGCCGTCGATCACCCGGTGAAAGCAGACGTTGTCATAGGCGCCAGCGCGGGCCAGCTCTTTCATGCGGGCGGTGTGCAGCGGGGCCACATCGGCCAGCAGTTCGATGACGACGTCGCCGCCTGCCAGCGTCATGACGATTGTGTTCTCGGGGTCTTTGATCTCGGCCATCTGGCGCTCCTTGGTGCAAGTTTCGGCGCAACTTAGGCGCGCGAGGCCAGAATGCCAAGCAGCGGAGGTTGACCTCAGCCGCCCTTGACGCCACGAAGTGGTGAGATCGCAAACCAAGGAAGTACCGATGACCTGGAAGACCCTCGACGACATGGATCTGGACGGCAAGCGGGTGCTTGTGAGGGTGGACATCAATGTCCCCGTCGAAGACGGGCGCGTGACCGACGCCACCCGCATTGAACGCATCGTGCCCACGGTCAAGGATATCTTGGCAAAGGACGGCAAGCCGATCCTGATGGCCCACTTTGGCCGCCCCAAGGGGCAGGTCGTCCCCGAGATGAGCCTGGCCGTTACCCTGCCCGCCCTTGAGGCCGCTTTGGGCCAGCCGGTCCGCTTTGCCGATGGCAAATATGCCGATGCTGTCGCCGCCATGGCTCCCGGCGATGTTCTGCTGATCGAGAACCTGCGCTTCGCCCCGGGCGAGGAAAGGAACGATCCCGCCTTTGCCGCCCGCCTTGCCTCGCTGGGCGATGTCTACTGCAACGACGCCTTTTCGGCCGCCCACCGGGCCCATGCCTCGACCGAGGCGCTGGCCCGTCTGCTGCCCGCCTGTGCCGGCCGCCTTATGGCGGAAGAGTTGGGGGCCCTTGAAAAGGCCCTTGGCGCGCCCGAACGCCCGGTTGTGGCGGTTGTCGGGGGGGCCAAGGTCTCGACCAAGCTGGACCTTCTGGCCAACCTTGTGACCAAGGTCGATACTTTGGTGATCGGCGGCGGCATGGCCAATACGTTTCTGGCCGCCCAGGGCATCGATGTGGGCAAGTCGCTGTGCGAGCATGATCTGGCCGACACCGCCCGAGACATCCTGACAAAGGCTGAGGCCGCTGGCTGCACCATCCTACTGCCCACCGATGTCGTCGTCGCCCGCGAATTCAAGGCGGGCGCCGACAATGAGGTCGTGCCCGCGGACGCCTGCCCGGCCGATGCCATGATCCTCGACGCCGGTCCCGACAGCGTCGCCCGGATCGCCACCGCCCTAGGTGGCGCCAAGACGCTTGTGTGGAACGGCCCGCTGGGTGCGTTTGAAATCGCCCCCTTCGACGCCGCCACAGTCGCGGCAGCGCAAGAGGCAGCCCGGCTGACGAAGGCCGGACTGCTCATCTCGGTCGCCGGTGGCGGGGATACGGTGGCCGCGCTGAACCAGGCCGGAGTGGCGGACGACTTTTCCTATGTTTCCACCGCAGGCGGTGCCTTTCTTGAATGGATGGAGGGCAAGGTCCTGCCCGGTGTCGCCGCCCTCGGTTAGGTCCAAAAAATAGCAAAGGCGGTTGCGCTAACAGAATTGCAACCGCCCCCCGGCCCGTCCTATTCCCTGCACAACAGGCACTATTGCAAGGGAAGCCCGCGATGAAGACGACCAGAGCTGTCCAGAAGATACTGAGCAACTACGAGGGTGAAAACCCCGGTGTTAAGGGCAATCTGGCCCGTATCCTGATGGAAGGCAAACTGGGCGGCACGGGCAAGCTGATCATCCTGCCCGTCGATCAAGGGTTCGAACACGGACCAGCCCGGTCCTTTGCACGGAACCCGTCGGGCTACGATCCCCATTACCACTACCAGCTTGCCATCGACGCGGGCCTCAGCGCCTACGCAGCCCCCCTTGGGCCGCTCGAAGCCGGTGCCGATACGTTCGCAGGCCAGATCCCCACGATCCTCAAGGTCAATTCGGCCAACTCGCTTATGTCGGACACGGCTGGCAAGAACCAAGCCCTGACCGCCAGCGTCGACGATGCCCTGCGGCTTGGCTGCGCGGCGATCGGCTTTACGATCTATCCCGGCTCCGACATGGCCATCGACATGATGGAAGAGATCAAGGAGATGCGCCGCGAGGCTGCCTCCAAGGGGATCGCCACGGTGATCTGGTCCTATCCGCGCGGCGAAGGGGTGACCAAGGACGGCGAAACCGCCATCGATGTGGCAGCCTATGCCGCCCATATGGCAGCCCTGCTGGGGGCCCATATCATCAAGATCAAGCTGGGCACCGACCACCTGATGCTGCCCGAGGCCAAGAAGGTCTACGAGGCGCAGGGCATCGACATTTCGACCCAGGCAGCACGCGTCCGCCACTGCGTGCAATCGGTCTTTGACGGCCGCCGGATCATCGTGTTCTCGGGCGGTGCGGCCAAAGGGGCCGACGCGGTCTACGACGACGCCCGCGCAATCCGCGACGGTGGCGGCAACGGGTCGATCATCGGGCGCAACTCGTTCCAGCGGTCGCGGTCCGACGCCCTCGATATGCTGGGCAAACTTGTCGACATCTACAAGGGCAAGGCCTGAGGCCACACTATCGGGCAGCCCTTGACCGGACTTGCCCGAACTGCCGC
>Ga0209652_1001434_pt1 | contig 19387 bp, 20 predicted proteins | sample SaaInl74LU_5_DNA_FD_184641 | JGI IMG/M metagenome (GOLD analysis project Ga0209652, IMG submission 184641) | Marine microbial communities from expanding oxygen minimum zones in the Saanich Inlet - ESP_74LU_5_DNA (SPAdes) (version 2) | ecosystem: Environmental > Aquatic > Marine > Intertidal zone... | reverse complement strand
TCATTGGTTTCACTTTCGTCGCCATTGATATTCAGACCATGGCCATTGTTACATTCCTTCGAATTATTCTCTGCTTCCAGATCTGCGTGGTTACGCCGTGTATTGAGAGCATTTTCTTGTGCACTGGGTGGTTGATAAATTGTCATGATGTCGATAATAACAATATTACTCTTACTCCTATTTCACAGCAGTTTAGTGTACTTATTGGATCAAAATGAGTTAATGGTGGCTGATCGTCTTGCATTTATATTATGATATTTGAGAGTAGCGGCGCCGTCATTTTATGCGCCGCTACAGCAGGAGATAGCCTCGTCCTAGCAGATCAAAGAAGGAGTGATGGGGTTGGTTGGTTGGAGATGGAAGTTGTGGCAGCAGCAGCAGTTCATCGACTTTGGTGGAGGATGGAGCAAAAAAAAACGAACTCCACACTTTCTTTCATTTGAAGTTTTGTTGTCTCTCGCTTCTCGTGAAGAAGAGCCGAGCCAAGAAAGGATCTCATCCGGATCTCATCTGCATCTCTGTGCTTTTGGGCTTGCTACAGTAAGGACCTAAAAGTACCAGCAGAAGCCTTCTTCGAGATATGTCAATAAACAGCATATAAACTCTGCACCTTTCTATCACAAGAATCTCTTGAAAGAATTTGACTATAAAGGCGTAACATTACTTTGATTAAAACAAACAAAAGGATCTTGTCTTGTCTTGTCCGATGGTACAATAATAGTATGGTACATGCGATCAGGAAAGATATCGCATAACCACGCATTTTAAGCCTGTGCATGTTGCCACTGGATCATTGCCGCATCTTCTTGTATTTTGTTTCTTCTCTGGCCAGTTTTCCTCTATCTAAAGTACAATCTAATGAAACATAAGACGCTATCCCATCGTCTTTCTCTCCCATCTACACACTCTACACCCAGCCACTTCTCCTTGGTCTTCTTCCTTGTGCAGACACAGACTTGTTCCTCTTCTTCACCGGAGCAGCATCGCTGCAGCAACAAGCCACAGTCGCCAACCAAAGAGTCATGTAGAAAAGGCAAAAGGTTCCTTTGAATTGATAGTTATGTGGGCCAAAGTGATCAGCGCGGTGCACTATTGTCAGAGTTCCAACGAGGAGGGTGACACCGAATACTACGCCCCACAATGGGACTGGTATTTCCCTCGTCTCGACTTCTTTCGGCTCGTCGTTGTTGTTGTTGTTGGAAGAAGATGCTGACGTCGGCATGTTTGATGTGGAATGATATGAATAGATAATTCCTTCGAGTGAGGATGTGTGTCAGCTGTATATTGAAGTCGTTGTTGTGGCTCTTGAAAATGTCGAGAGCAGTTCAGTTCAAGATGAGACGAAGCAACAGAGACAAGTATCGCCGGGAGATGGAATGCAACTACTTGTACAATACTGAGGGTATCGCATGAAAGAGAGTTGTGAGTTTGAGTTTGGCGAGATGTCTTCTCGGTGTGTCGCTGTTTTGGGCCCGCCAAAACAGCCTATGTGTATCACTTTAGTCCTTCGCAAGCATAAGAAAGGATTTGTGTGTGCCTTCGCTAAAAATCACACTCCTCAACAACTCTCTCTCAATCAACAACTCTCTCCATCGTCCAACCTCTCACAATTACTCTGTAATTCGTTTATACAAACACTCTTTCAAAAACGTAAGTGATCTCTTAACAATCTTCTCCAGTTTTGTACTGCAATTGTATCATTTCATCTGGCTTTTGAACCCTTTCTAACGATCTCCTTCTTTCTCTCCTCTAATGCCCAACATGACAGAATATCAATCAATCATGACTTCTAATGTCGTTGACTTCGAGGATATCCTCAATAATGGCTTCTCTGATGCCAACACATCCGTCCACAGCGGTGTTCGTGCCCGCTGGGAACGCAAAAACGATGCGGAAGGATGCTCCTCCTCCAGTGATTCTCGTAAGCCACCCCTTGGTGGTTTGAGCGATCGTTTCATCCCTAACCGTGCTGCTATGGACATGGAAAAGTGCTCCGCTTCCATTGTGTCCAGCGCCGAAGAGTCCATCGGTGATAGAACAGATAGTGAATTCTCGGAAGCTGAGGAAGACACAATCAACTCCGTCGCCTCCGATTTGTCCGAATACAAGTCTTCTCTGCTTGGGATTGATGACTCAAAAAGTCGTATTCTTAGTTTCGCAGAAAAGGCACCAGCTCCCAAAGGTGATACTGTCAACAACTTGCAAGTTTTATATTCTGCCTCGACATCGTCAAGAAAGAATAAGAGTTCCACCAAACTTGTTAGCAGACACATCCCTTCGGCGCCCACACGTATTTTGGATGCTCCTGATCTTCTTGACGACTACTACCTCAACTTGCTTTCTTGGTCTGATACGAATGTGTTAGCCGTTGCTCTTTCACAAACTGTCTATCTTTGGAATGCCGAGACTGGACAGATCGACGAGCTTTGCAATGTTGAAAGTGAGGGACCTGATGCTCACATCTCTAGTGTCTCTTGGATTCAAGAGGGTGGCGGTCACCTTGCTGTTGGTACATCGTGGGGAAAGACTATGCTCTGGGACGTACGTGCGCAAAAACAACTTCGTAAGATGGATGGGCACACTGACCGTGTTGGAGCCTTATCTTGGAACCGCCACATTCTCTCCAGTGGTGGAAGGGACAATCTCATCATCAACCATGATGTTCGTATCGCCGAGCACAAGACTGCAACCCTCTCCAGCCACACGCAAGAAGTTTGTGGGCTTGCCTGGTCTCCTGATGGCTTGACCCTTGCTAGTGGAGCAAACGATAACAAACTTTGCTTGTGGGATGCCGCTGCCTCATCTTCATCACGCCCTCGCTTCGAGCTTACTGATCATCAAGCTGCTGTGAAGGCATTGGCATGGTCTCCTCATGAGCGTAACTTGCTCGCCACCGGTGGAGGAACTGCTGATAGGTGCATCAAGTTCTGGAACACCCAGTCTGGAGCTATGCTGAACTCTATCGATACTGGTTCTCAAGTTTGTGCCTTGCAATGGAATCCTCATGAAAAAGAGATCCTCTCTTCTCATGGATTCGCAAGGAACCAACTGTGCCTTTGGAAGTACCCCACTATGGCAAAGGTGAAGGAGCTTGAAGGACACACTGCTCGTGTCTTGCACATGGCTACGAGTCCCGATGGTTCCTCTGTCGTTTCTGCCGCTGCGGATGAAACTCTTCGTTTCTGGGATGTTTTTGCTCCACCAAGCAAATCTCACACTGGAAAACGTAGTGCTTCGGATGTCCCTGGAGGAGCCAAGAGCAAAAAGCTCTCTCGTACCATGCACATTCGCTAGATGTTTATGGAACAGCAACATCAATAATAGTTCATATGCATGAGTCTCAGAGAGTATTTGCCAAAAAGGGTATCATTACGATACTAAAAACGCTGCTTGAATTCGCCTCCAAATCTCTCCTGTCTTGACTTGTTTCCCGATGTCTCAGCATCTCGCTTGAGCATCAAACTACTTTCATAATATCTCAACATACCTCTTCATGGCCAAGTGCGGTTCTTTTCAGAGCTCACTCAACCAACAACTTTCCACAAAGAAACAACCCGAAGTGAAGTCATCGTGAACTACTTTCTTTTCCCCCGTCTCATCTCACCTACTAACTAAGCCTTTTCTCTTCAACATCCCTTCACTTGCAGTAGTTGATGTAACCTTGGATACTAATGACCGCTGAATCGATAGGAGATGTATAATATAGATAGAGTTTAATTTAGAGTCGCTTTTTTAGTTTACAGCATTGCTTACCATAATACTCTTGCAGTCTTCTCCTACCGAGGTACCCACCTCGCTGCCATCTCTCACCGTATCTTTAGCGATACCTGGCGAGAGCGTCTCTGGAAGCTGGAAGGAAGCAGAAGCAAATCACCATGTCAATCTTTGAGGCAGCACCGTACAATACTTAGCCACTAATTCACAACGCCTCTCGGATCTTAATACTAAAATGATGTTCCTCTCTTCAGTACAGAAATCGGCTGCATTAAGGGCCCCTGTATCGGCTGTGCTCCGGAGACAAAATAGTAGTTTTGTATCTTCCAGAACTGCGTTGACTGTTTCTAACGGACGTCGTCGGAAGCAAACAACATCACTTCGGTCCATCTCTCAAAGTCCTCTTCTCAAAGCTCAAATCACTGTCAATGTGCCTACAATGGGTGACAGTATCACGTGAGTTTGTACTATCCAGCTATTTATGATGTTATGTCGGCTCTTGCTTGTGTAAAGTTATTCATATTGTGATGTGCTTCGTTACTTAACTTCCTTCCTCTCATAATAATTTACACTGATACTTCATTCAGAGAGGGGACAATCGTAGAATGGTGCGTACCTCCAGGCTCCAACTTTCGTGAAGGAGATGTATTGGCATTGGTCGAAACTGACAAAGTGACAGTAGATATCAAAGCGGAGAGGGATGGAGTATTGATCAAACAATTAGGAGAGGTGGATGACAATGTTGAAGTAGGGGCGGGATTATACATTTTGGACACGGATGTTCAAAATGTCGACAGTGCTGTTTTGGAGACAAACATGTCTGAGGTTAATGAATCAATTGATGCAACGAAGGCTGGAGAAGTTGAGGTTTCGGAGCCAATTTCCAAATCAACTACGCGGATTCCATCTATTCACTTTTTGGGCAAGGATGGGTGGAAGGCTCGATTGACAGCAACAGATACTGCGGCTCCAGCTGCCCCTACAGCATCTGCCACCACTGTATTGAAATCTGACAAACCAAACGCTCCTACATCAATCACACAAATACAGTACAAACCTATGGAAGGGCGTCCTCTGATTACCGAGGAGGAGATGGAGGCATTGGTTTTGGGAGGCGCTTTGGAAGCGCCGGATGTAAAAACTTTAATTTCAGAAGATGGATTGAAAAGCGTAGCATTCGTCGGCGGAAAGATCGCGACGGCAGGTCCGAGAGGAGTCTGGTTAGCAGCATAGAAATGAGAGCTGTACAAATAAGGTTGATATAAAAGTTTAGGAAGTGTTCAATGAAACCCTCTTGATTCGTTATACTGCATGTTTTAACCCTCCAGAAGGATGTTGATCCAATCTTTTCACAATATTTTTCAAGTCACTAACTATTATGTCCTTGTCAACCTTTTCTTCAACATCTAACCCTGTGGCGATTCTCACAACATCTTCCATCACTCCAACATTTCCCAATATGTCAACGTGCTCACCAGATCGAGGTCCACCCCTACCTGGATCTGTTAGAGATACCTCAGCGTCGTGCATGCGTTCACGAGTAAACACTTTGATCCCAGACGGATTGTGCTTACTTCTTGGCTCTGCATATTTTTGGCACATGTATCCAAGAGATAGGAGTGGGACACTTCCATCGCCGTCAGAGAATCTTACACCGCTGGTTATATTCTGTACGTCGCTCTTTGCAGCAACATCAATGAAGTACGGTGATTCTGGAGGGTTGCCGTCTGAAGATGCTGTTCCGTTGGTGCAAGTTGCTTCTTGATCATCTACAATGCAAGTTTGATCTACATCCACGTCTTTCGCTGAGACTTTGTCACACGACAGTTGATAAAAGTAAGATCTTTCTGTGGGAAGTCCAGTTCCGTAAAGACAGTACATTTTTAGTGAAGGCGCATGTGGTAGAGGAGATGCCACGGGATCATGCCAGTGTTTTCGCTTATTTGCAGAGGACCTGCGCTCTTTCCAACCTTGTTTTGAATCAAATGAAAAGATCGACTCAATTCTTGAACCATAGCCTCCACCTGTTCTCACTAGATAATCTATCGTTTGTTTCATGCTCCATTTTTTGGAAGCCGGAATGTGTAGTTCTAGCTCTTCATCAGTAAATTCATCGTCAATGGTCGCTTGCTCATCTGCGGGAGTGGTGTTATCGACAATGGAAGTCGCCGAAGTAGATTTGCAAACTCCTTCAGTGCCGTTGTTCCACACAACTGCTGGAGTTGAGTCTGTAGTTTCTCCTAGATCTGCTCCACTGCCCCACAGGGCGTCGCCTCCTTTGGGCAGCATTCCGTACAAACTGCCCCAAGTGTTCCATAGATTCTTTCTAACCCTTCTCCCAAAGAATTGTTCTAGCAAGTCACCAATTTGAGGCATCAGGACAGCAATGTCCTTTAACTCGCCAGAGAGCAAAGCAGGGATTGACTTGGGAACTCCAAGCAGAGTACCAGCTATATTGACAAAACTGTGAACATGTCTCTCAACCCAATCTTTCCCACCTCCTCCACCGCCATGTTTCGCGTCTGTAACTACCCATTGAAGGAAGTAATAGCACACAGTCCCGCCCATGCTGTGTGATACTAGTACAGCCTTTTCTCCACTTGTTTTGTTATGTGTTTCAATTGCTGCTTTCAATTTCGAAAAGTATCCGTCGCGAGATTCGAGGTACTCATATCCTAAGCGCCAATCGTAGCTCAACATACTCATTGAACTTCCATCGTAGCCTACGTCTGCCAGATTCTCTATCAATTTAGACCATACCCAATACGTCGCAATGAAATTGTCGGCTGCTTCAAAGCCTTGAGCACTTCTAACGCGAATGTTGTCCGGGTCCTTGCCGGTTTGTGGATTCAATTGTAAATGCTTTTGCCAGCAATCACGATCTGCAAAGAACGTTCTCGCCATAGATGCACTGCCCCAAACTCTTTGACGGAAGTTCTTCTTCATACAACTTTCGCCCTCCCAAAGCTCCAGTGCACTTGTGACAAAGCCTGGTACAATCACAACAGGATGCTTCACTCTTGCGTTTTGTTTTTTTAGCTGGTGTCCTACCCTTGACGATTCCTCAAGGGCATGTTGTGTACCGTTGAATGCACGATCCCATAATGGCTGGAGATTGGCAGCCAAGAAGTCATCAAACACCATCTGTAGTTGTCCCTTCGAGTCTACATCAGGCTTGGAACGTGGATTTGTCTGAACAGGCGAAAGCAGCCATCTTACCGCCAACATTGATACAAATACTGCGAGGTAAGTTTGAAAGCGCTTTTTTGTAGGTGCATCCTTCTCATGGATGGCTGATAACTCGCTTGGACAGATAGCTTTGGCTGCGCGAGCACTGGCCGAGGCCGATATCCCTTTCTTCCGTCTCATTGGAGGCATGGCTTGTTGAGAGATTTGTTGCGATGGTGCTCCACTCTTGCCACAGCTGGCCACAACACCATCGACATCGACAGTCCACACAGAAAAGAATCTGCGAAGAGAACTCCAAAAAAGATCTGTCTGTGTCGCATCGTCATCTCTACAGACCCGCCAAATCGTCAGATAGATAATAAGTACGTGGCGATCAATGTTATCACACAAGTTCAAGAAGTGGTTGTTATTAGAGTGGTCAATAGGAGATTGGCATATAGAAACAGTAGCACAGCGATGATGATGATGACGATCATATCACGCATTCTGGTTGTGTCGGCACTTCTCGCCGCCCCTTCAAATGCTTTTATGGGCGGCAAACCCAATAAGCCACGTTCAACTCGCCTCAAGGCCGTCCCCTACAAGATCGGCGCCAAGACAGAGGGTGTGCTTATGAACAACCGATTTGTAGTCGATTCTCTTCGCAAGGTTGTACCTGATGATATGGAAATGGGCGATGTCGATCTGTTGCGATTTGCACTTGCTTACCCTGATGACAGAGTTGGAGCAGAGAAGGCACTCAAAAATGCAATTAAGTGGAGGAAATCAACTGGAAAGAGTATTGTTGATTCTGCAAAGGATGCCGTCGCCAAAGCTACTGCCAATGGCGGCTGGGATAACGAAGTTGTTCGCGATGCTGCTCCTCACGCAGATGTCATTAACAAATTTATTACACCCAAAGCTGTGATCACTACCAGCACAGAAGATGGAGATCTCGTCTATGTGATTCGTGCATCTCAAATCGATGATAAGGAGCTAATGAACAAGGCAAGCGTGGAACAAGTATGTGACTTCTTCATGTATGCCAAAGAGGTTCATAATATCGTTGCCAACAAACGAAGTGAGAAGGGTAGACTTTGCTCTGTACTTTTTGCTAACGATATCAGTGGAGTGAGAAAAGCTCCAGATAAGAGATTCAGTCAGGCGCTTACATCGAGTAGTGACCAGTATGAGAGTCTTTATCCTAGTCTTGCCGGACCGACTATGATTCTTAACTTGCCACTAATCTTGCAAGCGTTTGTTGGGCTTCTAAAGCCACTCTTCCCTAAGAGTGTCCAGGAACGATTGGTATTCAAGAGAGCACCAGTATTGGCTAGTTTGAAAGAGTTGACTCCACTTGGAACAGATCCACTCATTAAAACAAAGTTTACGAGAGAGGTGGTTAGTTTGCTTCCTTGAGTTTATCAATGTAGAGGCAATGAAGCACTCATCTTTTGTGAGGAAAGTAACGAATCATGCTATGGTAGACAATAAGCTAAAGAAAGTGGCTAGACAACGTTACTTTCTACTAAAGATATATATGAAAGTCGGTACAACAACACAGAATTATTGTACATCAGTGTCGGGAAAAGCACTACTTTAGAAAGTAGAAAGTACCATAGACTGCAAAAAATAATGATAGCGAGAGGGGGCGTCTTAGAGTATTTAGCTACGCGGACCACGTAACTTGGTCTTGTCCCAATTGCAATTAGGAGGGAATATAATTCCTACCGTAGAGAATGAGCGGCATGCTAGGCCACTGATTCCAGAGGAGATTCCTCTTTGTTCCGACAAACGCTTTTGACGCCGTTTTTGCAACGTGTTCTTGCCAAAAAATACCTTATCTAGTACGCACAAGCCAGCCATTTATCATTGCTGCCATAAAATAAAACACAGCGGAAGTTTCAACATCTAATCATCTTCTTCAACTGCTACAAATACCACTAAGATGAGCCGCGCAAAAGCTTTCACGGAAAAGAGGTGAGTGGAGAGAGCATGAGATGGTTTATGAATGAATGTCGGAATTCTTTTTTATGTTCTTCTTCTCGGCTGGGGTGTTGTTTCTGTCTCTGCCACTCCTTATGTTGAGCTCTTTGGGTAGGCAACAAAATACTTGGTAGATAGCAACATGGATTGAACCAGCTTTATGCAAGGAGAAGGATCAAGAAGAACAGCAAGACATACTTCATTTATAGAATATAATATATGTTCCTTCAATGTTCTCACATGTCATAATGACCTCATTATTCTCAGGAGGAAACAAGCCGAGATGGCTATCGAGCGCGAGCTTGACACTGGTGGAGACAAAATTGATTTTGAGGGTAAAATTGCTCAAGACACGAAGGATTCAGCCATGGGAAAAGGTGAAGAGGAGTTGTTTGAGAAGAAGCTAACAAAAGAAGAGAAAAAAGCATTGGCCAAAGCTAAACGCGATGCAAAGAAGAAGGCGAAGGGAAAGAAGGGTGGAAGTGATGATGGGGAGGAGAAGAAGGAAGACGATTCAACTGCCGGAATGTCCAAGTCAATGTCCAAAATGAGCATGGCAAGTATGGCCAGTGCTGCAAGCAGTCTTGACCCAAACTCGGAAGAAGGCAAAAGAGAGGCAGCTTTGGAAGCTCTTAGTCAACAAGAAATTGTTGTCACATACGAACAGCGCAAAGGTAACTTGCATGCTAATACGCGAGATGTCAACGTTGGTGGAGTGTCTGTAGCTTTCCACGGAAAATTGCTGATTGAGGAGACTCAAGTTGTTATCAATTATGGAAATCGCTATGGGTTCATCGGACCCAATGGAAGTGGAAAGGTAAGAGGTTTTGGTCCGAGTCTTTTATACGCGATTCTTTATCATGTGCCGTGCTAACATGATATTATTATCACAGTCAACTGTTATGAAGGCTCTCGCTGCGAAGAGTATCCCCATCCCGGCGTCGCTCGACATGTACTTCCTTGATTCCGAATACCCTGCTCGTGATGACATCACCGCGCTTCAAGCAGTGATGGAATCTAATGATGAAATTGCTCATCTTGAAGAAAAGGCAAACCAACTCAACGATGCCATGGCTGAAGCTGACGAGGCTCAACAAACCGAAATTCAGACTAGTCTAGAAGCAATTTATGACCGTTTGGATCAATTGGATGCCTCAACGGCAGAAGCCAGAGCTACAACCATTCTTCATGGTTTAGGATTCACAATTGCTATGATGAATCAGACTACGTGCGAGTTTAGTGGAGGATGGAGAATGCGAGTGTCTTTGGCAAGGGCTCTCTTTTTGGAGCCAGAGTTTCTGCTGCTTGACGAGCCCGTAAGTTTATTATCTTTTATTTTGTCAGCTGGTTTTCATTCGTATGAAGCTCACCTCTAAGTATGTGTCATTGTTTATTCTGTAGACCAATCACTTGGATATGGATGCCGTTTTGTGGCTTGAGGATTACTTGAGTAATTGGAACAAGATTCTATTCTTCGTGTGCCATTCACAAGACTTCATGAACAGTGTGTGCACTCATATTGTGAGACTTGATATGACTTACAAGAAGCTACGCTACTACAGTGGAAACTATGATACCTATGTCCAAACTAGGAGAGATCAAGACATGGTTCAAATGAGACAGTATGAGGCAGAACAGCGTGATATTGCAGAAATCAAGGACTTCATTGCCCGCTTCGGTCACGGTACTGTGAAGATGGTAAGGCAAGCACAAGCTCGTGAGAAGTTATTGGCAAAGAAGTTAGAAGAAGGCTTAACGAGCAAACCCGAAGTGGATCCAGACTGGGATTGGTCTTTTCCTGATGCTGGTCACCTGCCCGTTCCCGTTTTGGCAATTGAGAATGTAAGCTTTAATTACCCTGGAGGAAAAGAACTCTACTCCAAGGTCGATTTTGGAGTTGACCTTCAGACACGTGTTGCTTTGGTGGGTCCGAACGGAGCGGGCAAGACTACTTTGATCAAGCTCATGACTGGTGACTTGAATCCTACCATGGGTCAAGTCAAGAGGAACCAGCATTTGAAGATCTCAAGATTTACACAACACTTTGAGGAAAAATTGGACCTCACCATGACTCCGCTAGACTTCTTCAAGCAAAAACTGATGCCAACGGAACCTATCGAGAAAATCAGACCTTTGTTGGGTAGGTATGGATGTACGGGAGATCAACAGCAGCAAGTCATGGGGCAATTGAGTGCTGGTCAGAAGGCTCGCATCGTCTTTGCTATTATTGCACATGAAAAGCCGCATCTTTTGCTTCTTGATGAACCTACGAACCCGCTTGACATGGAGTCTATTGATGCACTTGCGAGATGTCTCAACAAATTTAAAGGAGGAGTGCTGATGATTTCACACGACATGAGATTGATCTCTCAATGTGCTCAAGAAATCTACGTCTGTGATGAAAAGAAGGTGACCAAGTACAGAGGTGATATTATGGACTTCAAGCTGCACTCCAAGAAAGTGAACCAGAAGAAGTTGGAGCAGCACATGAACGGATAATCTATGTTGATTTTTACGGGGTGCACTGTCGTCATAGAGGGGTAAATAAATATGTTAAATATAATGTGATCGTTGGATCAACAACCCATCTCAGCTGCGAAAAGCAACTCGTAGGTTATGCAGCCAGCAGTAGAGGCATATTATTGCTTCAAAGGACGATCAAGAATGTCGCTGCTTTACTTAGACAACACGGTACATAGTCATAATAAAAATAGCTTTGATTTTACGAGGAGAATCATTCAGAGTAATTTCGGCAACCGCTTACGCTTCCTTCTTCTTTGGAGTAGGCATCTGAGATACGACGACGTAGAATATAACTGCAAGAATGTGACCAATGAAATAGTAGTTCTTCCAGTTGACAACGGCCCAATCAAAGGCAAGGAGTTGGAAAGGCTGAATCATGTACTGAACAAAAAGCGACGTAGTGATCATGCAAACAATACCGTAAGGGCTCCATTTCTTTCCGTTGCCAAAACGAGGTGTAAGCTTCTTCCTTCCAAGCCTTTCGCAGAACGAAATGAGAGGAACCGACATGAAGAAGAGGTAGTAGCCCGGGTAAAATCCATGCCAGAAAGCACTCATTCCATATGTTGCGAAGAGGGAGCCACCAGTGCGAATGTAGACATATCTCGCCAACCAATTAGCTGTCTTCTTATTCCAAGCTGCGCTCAATGTCTTGAGATTTGGAGCCGTCTCGAACTGAATAACGTCGATATTGTTGGATACTTCCCATCCCTTCGCTTCACCTTTCTCATCAAAGCCTTCAAATCCAGCATACCAAATGTTGTTTGCGCCTTCAGCATTCATCCAAGCGAAGTAATACTTGAATCGGATGAAGAAGAGAGCCAACCAGGAATAAGCATAACGTGCGTACATGGGTTTGGCAAGGGCTTCTTCATTGATAATAATAGGATCGGCGTTTTGAGGATCATCTGGATTCAAGAGAGGATACATTCCACTTCCTACAACGAAAATGCCTAGGCACAACAGACTCCCAAGTAGAGGGCGCAATGTTGGCCAAACTTGACTGGGAATCTTACCCTTAGGCTTGCCATTTGCATCATACAATCTTGATCCATCACAAGCATCAGCGTAAAATTTGTACTCAAAGGCAGGACCAGCGAGAACAGAAGCGAAGCAAAAGGTGTAGCCCAAGTATTCAATGATGCCAGGAAGAGACGTGACCGCTAAGTCGGCACATTTCTTTGAGGCACGTTCCTCCCTTCCTTGTTTGATCACTTCTCCATCATACAGATTGTAGGCAAGCGAGTAAAGTTTCATTGTAAGCACCATTTGAGGACCGGTGAAATCCATATCCCATCCGAGATAATTGATGTATTGACGGTGCAAATGTCCACCAGTGATGTACGCCATCGCGAAAATGGGCACCAACGTTTTCGCCGTCTTGGCAGGGAAAACAAGGAAGATACCATACGCGATCAAGGAGCTGATTAGGTGGTGAATCCATTGCACTCCAATAGTAAACTGGAGCAAGAATGCACCAAGAATGAAGGAAAATAGATGCTTAACTTTTCCGTAAGGGAGCGCAAGCATGATCAAACCGAGTGGGTAGCAGATGAACATTCCAAGCAAGTATTCCAAAGTCTCAACATCTTGGCCAGTAGACTCAGATAGACCCTCTACCGCTTCCTTGACAAAACCAGGGACTATTCGAGAGGGTAACAATGCAATTGTAAGTTTAATGTGGTGACGACCAATTAGAGACCAATTAAACACAGACACAAGGAGGTATTATACCGTCACTCACCCAATACTAATGTGGGAGTAAAGTAAGGTTCAAAAGAGTACGCATACTCGATGCCCCGTTCAATGCCTTTGCAGAGAAACTCAGGCAACACACGTTCCATTCCAGCCATGGTATTGCCGTGGTAGTTATGATGTAGTCGATTAGCAAAAGCTCTCCGGCTATGAGAGGTCAAGATTCATGGAGATGACACCCAGTTCATGAAAGTACGTGGCACAAACAAGTGTAGATAAGTGATACTGTCTACCATAAGTACTGTAATGAGCGCTGTTTGAAAAGCCAAGGGCGGGCACTTGCTAATTGGTTGGGGCAAACTATCCTAGCTGCATATCAATAGCAGCCTAAAAAAGAACAAACATTATTATTCTGAGAAAATCCATGCTATTAATGATACTTATTATGCTCCCTCCTCCTCTCTACTTTAACATACGATTCTGATTGATGTTGATGAGCTTATTTGTTTTTGAACCAACCTCTACCCCCATGAGCAACAGTCTTTTCAAACTTGTCATCAGCATCTCCCAACAAGTTCAACAACAAGGAGTCAGCATTCAAATAAATCTTGTTACCTGATCCTGCAACAATATCTGCAATATCCTTAGCGGCATCAATCCTTCTCAGTTTCATAAATCCAGGGTTCCTCTTGACAGCAGTACCAATTAATTCTGTACTCTCGGCTTCTCCGCGAGCCTTGGTAATAATCGTCTTCTTCTCTTGAATTGCCCCCAATACAATATATTTTGCTCTGGCTGCATCCTGTTGCGCAACCTGCTTGGCCTCAACAGCCTTGGCGTACTCTGGACTGAATGACAAGTGTGTAATTGCCACATCCTCTAGGACAACATTGAAACCCCTGGCACGAGCTGAGAGTTCTTTAGAAATGGATGCTGATACTTCGTCACGTTTCGTTAGCAGCTCGTTGGCGTTGTATCTCGCCACACATGCCTTGGCACATTCGTTCATAAGACTGGGAAGAATACGTTCATCGTAATTTTTACCAAGGTGACGATAAAGCCAGACGAGTTGGTTGGGATCAGGTCGATGCAACACACGCACTCCAATAGTAACCATCTGCAAATCTTTTGATCCAGTCAGAGTCTGCAAATTCACCGGCCGCGTTCGGATATCATAAACTACTGGTCGCTCAAACCAGGGGATGTTGAAATTCAAACCTTCGCCATAGACAGTGTCCTTCATACCAAGGATACGGTTGAAGATAACGGCGCGATGACCTCCGTCTACGGTATAGACTGAATTGTAGGCTCCGTAGCCCATACCTCCTGCGACCATGAGGGCACTCGCAGCGCGGCCAGCTGCCTTGGCTGCTCCAGCACCGCGGCCTCCTCCGCCGCCACTGCCGCCTGCACCTCCCTTGGGCAGGTTTTGTGCCATCTTTTGGAACGCATCTTTAAACTTTTGAGCCATCTTGATTGTCTATTTGTGGTTTTATTATGGCGATCTATTGATATGGTGCCTGAACGCAGGACTGCAGTATCTTTTTGATTTCAGATCGGAGATGATGGCAAAAAATGATGAGGCAGAAAAAAAGAAGAGAGTGGATAAGTAGCGGATCGCATGACAGACGAAATGAAGAGCATGAAGCCTGCAAAATCAATGTTGACCATGGCAGCAAACCGGATTAGTAGTAGCTTTGAGACCAATTCATACTTACTCCTCGTGCAGCACTGCATCCAATGACTTCGTCGCCAACTTTATCCTCTCAAGATGTTGCAAAACGAACACATTATGAAACTCTTCATGTGTCATCAACAGCTACGCCAGATGAAATCAAAAAGGCCTACAGAGCATTAGTTGTGCGATGTCATCCAGACAAGCTTGCGACCTCGTCAAGTAGTTGCGATGTTAATGATACAAAAGCAAGCAGTGAAAGCTCATTGATGATATCGAAGGGACTAGCTGACATTGATCTTGATGATGATGAACAAGATGATAGTAATGATAATGTCGACTGCGTTGAAAAAGAACAATTGAAAACAATAGAACAAGAACAATCATCTCATACAAAAACAGAAGAGGAAATAGCAAAAGCAGCAAAGGCCTTTCATGAAATACATACAGCCTACGAGTGCTTGCGTGATCCAAAGAAACGAATCCAATATGATCAAAGTCTAAGTCGAGACGTAGAGAGGAACGAATGGAAGAAGAAAGGTGCAACAGAAGTGAATTTGTCAGATTTGGAATCAGACATGTGTTGTGTTGTAAATGAAGACGATGATGAGAGCTGCGACAGTGGCAGTGATGATCAATTGCAACGTGTGTATTTTTATGACTGTCGATGTGGAGGTACCTTTGAAATATTTGAAGAGGAATTACTGGAATCAACGTCTAGTGAACGTGTGTGGCAGTGTGAGAGTTGCAGCTTGGGCATTAGAATAGTCGTGGACGTCGATATAGTAAGATGACATCACATATTATTGGCAGCTTTACATTAGAGAATTAAGCCGCTGCAATATCTATGACTTTACCCAAAATAACACAAGTTAACGGCTAAAGATTGTCATCAATCTTTCCCAAACTATCTGCACCTATCTATCATTACATTGTCTGCTCCCATTAAAATACTACTCCCACACCACCAATCTCCTTGTACTCCCTGCTTAGTATCGATGAAAATTCAGGCCAGGACTTCGCTTTAAAGACCTCTTCATTTGTCATCACTTTCCCCGTCTTGACAGGAATCCCATCGTTATCCAACACCAACTCTCCCAATAAAGGCGTCTTGCCATCTAAAGCTGTACCACGAAGCATGCTGTCCAAATTATTGCTAGGTACCAAGAAATGTTTGAATGCATACATGCCCTCTTTATCAACGATGCTGTAACCCGTATGCACTGGGAATCTCAAGTGAGGATAACGGGGGGTGAAGAAGGGCATGCCCTCTCCAAAGTCGAAAATGCGTATTTCAGGAACAACCCCTTCAGTGAGATTAACATAATTGACATCATCGCCTGCTTCTTGAGTGAAGAGGACATTGGCATTTGTAAGTTCGAGGGCCTTGGCGAGGGCGGCTTTCGCTTTGTCTGGGCTGGACTTGGCAAGTGCGGGGTTTGGATCAAGATGGTAGAGAAGGAAACCAGCTTTTGAACAAGCAAATTGAAGAATATGCTGTGAAGAGAAGTTTGAAGAAATTTATTGTGAGCAAATAAGATGTGTGGGGGCAGATTCATCAACCGAAACTGAACTTGATAAGATGTGTACAAATCATTGCAATTGCAATTCCCCACATTCGTAGCACCAATATCGAACATGTAGATGCCCTACATGCCCAAATACGCCAGGCTCACATATTAACGTCTATTTTCATCCCAATCGACGAAGTGCATCCGTTATCAACGAACAAAGACTCACCTGCTCGGCAAAATGCATCGGAAGCCATGATAAAACGACATCACCCGGCTGCAACCCTGAATCCACCAATCCACACGCCAACGCATCCGCATAGTAGTTGACATGCTTCAACGTCCACTTGACATTTTTGTGCTCATAACGGATGATTTCTTGGTGAGGATGATCCGATGCCAATCGAGCGAGGGCATCGCCAGCACTGATGGTTGCCATTGCTCGTCGGCTCATCACGTGTGTTGATGTGCCATTGTTGGGGAGGCTGGAAGATGAGGAGAGGGGGGCGAGGGAGCGCAAGCTGATGCTAGCTGTAGAAGCCGCTCGTGTTGTTGTATGGTGTTGGGTGGTTTTGGAGGCGGCTTGGAGGACTAGCCTCCGGAGAATAGTAGCGGACGTCGTCATGGTTGAGGCTTTTTTAGAGAGTTGGATTGAGGTTGCTTGGAGGTTTGTCGCCGACTGAGGCGGGCATTTTCAATTTTCCGTTTTCTCACGCCGCTTCCTTCGCTTTTCGCTTCGCCACCCGACCCACTCATTCATTCTCATTCAAAGACGAGCCGTTGCGTTGTTAGCATTGTTGCTCCTATCTTCATTGGCAGCATCCGTTCAAAATATCACTATGGGGGTCCCTGCCGGTCCCAAGCTTGACTTTGTTGGGGCGTCTGAGGTGCGTGAGCGAGAGAGATCAAGTCGTCGTGCAATCGGCAATTCGCACATCTTAAGTTTGTGCTTGATGTGCCAAATGCATCTTATTTTCTCTCTCCGCTGACGAAACCAAAAAGGAAAATTGATCTGCAACTTCATCGTTGTGAAGACACCACTTTTTAGCTAGATAGTATCCGAGGAGAGCGATTCATTTGTGTATGTGTCTTCTGATGATTACCTATTCAGCTCAACTAACGTATCATTTTATGCATTTTCCTTCCATTTCATTAGACAATCATCACTGTTTCCTTCAATCCATTGAACTCGCACGATCAATATGTTCTTCAATGGAAGGAATACCATCAGGTGCGTACCTATACTATGATGAATCCTATTTGAATTTGTATTGTTTTGGGTCATTTCTCACTAATAACAACACATCAACATTTATGCCAAAATCTCCTCCACAACGCGTCCATTCAATAATATGTAGAAATGGGAGACTGATGGTCAGAGTAAAAAGATGAACTCTACTGAAATGACAAAAACTGGAAACGGCAAAATACAAACCAACATAGAAGGCTTGAATCCCGGAGCGACTTACACAGTGAGATTGAGAGTATTGGCTGAAGAAAGTTCATCTGAGCCTGGAAAGGCCAGCCCAGAGTTAATTATTGACACTGAGGCCGTTAGTTGTACACCCAATCCATCGTGTATAATTCTGTGATTTGTCGTCGGACGTTATTATTATTTGTTCTTGTTTAGATGAGTTTATGTGTGAAGCTGAAGTGTTAAAAGAGTAGACACTGCTTGTTTGCGTGAGATGTGAAATGTCCGCAAACAACGATAGTGTTTATCGAAAGAAAGTAAAGTGGTTAAACAGTAAAATTCACTTTCTATTATATTGTAAGTAAGTCACTAATTCTATCACATGAAAACAACACATATACGGAGCAGTAAAATTCGTCCAGCGATGAGCACTTAATCGAAGCTCATCGTGGGGGCACCTGCTCTCTCTCCTGTAAGAGTCATCCATCCGTCTGTAGGAGGCAGTAAAAGGCTCCCATTAGGCGCAGCGAGGTACATACCAGAGCCTTGCTCTGAATCTATCCACCAATGCGAGTCGTTGCAATTAAAGTAGATGAAGCATCCTTGTTTGTTCTCGAACCAAGGCGTAACTCCGGTCGTAAGGTCATCCCACAATGGTCTTGGTGCAAATCCACCTGCCTTGCCACAAGCTCTTATGAAGCCTTTAGGGATAATCTTCGGATCACGTGGTGAGTACAGAGTATTCAAGCCACGAGCAGATGCATGAGACAGTCGAATGTCAGGAACATTGAGATGCAGTTCTTTATCATTGATTGGGAGTGATTGAGTGGGCGTGCTTTCGACTGCAGGATTCACCCGACTAAGAACCATACTGACAATCGAGAATGAAGATACCACGGATGTCATTGACGCCAACAACAAGAGAGTGAAGAAGCCACCATTACATTTCACCATCGTATAGAGATAATGCTCTGCTTGCTACTCGAATACTTGGAGGATGCTCTATCACCTGCTGCACCACAACCCAATGAATACTTGCATCAGCAGTGTTATGACACTGCTGTTGAAGCAGAGTTCTTACCGTGCGCAGGCAGAGGGGTTGGATGTTGATAAGATAGGAAGTGCTGCCAACGCCTGCTTGGTGGCAGCAGATGTTCGTCAGGCAGGTGGGGAGGAGGACGTGGTCGGCCGAGTGCCGCGTAACTACAAAAAGAGATACCTGTCTTCATTGAACTGTCACTTCTGCTTCTGCTTCCTCTTCGTCGGCCAGCTTCTCCTCTATGCCAGTTTAGGCAGACTCCATCAGCAAAGTAGTAGGAGCGATAATAGTCATTAGCAATGTAAAATTGTTATGATGAGGCGCATGTCAATCTTCGTCTGGAACTTCTTCTTAATACATAGTCGCCCTGCCCTGTCTTGATAATGACCGTAGCCGATGAGCAGACACTTTGAGAGAGGTATTGTAGGACTCTCTGAGCTCTTGAGCACTTAATTTTTGTTCTGCTGCCTTTTCCTTATGGACGTAGAGAGACCCAAGAGCATCGTGGCAATGTTTCCAAGGGAAAGGAAATCACCCAAGAACATCAAGGGAAAGAAGGGAAAGCGAAAGTGGAGAATGTAAAAATTTTGTCATATTATATTAGCTTCATGTCAATCTAGGCCATCGAGGATTTGCTTGCACTCGCAGTGGTGGCGGCTGGC
>Ga0209652_1001432_pt1 | contig 19399 bp, 19 predicted proteins | sample SaaInl74LU_5_DNA_FD_184641 | JGI IMG/M metagenome (GOLD analysis project Ga0209652, IMG submission 184641) | Marine microbial communities from expanding oxygen minimum zones in the Saanich Inlet - ESP_74LU_5_DNA (SPAdes) (version 2) | ecosystem: Environmental > Aquatic > Marine > Intertidal zone... | reverse complement strand
ACTTGCAGTAGCGAGAGAGGGATGCGTTGATGAAACTTTGTCTGCAATTGTTGCTGATTTGGAAGTCGAGGATATCAGTAGAGTACTAGAAGAGGGAATTCAAGGCAATCTGTATTCCAATATTGAACGTGATACTTTGGATTGGATAAAGAAGGAGATGCAAACAATTGCAAAAGAGGAAAGTAGCCATGCAGCTCTTGCGTGGCGTACTTTGAAATGGGTGTGTAACATCGATTCAGATGCATGTGAGGCTGTGCATCGTGATATTTTTGATGAAGCCAGCTTAGAGGTGAGATTCGATCAACGTGCCATGAATGCTTTGAGCGACACGTCTACTGTACGCAACAAGCTCAAGGAAGACTTTGCGAAACTTCTCGAGGTACATCGTAATGTTCGATCCAACTCTGACATGAGCCATGTCAAGAAATCAGTTTGTGACGAATCTGAAGGTAGTCTTGTTGACATTCCTGCAGCTGTTCTTCGTGGTATGATTTGTTAGAGTAGGTCAAATGCTGTGCGTGTGATAGATAAACCATTACTAAGTAGTTATTGTGTCTTATAAAATATGAGTGCTTGCGTCTTACGCTTAGTTGTTGCAGTTTCCTGTGCAATGAATAGTGTGGTTTCTAAATCGACGAGTCCATTGAACAACTCCTTGATCCTCGATGTCCACATTGCCTCGAAATTCTTTGAAGGACATTTGACACTTTTTGCAGATTGTTTCATCGTTTATTGCAGCCAATCCCTCGTCAGCAAATGGCTCGTCCTTGTCGGGCTGGTAAGAATCATTCCGAGTGCATTCGTATATGAATACATTGGCAGGTTTGTGAGCTGCATTACCTTTCACTAACACAGCATCACCTAGCAAATCAGTACTCATTTTTGTGCGATTCACTGAAGCAAACCCATTGAAATCTCGAACTGATTTGAGCTTTGATCTTGGTGAAATGATTATGTACTTGGCTTTGCAACCACTCCGCAGCAAGCGGTGCACATTGTTGAGTAGAGGCTTGAGAAGTGGTGCATGAGCTGCTGATCCTTTTTGTGTACGCTTGCTTCTAAATAGGAATGTGTCACACGTGCCCTTGTCAAGTATGGCATCATACTTGTGAATTTGACAAGCCGGTAGTTCTTTCACGACATTGAGCTCTGTGTAGGAAAGCGTTGCTGCATCTGGAAGTGAAGCTATGTATGCTGCATCCCGGTCTCGATTGTGCTGAAGGCAAACCAAGCTTACATCTGTCGAAACAAACGCATATACATGATGCGCTTTCCCATCTCCTTGTTGCCGTATCATTCTCTCTAGTAAAGAGCGCGATAGCTGGGACACGCCGCACCCTATTTCAAGGATATGCATAGATGGCTGTCGCGTTATCGGAAAGAAACTCAAGATTTTGTCAAGAACAACAGGCTTGTCAGATACAATCCATTCCAAATCGTTGTCATTCGATGGCTGTTCTTCATTTGCATTCACGCCTGTGTTCAGATCTTTGTAGAATGTATCCCAAAAATCGATTGTTTTGTCGTTTTGCTTTGCTGATGACACTACTTCTTCTTTTGAGGCCATCATCATCACACTTGTTTTTCATATGCAAATCATATGCAAATGCGGAGAAATTAGGTTGAGAGATACAGTTAAAGAACTGGCTACTTTTAGTGTAAGTTGGTGTTATTTTGACCTGCCGCTATGCCTATCTGATCCTATACCGATCTCATCATGATCGATGGATGTTGTTTGATGATAATGGGATGGATGATGATGTTAGGTATCAGCAAAATCAAATTACACTACAAAAACATCCTACCGCTATTCTCTTCATAACGAAAGAACAAAGAACAGCTCTTTTACGCATTTGCGTAGCTCTATTTGATTGGGATGTCCTTGCTTCACAAAAAGGATATTGGAACAAGCTAGGAGTAAGTATTATTTGTACTACTAACAAAAGCTATTATTGTCTCATTCACACCAAGCTAGACAACAATTATCAGTTACTAGAGCTGAGAAACCTATTTAGCTATCTGGTAGTTTCGTTATAACCAAGTGTTGCTCAGTTCTTATCCTTTTCCTATACTGTTTTCACCAGAATCAAAGTGTCTAGCGGAAACCTCCAAATCAGTCCCTTTGATTTCTCCTGTTTTCTTGTCTGCTACAAGCCAGGTAGTTAGTGCGAATCTTTTATCATCTTCGCTTGGCGCAAACGAAGGCGAGACATCGTGTACTAATGAATCTGACCAGAAGACAACTAACCTATCACCTCTCGGTGCAATACATGTGACGTCACCTACTTCAGGAACATCATAAGCTCTGAAATACCCACCTCTCGGATCATCTTCCACCTTTTCGTTTGGATATGGTGGTTGTCCATCATGGCTGTTTGGTGGTTGTAAATAAATCAGAGCTGTTAACTTCCGCTGATCCCCTGCATCAGATGATCCTCCAAGATTATCAATATGTTTGTCATAATATGAGCCATCACCAAGACACACAGCTAATTTGTTAGTTTGTTCTTCAGTAGCCAAGTGATAGGCATCCGGCAAGACCTGGTTGAGTTTTCGTGACAAATTGTTGGTCAAAGAAACAATATATTCAACCAAGCGAGGAGATGCTGCATAACCTGCCGTTCCTCCTTCAATTTGCATTGACAAAACTCCCTTCTTTTCGTACGGAATCACTGATTGCGTCTCTTCGTCCCAGCGAGTAGATTGACTGGGTACCATTTTGGGCATAAGAGACAGAGCTTCGGCTCGCATCGATGTAATGAGATCATTTCCCAAGAAGTTGTCAATAACGACGATACTATTTGGATCGATATCCAGAGCTATCTGGCCATCATCAAGTCGTTTCAGAATTAATTTTGACAATGGAGAAAAGTCTGCAGCATCAACTCGTGACTGTATGTGCTCCAGACGCCCCTCTGGAGTGAATAAGTTGATCGTTGGTTGTTTCTTTACTGACTTGTTTTTCTTCTTTGATTTGACTGTTTTTTTCTTACCACCTCCGAATCCACCCGCAGCAAATGCATCAGCGGACCGATCCGACAAGGCACAGAGCAGAACCAATAGAATGAAAGGAGCCATTTCTAACTGCCACTTCGTACGCCATTGAGGTGATGTCCAGATAGTGCGTATTTGATGTGAGCGAGCGGTGAGCGGTGAATTTTATCGCCAATGATCGCCATCATTTTACCCCGCCCCATTTCAGCCCATTTCTCATTTCTCAAAATTCAAAATTGTCAGACGGACGCAGAAAGCAGAAGTAGTTGAGATTCATTGGATGATGAGGGAAGTTTGGCAGGCACAAGACAACACTGGCGGGGTGGGGAAGGAAGACAACCACTGCAGCCTTGGAACGCTCATTTGAAAAGAAGCAGCTATCTGTATTGATCAATATCTTCAACACATATCAATCAGCACATAATATCATATCATGGGGTTGCTGAAGAAACTCGGTCGCAAGAAGGGAAAGAATCAATCCGCAGACCAAACGGCAGATGACGATGATAATGGAAAGAATGATAATCCACAAGAGACAGAAGTCGTCGAGTCCCAAGCCGAACCAGCGCCAAAAGAAGTAAAGAAGACAGCAGATGAACTTGTTGCTGAGATGTTTTCTAAACAAAAGCAGGATGATATGAAAAATCATGCGGCTGTGTCCACGTGGTCACCACAGCAGAGCGCAGATGAGAGGGTTGCTCAAATGTTTGCCAAGTCAAAGCCAAGCAATGATTCCAAGCCGACCATTGTCGCGCAAAAACTTGATGCAGAGGAGCTCGTGGCTGGAATGCGCCTTTCATCAAAATCACTATCTGATCGTACCAACATCGAAGAGAAAAAGGTGCCTGCAGTTGGAAAGACAATCGAACAGAAAAAGGCCATAGAAGCTTTGCTACAGAAGCAACACGATCCTAAAGGTTTTATCGACTCTAAGAAAGGGACTAAGGGGGAAATAGCAGTTGCATCTAATTCTGTCAATTCGTTTGCGGAACGCAAAAAGATGGCGGAGGCTTTGTCTCAAAATAAGGTTGTTACGGATGAAGTGAAGCACACGGTTGACGTATCAGCAGAAGACTTTGGTGACAAGAATTCTTTTGCTCAGCGCAGAAAAATGTTGGAAGCCAAATCTCAAGGGCAGAATATGCCCAGTCCTACAAATGGAGCATAATGCAATCAGCTGAAAGCGTGATCAATTATTGCTTTTGTACACGTGTTTTGTTATCGCCTGACCTGTAGTTAGGAACGTCTCTTAAGAATTGTATTTAGTGTTATACAAGCGCTGGCATTGCTATGTCCGTATCAACGCCTCCTCTGTAATATTTGTATACGACACAAATAGAGTCGAAGGCGTATCATTCACATAAGCAGGTACCGTACCGTCAACATCCATCAAGTTAGGGTTTTGTTTTCAACTTCTTCTTGCTTGAATCATCTTCGTCATCATCGCTGGTCCAAAAGAAATCTAGAGGTTTTTCTCCTTTTCTCCACTGACCCCCCTCTTTCTTCAGCCGCCTCTTCCTTTGTTCGTTATGCAATCTACAAGCATACATCCTTGTCTTCGGTCCATCTTCATTGATCTCCGAGTATGGATTGTAATATTTCTTACATGGTGCGAATGGTAGCGTTTTCCCGTCACCAAATTTTTGGGCAGCCTCAAGGATAGCTCTTCCTTGGTCCGTCATGTCAGCTGCTGCAGATAAGATATAATGCGACCCACCATACATGTCTCCAGATCTTAGCGGCCAACCACAGACATAGCCGTGTGGCACCCCGCCTTCAGGATCTGCTGATGCCTTGACAAAATATCATTCTCCTGGTAAAATCCCACAGTCGTTATTTTGGGCTGTGTCACCTGCTTTTGGCCGATGAAATGATTCTTGGTTGATTGATGGCTTAGATTTTGGTCCGGATATGTCGTCAAGGCTACGCTTTGTTGCGAGCCGGTGAGAAGAGCGACTCATGGCAGAGTCCCAGACAGTCCAAAGGCTGGTTCAGCTTATGCGAAGAGATATGCTTGTTTGTTACTGGGCATAAGAGTAGAGACCAATCAATAAAGTGCAAAAAAAAACAGAAAAGAAAAAACTGAGGCTGAGACTCTGGGAGAAAGTGATTCAGAAAAGCTACGAAGGAGCTCATACTTTCTTCTGCAGACGCGACTCAAATTGCCACCTGCACAAATTGAAAATGGGTTCGCAACAAGCAACAAAAGCAATCACTAGGTTTGTGCAATAGCGGTAGCTTTTCCCGACTATCCCCGCCCCTCTTGCATCTTGCTTATCAGCATCAGTACTTACAACAGGCCAAGTAAGCACCAGGCTCGGTCATGAGCGCCCAGGAACAATACGAGCGGTATGCTCACATCTCGCGGCAGCTGTCATTAAATTCGGATGTCAAGATGATCCCGTAGCAGCGGAGAGGCGGTCATTGTGGCACAGCACGGCATCAAGAAGTGCCAAGCATCAATCGCAATGCGTAATCTCTCGTCTGGCAGGGAATACATCTGCTGGAGATGATAACATATCACAGGAAGTTGATTTAAATGCATTTGATGACGACAAAGAGGAGGAAGTTTTTGGATACACACATTTGCACGCCTCTGTATACTTCCACAAAATGGACCATCTGATCCGCGGTGGGATGATGTACGTCAACATCTCTCGCAGCTTTCGAGCAAAGATATGACACTGTTGACATCTACGCAAAAGGGAGGCAACACTCCTCTGCATGTTATTTGTTTCCTCAGCCCTCCAGTAGATGTGGTGAAACATATCATTCAGCTATGCCCCGATAGTGCAAGCATGACTACTGATCATGGTGAAACTGCACTAGGGCTAGCATGCAATGGATTCGTTCCGGCATGTGAGGTAGTTATTCAAGCGCTGGTCAAAGCATTTCCCTCTGCCAGAAACCATGTGAATTCATTCAATGAAACACCACTTCACATACATTTGAGCATGTCAAATTCCACGTCGACCCTTCTCCATCTGTGGTGAGACTGCTGACCACAGTAGATGCAGTCAATACAAAAGATAGAACAGGGTGCACTCCGTTATGCATTCTCGGGAAAGCGGCATCGGAATCAATGTCTTTGTTTGCGTCGTGCATTCGATTCTTTTCTACACCTACGTCTCACGAGAGTCCAAACATTGATAACTACAAGAAAAGCCTCCAAGTACTTCTTGATCATGATCCGAGTCAAGCTTCGAAATCTCAATTCTTACGTGATCTGCTACACTTCCCCAAGAATCTACTTGTAGTCAGCTTCGAAAAAGAGCACACGAGACGTGTTCTCAATGATATTTGTGGCAGGGGGCCTTACGTGGCGTTGCTGATGGCAGACTTCTACATTCAGCTCATGATTATCATTTCATTCACGATTGGCTGCAATTTTGGATTCAAGGGCAATGGAAGTACTACTTCAATGCTTATAGGTTCAGCGTATTGGATCTTCAGAAGGTTCGCATCGGCTATGGGTAAGTTGTGGTGCAGAGTACAAAGAGCTGACTTGACATCTTGCCAAGTAATTTGCTCATTGTTTGCTTGTTTTCTGTTGCGCAGGGTCGTCGAGCATTATAGAAAGTCTGATGTACGAATCATGGCGCTTGCTGAACCTGCTTCAAGCATTCGTTCTAATGTCAGCTTCAATTTATTTGAGGAACAACGGGATTGATCTTCTGAATGAGGAAGGTGTCAATGGCACATGGAGGACCATCCTCATTCTGACTTCAGGATTGATATGGCTCAATTTGCTGGGTATTGTCTGCCATATAATGAAAGGGTTTTCTGTCTTTGTGTATGCCACGACACAGGTGAGAGAAGAAGTTCACATTATTTGAACTCAAGTATCAAGCACATCGGCTAACTAGCACCGCTTCTTTTATCATACTGCAGATCTTCAAGCAGTTGATCAATTTGTTTCTTGTTTTCATCGTCATCTTCTTGTCATTATCGACAATGCTTTATATGAGTAGCGTGGACTCTCCTGGCTACTGTACACCAGAGGGCGATGCGCCGGGCGAGTACTGTACACTGAACGATTCAATGAACAAGATTGGTTTCATCTTCTTTGGGGCTCTTAAGGCCGATGACTTTGATATACCTCAACCAACGCTTGTGCTTTTCATCTTTTACAATGTCATTGTTATCATCCTATTGTTGAACATTATCATCGCTGTGATGAGCGACTCATACACCGAAGTAAATCAGGGAGCAGAGTTGATCTTTTGGAATCATCGGTTCGATCTTATTCACGACGTTGATGCATTTGTGAATTGCTTTACACACTTTATATACTGCCAGAGTCGGAAAGAGAAGAAAAAAACTGCACTCGGGAACAACAATGATGAGAGTCCGATCAAGACGGATTGGTTTGTAAAATTCGTCACTCTCCAGAGAGGCAACAGGAATGTTCTGAAGCCTTTGGTAAATTTGTCCATAGTTATCGTTATGCTGCTCTGGATGATTGCTGGATTATGCACGCTAGGACTGGTTTGGCCAAGGCACATCAGAAGGAAAATATTTACTCCAACAACAACTGATCATATTGTGAAGACTGATGATGATGCAGAAATTGACGAACTGCAGATGAAGGAAGAGAATAGTCTTCTGGCAAAAGAAAATGCCATGTTGATTGAGCAATTGACACATCTGCAAAATGAAGACAGGAAAGGGAGTCCGATCCTAACTTAGCAAGAAGATCAAGTTAATCGACACGATAGCCCCTTCTGCGAGTCAAATGAAAGCTGTCAGGTATCTCCTTGCGCTTGCGCTGCCAGAGTAACTTGGCCTTGGCTTGACCCTGCTGGTATACCTTTCTCTTGTGACCACGAGTTCATTTCCCCATCACCTGCATTCTATACAGCTGATTTGACTCATGCATCTGAATAACCTACTTGTCAGTTGGATGCAAGATGCAACCTCTTCTCTTTGCAGTTGCAGTGGACGATGGGATCCTTTCTCCCAACCGATGTAAGCCTCAATGTAGCAGTAAGTTAAATATGTTGTATCAGTCCACAGGTACCTACCTCGATGATTCCGATTTCCATGACGATGACGACATACTACATCATAAAACCTACCGAAGCCTAGAGCTTGTCACGTCTTATGCAAGTCAATATTTTGTAGCACAATATTGAATCATGATTATCCGCTTACCTTCCGTTTACCTCGGGACGATGACCTTTGGTTGGAGAGGTCAGACTTCGTCTTTCGTCGATACACCTATTGCGGCAAAAATGATTGAAAAATTTGTCAATTCTCAGAAGGATGACGCAGCAGTTCACATTGATTGCGCTAGAATCTATGCAGGCGGCGACTCTGAGAAGATATTGCGAGATGCTATGGCTAGTTATGTCGACAAATCTCCTGCACTCTTGGTTGGCACTAAAGCTCATCCTTCGCAACCAGATGGGTTATCTGAAAAAGGTCTGATGCAGCAGCTTGAAAAGTCATTTGATGCACTTGGCGTAGCTTCGGTGGATGAATACTATCTGCATCAACCAGACGAAAATAATTCTCTTTTGGAATCCCTTCAGACATGCGACAAATTGATCAAGCAAGGAAAGATTTCAGCCATTGGTATGTCAAATTATCACGCATCAGAAGTCCAACGGGCGTTTGATCTTTGCACTGAGCATTCCTTGGCAAAGCCATCAGTCTACCAGGGACTCTACAATCCGCTTAATCGATGCGTAGAAACAGATCTCCTGCCAGTATTACGGAAAAATGGATGTAAATTCATTGCCTACAATCCTCTGGCGGCCGGACTTCTTACAGGCAAGCATTTGTCCCAAACCGATGTGAAAGAAGGGCGGTTCAAGAACAATCCAAATTATTTGCCGCGGTTCTACACTCCTGTCCACTTTGAAGCATTGACGTTAATTCAAGAAGCATGTAAAGATTCAAACTTATCTATGGTTGAAGCTACCTATCTTTGGTTAATGCGACACTCGGCTTTGGCCTCCTCAAATGGTGACGGAGTTCTACTTGGAGCTAGCTCTATTGAGCAACTGGAACAGAACTTGAAAAGCTGCGCTCTCGCGTCGGAAACCGAGCTTCCGCAGCCACTAATTGATGCCTTTGACAAAGCGTGGGAATTGATCAGCAGTGATGAAGAGCGTCCTTTCCCCTACTGGAGATCTTATTCGGCAGACATGCCTGACAAGGAAAATTTGGACCAAGGAGCGTCATATAATGCTGCCAAGGCGAAGTAGAGACATGATTTAACTAGTTTCATCGAGAGAGTAAAACATATTTTGCTACATTACTTTTAAGACGTTACATTTGACCTTGTCATACTATTGGAGGTTGATCAGACTGGGGGAGAATTGTGGAACTTCCTCTCTGATGCCTCATACGACCTCGTCGGATTGATGAGAAGCCTCCAAGTCTATTTGCCCTCAACATTCTTCTTCTCCTTCTCCAATCGCTCAGCTCTTGCATTGCTGTCGGGTTGTCATCAGTTCCATTTGGAATGTTTGTGCTGCTATCTTCCTCATCGATTACAAAAGATGTCAAGTCAATTATTCTTGGGCCTCCCAAGTTAGAAGCCATTTCCAACTCACCCAATTCGCCGAGCTGAAGGATTTCTTCGTGAGACATTAGAAATTGAGCAATCGCAGTTGAACGAGCTGACAGATTAGAACGAAGCGTTCTGAGTTGTAGCATGGGTTGGTCGTCTACAAGATCGCTAAGTGAATATCTGCAAGAAGGACAAGAAGGGTTGTTTTGAAGCCATGCGTCGACGCAAGGCTGATGCATAAAATGTCCACAAGGAAGAACCCGTAGCTTGTCACCTTCTTCGTACTCCACTAGACAAATTGGACAGCATTCATCCTCATCTCCGCCAGTTGTACCATCAGTGTCACTCCTATTTTCACTGCTTGTATAGATCTTTTCTGGTATCGTATCGATTATCTCGGGATGTAGTCCTCTTCCTCTGCTGGGCATTGCTTGTTGCATCTGGACGGCGAATCCTACCCCAGTCATATCGGCATCATCAGTTGCTTGCTGTAGCAGTTCTTGGTATCTTTGTGTCAGGCCGAGGAGCAGGGTTAGACTCATCGACATGAACATCAATAAGATAACAATTGTGTGGAGTGCCGTTATTGTTGCCGTATAATCACCCATTGAGTCTGATTCTGCAACGATCAGTTCAACAGAAGAATCCTCTCCAGCCATGTTGATCATCCACAGGCCATGAGTTCCAGCAGTGCTTTGAAACGATCCTCCCCATACAACCATTACCCCTTCTTTGGATAACACGGCAGTGTGTTCATACCTGTTGAAGATCAAATTATCGACCTCTCTCTCCTTCGCCATAGACGCTTTATGCCAAACGGAAACGGAGAAGTCATCAGGGATTGCTGGAGGGTAAGATACGAGTAAATCATCAAACACAAATGCTACCTCTTCCCCGGAGAATACATCCATCCCAGTGGTGTAACCTCCGTAAGCTGCAACAGTTGGACCAAGAGTGCTATTCGTTTTGTCGGCATTATTCCACCCAACCAAACTATGGTACGCTCTCACTAAGAGAGGAGAAACCCAGCGCTTCTTCCACTGGCGCTTGTTGAGGTCAAAAATCCACTTTGAGTAATGAAAGGATTGCGCGTGAAAGCATGGGTTAGCTGAACTCTGATTTCGTTTCGAGACAGAGAGAAAGAGCCTTGATTTTGACTTACCATATCATCCAACGATTCCCATTCAGTTGACCCAGCCCAGTCATCACTTGTGTCATCCCGACCCATGCCTCCGTGAATAACGAGGTCGTTTCCTACCAAAGTAGCAGCGTGTGCGGTCCGTGAGCGTGGAACATTATTTAAGTCGTCCATCCAGTCATCAGCTAGCCTTTCTTCAATCGTCCGGTTCATTTGATTGTTATCATTGTCGGCTGCGTCATCTACCCAAACTCCTTTACCGTAACCATTAGTCAACTTTTCCCAGGCATTTTGTACCAAATCATATGCCCAAACGTCTCCAAGAGGTAATTCTTCTATCTTGTGGTGAGAGTAAACCTGATTCTGCGATGATGATCCGGTCCCAAACACGCTGTCTCCCTTCACAAACTTGGACGGAGAGTTATCGTATTCCACTCTTGATATTCTCAACCCTCCATACATGACCAATTTGTCGTTATCATCTGATGATTCAGCTGCCCATAGTCCACCTTGACCTTCACCCCTATTAATAAAATTCAGCAGCACATCTGCAGCTGGAGATGAAGTGTCAACTGGTTTGACACGTGGGATGATTCTCTGCCACCCTTTAGTTGACTCTTTAGATTCGTCATCTCCGTCATCCGCTTTTCTCGCCTCTAGCATTTCTTTCAAATTCAGTCTGTAGATGTAAGGAACATCTTCCAAGCGAAAGCTCTCCTTTATTCTATTCCCCACTGATTCTTGTTCTTCATCATAAATGAGCCCACCAAACACGTAAAGATGATCATTGTATACGACAGATGAGTGGCCCATTCTCCCAAAAGGAGAACACGATTGAGCTTTTGCCCATGGATCTTGTTCTTGTTTGTCATCATCAGCGTTGAAAAAGCTCATTTCTTGAAAAAGTTTATCTCTAGATGCAATGCTATCCTCATCTTTACAAGTTGGATCGTCATGATCGGATGATGGAGTTAAATCAATCCATTGCCCGCTCGTGGTGCGAATGGCAGATGTGATAGGAAAGGCATACACGGGGAAACTCTTCCAATCTTTGTCTGTATAACCTCCAGATATTATCATGTATTCTTCTTCGGTGATTGTTGATGACGTAGTATCTGACTTTTGCTGCATAGTCTCATTGTTGAAATGATTTTCTGCTTCCTGCACAGTCTGATTGCTGAGATGATCTTCTACTTGCTGCATAGTCTCATTGTTGAAATTATCTTCTTCAAGATGCATAGTCTCATTGCTGAAATGAATAGTCTCATTGTTGGAATTATCATCTTCTATCTTGATTGCCTCTTCAGTGACATTAAATGTACTGTTTGTGTTAACAGCAATTTGACGATGTTTTACCGTGCTGGTTTTGTAATTATAAATATCAGCAGAGGCAGCACGTCTGGTTGCAGGTATGTAATTATAACTTTTCGTCCCATAATCTTCCATAATCTTGACCCAAAATGGTGAGGCTAGTGCAGGGGGGAGATCGCCACGATCAGAGGAGGTTGCATCCTCACTTGGGTCCATTTCCATTTGCTCCTTCCGTGGACGCGGATCAGACTGCAATTTTCGCTCATCAGAATCCGCTACTTGATCTTCATCCGTATGTTGACCACGCCGCCAACGTAAGACTCGTTGCAAACTTAGCTTGTATTGAGCAATCATGTCAACGCCAACTGTCACGCCTCGGACATGCAAAACCACAAGACATAGTAAATAAATCGATGCCCATGGCAGTAGTAATCTCCGCATTTTTACACCCTCCTTTCCAGTCTACGGCTGCCACTCTCTCCTACCGACGCGATGCTCTTATTGATTTGATAATAACCTGCCCGCCGACTGCATAAGTAATATCATTCCTTCTTCGTCGCGTCGGCCGGCCGGCTGTTTGATCTTGTGTAGCGTGAATTTACGACGGGTAATACATCCGCCCGCTCGGATTGAGCAGGTTCTTTTTCTCCCGCGTTGCAGCCACAAAAACCTCACAAAACCCACAACCAAGCAACAACGTTGTTGCAACTTGCGTGCTGCACTAACCATCGATACTGCCCGCCCATCACTTGGTTCACTGGTCGGATAAAGTAGATATCAATATGGCGACAGATTTGGTTCGGCTCAGTTGCACGTCCAAGGGAACAACAGCGAGGTTAGTCTTGACAATTGCTGGACATATTACGTGCACAGTCACAATTATTGTTTACACTCAAACATCATTTAATTCCTACTAACTCAATACCGCAGAGCATCGTCATCCTGGAAACACGACACTCGCAAATTCGGACCGTTAAATGCATTAAACAACAATACAGAAGACGCTTGGAAGTCGGCACAGTCGGAAGAAAGTGATCCTTTGGCATACTTTGAAATTGACTTCCATCGGCCCGTGCAAGTGAACGAACTGCGGATACAATTTCAAGGCGGATTTGTTGGCATGGACTGCATTGTCTATCAAAAGAGTGGGGATGAGACGACTGAGTGGGAAGAATGTGAAGACTTATTTATAGATCCAATAGATTCCAATGAAGTACAAACATTTGAGTCAGAAGCGGATGATGCAACAAGTGTTAAATGCAGTTCGCTGAGAATTGAATTTGGAAGAAGCACTGACTTTTACGGTCGAATAGTGATATATTCATTGGAAGTTTGGGGGACAGAATAATCACAATCATCAGAAGACAGGATCAATACACACCATATTCCTTGAGAAAGGTCATACTTCATCATTTGATATTGCTGATAAAGATGTAGAACAAAGACTTTCATTATCAAACAAACTCTTTTGTTCCTCCTCTGCAACACCTGTACAGTTTGCACTGAACGAGATTAAAGCTCTATACAAGCTCACGCCTACCCCCCCATCCAGTATCCAGCCAAGATAGGTAGGTAGCCCTTCAACAACACAATTCCTCCCAGGCCGCCCACACTTGCCGTCTCCCGCCATCTCTTACAGCATGGCCATACTTGCCACTTGATTGATGCTACTTATCAATCTGCCGTCCACAGCTTATCCTCATCAGACTGCTGTGCTGGTGCTTTGTTGACCCGCTGCTGCTGCCTCCTATCCTCTAATCGTAGTACAATGAACAAGCTTCATCCGCCGCCGCCGCCACCACCACCACCGTCAGAAAGCAAAGATGAAACCTTCATCGACGGCTGGTTACAGCAAAAAAGCAAGCAGTTGCCGAGTTCCGAAAACATGCAACGTAAACGACAACAGTGGTATTCTAAACAATGCCTCTTTCCCACACACATTACCGAAGCATCCATGGTCGACACGTCTCCACTGTTATCGCTGCTGCATGACCATGCAATCGAATCTGATGATAGCTCATTAAGACATCCGTCAGACAAGCAAACAACTGTAGATGAGATGAGAAAGATTGTCAGTCTATGCGCAACCTATAAAACAACAGCTATCCAGAATAAAAAAGAGTTTGAATATAAACGAGCAGTTATTGCAAAGGAACGACAAAACGAAATAGAACTACCAGCCAAGCCGCCAGACCACCCTGAGTTCACACCTCTGAAGCCTGCTGAAAATGTTCTCTTAGCCAAGATTCATGGAACAAACTATAACTTGTGTTTAGCGCGTGCCGTGTGTCCACAGAGAACAAATAATATGCTCAAATGCTGGAAGAGCACAGATCCTCGTGTAGTTAAGGCATTGGCCGAGCAAGGTCTAGATCAGTTAATGTGTATGGAGGAGAGGGAGGCAGTCGAAAGATGTATTGGTCAGAGTGTACAGAAAATCATGAAAGATATCATAAGCTAATGATGTCACTGATTGGTTTAGTTATTGCTTTCGTCGTCGGACTGATTCTTTTGCCTACGACGACGCTTGCTACGCGCTTTATTCTTTGCCTTCTTTGTAACAGCTTTAGTCGCCTTTTGCCCAGCTCGACTAGCGTCTCCATTGATGAATGCGTCGAGTTTTAGTCTGAGTCTTTTACGAGCAATTTTTCGGTTCTGTTGAAGTGACCTGGTATCTTGGCACTCAACCCTCAGACCAGTGGGGGTGTGGACGAGTATGACTCTGTTACTTGTTTTGTTGACCTTTTGTCCCCCGTTCCCAGATCCTTTGACGAACTTCTCTTCGAGCTCGTCTTCATTCAGTTCTGGTAATGCGCTTGGCTGTGATGTTTTGTCAGATGAATTGCCTCCAGTCTCCTGATTTCTATTTATCACCGATTCAACCTCAAGTAACACTTCTCCTCTCAGTCGCTCATCTGGTAAAAGTGCCACGAGGTCTGAAAACAAATTTAGAAAGTATTCGATATCAAATGTATCTTCTTTCTCTTCATCTAAAGCATTGGCAACATCGCTTCCATTATCTTCTTCTTCTCTTTCCTTTTGCGCATCAAAGTAGAGCATAAGCACCCTCTTCACATAATCTTTTACTTCTTCACTATCCCACTCGTTACGAAGCAAATTGGATGACATCTCCTTGAGTGTTGCTACTCTCATTTCTCCTAATATGGTGTGCATTTCTTTGAGTATCTCAACCTGGCGGAGTCGATTTCTTTCTTCTTTCTCTTCCTTTTCTCTCTTCCAGTCGTCATAATTTTCAATAACTTTATCTATCGTTTCTCCCTTGCCATTCATGGATCCAAAGACAGAATCTAACCTCAATTCCTTGTTCCAGACAATGCGATCGAGGTATTTCACTGCTTCTATACGATGTTCTGGCAACGCAAACACAAACTGTCGTTCTTTTCCTGATATTGAATCATTCTCTGCTTCAAATGGAGTCTCGCATAGCGTATCTTCTACGCGGTCGTAGTGAATTATAGAGAATGACGACGCTGGAAGCGTTGGATCCCATTGGATTCGTCGAAGTACTTCCTTTACTGGTGTGAGTTTGTTGCTTATATTTTCATCAGTATCAGTGTTTTGAATATCTTCTCCGCCAAACAATCGACGATATGCTGTACTGTCTACATTTGTCAGCTTCTTCATCCTGGCTTCAACGCCGTGCATTCCTCTGCCAAGCATTGATGCTAAGCGGACTGGGCTAAGGTGTCGATTGTTGTGCAAAACTCTATCATCTTCTAAAGACCACTCCATATAGATATTGTCCATTTTCAATTCATCGGAGGTTGCGTAATGAACTACGCGGCGCTGAAAGTTGCTTGGAGCTGGCTTGAGAGACGAGAAGGCTCTGGTGAATGCAAGTGACCTTAGCATCATGCCAAAGAGCAGAACAGGCCGAGCCATTGTCGTTTCGTGACAGCGATGAGTTGCTTTCCTCTCCGGCTACTGCAGACCGAGATTATGGTAGCATCATCCAACTAACAGTGACGCACAAAGTGGAGTGAACTTACCCCCCAAACTTGCCTATCCCTCCTCCAAATCTCAACCTAGGGTCCAAGTGATCCCCCTCGCCTCCCTAAACTCTAGAGGGGAAGCTAGCTGACATATTCGACTTATACCCCCCTCAAGCTCAGCCTGGCCTGAGATTCTAATAATAATTACCCCTCCCGCCCACCCGCCGCGCCACTTTTTTGGCGCGTGTCCTCGGCTGCATGCACATCATTGCGTTGCTCGACACTGAATCGATGCATCATCACTTTATTGCCCCGCCTTCCTTTCCGTTCCAGCAAAAGTATCATCTCCACATGACCATGCTGGTGGAGAAGATAGCGTTGTTGATTGCAATTTGTGTGCTGGCGGCGCACTTGTCATGTGGATTTGTTTTGTACCCGCCAAAGCATCAGAGCACCTACCTAGCATCATCTTTAGAGAGTGGTGATGTTGGAGGTGATGGTACCATCATATGGCAAATGAAACGAGATGAATGTGATGAATGGCTTGACAGAGTGCTGATAGAGAGGTCCAGCGATGCGCCTACCATCTTCAGCGTAGCATCATCTGTAGTTGAAGGTTACATGTCAAACGCAAACACATCTAGCCCACTGTTGCGTCGGGTTCCGTACTGCGAAGATGATTCTGGTGACACCACTACACAACAATCTGGAGATGAACAATTTGAACCACTATTTGGCATATACAGCAACGAAAGTGATATTGGCTTGGTTTCGCCTACAAGATTTTCGAAAAAGAATCGCAAGCGGACGAATCTAAAATTAGCTATAGCATACCGAGGGCAGGGCTTTTGTGGGTGGGAAGATCAGAGACATGAGTTGTACCGTAACAGAAGCAACCGCAGCACCAATAGTAGCAGCACCAATAATGCTGATCAACCTCTTCCATCAGTTCAAGGTACGCTGGCCGACGTACTAGGTCCAGTCATTGGAGATTCTCCGACAAATACAAAGCCAATTGAGATCAAAGTAGCAGGGCGAACTGATCGTGGCGTTAGCGCCATAGGACAAGTGTGCCGCGTACGGACATGGAACGAGATCCCTAATGTGGAGGCTTATGTCCAAGAGTTGGTCAACAGAGAAGCAATCGACAATAATCTAGGCTTGCGCATCACAAACGTTGAACAAGTAGGTCCTGATTTTCATCCTTCTTTCGGTGCATCAAGTAGGTCTTATGTGTACCTCATAGATTTGGAGGATGATAATGACGATAAGGAAACACCAGGAATAACACGTGATCTCGTGCCCAGATTAGATCGTATGCTCCGAGAGTTGGAAGGAAAGGAATTGGATTACTTTGCTTTATCTCATGGAAAAGTGAAGACCCAGACTACCCTTTCCACGTTGTATCACTCAAAAGTCAGCATAGTAGAATACATAGGTGGCGATGAACACAAGCGACAAGCATTATGCTTTGAGCTGGTAGGAAATAGGTTCTTGCGTAGAATGGTGCGTCTTCTTGTTGGCACCGCTCTTCGGGAGGCATACAGAGGAGGTGAGGACGATTCATTAAAACATATTCTGTTGAGCAAAGATCGAAGAGAAAGATCTCGCGCAGCTCCTCCAGACGGACTGATGTTCGTGAGAGCTGAGACATGAAAAGGCACAGTAATCCCTTTGTTCTAAATAATGCTTAGAAATTAACATTCATATGAAACACGAAATATGGCATCTCTTAATCTCGACAGAATCAAGATCTCAAGCAGATTTGGCTTTCTCAAGGGCCTGATCAAGGTCGGCAAGAATATCGCTAATACTTTCAATGCCAATTGACAACCTAACCATATCGGGAGGGCATCCAGCATCTTTCAATTGCTGCTCACTAAGCTGCGAATGAGTGGTCGAAGCAGGATGAATGGCAAGACTCCGAGCGTCACCTACATTGGCAACATGACTGAAGAGTTGGAAAGAGTCAATGAGCTTTTTTCCTGCCTCCTTACCATCTTCAGCTTTAATTCCAAACACAACCATTGGACCGCCAGTTCCCTTGAGATACTTTTGGGCTTTGAAGTGTTGAGGATCGTCAGGCAGTCCTGGGTACCTAACCCAAGCAACGGAAGGGTGGTCCTTGAGATGCAAAGCTACCTTCATTGCATTCTCAACATGCCTTTCCATACGAAGACTGAGAGTCTCGATACCTTGAATGATAATCCAGGCATTGTCTGGAGACATGCAGCCTCCCAAATTCCTCAATGGCACTGTGCGGCAGCGGAGGATGTATGAAAGCGGAGCAAGTGACTCGGGTAAATCGTGTCCCCAACGCATACCACCATAGGATGTATCAGGTTCGTCATAGAGAGGGAACTTGCCAGAGCCCCAATTGAAACCACCCTTGTCAACAATGATACCACCAAGGCCTGCTCCATGACCTCCAACCCACTTTGTCAAAGATGATACCACAATATCCGCTCCAAATTCAAAGGGTTTGCAGAGGTAGGGCGTAGAGAATGTGGAATCACAAATCAATGGCAACCCGTGTCCATGAGCAATCTTGGAGATCTCTTCCAAATCACAGATTTCCAACGCTGGGTTGCTGCAGCTCTCACAGAAGAATGCACGAGTCTTATCGTCCACCAATTTGTCAAAATTTTGTGGATCTTCGGCATCGACAAAGCGGACTTCAATGCCAAACTTGACGAGTAGATCATTGAACATAGTGAATGTTCCACCATAAAGTGCTGAGGCCGAGACAATGTTGTCACCCTGGGATGCAAGGTTGATGATGGCATAGAAGATGGCCGTAGTTCCACTTGATACGGTCAAACCTGATAGAGGATGTCCTCCTTCGAGCTGAGCATAACGACTCTCGAGCACGTTATTAGTGGGGTTCATGATACGGCTGTAGATGTTACCAAGCTCCTTCAGCTTGAACAAATCAGCAGCATGCTCGGTGTTCTTGAAGATGAACGGGGTGGTTCGATAGACGGGTACCCCGCGAGGAGCGCCTTGGCCGAGACCGAGATGAACGTTTGGATCAGGATCATATCCACCGTGCAACGCGATGGTATCAAATCCTTGCGGCTGCTTCTTTTCCTCTTCTGATGACATGATGGTTTATGATTAGATGTGGTAATTTGTACTTTCTTACTTTCACTTATGTGAATGTATTGGTTGGTCAGATTGATGATGGGCAAAGATATCTTTTTTGATATCTCTGGCAGATGGTAATGGTGTCTTTTTGAAGCACGTGCAAGGATTGTTCGTTATTGTTCCAGCCAACTCCTGCAACGTTGCCTGCGCTGCGCCTTGATGGGGCGGACTCCGAGTCCAAAAGCGGAAGCAGAAGAGAAGGCGAGGCATCTAATCGGCGTTCTCGTTTCGCGGCAAGCTACCTCGCGCCAAAAATCGCACCAAAATTAAAATCGCACCAAAATTTTTGCTCTAACAAATCACGCACAAAACACCAACAGTGATGAAACAGGTGCA
>Ga0209652_1001430_pt1 | contig 19404 bp, 19 predicted proteins | sample SaaInl74LU_5_DNA_FD_184641 | JGI IMG/M metagenome (GOLD analysis project Ga0209652, IMG submission 184641) | Marine microbial communities from expanding oxygen minimum zones in the Saanich Inlet - ESP_74LU_5_DNA (SPAdes) (version 2) | ecosystem: Environmental > Aquatic > Marine > Intertidal zone... | reverse complement strand
CCTTTCAGCTCAACTTTGGACAGTCAACACTGAAAACTGCACGGGCCTATGCAACTACGACCTCTTCACACGCTTTATGCTACCTATGATTAGACAACAGCATCCCAGCCATTAACTTGTTCTATTTTTCTGTCAAAACAAACAAACAAGCTATCATACACGATGACCGTCTCAGTCGAAAAACTTGTCCAATACGTGGCAATTGTCCTGGACTTGATCCACTGTCAGGAATGGGCAAAACTTGAAAAGGTTGCCTCCGAGCTAAAGCTCTTCAAGGTGGTATCGGAGCACATTCAAAAGTGCGATGAGTTCAACGGAATGACTCTTCTTCATGCCGTCGTTCGCTACAACCCTCCCTTACACATCCTTGACACCATGATTCTCGCTCATGTCGATGCTCTCGAGGGACAAGATTGCTTAGGACGGACACCACTACACGTCGCTTGTGGAAGCGGTGCCGAGGCGCAGCTCATAAAAAGACTCGTCAAAGCGTTCCCCGGAGCATGTGACATACAAGATGAAGACGGAAGGCTGCCACTCCACCTCGCATGTGATACCGACTGTGTCTTATTTGAGGGAGATCAGACTCCTCGGGCGCCGCCCCCCATCGATGTTGTTAAGGTCCTCCTTTCTGGATCTATGCAATCTGTCTTAGTGGAAGATGAAGATGAAATGAACCCTATCGAATATGCGATTGTATCAAATCTCAATATCAAAATAGTAAAGCTGTTACAGAAGGCGTCGATGACCCTTAGAAGGAGGGACGCAAAGACTAACAAGGCTGCTCCGAAAAGTACTACAAAGGACGATAAACCTATTGCCGCCCTTCCTCGAAGTGTTCTTGGCTACTGCTAGCGAAGAACCTGGTCTGAAGACATAATAAAATATGTAATTGATTTATTAAATTTCTTGGCTGTGAAACGTAATGATATAATTGGACCGCAAGGCGTGATACAATGCATTCACGTCTTTCATTCCAATCTATGTTTCTCTAGCATTTTAAGCAACGAATTCTTGCTTGCAGTGCATATCGAAAGCAGATCATGATAAATGTGAAGTGGATCAGTACTTCTAACTTATCTATCTAATAAGGAATGTCTTGGGACTTTAGGAACTCTATCTTATCAACCATAAGCTCAAAGATCAGCCAGTCTAAACCTATCGGAATACTCAAGAATGACTTTCAACTGTAACGACTCACACCAACATACAGATACCCTCCAAACCAAACGGAGACAACAGATTGCTGAGTAGGTAGTAATGCTCAAGTAGCAAGTAAGTAGCTCAAGTAGCAAGTAAGTATCATCTCTCATCATTCAAGGAGATAGATAGCGCTTGCTATGAGCTTATTGAGATGAGCTCAATCAACAAATCAACCTAAATCAACTCAACCCGTGAATCAACAATCAAAGCTTTTGAGGCGAAGAAGGAACCGAGAAAATGGAGCTGAAGTCAGGCTCGGAAGGAAAGTTCAAGTTCAAAATTGATTTTTGGAAAGTAAAAAGTGGTGAGTGAAGAGTGGAGGTGGCAGCGCCGCCGCGCCGGCGCCCATCATCAGGAATAATTGCGACTGCAGCATACCTACCATGTCGCGAACAAGCTATCTGCGGAGACTCTACGCTCTAAGCTGTCTCATCCTGTTATTTGTTCAAGTCTGTTGCGTGTTTGCGGGGGCTACACATCAGCAGCAACTTCATCATCCGCAGCAGTCATCACGATGGAGTGTTTCATCTGATGTGACACGACATCATCATCACCATCAGCTCCAGGCCTCAAGACACTGCTGCTTCTCAACGTCACCATCACTGCATTTATTATTCAGTCGATCTTTCATAGCTTCTTCAAATGCAGCAGTAAAAATAGGTGCATCATCACAACCCATCACTGCAACATCATTATTCTTTCAGAGAAGATGGAAAATAAAACAACGTTCATTTTTGCATCATCCTGATGGACGTTCATCAATACCATCTTCGCAATACTTCCCTGCAGCATCGTCGTACAATAGCCATGTAGGTGGTGGAATATCACTGCAACAACGGGGCGGCGGCGGTGCTACTACGACGACGGCAATGTCTGCTGTCGTGACAACGGAAGAGTCATCGGCTAGTAGCAGCAGTATTGAATCTAACAACGATAATATACTAAAAGGTGGATGCAACAACGATAATAATGATGATAAAGATGAAGATAATACAGATGAAGATGAACTAAGCAAATTGATACTGATACACACTTATAATTGCACAACAGTATCTTTGATGGGGTTGGGGATGCCACGACGTCAATTTGCAACTTGGGTACGGTATTATCTTTCCAATAGCAGCAGCAGCAGCAGCGTCAATGATACATTGTCATTAACAACAAAAACAGCAGCAGTTGAAATAGAAGAGATTGTAAGCAATATAAGCACACAGCAAGTCAACTGGGAAAATGACTGGGAGAACCACGTCTTGACCCTACGTCAATATTGGAAAGATGGAAAACTACTTTGTGAACATACCAATTTATTGAATGATCGGGGTGGAATGAGCAGAAGCACGAACAGGAAGAAGCAAGAAAAACAACAAGAACAAGAGGGTAAAGAAAGAAGTGACAATATGAATGGCAGTGACACAGAAGAAGAAATTGACGATGAGGAAGAACGACAAATGAAGTACGAGCATTTTAGAAACATACTTGGATCATATGCCGATCGTTTGGTGAATATTGTTGAAGACGAATTGAGTGATGCAAGTTTCATTCCTCATGATGCTGCCGAGATTACAAATGTCTGCAGTAGTACCACCGGAGTAAAGATGATTTCAGAGTTGCTGTTACCGAGATGGAATACACGACTTGGTTTACGAGGTTGGATCGAAAACGAGTATGGAGTGGAGAATACTCATGCGTTGATGGCGAATGAGCTGTTGGTCAAGTCAGAAAGGGAGCAACTTGAGGTAGGTGTATTTTATTCGCATCATGGATTGCAATTTTGCTTTTGTCATTCTGTGATCGTCTCATTCTGAACTCTCTCTTTACTTCACAGACTTTTCAGCTGTTTCTTGACTGGTTTCGAGTTAAATTTCCGTATTTCCATGATGCATGTGATAGCTGCGGTGCATCATGTAAAGATGCACCGCTTTCAGGAGGGGACGATGACGAAATTGTAGATTCGACCAATGGTGAGATAATAGGAAGCAACAATGTGCAAGAAGAAACAGATATAGAGATGGAATCCTGCCAACATGAAGACGACAAAGACAATGATCACTTTTCCTTCGTCGGTTATATTGGACCAAGCCCAGGTGAGCGCTTGGGAAATGCATCTCGAACGGAGTTATATCGATGTCGATCTTGCTCAGCATTCACCAGATTTCCACGCTACAACAAGGCATTGTGGGTAACACAAACTCGTAGGGGGCGGTGTGGGGAGTACTCGATGTTGTTGTATCGCATGCTTCGATCTTTGGGATACGAAAAGATTCGATGGGTTGTGGATTGGGCTGATCATGTGTGGGTAGAAGTATTGCTTGGTGATGGTGTCAAAAGCAAAAGTGATGCCATGGAGGAAATTTCAATTGGAAGATGGGTGCATCTAGATCCATGTGAAGCAGCAGTGGACAATCCTCTACTGTATTCTAGCTGGGGCAAGAATCAAACATATTTGGTGGCATTCTATGACCCCTATGCGATGATGGCATCTACTTCAGACGGAAAGGATTCATCCATACAACCTGTAGAGGATGTTACATTGAGATACACCAATGATGGAATTGACGTTGTAACCGAGCGAAGAGGAATTCCCGAACAATCCGTGGCAGAAGCAGTGAAAGAAGTATCATGCAAAATGGTGTCCAAGTTGAAAGATGTTGTGGCAGTAACTAAAAGCTAACCTTTTTGTAGAGTAATTTAGGAATGAGTGTAGGTTCAGATCAGGTATCTTTTCTTATAATAATTCTTGAAATCTATGTGAACAGAGCCCGTTGTTCTTCCCTGGAGCCTGCTAGAGCTAGCAGCATGTTAGTTGCTGTGCTCCAAGAGAGACGGGTGCTGTCCAAACATGCACAACGAAAGCGAAGTTGCTTCATCACAATCTACTACATATTCACTTTATGTAAGAGCAAGTACAAACTTAGAGATACATACCATAAGCAGCTGCGAGAGAACATTTGCAAGATCTCGAATCTCGATCCGCGATCTCGAGTTCGTTACATAATCGTCGGAACTTTGAAGGTGAAGGGTCACGAGGAGGGTCACCGCACCGATAAAGATATGTTCGGAGGAATAAATAGAGAGCGGTCATAACATCTAAATGTCAACAGCTACTGATGAAACAACTGTTCTCGTTCCGCTGCGCAGCTGGATCGAAAATGAGGAGAAAAAGACGGCGATATCTGCAGATCCGCAAAAGCAGAAGAATAGCAGCATCCATCTGAATAAAAAATGGATTGTTTGCCAGACCACGGTCGCCTATGGGATTGCTGAATTATTGTTACTACGGCGTGCAAAAAATCATGCCTCTGCTAGCAATAATGGGCAGTCTTTGGAAGAAGAAATACGGATCGATAATTTTGCCGTCTGTGTCTGTAATGATAATGCAAAGTCCGCTCTACGGCCCTGGGAAGATATCAAGGGAGTCAGTATGCTGTCGCCTTCTATATCCATTTCAATTGAGGAGCCGTCTTATCTGAGTTTTTTGATGATCGAAGAAGAAGAGGAATGTGATGGTCAAATAATCAATGGGAGATGTTTAGAAGTGGAGGAGTTGACTTCACCGCCGGTTCCGAATAACTCTACAACAACAGCAGCAGCAGCAGCAGCAGCACCATTAGCAGCAGCAGACAAAGCGACCGGAAACAAAACAAGTACTGGAGATCACAATCACTGCCTCTCCTTACTTGCAAAGCTACTTTATGAGCTATTTTCTCGTGAAACATTCTTTGATGATGCTCTAAGATCTAAAGAAGACTACCAAAAAGAGCCAGAGTCAAAGCTGGATCATCATCCCCAGCCTCCCCACAAAAAGCTCATGCTATCACGTGCTCAGGTGGACTATGATCAGCTTAATTCTACCAAACAAATTCCACACGTTACACACATGCAAAAGAAGGGACTTCCAGCATCTCTTTGTCTCATGATGCAAAATCTGTTGGAGTGCGATTTGGGGGACTGTGGCCAACCATCGGGTGATGCATACACTTCATTAGAAGTTGTGGCCAAAGATTTGCATCTATTGTTACTCGATCCAGACCGGTTCTTGTTTGATAAAGAGGTTCATGTTGGCACTACTACTGACAACATGCAACTTCACTACAGAGAGGGGAAGCTATACGGACGCGATAAAGAGGAGACTCTCATTACAGATGCATTTTGTCGAGTGTCACGTGGAACGAGTGAGGCTATCTTCATTGGTGGTTTCTCTGGATGCGGGAAGAGTATGTTGGTGAATGGATTAAGAACGAAAGTGGACGTTGTTGGGGGATATGCGATCAAACATAAGTTTGACGCCATTTCTCAGACGAAGCCGCTGTTCGGTGTTATCTCGGCATTCGATCATTTATGTCTGATGATCAAAGATAGAAGTACTGCACAAGGATTGGCTATGATCGCAAAGCAGCTTCGTGAAGAGTTTGGAGTTGATTTTGATCTATTGATGCGACTACTCCCTAATGTCAGAACCCTCTCGCATGAGTTCGTCAGTCCAGCAATGGAAGTAAAAGCTGGTGAAAAAATGAATGCCAAAAGCGTTTGCTTCACATTGTTACGCTTCGTGAGAGTGGTATCAAGCCCACGTCATCCAGTGATGGTAAGTTACTTTGCGTTTGTCGTCACGCAGGAATCCAAGATACAAACGAGCTCACATATGATTTTTATTTGCAATAACAGCTCTTTTTGGATGACTTGCAGTGGTCTGACGACACGGCCCTCGAAGTCATCCACACGATACTCTCTGACACAATGGGGAGCTGTGTGCTTTTCGTCGGTACCTACAGGGATAACGAAGTCCAAACGGATCATGCTATTTTCGACTTGATAAATAAGCTGGAGACTAGCAATGTGCAAACGACCAAAGTATCTCTAACTGGACTGAACCGCGAGGATCTTAACACAATGATATCTGATGCCTTGTGTCTGTATCCACGTATCTGCAAGTCTTTATCAGATAATGTATTTGAAAAGACAAAAGGCAACCCATTCTTCGTGTTAGAATTTATGCAATCATTGGTTGGACGAGGGCTGCTGCAGTACAGCTTCGATATGAAGCGATGGGTATGGAACGAGGCCGTAATACGGTCAGAGGAGGTCATGGACAATGTCATCCACCTTCTTTCGTCAAAATTGAGAAGATTGCCCGAAAGCGTACTAACATCGCTGAAAGTAATGGCTTGCTTTGGGACTAGTATCAACGAGGCAGTAATTGACAACTTGAGAAAGTCGTCAGAGTTTTCTGACATCCATGATTCGATGAAAAGAGCGATTAGTGACGGATTTGTTATGAAAGACGAACGAGGGCACTTAAAGTTCGTTCACGACAAGGTTCGTGAGGCGGCATACAATCTCATTCCCGGCAACGAGAAGAAGCAGGTATGTGTGATTATTGCTTGTGTGTTCGCCTTTGCTTAGGTCTAGTTCTTTGTTGCTCACCCGATGATTTGCTTGGGTCATCTTCACTTTGAAAGTTTCACTACAACTTGGGCATCATTTTGCACTCTAATTGCGAGGGAAACGATGTAGGAGACACAATATTCCTCATCGCTAGTCAGATAAATTACGGAGAAGAGTACACCTTGAAAAATGAAGAGTTGTGTATCAACGTTGTGAAGTTGAACATGAAGGCTGGGAAGAGGGCAATAGACGGGTACAACCACAAGACCGCATATTTTTTCCTGAAGTCTGCGTCATCCCTTCTTCCCGAAGATCATTGGCAGAGCTATTACGATTTGAGTCTTCGTCTGAGCTTGTTGATGGCAAGTGCCGCGTACTCTTGTTGCAACTATGACGAGGCAGAGTCAATTTTACAGGGCATTTTCGAGAAAGCTTTGTCAATAGGAGACAAGTTGTCTGCATATTCTTTGTTGGGTACAAGTGAGTTCCTTCTTTTATTCTAGATATTGTCACATGCATTTTGTCTCTAACTAAAGTGTGCGTTTCGTTATCTTATTTGTAGTGTTCCAATCTCAAGGAAAAGTCGCAGATGCCTACAATACATACTCATCTATCTTGACTCAATTCGGGGAAACAATACCAGATCCTGTCACCCCCGAAACTTCTGCAGCTATGATAACAGAAACGCTGAATATGTTTGAAGAAGTCTATGATGACGAGTGGGTTAAGACCAAGATGGAAGAATCTCTCTGCTGTATTCCCCAGTTTTACTGCGAAATGACATTGGCTGCCTATTTCTTCAAACCTAGAACGAATGTCAACTGGATTGTATGCAAAGCGGTCCAACTGTGCCTACGGAATGGAATGTGCAACTACGCTCCACTATCTCTTCTGAATTTCACAGTTCTTGCTCTCAAACACGACAATATTCCATGCGTGTTGTAAGTTTGTGCCAACCTTGTAGGAATGATAGATCGTAAATGATACGTTTCGTCTCTAACCCTTTTCTTCGTGCATCCTCGTTTCACAGTCGTATTGGGAAGGAAGCCATTTCATTGCTGGAAAGATGTAACATAACAGATCGAATAAGCGATTGTTATTACTCTTTCTACGCAGGCGTTGCTTTTCATGTTGAACCTTTCCAGCTAAGCGCAGATAAACTTGTCCAAGCTTTTTCATCGGGTTTATCAAATGGAAACCCCAACGTTGGGATGTATTGTCTAATGCAAGCCAATTATATCTATACTTTTTGTGGCAAGAATTTGAGGTGAGTTGTGTTTCAGACGGATAGACGTACCAACCTTTTTCAGCTTGTCTCAACAATTGCTGTCCACGCATACGAAAGATTGTTACTAGTGGAAATAGATTATTACCTCCATCTTTTGAAGTCGTACAAGAATGAGGTTGCGAAGAAATATTTCCTCAGCACTCGTGAGACAGTCTCTATGCTCATCGACAAAGGGCGTGAGACCTGCATAGAAGCCAAAGCTTCTTATGGAGATATGGACCAGTCCTTAAATAAACAACGTGAGATGTTCTTCTTCCACGAGGCTATCAGATGCTTTTGGCTAGGATACACCGAACGTTTCAAACGTTTCTCAGTCAAATGCTTGGACATGTTTGGACATTTGCCTCAGTTTAACACGTACCAGATCAAATTTTATCACGGTGAGATAGAGGAATTCTTCAGCTCCAGTGAACCACCACATCACATTCTTTTCCTCATCGTACTCATTTTTATTTTACGTGCTTGTACAGGGCTTCATCTTATAGAAACACAAAAGAAGAAGAAAAGTAAAGAAACTGTGCGTCTCGCAATTGCAGGTATGAGAGATGCAGCTTCCATGTCCGAAAGGAATTTTACGAACAAGTTAGAGTTACTTGAAGCTGAACTATACTCATTTGAGAAGAAAAGTGACCAAGCTATAGCATCATACGATGCTGCGATCGCATCTGCTCGCAACTCTGGATTCACTCATGAGCAGGGTTTGGCGTGTGAAAAGGCTGGCTTTCACTGTAAGAAAGAGAAAGATAGAGGAAGGGCATTGCAGTACTTCCAACAGGCTCGAGAATGCTACGAAGAGTGGGGCTCTAGCATGAAAGTAGATTTTATCCAGAAAGAATTGGAACGTCTGAACATCTAAGACATACTTGTACTTCCTCTCCACGCCAAAGGATAGCTGGCTCTTCTGATGCTGGCGTCATGAGTAAGAAGTATCGTCAACGCTGTCACTCTTGTTGACTTTTGGATCGAGCCAGTCTCTCTTCTTGACACTGCAAAATATGGTAACTGGTAACTGTAGATCTCATCAGAGAGATAGTCCGTCCGATCCAAAGCATCTCTTCTCACGCACGATAGATGTCTCTCTTCCTCTGCCCGTCCAAAAGGCCTGACAGGGGGCCCTAAACCCTCGGGGCCCCCTGATTCCCCCCAACTGTGTGTAAGAAATAGAGCCTTCCGTGGTAAGATACTGGGATGTTTGGGGGCACGCCCCTAACTCCCCAAGTTAAGTCCAAAAATGTTCCGCAATTCTATCACCTTGTACCTCTGCATCTCAATCAATCATCCAATACCAATCCTACAAGTTTTCACATTATGGCATGTAATATATTTATTATGTAAAGAGGTCTAATAATTTATTGCACATCATGACAACAGACGTAACAAAAAGACGTATAGAGAGCGCCGTCGGTAACCTCGGTGTCATCGAAACAGGCCTTCCGACGAATCGTCATTCAAGTGTCACGTCCGAATTCCGTGAGGGAAGGTGCATCCTTGAGAAATGTGAAGTGATCAGCCGTACAGTCTCATTTTGTGGTGCAACAAATAAGGTGGATGTAAAGGTGAAAAATAAGGTGCTGCTACACCCACTGCGAGTAGATTTGCCTGCAGGATCTATCACGGCAGTATTGGGTGGTGCAGGTAGTGGCACGAGTACGCTCCTCAAGTTCCTGGCTGGGCAAATGGACAAAAATGTAACCTATGATGGAAAAGGTGAGTTCAAGACACGAGTGTTGTTACCATCCGCATCACTTTTGATTTATATTACTTTTGCTATACTCAACATCACACATGTGTTCTTTTTTGCTTTACATGAATATAGTTAATCTGCCGGGATCAAAATCATATTTTGCACAAGAGACACATCTTCATCGATTTTACACACCTCGGACATATATCATGCATTATCAACGCTTAATGGGTGGAAGTGGATCGCCGGGAGGGTGCTGCAAGTTGTTGAGAAGAAAGCCCTCCAACAACGCTCCCTCAACAGTTGGTGGGAACAGAAAATTGAGAAGGTCTGGATCTGCAATTAATGATGATGAAGGAATTGAACGCCTACTGGACGCATTAAGGATTGATGTGGACCGACGTGATACAATCGTTGGAGATATGTTCAAGAAAGGCTTGAATCCAGGTGAACAAAGGAGATTAGATCTGGGCCTAACCGTATCCCTGCGTGCTCCTGATACTCTCTTTTGTGAAAGTCCAGACTTGGGACTTGATAGTGAAACATCACTCAATGTCATGGAATTTCTGAAGGGTTATGTTGCAAAAGATTCAAACCGAAGAGTGATTGTAACACTTGATAGGCCGTCACTTTTTGTTTGGAACCTCGTCGATAATGTCATCTTGCTCAGCAAAGGTCGAGTAGTATACGAGGGGCCAAGGTTTGATATGGAGAGCTTCTGAAGCCTACGCCAAAACGATTTTCACCTCTAGAGCACTACATTGCCTGTGTCTCTAATTTTAGGTCAGACAACAATGCTGTGAATTGGGAATCGGCGTTGAAGCAATGGCAAGAGAAAGTTGATGAAGATGAAGGAGATTATCTTGCGGATGATATTGAGACTTGCTTTCCTTCGGCTATACCGGAAGTTCTGTTGATTTCAGCAAACAATGAGACTACTGTGCCGTCTTGGGGCAAAAGCTGGTTTAAGTTTCTAGCGTTGCTGCAAAGATCAATTCTGGATGCTCTCAAAAATCCTGGTATACTAGGTTTGAGGATACTCACGTACACACCATTTACGCTCTTCTTGGGTCTATTATTCTACAATCTGCAAGATGACGAAAACTACGAGTCGGTCAATTCTAGGGCAGCTCTTCTCTTCTACAGCAGCTCGTTCTACATCTTCATGGTTGTTGCCGTCTTACCCTTTTTAGCTAAAGAAAGGCTGATCTGCCGCAAGGAGGTTTTGAATGGATGCTACCACCCGATTACTCATCATTTCGCAGTATCAGTCGGAAGCATACCAAATGTAGTGATTTTATCATTCATCATCACTCTTATACTAGTGGGCATGGTGAAACTGCATAATCCAGTGCAGTTTTTCCTCATCCTTTTGTTGGCACTTTGGAACGCAGAGTCTTATGCAATCCTTTTGTCTACTTGCGTCACAAATTATATCTTGGGCATTATCATCTTGGCTGGAATCTTCGGTCTAGCAATGCCTCTGGAAGGTTTTATGTTAGTTCCTTCCATGTTTCCAAGTTATTTGCGATGGCTTTATCTTGTTCCTTTTCATACTTATGTGTTCCGTTCATTCATGTACAATGAGTTTGCTGGTACATCTTTCGGAGAGATGGTGCTCAAATCATATGAAATTGAAGGCACCAATATAAAGCAAGACATGGTTGTGCTGTTGTGTTACAGCCTTGTTATTCATTGCGTCAGTGTAGCAGTGCTTCTGTTCAGTTCACGTGGAAGGACGAAGAAGCAAAAAGACCCTTGACGAGTTTCACAAGATTCCATTGTTAATCAGAAAAAACTCTACACTACAGTAGAAATTAAATGTTAATTTCTGTTTGATGAAAACTGGAATATGTAATGCTACAGTGTTCTGGTTGATCTAGTGTACATCCATACATAATCTGACAGAGTATATTACCCGAGCATCCAATGCAAGAGGTAAAAGAAGCCCATCAATATTACATGCTTGAGGCGATGAGATGAAGGGTAGAATGGCTAGAAAGAGATCCCATCAGTGACACAATTCTCTTCATCACCTTGCATCGCCGTCTGTTGATTCAGTGTCTCGTGCCTGTCACCCTTGTTCCTCTTACTTGTGCTCCCATTCATAGAATAATGCTTGGATCCATGACGGACGCAGAAGCCTCCCTTGATGGCTTGATCGATGCAACATTTATGGGAGCAGCGCTTGACCTTGGCACCATGCTTGATGCAGACAGCATTCTTAACGGCTTGATTATCACAACCGTCATGAGCACAACGTTTAACCTTGGCTCCATGTCCCACACACACTCCGCCCTTAACGGCTTGATTAGAACAACCGTCATGAGCACAACGTTTGACCTTGGCGCCATGTTTAACACACACACCGCCAGACTTGGCTTGATTAGTGCACCCACTTACAGAGCAATCGGCATGTCGCCTCTTCTGACCAGCAGCTTCACTCTTCTTAACCTTAGCACCATGACGCTTGCACACACCTCCTTGGACTGACTGATTAGTACAACCACTCACGGTGCAGAGCTTGCGTTGTTTCTTTGCACCGTGCTTGCAGCAGCGGCCACCCTTTTGGGCGAAGCTGTTACATCCGACAGAGGAGCAGCGATAGACATACTTTCGGGGCTGCTTCTTTGGTGGTTGAGACGAAAGACTGACTTCACGGCAGAGCAAATCATTATCAGATGAGGATGGTGTGATTGTGATTGATCGTGGTGAAGATGGAGGATCCTTGCGTTTATGATTGCTTGTCGTCGTTGTTGTTGTTGTTGTTTTTGAAGACTCTGCTAGGATAGCCGCCTTCGCCAACATGTGCAAGCCATCCGCCGAGTTGGAAACATGCTGCGCCATGCCGAGTGAAGAAAAACTCATGATATTGCAAATAAGTACGTGTGTTGTCTTGTGCTTCGTTGCACTGGAGAGAGGGCATATGGCACCACGCCTATACTGTTCAAGATGACCAGCCGGTTGGTTTGGATATCAGCGATATATCTTTCAAAAACTGCTGCGGTTTCTTTTGATCTTACTTAGCGCGGAGTGGCATGCGCAAGTGCGGAGCAAAGCGTCGACAAAGTTCAAGAAATACAACGGCCAAATTAGATGAAATCAGCTGTTTGTAGTAAATTCATACTAATTCCACCATTTGTAGGATTAGGATCGAGAGCGTCGACAAAGTTCAAGAAAAACAACAGCTGTTTGTCATAAAATCATACTAATTCCACCATGAGTGAAGAACTTGGATCGCGAGAATGTTTCTCCTTTCACCTTTACCTACACCTACCACCGATGTCCCACAAAAGGTGTGCGTATTTGCTGTGGTTCGCGGTTCGCACTCGCCAATATAACTTATATATGTATTGGCAGTTCGCACTTTCGGAGGTACATATTGTAACGTCTTGTTATTAGCACAGCTCTCTGATCATGGAGGGGCAAAAATAGCATCATATCGTATCTTCTCGTCCAGATCAAGAGATGACAATCAAATCAAAAGCATATGATCATAATCATGGTTACGATTGTTGCAACCATGGCTATCTAGATAACACGGATGGGTGTAGAATTAGCCTTCCTGGAGGTGGGCAAGAGCATGATGTAGACAGGTTCATAGTGACGACATAAGTAGTTGAGCACTGGGCATGCCGAAGCAGGTGGTGTCTGTTTCTGTGAGGCATGGTACCAAGCTGTGCGCAAAGGAGGTGGGGCCATATGGCAAATAAAATATTCGCATTCAACTCTCGTCAGCAGGATATCAATTACTCCGACACACTTCTTTTCCGGTGCTCTCTTTATTACGTACATTTACCAGAGAATCTAGAATATACAACTTCTTCCAAACGCCCCACTTCAAACACAATTCATGTTTCCCTTTTCCGTCTTTAGTAAACACGTGCTACCGGTGGGACAGTCTTACATTCCTCTTCATCCAACGTATAATAATGAACAGGCCTGTAAGCAAGCTTTGTCTTCCCCTCCTTCTCATCAAAGTAGGCCAACGTATGCTTCATCCACTCATCATCCAATCTATCCGGAAAGTTCTCATGAGCATGTGCACCACGTGACTCCTTACGATTTTCGGCCGAGTGCATCGTGGTGGCAGCACATGGGAGCAAGTTACGAAGTTCAAGTGTTTCAACTAAGTCGGTATTCCAAATGAGTGATTTGTCCGTAACGTGAACATCATCAAAATGTTGCACGACATCATCAATATCCTTCTTCCCCTCTGCCAAAAGTTCCTCGGTACGGTATACGGCAGCCTTATCTTGCATGACCTGTTGCATCTCTGATCGGATGACCGACGTGGGTGTTGCTCCAGTGGCATAACGCAACCTATCAAGCTCGGCAACACTATCCATACCAATATCATCAGGACCAGATGGAACAGCATCACCTGGAGAGGCAATCTCGGCAATACGGTTGGCACAGGCACGTCCAAAGACGACAATGTCAAGGAGAGAGTTGGCCCCAAGACGATTGGCCCCATGAACAGAAGCACAGGCAGCCTCACCAGCGGCAAAGAGACCAGGAACAACCCCATCCTCCTTGAATGTTCCATCCGCATTGAATTCAGTTCGGATTACCTCACCAAGATGATTGGTAGGGATACCACCCATATTATAATGCACAGTAGGCAATACTGGGATAGGTTCCTTGGTAACATCCACCCCAGCAAAAATACCCGCCGTTTCACTAATACCAGGCAATCGTTCTGCCAAAAGTTCCGCAGGCAAATGATCCAAATGCAAATAAATATGATCCTTCTTGGGTCCAACACCGCGTCCCTCACGAATTTCCATCGTCATGGCACGAGAAACAACATCCCTCGATGCCAAATCTTTGGCACTGGGTGCATACCGTTCCATGAATCGTTCACCCTCCGAGTTACGTAATATTCCACCCTCACCACGACATCCTTCTGTAATTAAACATCCGGCACCATAGATTCCAGTGGGGTGGAATTGAACAAATTCGGCATCCTGATTGGCCAACCCTGCCCTCATGGCCATGGCATTCCCATCTCCAGTACAAGTGTGTGCCGAGGTACATGAAAAGTAGGCCCGTCCATATCCCCCAGTAGCCAACACTGTGTTCTTGGCCTTGATCCTATGAATCGTTCCATCCTCCATATTCAACGCCATGGCACCAACACACTGTCCATCCGGAGTCATCAACAGGTCCATCGCAAAGTATTCAATAAAATACGTGGTATCAAACGCCAAACTACGACCATACAACGTATGCAACATGGCATGCCCCGTCCTATCCGCCGCACAAGCACACCGATGCGCCTGCCCTCCCTTCCCATAATCATACGACTGCCCCCCAAACGCACGCTGATAGATCTTCCCATCCTCCGTCCGACTAAACGGTAATCCAAATTCTTCCAACTCCAACACCGCCTCGGGCGCCTCCCGACACATGTAATGAATGGCATCCTGATCGCCCAGCCAATCGCTCCCCTTGACAGTATCGTACATGTGCCATCTCCAATCGTCCGGCTCCATGTTCCCAAGGGCAGCGTTGATGCCACCCTGGGCGGCAACGGTGTGGGACCGAGTGGGGAACAATTTGGACACACAGGCGGTTTTGAAGCCGGCTTCCGAGAGGCCCATTGCGGCGCGGAGGCCGGAGCCGCCTGCGCCGATTACGAGGGCGTCGTAGGTGTGGTCGACTATGGTGTAGTCTCCTGTGGTCGAGGTGCTCGTACTGCTGGTGGAGGAGAGGGAGCGGGCGAGATGATTGCTGTTGATGGCCTTTGTGGCGGCTCGTCGGGTGGCCAATGCGAACATCTTTTTGGATCTTTTGTTTGAAAATTATATGTGTGCTCTATCAATGCGGACCTCTCAGCTCAGCCCAATGTATTGTAATTGTTCTCTATCTATCGTCTCTACTCTAATGCTATTGACTCTTTAATGATTACTAATACTTCTACAATGGAGGAATGGGTCATCAAACCTACCGTCACGAAAGAACCGGAAGAAGGAGGATCTTTGGGCGATGATGATTTTGATTTGTTTTTTTGGACTTGACCTGGCGGCGAAGAATGAGACACCAGTCTCATACTCATAACATTTTCCACCTGCCCACCCACGGCCCACGGACCACCTTCGTTCCTCCCTCCAACCCCAAACCCAAACCAAACCCAACGAGGAGTGGTACCTAGAGATTAGAAACAGATTGTTATTGGCTTAGACTTAGACTCAGAGCACTTGTCAAGACTCTTTTTCTTAATATGTTTTCAATTCTATGCAACTTTTTTTGTATTTACGCATTCATAGCCCCCAGCATGTCACCCTTGACACCTTCAATCACATCATACATCTTTCCCTCTGTAGGAATGGCATCCCCTCCTTCACCAAACAATTTCTTTCGGTTCATGATAAATTCAAATTCTTCATCGTCAATACGGATGCTCTCGACGTCTGTACCCTTCGATTGCAAATCCTTCACATCAGATTCCAACAACTCATTCAATGACTCCGTCTTGAACTCACCCTTGGAACGGCTACCGGCCTTTCGGAAATCACCTCCAACAATAGCCATTCGCTCCAACTTTTTCTTTGAGATTTGTTTCTCCATCATATCAATATCCACAGAGTTGACAGTCAAAAGACGGTACACAGCCACGGGACGATTCTGCCCGATACGATGGCACCTATCCATAGCCTGGCTATCCTGATGAGGATTCCAATCGGAATCAAAAATGATGCAAGTGTCCGCAGTAGCAAGGTTGATACCCAAGCCTCCAGCACGGGTACTTAGCAAGAAGACGAAGTGACGATCATCTCCATCATTACGAGTTCCGCCCACCCCACCAGTCTTTTCGGCATTAAAGACATCCATTTGACGTTGACGCTCATCGATTTTGGTGGTTCCGTCGATACGGCAGTAATTCCATTGACGGTACAGCAGGTAATCTTCAATCACGTTGAGGAGTGAAGTCATTTGACTGAATATGAGAACTTGATGCTTGTCCCTAAACAATCGTTCCAACATGCGATCCAATAACGCAAATTTACCACTTGCACGGACGAGCAATTGAGGATGAGCAGTCCCCATGTGAGCACCGGTGGCAGGGTCAATCGGCTCACCGAACATAAAGGGGTGGTTGCAATTCTTACGATGATTCATCTGCTTGTTCGTTTGACTCAATGTACGTGCTGCCTCAATACCCTGCTTCAAAAGAATATCCCTCAATATGCCCTGATCAATCATCTTGGAATATCCATCTTGAAGCTTCGACATGCCAGCATACACAACAATCTCCTTTTTTGGGGGCATGTCCTTCAACACATCCTTCTTGATACGTCTCAACAAGAATGGCCTCAAAATGTCATGCAACTTGGTCACAGTCTGATTCTTTCGTTCCTCCATCAAAATATCTTCGGCAGTCGATGCCCCATGGGATTTTTCACCAATGTTTTTGAATCCAAACCATGATTGAAAGATTGTCAAATCATCAAAGATAGATGGGTTGACAAAGTTCAACAAACTCCATAATTCATCTAAATTGTTCTTGAAGACAAGGTAGCAAAAACGAAACGAAACATGTGACGAGAAGGAGACGAAATGAGAAGACGCGAACAAGTCTGTCAATATGAGTGAACGTCACTAAATTCTCCTCTTACCTGGATTGGTGTTCCGGAAAGTAGCAAACGATTGGCAGCACGGATACGTTTGAGACTAGAAATCAACGTACAACGATGATTTTTGAGACGTTGCCCTTCATCAACAACAAGGAAGGTAAATTCACCAATTTTATTCAATCGTTTCTCATCACGGATTGCCACTTCGTAACTGGTAACGATGACGGGATAATCGGCATTCTTACGCTTGCTTTTGTTCAATGGTCCTTCCAGCATGGCATCACGATCTTGGGCCGAACCATGGAAGCGACATACCGGGACGGAAGGGAGCCATTTTTCGAATTCACGAATCCAGTTGGGTAGTGTTGCAAGAGGGGCAACCACAATGAAGGGTCCGGAGACGTTACGTGTGCGTAGATGAGCAATGAGTGCGATGACTTGGATAGTTTTTCTGTAGATGGAAAGAATGTGAAAGGTTAGTGGTGTCATATATTATACACATGATGTGTATCGTGTTGTCATCTCCATTGGATGCACACAAATAATATCTCTAACAGAAACCAACGACTGCACAATGAACCAACTCACCCCAATCCCATCTCATCGGCCAAAATGCCACTAACCCCATTCTCATACAGACTCACTAACCACCTAACCCCCTCCAACTGATAATCCTTCAAAGTACACCCATTCGCCAAGTTCTTCGGCTGAATAAAAATCGGCTTGGTGGCCGCAGCAGCCTTGGACTTGGAATACGTTTCCTGAGCCTTCCCCAACGCCATTTCACCCTCGGTTGGCTCCCCATTATTCTTTTTACGTTTCTTCTTTTTTCCACTGTCTTGTTTTGACTTTTTATTCTTTTTATCCGCCTTGGCGGCTGCCGCTAGAGCTTCTGCCTGCATCCCCTCTTGTAATTCTTGAATGTCATTGGAGATAAAGTCGGAATATTCTTTGGCACGGTTTAATAAAAAATCGAGTTGAGAGTTGCGATGATGAGTGTGTTGTTGTTGTTGGTCCCCATCCTCCTTTTTCTCTTCGGCCCCAGCTGCAGCTGCTGCACTGGCAGCGGGCTTTTCCGGAGATTTTTTACGTCCCTCCTCACTTTCAGCCTCGCTGTCATCTACGCCCACTTCACCCTTGGCAATAGCGCTTTGCAATAATTTGGGTGCCGCCGTAGCGTCATGTGGTTGTTCGATCCCATGTTCCGCAGTAGCCTCTGACGTTTCAATGGACGTGAAGAGATTGTCTTCTTCGTCGAATTCGTCTGGCTCTTCGTCGTTTTCTTCGGCTACTGCTGCTGAAGTTTCCTCCGATTTTATTGGGGCATCAGCGGCTGCGGCATTGGAAGAGGAGGGAGGAGCAATGCCGGCGGCGACAGTTTTCTCTTCTGTTTTGATTGATGATAGCTGAGCGGCGGAAGAAGCAACCACCTCACTGCTACTACTGGCGGCCGCGGCGGAAGAGCTGGTTTCGGGAGGAGTTGTTGTTGAATTGTCCATTTCGTTGGTGCTCATATCATGTGATCAATAGGAGGTCTATGCGACGGTGAGGTTTATTTGGGGCGGAAAAATGGCGCCATTTTGCAAATCAGTGGTGTGAGTGAGGTGGTCCATTATTTGTACAGTGGGCCCATGGGCTGTCTTGTGTGGTGAAATATTCTAAGACCCTCTCATCGAGTCGAAGTGTGCATGCAGTGGTCACCTCTATTGTATCTAGATCAATCCAGCACAGTTGACTGGATATCCTCAAGTTTACTAACTGTTCAGCTTTCTCCGCTGCTGCTACTTGCTCGTGCTTGCAGGCTGGCTGCGATTTTTGGGATTAGTTGCACTGGGGCAAAATTCAGTCTTGTGCCCGCCTCTACCCTTATCTTGGTCTTGCATTGAACTTAGATATGGTAAACATCTGCTCTGCTATTGGTATGTACTGGCTACCGACCATGCAGTAGATTTTGTTGAGGCTGGATGCGAAGATGAGAGTGAATGTGGGATGACGATGACGATAGGAGCAATGGGAAGAATGAGCTTGCTAAGGCTAAGTGCGAGTCTGCAGTAGATCTTATGTGGCTACACTCAGATGGTGACAAAAAGGACGTCGCAGAAAGGCGGGCAACACTTAGTATATGTAACTGATAACTATATATATATGTCACTCATAACTCTACTCTCTTTACTCAAGGGACGGAATTTTACTCTCGTCCGAAGATAACAAGTTGTAAACAGTTGCGGGTGCAGCTTTACCATTCTGATTGTTCGCCTCCACAT
>Ga0209652_1001427_pt1 | contig 19425 bp, 21 predicted proteins | sample SaaInl74LU_5_DNA_FD_184641 | JGI IMG/M metagenome (GOLD analysis project Ga0209652, IMG submission 184641) | Marine microbial communities from expanding oxygen minimum zones in the Saanich Inlet - ESP_74LU_5_DNA (SPAdes) (version 2) | ecosystem: Environmental > Aquatic > Marine > Intertidal zone... | reverse complement strand
GACCTACGGTTATGACCAGCGTATTGAGGTGTTAGGTTCCGAGGGAATGGCGTCTGCTGAAAATCACCATGAAGACCGCGTAACCATTGCTAATGGCAAAGGTTTTCAGCGCCGGCCTTTACTCAACTTCTTTATGGAGCGTTATATGCCCGCCTATGAAGCAGAGATTCGCGCCTTCATAGCGGCTGTAGAGCAGGGTGTGACGCCACCGACAACAGGCGAAGATGGGTTGATGGCTCTAGCGCTGGCTGATGCAGCGATTAAATCTGTTCTAGAGGGTCGTGTTGTAAAGGTTTCCGAAATTCTCGGTTAACCTGTCTCCTTGGGCCCGTCACTGCTGAAGCGGTTGGCGGGTTCTTTATTTTTCGAGTGAGTGGCAAACACTCATTCAGAATGTATTTGGATTGTACTTCGCGCATCGGCCGGTCATCCAGGCTCACTTCGGTGTCTAAAAACGCTTAGATTTTATGAATAGTGTTGACGCTACACTGTTTATTTTCATAAGCTCCCATGCCAATTGATAGCACTCCGTTTATCGTTCAATGTTCATGCCCAAGTTGTATTGGGTAATTTAATCTTGATGATTAATTAAGATCTGCCAGGAGAAAAAGATGCGCAGTTCAAATGCCTATATCCTTAAAGTTGAGTGTCCCGGCCGAACGGGTCTTGTGGCCGCTATATCTGGATTTCTGGCAAATCGTGATTACTTTATCACCGAAATGAAGCAGTTTGATGACGAGAACTCAGGCCGTTTTTTCTGTCGCATTGAATTCACAACCCAGCATGCACTTGATCTTGAAGAAGTCAGTATCGCGTTTAACGCTGAGGTTGCAGGCGAGCTTGACATGACCGCCCGTTTTGCCGATCGATCAGCACCTATGAAAACCTTGTTGCTCGTTTCACAGCATGATCACTGCCTTATGGAGCTTCTCTATCGGCAAAAGCGTGGCGAGCTGAATATTGAAGTAACGGGTATTCTCTCTAACCATCCCGATTTAAAACCTATCGCGGACTTTTATGGCCTTGGGTTTGAGCTACTACCCACCTTAGAAACCAATCTTGAAACTAAAGCTGCTCGTGAAAAGCGTATTTTGCAGGCATTCAGGGAGTCAGGTTCTGAGCTCGTCGTGTTAGCGCGTTACATGCAAATTCTATCCCCTGAACTCTGTTCGGCGCTGTCGGGCCAATGTATTAATATCCATCATTCGTTTTTACCCGGTTTTAAAGGGGCGCGCCCTTACTATCAGGCCTATGAACGTGGTGTTAAACAGATAGGTGCTACTGCTCACTACGTTACCTCAGACCTAGATGAAGGACCGATAATCGAACAAGAAGTGGGTCGTGTTGATCACGGTTTTGAGCCTGACGACCTTCGTGATATGGGGCGTAACATGGAAAATCTCGCCTTATCAAAAGCCGTGAAAGCCCACTCCGAACATCGCGTATTTTTAAACGGACTGAAAACGGTTGTGTTGGCCTAATTTTTTATTCGTTTGACCGTGTATTTCTTCAGTAAAAAGGAGGCCTATAAAGGCCTCCTTTTTTGTTTGAATTTGGTTCAAACAAATCTACGACTAAAGGTTAAGATAATTTCAACTTGTGACTGAATTTTGATCATTAACACATTTGATTTTAGATCCCTATACTGGCGCCCATTCGATAAACATGACTGGGAGTCGCCACAATGACTAAGTTAAAGCGCACTGTTAAAGACCTTATCAAATCACGTTTTTCTAGCAGCCGTGTTTCACATGCTGAGCGTTACCTAGCAGCGGCCACTACGCTAGAAGACCTTGAACGCCGTCAGCGCGAATTGATGCGTAAAGGTTTCTAAGACAGGTTAAGCCTCCAATTTTTAAAAGCGCCAGCATGGCGCTTTTTTTATATCTAAAACCTACCTTATTCAAGATCATATTGGCATCCTAAGTCTTTGCGTTACATTAAACTGATGTAATACTGAGAGCTTAATCTTTTAGCTTACGAGCAAACTAACGTTGATGTAGGAATAGCGAATGCCAATCTGGGTAGATGTGTGTGCTACTGGGGATATTGAGAGCGAGGATCTAATTCGGTTCGATCATGAGGGTAAGAGCTTTGCGGTATACCGAAGCCCTAATGATGAATACTTTTGCACTGATGGTTTTTGCACTCACGAACGAGTGCACCTGTCCATGGGATTAGTGATGGATTACAAGGTTGAGTGTCCTAAACACAATGGTACCTTTGATTACCGCACTGGAGAGGCGATAAAGGCCCCCGTGTGTGTCAACCTTAAGACCTATCCTGTGAAGGTTGAAACGGGTCGAGTGTATATCGAAGTTTAACGCGCTAGAGCGGTTTGACTGCAGTAAGCACGGGCGGCTGTTGATGTGTTTAGCGGCTTATACTCGCCTCAGAATGGTGCATGTTATCATCTGAAGCGAGTCGGTTTTCTCGATTAGTTTTGCTGCACAGGGTTTTTCATTTGGCTCTCATCTCACCTGGCCTATCCTATCTTCAACAAATCGCAGCACACCTCTGCACAAAACAGCAGGCTAGGCGAGCGACTTTCGTGTTTCGCGGTCTTCAGCGCTTGGGGCAGGAAGATTAAGCGGCTTGTTGTAGCCTCTTAACAGTTGTGTAGCTTGATGTTGTTCGCCTAAGTTTAGGTATAAATCACTCAGTTCCAATATGGTTTGGGCGTGTGGCTCTATCTCGAGGCTTCGTTTGTAGTGCGCAATAGCTGCTCCCCAAAGCTGAGCCCGTTGAGAGAGGCGTCCGAGGCAGAGTTCAAGCGCCGCGTTATCGGGCTGCTGTTTGAGCCAACTCTTAGCTCTTTTCAGTTGCGCATTAATATCACTGGCTTTTAACTCTGAATATCGCAGTAACAAGGTTTCATCCCAATCTTTGCTTAGCCAATCACCTATCATCTTTTCTGCGCTATCGAACTCACCAAGGTGTAACAGGCACTTAAGATACTCTTGTCTTACCTGAGTATTTTGTTGCGTCTCGAATCCGAATGCGGACCACTGTTTATTCAGCTCAGTAACTCTGTGAGCTATTGGACGCGCGGCATGCTCTTTATCTACAGCTTCAAGTAGCCCCGTTGCTGCATCTTTGCGATACCTAGTCGCTTCACTGTCATTAATCAGTTTGTTTCGCTTGAGCTCAGCGATCAGTGGGTAAAGCTCGGACCAGTTATGTTGCTCAGCGTAAATCTTGGCTTGCAGTTGCTTAACTTGGAGGTTCTTAGGTTGCTGCTTTACCAAATCCTGTAAAAGTTCTGCTGCTTTGTCAGTATGTCCCAAGCGCGTTTCAAACTGCGCTCGACTCAGCTGAATCGCCTCTTTGGCCTCTGGCGCGGCTTTCAAGGCGGCATCTAGAATACGCCCTACCTCTTTTTCATCACCGTTGCGCGCGGCCATTTCAGCGGCCTCTAGATAGTAGATTGTGGGTGTATGACTGGTTCGAGCGGCCTGTAGCAGTTCTCTTCGTGCACGCCACCAATCACCTTCAGCCCGGGCCAATATACCTTCGTGTGCACGACGTTCAGCTTTACGCTCAAGTCGTGTTTGATTCCAGTCACGAAGGCTCGTAATCGGAGAGCGGATATGGGTCAGTATGCTAAGGGTGAAGTAGAGCAGAGTGAAAAGTAGAATAGTGGCGATACACAGTACCCAGATACTTGTCTCAATACTGGTCTGCTTGTAAGCGATTAGAACGTATCCTGTATCCTCTACCATGGCTTGACCGAGCAGGGCGCCTGCAACAAGGAGTACCGCTAGGATGGTGAGCAAACCTTTCATCGTTTAGCCTCCGCTCCAAGACGGCTCATTTCACTGAGGTGTTGTTGCAACAAGGTGAGTGACCCTGAGATATCAGGCATATTCGGTGCGACCTGAAGTGCGCTCAGTGCTTTAATAGCATCAAGCATGGCCATTGTGCCGCTTTGATTCGCATCAAAGTAACGTTTAAGTAACTCTGCCGTACGATCGAGGCTGGTTTTATAAATGATCTGCTGTTGTCTTAATAGCGCTAACTGGGATTGTTCGAGGTGTAGCTGCACGTTCTGGCGTAAATAGTGACCTTGTTCTGGCGAGAGCAAAGGTTCTATTGGGCTATCATGATGTTGAATGACGACAAGGTTCTCAAGACTCGCCATCGCTCGACTGAAGCTCGTTTGTATGTCGGCTTTCAATGATTCATCTATTCCTTCAGGTGTTATCTCTTGCAGAAGCTGCGGCAGTTGCCGTTGCTGTTCAAGAGATAGGGTCGTTAGACTGGCGGTCTGTTCAATAAGTGCAGCAAGGCGTAAGTAACTGCCCTCAACATCAAGCTTCGGTACCGCTTCTAATTTTGCAATGTCACGTGCGAGTGCTTGGCGTAGGGCGAAGAGGGTGACGTCATCAAGCTCGGCTAAGATTTTATCGGTGTTGCGCAGCAGTGCTAGTGCGCCCTCCGGACGCTTCTCCATCAAAACTCGCTGATTAGCAAGGCGCAGCAGGTATTCTGCTTCGGCAAGACGCCAGTCTGTTTCAGTTGTGTTACGACCGGCCTCTACCTGTTTAATTGCATCGCTTAGTCGTGTTTGTGTGCGCTCAAGTAAAAGGTTCTGTGTCTCGCGCTCATCATCTAGGCGGGATAGCTCTAATTCGAGTTGGGCGATCTGGCTGCGAAGGTTCCCCTGTTGACTTGCTAAACCGTCCTCTAGCTTGGCGTTGCTAGAGGTTATTCGGTTTGTGAGTATCTGTTGCTGGTGGTAAGTCCAATACGCTAGAGCACAGACACATATCAAAGCAATTACAGCAACTATAAGGCTCATGCGACTCTTTGAGCCGCCAGTGTTGGTCGCACCTGAGTGGTCTGCCGGTGTTGAAGTACTGACCTCAGAGTCGTTATTTGCTCTTGGCTGCTCAACACTTTCGCTGGCGGTTGGCTTATTAGCGTTTGGTTGAACTTCTTTTTTATTCACAGGGGCTGGCTTCTCAGTGTGTTGAGCGGCTGGGTCCGGAGCCTTCTGGGTGTTGGGCTGCTCGTCGGGTTTATTCGCATCGCTCATCTATTCAGTTTCCTTTCTCAGACAGCTTTAATATACAGTGTTAAGACAGTTCACCATTGCACTGTCACTAGCGCCATTACTCGTTACAACCCGCGAAAATCCTAGTGATATAGCCATTTTCGCAATACGAGCACTCGGAACCACTAACAGAGAATCGTTTTTTGCAAAAGGTAGTGGAGTCTCTTGCAGTATCTCAAGTGCTTCGCCGCTTGTAATAAGTATGGCATCAGGTTTTTGATTTAGCTCAGATTTTAGTCGTTGCGGATCATATTTACAGGCTGTGCGCTTATAAACCTCAGCTAACTCTACTTTAGCACCACGTTGCTCCAACTTCTGCTGCAATAGTGCTCTACCGCCAATCCCCTTAACGATCAGTATGCGTTGCTGATTCAATTCCTGCAATTGACTGTCGTCTAACAGCGCTTCGCTATCAATCCCCATATTCACTCGGGCGTCTATACCGACTTTTGCCAACGCCTGTGCTGTGCCTTCGCCTATTGCAAGCCAGTCTATATCTATTGGCAGTTGCGGCCAGAATTGATCGACTAACCTGCCGCCAATGCTCGCGGCATTCGGGCTAATAAAGATCACTTTGTTGTAGTGATCTAGGTTTAAAAACTGAGTGCGGACGGTGGCCGCCTCTTGCGTCTCAATGTTTAACGGTTCAATACTGATAAGAGGTAGGGATGTGCAAGCGTAACCTGCTGATTCGAAGCAACGGATACTGGACGCTTGTGCATACTCTGGGCGAGTAACCAGAAGTTGCGCTCTAACCACGCTCGGCATAGACCTCGGCAAGAATGGTATCGGCACCTGCTTTTAACAGACGCTCGGCCAGAGTAATGCCCAACGATTCAGCTTCGCTGGCGTGTCCACGAATTTCATCGCGCAACACTTTTGTTCCGTCGGGTCTACCCACAAGACCCCGCAGCCACAGCTGATCCCCTTCAAGCTCTGCATAGCAGCCAATGGGTACCTGACACCCACCCTCTAGACGACGGTTCAGCGCGCGTTCGGCTGACACGCGTGTGGATGTGTCGGCATGGTTAAGAGGCGCTAATAAAGCCAGTGTTGCTTGGTCATCTATTCGACACTCTATGCCCACAGCGCCTTGCCCACCCGCTGGCAAGCTATCTTCGGCAGGTATTCTGTAGCGAATACGTTCTTCAAGTTCGAGGCGAATCAGGCCTGCTGATGCCAGAATGATGGCATCGTATTCGCCTGCATCTAGTTTACCTAGGCGTGTTTGAACATTCCCACGTAAGCTTTTTATGACAAGATCAGGTCGGCGCTCCCGCAACTGAACCTCACGCCGCAATGAGGATGTACCAACGACAGCTCCCTGGGGTAGCTGGTCTAAATGCATGTAGTTGTTGCTGACAAAAGCATCTGTTGGATTTTCGCGTTCACACACTACGGCAAGCCCTAAGCCTTCGGGAAACTCCATTGGAACATCCTTCATGGAGTGAACTGCAATGTCAGCTCGCCCTTCTAACATGGCGTTTTCAAGCTCTTTAACAAACAGCCCCTTGCCGCCGATTTTAGCTAGAGGAGTGTCTAGGATCTTGTCACCCTTGGTGACCATAGTAACCAGCTCAACACTTAGATCAGCGTGAAGGCTTTCGAGTCTCGCCTTTACGAACTCGGCCTGCCAGAGGGCTAGCAGGCTCTGTCGGGTAGCGATGCGAAGAGTGCGAGGCATGAATGCTCCAAATTCAGTAGAAATTTATCACCCCATTGTAACAGACCTTTTGTTGGATGGAGTTCAACTATGGGCATGGAAATCCAATCTTTATAACGCCTTAGCATGCTGGCAGGTCCAATCTAGTCACAACGCTGATATAATCAGCTCAAATTTTATTTACAGAGCAAAGTGTCACGGCAGTTTGCTCGCGTGCGATCTATCCGAGGTAGTGATGAGCGACAAGACCAATCAGCAGTGGGGCGGGCGTTTTAGTGAGGCAACTGACGAGTTCGTTGCACGATTTACCGCGTCTGTCGACTTTGATAAGCGCCTTTATCGCCAGGATATCCAAGGATCTATAGCGCATGCGCGCATGCTAGCAAAGGTCGGTGTGCTTACCGAAGATGAGCGCGATTCAATTGTGCGTGGTCTAGGTGAAATTCGTATAGAGATAGAGCGTGGTGACTTTGAGTGGTCTGTTGCACTTGAAGATGTTCATATGAATATCGAAGCAGCCTTGACGAAGAAGATCGGTATTACTGGTAAGAAATTACATACGGGGCGTTCACGTAACGATCAGGTTGCCACAGATATCCGCCTTTACATGCGCGATGAAGTCGACCAAATTTTGCTAGAGATCACGCGACTGCAGCAGGGCCTTTTAGGCCTTGCACAGGCGAATGCAGACACCATTATGCCTGGGTTCACACACTTGCAAACGGCTCAGCCAGTCACATTTGGCCACCATCTTATGGCTTGGTTTGAAATGTTATCACGTGATTACGAACGCTTTGAAGATTGCCGCAAGCGTATCAATATTTTGCCTCTGGGGGCTGCCGCGCTTGCGGGTACAACTTACCCGATTGATCGACACTACACGGCAGAATTGCTTAACTTTTCGGCGCCAGCAAATAACTCTTTAGATGCAGTATCGGATCGCGACTTCGGTATAGAGTTTTGTGCGGCCTCAAGCCTATTGTTGATGCATATGACGCGTATGTCCGAAGAGCTAGTGCTCTGGACTTCATCGCAGTTTAATTTCATCAATCTTCCTGACCGGTTTTGCACCGGCTCATCGATTATGCCGCAGAAGAAAAACCCAGATGTGCCGGAATTGGTTCGTGGAAAGAGTGGCCGCGTTTACGGTCATCTTGTTTCGCTATTGACGCTTATGAAGTCTCAGCCCTTGGCATACAATAAGGATAATCAAGAAGACAAAGAGCCTCTTTTTGATACCGTTGATACGGTGCGTGGGTGTCTTCGTGCTTTCGCGGACATGGTACCTGCGATTGAGGCGCGTAAAGATGTGATGCGCGAAGCAGCACGTCGTGGCTTTTCCACAGCGACTGACCTAGCTGACTACCTTGTTCGTGCAGGCGTTGCTTTCCGTGATGCACATGAAATAGTGGGCCTATCTGTCGCATATGGTATTAAGACCTCAAAGGATCTCTCGGATATGAGGTTAGACGAGCTGCAGCAGTTCTCCGACCAGATTCATGAAGATGTGTTTGACGTGTTAACGCTTGAAGGTTCAGTAAGTGCCCGTAATCACATTGGTGGTACTGCGCCTGTCCAAGTGCGAGCAGCAGTTGAGCGTGGGCAGGCACTGCTTGATTCGCGTAGCGAGTAGCTCAATATCACGAAGGCCCTTACTGGCCTTGGCCAGTCAAAACCCCGTCGCACACTGCGCCGTGTTTTTATGAAGCGTTGAACAGCCCTAGGGCGTCCTGAGGTGTTTATGAGTGCACGTGTTCGTGTTTTAGCTGCGGGAATTGCAAGTCTGCTGTTGACGCTGGGCATTGCTCGTTTTGCCTACACGCCGCTGCTGCCGATGATGCTAGAGCAGACTGATTTAACGCTTTCCGGCGGAGGGTGGTTGGCGGCTTTTAATTATGGGGGTTATCTCTTCGGCGCTTTAATTGCGTCCCGCGTTAGAGATCTTCAGACCAAGGACCGTCTCTACCGTCTCTATCTAGTCTTAGCGGTGCTAACCACCTTTGCAATGGCATGGACAGAGAGCATCTATATCTGGGCTATATTGCGTTTTATCTCCGGTCTAAGTACCTCTGGTGGTATGTTGTTGGCCAGTGCGCTGGTTCTAAATTGGCTTATGCGCAACCGCTATCCGGCAGAGTTAGGTGTCCATTTTATGGGCATAGGTGCCGGTATTGTCTTTGTATCGCTGGCTGTTATGTTGATGCAATTTTACCGACTTGATTGGTCTTTACAGTGGGAGCTCTTTGCCGCTGTTGGTATGTTGCTTGCCTATGTTGCTTGGTTCTGGATGCCACGGCCTAAGGCGGTAGCACTTGGCACGGATAAGCCCCTTGTTGACCATCCGCCAAGTGCTCAGCTTGCACGACTGCTACTGGTATCATACTTCTTTGCGGGTATCGGATACGTCGTCAGCGCGACCTTTATTGTGGATCTTGTTGAACGTCAGCCCGGGCTCAGTGGACAGGGTGCCTTGGCGTTTACACTCGTCGGTTTGGGGGCTCTGCCTGCTGTTCTGGTTTGGGATCGCTTAGCACGCCGCTTTGGCTATTTTAGTGCGCTGATGTTGGCGTATCTGGTTCAGATTGTGGGTATTTTATTACCTTTGCAGGGGTCACTTATCGCGGCTGTCATAGGTGCGTTCATTTTTGGAGCCACTTTCATTGGCTGTGTCTCTTTAGTTCTGACGCTTTCAGGGCGTTTCTACCCCAGTTCGCCTGCCCGGCTTATGGGGAAAATGACACTGGCCTATGGTGTGGCACAGATTATTGGACCCGCAGTGACGGGCGAATTAACTGAGTACCTAGGCAGTTATGTCTGGGGCATTGGTTTGGCTAGTTTGGCTGTATTGATCGGTGCAATCATCAATGCACGGCTGATTCCGCTCGAGCAAAATGAGCCTGCGCTGGCGCGAGGGTAGTGAGTAGTTACATACTACCCTGCGCAGTGATATCGGTTTTAGGTGAAACTAATATCGACTAGAAGGTCAGCGGCAATCGCTTCTAGGGCCTCTTGTAACTGTTCAATATCAACCGTTGGTGGAACCATGACGCGGCCCTGTGCTTTAAATAGAAGCTCACTCGACATGGAACCAGGCACAAGCTCAGTCGCGAGTTTAATTACATTGACCTGATGGTGCGCTAATACGCTTGATATATCGCGGACTATGCCGGGCTTGTCATGGCCCACTAGATCGAGCACGACTTCGCTGTAGCCACTGCTATCAGCATCAGCAGAGCTAAGGTCGCAGATAAGGTTGATACCCTGTGTGCTCAGTGCGGTCAATGCGCTGCTAAGGGCTGCGATATCCTGCTCGGCCACCTGTACGACTAAAATACCGGTAAACTTGCCGCCAAGACGCGACATTGACGAGTCTAGCCAATTGCCGTTGTGTGCCGATACGGTTTTTGAAATAAGGTTGACGAGACCGGGTTTGTCGTCAGCCATAAACGATATTACGAGCGATGTCATGCAAGGCTTCTCTTGTTCTATGTTATGTGAAGTTAAAGACTAGCACTTTGTCCGCGCGGAGGGCATAGACGTTGAACATAATCGCAACACTTGGACCTATTTTTCTTCTGCTCATCATCGGTTGGGGGCTTAAGCGTGCCCGTTTCCCAGGCGATGCTTTTTGGCCTCTCGTTGAGCGCCTTATCTATTTTATCTGCTTCCCTGCACTGTTAGTTGTCCGCCTAGCGGATGCACGGTTTGAGGGAGAGGCTGCACTCAATTTGGTATGGTCGGTTGTTATTCTGGTATTCATGGCGGCTGCATTGCTGCTGTTGTTACAGCGCTTTTGGCGCTTTAAAGGAGCTGTATTCACCTCAGTTTTTCAAGGTGGAATTCGTTTCAACTCCTATGTCGCGCTGGCCGTTGCTGCCGGCCTGTTACCGGGTCAGGGTGTGGTACTCGCCGCTATTGCCGCCTCAGTGATGATTCCGATACTCAACATTATGTGTGTTTTGGTCTTTGCGACCTATCAAGATAACAAGCCTTCGCCTAAACGTGTGCTGCTTAATGTTGTACAAAATCCACTGATCCTGAGCTGCGTGCTGGGTCTGGTTTTAAATTTGGGTGGCGTTAGCCTGACGCCCATGCTGACACAGGTGCTGGAGTTGCTAGCCCAGATTGCGCTTCCACTGGGTCTACTGGCCGTCGGCGCTGCTCTGCAGTTAAAAGGTCTAGGTGGCGCTAAAGCACCCCTATTGCTCGCGTTTATCTTTAGGTTATTCCTTATGCCAACAATTGCCCTAGTCGCGGGTGCACTGGTTGGATTGCCTGAAAGTGCACTTCAAGTGTTGTTAGTTTTTGCTGGCGTTCCGGCAGCCTCATCTGCTTATATATTGGCGCGTCAGTTAGGTGGCGATGCCCCTTTAATGGCGGCTATATTGAGTGCCCAGACGCTGGGAGCAATGGTCAGTTTGCCCTTAGTTTTGGCTATTGGATTGCAGGTTTATCCGAGTCTGTTGCTGGTGCTTGGGAACTAGGTATCACGAGTCGCTTATGATCAATATTTAGCCGTTGTATATTGGGTTCTTCTGTGGGGTTATGAAGTGAGTTTCAGCTACTAAGCTTAAGAAAATAAAACCAGTTGGGGTGATCCCTTAAGGTCATAAGTGGCCCTGATTAGGCCTAAGTGTGTCTTAAAAACGTCTAAAGTCGTTATAATTTTTAGCGAGTTAACTTGGAATCTTGCTGTAATAACTCGATTCATTTGATAACTCACTGAAATAAAGTAAAAAAATCTCCCGTGGTATGAACTTTTACTAAAACAAGTGGTCTATTGGATGTCGTGGCTGTGAATGGCCCACTCCTAACTCGGAACACTACTGATGAAGAAGAGTCCTGATCTAATCTTACTTATGCTGATCGCCGTCGTTGTTGGAGTATTTATGACAGGTGTGTCGCAAAGTGATTTACAGATTACCTCGCTGATGCAAAACATCTTTAACAGTTAACAGCCATAACGCTGTTTATCGGTTACAACACCTCTGAGCGGAACATCCCAGGGCTCTAGGTATAGGTGTTCTACCCGCTGAAATTCATGCGCTACACCCAATAAACTCGGTCCTCTAAGTCCCCGCTTTTGCAGCGTAAAGGCAAACGTGCGGTCATAGTATCCTCCTCCCATACCCATTCGATTCGCCTCTTTATCGAAAGCGACAAGCGGGGTCAGTACGAGGTTAAGCGCCCAAGCAGGCACCCCTTTATGCTTAAACTTAGGTTCAAGTATCTTATATCGGTTCGCGATCAGCTGAGTGTTCGACGTGTAAGGGGTAAACCATAAGCGGTTATGTTTTATTGGGTGTAACACGGGTAGATAGACTGACTTTCCCAGTCTCCAGCACAGTTCTATGAATGGTTGCAGATTAATCTCACCGTCTGAGGCGAGGTAAACCGCTATGCGATTAGAACGCTTAAATGCGGGAATTTTTTGTATCTGCTGACAGAGTTTGCGACTTGCAATGCGTTGTTGCAAAGGTGAGAGCGAGCGGCGCATGGCGCGAATTTCGCGGCGTAAAGCTTGGCGTGTACCAAGCGAACTCGGAGGATTTCTAGACGGGTTATTCAAATGAGGCCCCAGAGTGCCGGTGGTGTTCTTGGCCCTGAACCCGAAGGTTCAGAGTGGAAGCAAGAAGAGACGTATTAGGCTTTCCGTATACGGACATGCTCACAACATCTCTAACCGGCGTCCGGTGGTATGATTATCGGCTCGAGGGACTTGAACATCTGTCGAACACTCCAGGGTTGCACCTATTATATATCGGCTTGTGTCGATGTGGCTAATGATTCACGGACTTGATTTCTATCAGAACGTTGTAAAGCAGCATCCATTTTGGTGGCAAGTCTACTCAGCTGTTCTTCAGTATCGATGGTGTTGGACTGACCCTTCTTCATGAGCTCGTGTGCAATGTTCAACGCCGCCATTACAGCGACCCGCTCTAGGCCTAGAAGTTTGCTTTGGTCGCGAATTTCGCGCATTTTTCCATCCAGATAGTCAGCAGATGCAAGCAGTTCTGCTTCTGCACCATCTGGGCAGCTTATTGCATACTCCTTATCGAGAAGTTGAACGGTGACTGTTCGAACAACACTCATTTAGTCTTCTCCAAGGTTTTTAGTCGGTTCAGCATCGCCTCAACTTGGCTGCGTGTTGCATCATTGCTCTGCACCAAGCGTGCGCGCTCATCTTCAAGTCTGCTGTTACGAGTGCGTAGTTGATCATTCTGCTCTTCAAGCTGCTGTAAGCGTGTAATCAGTAGATCGAGTTTCTGTTCGAACGCAGCGAAATAGTGGTCTGTCATGAACGCTTCCGACAATTGTTATGAGCTAATACTATCAGTCCGGGGAAGAGGGTCAATCGCTCATCAGCATAAGTATCTTTATTAGGCTACTGACGCGGCGCTGGCGCTGGTTTAGACTAGTCTGCTTACTGAACCTATGCGTATATTGAGGAGCCAAGGTGTCCACTGAACTCGCGTCCCCTGATTTTGATCAGCTCGCTAATCTGCTTATCGACGAGGGAGCGCTCGCTTACTCGCCGTCTGAATTACACGGTGTCATCGTCGGCCAGATCGCTGCAGGTCAGCGTTTTGATCAAGTGAGCCTCGCTGCCTTTTGCATTCAGCAGTTGGATATTGATGGACTGGCGCAGAGTGACTCAAAAAAACAGCTGAATCTGCTCTATTCGGATGTGCTTAAACAACTGGAATCAAGCAGCTTTGAGTTGGTGCTTCTGCTTCCCGATGATGAGCATAGCCTTGCACAAAGAGCTGAACAGCTTGGGTTTTGGGTCACCGGTTTTCTTGCGGGTTTTGGCCTAGGCGTTGGTCAAGGCGACCTAAAACTGGGTACAGAGGCGCAAGAGAGTTTAGGTGATCTTGTGCAGATATCACAAATCGAGTCTGACTCTGACAGTGAAGAGGATGAAGGGCTATTGATGGAGGTAGAGGAGTACGTGCGCATGGCGGCTATGCTGTTATTTACTGAATGCAACACCTCTTCGGATTCCGCTGGTAGCGACAATGTGCCAACTTTGCATTAAGGATTGTTGATGAAATTAGATCAGTCAGTTTATCAAGATAGGCGCGCGAAGCTTATTGCTGCAATGCCCGATGACAGTGTTCTAGTTGTTTCAGCGGGTGGTCTCAAAACTCGAAATGCAGACGCTGAGTACCCCTTTAGACCCTCTAGTAATTTCTATTACCTTACCGGGTTTAATGAGCCTGATTCTTTACTTGTTTTAAGCAAACGATCAGACGTTCAAATTGTACTTTTTTGTCCGCCGCGTGACCCGGATATGGAGATCTGGACGGGCTATCGTGCAGGGCCAGAAGGTTGTGTCGAGCGCTTCGGCGCAGATCAAGCTTATAATCTTGATGAGATTGATGCGCGTCTTCCGAAGATGATTGATGGTGCGCGTCAGTTGCTGCATCCAATTGCCCGGGATGAAGCGTTAAGCCTGCGTGTCAAAGGTTGGTTAGATGGTCTTGGTCGCGCTGTTCGCAGCGGTGCTGTATTACCCGCAACAATTGCTGATTCGGATCGATTAATCCATCAGCTTCGACTGTTCAAGAGTCAGAAGGAAATTGAATTAATGCAGCGAGCGGCCGATATTTCTGCTGCTGCCCACTGTGCAGCCATGCGTGCCAGTCATGCGGGTTGTTTTGAATACCAACTAGAGAGCGTCATTACCAGCTACTGCGGCTCTCAAGGCGCCCGTTTTCAAGCCTACACACCGATAGTAGCCGGTGGCGCTAACGCCTGTATATTGCACTACATCGACAACGACAAGCCCATAAATGATGGTGACCTGGTATTAATAGATGCAGGCTGCGAGTTAGATAACTATGCCAGTGATATCACCCGCACCTTTCCTGTTAATGGGCGCTTCAGTGCAGAACAATCCGCACTCTACGCTCTGGTTTTAAAAGCGAATGAGGCTTGCATTGATGCTGTTCGTCCGGGTGCTCGTTGGGATGAGATACACGACTTGTCAGTTAACATTTTAACTGAGGGTCTAGTGGAACTAGGGCTGCTTAGCGGCGATGTTAAAGCCTTGATAGAGTCAGCGGCTTATCGTCGTTTTTATATGCATAGAGTGGGTCATTGGCTTGGCATGGATGTACACGATGTGGGCGATTATCGTGTTAATGGTGAGTGGCGTACCCTTGAGCCCGGTCTTGTAATGACTATAGAGCCCGGTATTTATGTTGCGCCGGATGACCATACAGTGGAGTCGCGGTGGCGTGGAATCGGCATTCGCATAGAAGATGATGTGTTGGTGACCGAGACGGGCGCGCATGTGTTAACACAAGGCGTGCCAAAGGGGATCGCTGAAATCGAGGCGCTGATGCGTAATGTCGACTGATTCTATTGCTCAATCCTTTGATTTAATCGTGTGCGGTGGAGGCATGGTCGGTGCCTCTCTTGTCGCGGCGCTGTTGCCCAGTGCCGAGCGCTTAGGTCTACGCATCGCATTGATCGAGCAGAACCCAATCGAGCCAACGGCGAACCCCCAATATCAACCCAGCTTTGATGCACGAAGTACTGCGTTGGCAGCAGGTTCGCGAACCTTGCTAGAGGCTATGGGGGTGTGGCCAAGCTTAAAACAGCATCTTACATCGATTAAAAAAATAGAGGTCTCGGCCCGCGGTCAGTTCGGTCAGACGCAGATGGATGCTCTACAAGAACAGGTGCCTGCCCTAGGGTATGTGGTTGAAAATCATTGGATGGGACAGGTTCTTATGAGCCAGTTGCGTCCCTTTCTCAATTCAGTGGTTAATCTTTACAGTCCGGCTAAGGTCCTATCGATAAAATCCGCCTCACCCGATGGGAGTGTAGAGATAGAGTGCGATGGGCAACGGCAAACCCTTTGCGCTCCGCTTGTGGTTATGGCCGATGGGGGGCGTTCAGATCTTCGAGCCGCCATGGGAATAGAGTATTCGCAGCGCGACTACAAACAGCATGCGCTAGTTGCCAATATCGCATTGGATCGACCCCATTTGGGTGTTGCCTATGAGCGCTTTACTGAGGCGGGCCCTATAGCACTTCTTCCGATTGAATCGGCGGATGGGCAGGCGCGCATGGGTTTAGTGTGGACGCTTGAAGATGATAAGGTAGATGCCCTAATTGATGCAGATGACAGGTCGTTTTTACGGCAGCTGCAACAAGCCTTTGGTTATCGTGCCGGTGTATTTACACGGGTTGGTCAACGCTATACCTACCCTCTAAAACGCGTGCTGGCAGATGAACAGGTGCGAACGGGTTTGATCGTTTTAGGTAATGCGGCTCATTCGCTACACCCAATAGCCGGTCAGGGATTTAATTTGGCTGTTCGCGGTGTTGCCGAACTGGCTCAGTTGATTATAAAGCGTAAAGAGGCTGGGTTACCCCTAGGTGATCTTGCCGTATTGCAGGATTTTATTGAAAAACGCCGCCGTGACCAACGCAGAACTATTGTCTTTGGCGATACCGCACTTAAGGTCTTTATGAGCGCCAACCCTTTCATTAGGCTAGGGCGCTCAATTGGTTTGCAAGCGCTTGATATAGTCCCAGCTGCTAGAACGGTTTTGGCGAGAGCGGCTATGGGCCTTGATACGCCAGCTGCGAGATTAGAATCAGATGACTAATTTAGCTGACTCATTCAGATCGCTCGTTTTGATCTCTTATGTGGACAAAAATGCGAATACATAATGCGGAAAAATAATGCCTACAAATAATAGAGTTAGCGCGAATGAGCGTGCTAACTCATTTAGCGAATCTATTGAGCCAACAGACCTTCTCATAGCGGGCGCCGGTATGACAGGGATTGCGTTGGCATTAGCGCTAGCAGATCAAGGGTTCAGTGTTGAGCTAGTCGACCCACAGACGGTTGATTGTGAAAAACTAAACGCAACAATTGCCAATACCCTAGATGATCTGCCCGGTGCGCGCGTCAGTGCACTAACGCTAGCTTCAGAACAGTTGTTACGTAAATTAGGTGTGTGGGATGCTCTAATGAATACGCGTGTTGAACCTTACACACGCATGTTTGTTTGGGACGGCGAAACACGAGGTGAGATTGGTTTCGATGCGGCTGATCTGCACGAGCCATACCTAGGTCATATCGTAGAGAATAAACTTATTCAGGCAATACTGCTGCAACGAGCCGTTGAACACGGCAACATCCGACTGAGCTTTGGTACCCGTATAAAAAGTGTTGAGTTATCGCAGACCTCGCAACAGATTGTGTTAGATGATGGCACTGAGCGTTATTGCGCTTTACTGATAGCGGCTGATGGTGCCCAATCTCCAACACGGCGAATGGTCGGCTTAGGCACGCACGAATGGGATTATGGTCAGCATGCAGTCGTCGCCACCCTTGAATTGAACGAGTCGCACCAGCACTGTTGCTGGCAGCGATTTACAGAGGATGGCCCACTGGCGCTGTTGCCGTTGAAATCTGAAGAGAATCGTCTTGTTTCGCTGGTCTGGTCGACTTCACCTGAGCATGCTCAAGCGCTGGTCGGTATGAATTCACTGGATTTAGCGGGCGCTATTACGCGTGCGAGCGACAGGGTGCTAGGCGATATTGCTGAGGTTCATTTCGCACAGAGCGTCCCTCTAAGACAGCGGCATGCGCAAAACTACGTTAAAACGGGTGTGGCACTGGTTGGCGATGCTGCTCATACGATTCATCCGCTTGCAGGGCAGGGGGTTAATCTTGGGTTTCAAGACGTAGGCGCCCTAACGGATGTTCTTATCAAGGCGCGTAGCTTGGGTGAGTCGCTAGCGAGTGAGCGTGTACTGCGGCGTTATCAACGTCAGCGTATGTTGGATAACCTGCGCATGAGTGCAGTGGTGCAAGGCTTTAGGCAGCTGTTTACGCCTCAGTCCGCGATTGTTGAGTATATGCGTGGGGTCGGTATGCGAACCTTAGATCAGTGCGCACCGGTCAAACAGCATCTAATGCTAGATGCTATGGGGCTACGGGGTGATCTTCCAACCTTGCTTAGACGCCCCGTTTAATTGGTTATCTAAAACCTGTAATGTACAAAGATTGATCTGCGAGGGCGTTAATGTACAATCCACAACCCCTTAGATGCTGTATCAACACTCTCTGAAAGGCACAAGTTTGATGGGACACAAAACCGCGCTATACCAAAGCCACCAAGAGATGGGTGGTAAAATTGTCGATTTTGGTGGCTGGGATATGCCACTGCATTACGGTTCTCAGGTTGAAGAGCACCATTACGTGCGTCAGGATGCGGGTATGTTTGATGTCTCGCACATGACCATCGTTGATTGTACCGGACCTGATGCACGCAAATTCTTGCGGTACCTGTTAAGTAATGACGTTGTTAGACTTCAAAAACAGGGTAAGGCTTTATACACCACCATGCTGAACGAGCAGGGCGGGATAATCGACGATCTAATTGTCTATCTAATGACTGAGCCGGGTAGTACGGCTGAATGGTATCGTTTAGTCGTTAACTGCGCTACGCGTGAAAAAGATCTATTGTGGATGACAGATAAGGCTGTTCCCTTCGAAGTTGCATTAATTGAACAGCCTGATTTATCAATGGTTGCTGTACAGGGGCCACATGCAATTGCGAAAGCCAGCGAGGTTCTTGGCGAATCGCGCACCAAGCTAATCTCGGGGCTTGAGGCTTTTCAAGGTCAAGAGCACGAAGGCTGGTTTATCGCGCGTACGGGTTACACCGGCGAAGATGGCTTAGAAATTATTGTGCCCGCTGATGAGGTGGTCTCATTTTGGCAAAGACTGTCTGAGGCAGGTGTTAAACCCTGCGGCCTGGCTGCACGCGATACATTACGCTTAGAAGCCGGCATGAACCTGTATGGCAACGATATGACGGAATCGACCACACCGCTCGAATCGGGTATTGGCTGGTCGGTTGCATGGGAGCCGACTGATCGGCAGTTTATCGGACGCGAAGTTCTCGATGCCCAACGTGCAGCGGGAGCTGAACAGAAATTAGTCGGTCTTGTGCTTGAGTCACGAGGTGTCTTGCGCGGTCATCAGAAGGTGATTGTTGATGGTCATGGTGAGGGTGAGATAACCAGCGGAAGCTTCTCACCTACGCTTGGATTTTCAGTTGCTTTAGCGCGTGTACCTGCAGGTACCTCAGATAGTGCTAAAGTAGAAATGCGTGGTAAAGCGGTGGATGTACGAGTTGTTCGTCCTCCATTCGTTAGAAATGGTAAACAGGTCTTTGCCTGATAAACAGATATAGGTGAATTGAAGATGAGCAATGTTCCCAGCGAACTGAAGTATGTCAGCAGCCACGAGTGGATTCGTGACGAAGGTGATGGTGTCGTGACGATCGGTATCACCGATTACGCTCAGGACTCTCTCGGCGATGTTGTATTTGTTGAAACGCCTGATATCGGTGCTGAGGTGTCAGCTGGCGATGATGCAGGTGTGGTTGAATCAGTTAAAGCAGCCTCTGATATATATGCACCTTTAAGCGGCACAGTCGTTGCGGTCAACGAAGATCTAGAAGACGCACCCGAGTACGTCAATAGCGACCCTTACGGCGACGGATGGTTCTTCAAGCTGAAAATTAGTGACCCAGGTGAATTAGAAGATCTGCTAAGTGCAGAAGAGTACCAGGAGCACTGCGAAGAGGAATAAACCCTCGCGCGGTCTGAATAAACCCCGATCTTTTAACGACTTTTTTGATGTCGTTAAGTGTTCGGGGTATTTGTT
>Ga0209652_1001426_pt1 | contig 19430 bp, 21 predicted proteins | sample SaaInl74LU_5_DNA_FD_184641 | JGI IMG/M metagenome (GOLD analysis project Ga0209652, IMG submission 184641) | Marine microbial communities from expanding oxygen minimum zones in the Saanich Inlet - ESP_74LU_5_DNA (SPAdes) (version 2) | ecosystem: Environmental > Aquatic > Marine > Intertidal zone... | reverse complement strand
CTCGTGGTGGTGGTCGGGCCTTGGAACTTATGGATCGCCACGCACTCGATTTACTGTCAACTGAGTGACGCAAACCGTTGCGGACTGACACCTCTGGAGAGTGAGACATCAAACCGCTTTTTTTGCAGGAAAAATACGTAGGCTGGCGATTGCTGGTTGTGTTGGCCCTGTGCCTCAGTGCTTTATTTGTGTTTCGAGAAAACCCACGTATAGCGCCGCTTCGAACGATTATGATCGATGCAACTGCCACCGTTTATGAGATTGCTGTCGCGCCACGAGATGCTTGGCGCGGACTGACCGGTTATTTCCAAAGCCGACGGGCCTTACAGGAAGAGAACGGGCGTTTACGCCAAGAAAATCTGGTTATGCAGGGGCAAGCACAGCGCTTAGTGTCAGTGCTTGCAGAGAACAGCCGCTACCGCGCCTTGTTGAATTCCTCCGAACTGATCGAAGGCGATGTCATAGTCGCCGAGATTATTTCTGTCTCTGCGGATCCAGTGCGACATTTACTGGTGCTCGATAAAGGCAGCGACCAGGGTGTTGCCAACGGTCAGGCGCTCCTCGGTGCGGCCGGACTCATGGGCCAAGTTGTGACGACGGGGGCCACGACCAGCAGAGCGATGCTAATTACCGACTCAACTCATGCGGTCCCGGTTCAGGTTGTTCGGAGTGGTGTTCGGGCCCTAGTAGCAGGTGTTGGCGATATTGATCAATTAATCGTTCGGCATCTCGCGGCGACAACCGATATTCGTATTGGCGATGTGCTGGTTACCTCAGGCTTAGGTGGCCGGTTCCCTCCGGGCTATCCAGTTGCTACGGTGACCGACATTTATATTGCTCCAGGTGCCGCTTTCGCGACCGTTACGGCTGTGCCGCTCGCTCATCTCGATCGCGGTCGGCATGTTCTCATCGCTCAATACGCGGCGGCTGACGCCACTGTTACACCGTGAAGAATGCACACGCGCGCTGGGTAATCTGGTCATCGTTGTTCGTGGGGCTCATCCTCTATGTCGCGCCATTACCGCTCAGCTGGCGATGGTTTCGTCCTGAATTGCCATTGCTTGTACTCTTCTACTGGAATCTAGCATTGCCGCATCGAGTCGGTATTTTTAGCGCTGCGGTGACTGGGCTCACCCTCGATATCATCAACGGCTCTGCCGTTGGGGCGCTCGGCTTCGGAGCGGTCATCAGCACTTTGTTCATATTGCTTAACTATCAGCGAATAAGGCAATTCGACACGGTACTGCAGAGCGTCGCGATGGGATTACTCGTGGGCTTAGCATTGATCATTGAGCGCTGGTTACATGGCTTTTTGGGAATGGCTGGGACAGGTTTGGGGTTCATCTACTCGCTACCGGCGACGATACTGTTTTGGCCCCTCGTGCGAAATAGTTTGCGGGGACTGCGCCGATACTACGAGGTCGAATAGTGGATGTAATTCTGGCATCAGCGAGTCCTCGGCGAAAAGCGTTGCTTAGCCTTTTATGGCATCAATTCTCAACCTTTCCCGCAGATATTGACGAGAGCGTATTGCCTCAAGAATTGCCCCAAACCTACGTCTCCCGTGTGGCCCATGAAAAAGCACGCGTTTGTGCAGAAAGAACGCAAGATCACGCGCTTGTTCTAGCCGCGGATACGACAATCAGTCTCGATGAGCACATTTTAGGTAAGCCACTCGACTATGATCACGCTAAGACAATATTGCGCAGTTTGTCGGGCCGCGAACACCAGGTGCTGACAGCGGTATCGGCGCGTCGAGGTGAGCGTTATAAAGACATATTGGTGACAAGCAGGGTGACATTTACGACCTTGAGCGATGAGCTTATTGAATCGTATTTGGCCACTGACGAGCCATGGGATAAAGCAGGCGCTTACGCGATCCAAGGTCGAGCAGGGAGTTTTGTTACGCGCATTGAGGGTAGTTATTCCGCAGTTGTAGGATTGCCGCTGGTGGAAACTCGAGAGCTGTTAGCGTCGTTCGGGATTGCCCCTGACTGGGCATTGAGCATTGATGATTGAGCGTATTCACAGAGGGCTAGGTGGCTTTATTTGGCAGCTCCTCATTGTCGCCATCGTAGTGCTTGCTGTGTATGTCTCTGCAGCCCGAGTCATGCTGGGGCTATTGCCGAGTTACCGCAGTGCGCTCAACGACGTGTTATCTGAACAAATTGGTGCTCGCATTGAGATCGGTGAACTCAGCGGTGAGCTCATTGGTTTTACACCCCAGCTGGTCTTGCAAGACTTAGCGTTACGGCTGCCAGGCCCCGCAGAAAGCAGTATGGCGGTCGACAACGCTATTCTGAGTATCGATATGTGGGACTCGCTTTTGGCGCTGCAGCCGCGCTTGGGTGGTCTATTGCTCAAGGGTATGAGAGTTGAGTTCCATGCTGACAGTGACACGCAAACGGAGTCACGCACCGATCTATCAACCCTTGCAGATATTCTCCGTCGTTTCCGCAAGGTTGCTATAACTAACGCACAGATTGCCCTGGTTTCTGGTCAGAGAACAATGGCAATGGCTATGGACGCTGAACTCTACAGAGAGCGCAGTTTGCGCGATGTCCGAGTGACGTTAAGTGATGGCAATGGCTTAATGGCGAGGATCGAAGGTCGAGGAATCGGTGACCCCCTTCGTTTCGATACGTTTAGTGGCGATTACCATGGGTTCGTCGTTGGTGACTTAAATCCGCTACTGGCTCGATTAGATCTGCCCATAACAACGCAGATTGATACGCGGTTTTGGCTCACCATACGGTCAGGTGATCCTGTTTTTACTGTGCAGGCAGGGCTCTCTGATCTTCACTTGGCCCGCGAGAATCAGCCCAATAACAGCGCCTCTCTTGCATCGTTAACGACCAGCGCCCGCTTGCGCCAGACTGACAACGGGTGGCGTCTTAGGCTGCAAAATATCAATCTAATCCAAGATAATCACGAGGCATCACTTGCTAGAGCGCAGGTTGATGTAATAGACGGTAGCTTAGCGTTAGCGCTTGACCCTTTCGACGTGACGCCTTTTAGCCAAGTGTTGTTGGCATCGAAATTATTACCTGACAGGGCAGCCAAAGTCGTCGATACGCTAGCGCCTGAGGGGCAGGTAACAGCGCTAAGAGCCTCAGTGACTGACGTACGCGACCCGCTAAATGGTTGGTCGCTGGTAACGGAAGTTAAGGATGCAACAACCTACCCTTATGGTGGGGTCCCCGGACTTTACGGTATTGATGCGACCCTTGAGGCAACGCACGAGGGCGCCGTCGCATGGATTGATACAGTAAATTTTGGTTTGGATTTGCCAAAGGTATACGACAAGGCGCTGATGTTTGAAACGGCGCGTGGAAAGCTGGAGGGGCGCTGGAGCGAAGGTGCCTTGTTTCTTGAGGGCGGGGTATTTGACGCGGTAGCTGAGACTCACAGCACGCGTGTGTTATTTGGTATCGACATTCCCCTCAGCCTTCAAGGGCAGCAAGAAAGTCCTCTGGCTATGTATCTGAGCGCGGCAGTGACGGATGCATCCGAAGACCTTGAAGCCCGCTATGTCCCGACACGTCTGAATGAGGGCTTATATGCGTGGCTAGCGTCCTTGGTTCCCAGTGCAGACATCAATACCGCGGCGTTTGTATGGCGCGGTGGTTTTAAAAATTATGGCAAGGCCGAGCAAGTTATGCAGCTCGGTCTCGATCTTAATGATGCCGCAATCGACTTTCACCCCGCATGGCCCAATCTCGTTGATGGATCGGCGACCGCGTATATTGACACCAATCGAATCAGCGTTTGGGCATCTCAGGGTAAGTCGGATGGAGTGGATCTCGCTGACATGTCTGTTGAGGTTGATGTCGCAGCGGGGCAGGGTGAGCTTCAGATTGGTACCCAATTTTCCGGGCAGGCTGGCGCCGTCATAGATTGGTTGAAACATTCGCCTATTTCCCAGCAAGCGCCGGGATTGCTTGCCGATCTTTCTGTTGACGGCATGTTGGCGGGTGACGTGCTGGTGGGCATCAATGTTCTGAACCTATCGGCTGAGCCTGACGTTGAATTTTCGGCAAACATTGTAGACTCAACGGTGAACTCCCAGCTTCTTGATCTTGCTATCGATGAGCTTTCGGGAACGCTGACTTTTAGTACTGACACCGGATTCGGTGGTGAGAATCTACAGGCCAAAGTGTTTGATCACCCCCTAAATATTGCCATCGGTTCAGAGAATGCATCTCTCGTGGGTGACAGTGTTTTTGCCGGACATGTCGAGACCTCTTTACCGGCCGTTGCGGTGACAGATTGGCTGTTCAATCTCGCGGCTATTGATCCTGTGTCACTACGGCAACCGGCATCAGGGACGATCGATTTAAACGTCGATATCGATATTGGCGCACACTCCTTGGTGCGAGTGAGCACGACACTGGCCGAAACGGCTATCGACTTGCCGGCGCCTCTTGCTAAGCCTGCGGGTAGGGCGGCACCTTTATCAGTAGAGTTCGACTTGAGTCCTGACGCAGCATGGCGCGGATTTTGGTTTGGGGTAGGTACCGTTGAGATGTACCGAGAGCGCGGTGCTGTTATCGGGGCTACGTTAGACCTTACCCCTCGGACTCGACACATCGAGCTCCCGAATCTCGAGGTCCGAGAGGGGTTATTCGTAACGGGCTTTCTACCAAAGCTCGAGCTTGAGCCTTGGTTGTCTACTTTGTCGGATTATCGGCCCCATGTGGCGACGTCCGGTCGTAGAGTGCCCGTCAATATTAGTGATTTATTAGCGTCGGAAGTGTTGTTGGGTGGCGTTGATGTGGGGCCTGTCCAGCTCGATCTAGAGCCTCATTTAGGCTGGGATATGCTCGGTATCAGTGCCGACTGGCTCGATGCTGAACTCACACTGCCGCACGAAGAGGGTATCTCGAGTTTAATTATTAATACTATCGATCTCGATCGTCTGCCGACAAAGCTAAGCACTGAGCTTGATAGCCCAATGGTGTTTACGCCACCTGATCTTAATGCGCCCATTGATGTAGTGATAGCGAACGTAACCTATGGGCAGCAGCCATTGGGCGCCGCCACGTTTCGTCTGGATTCGAGCAGTGAACGTTTGGTGGCGAGCGGTATTCGCGGCAATCTCGTCGATGTCGACTTATTAGACGGCAATGACTTGACGTGGTCAAAAGGTGACGATGGGAATTACCGTACGGCTGTGAATGTGGCCGCACAACTGGGTGACATAGGTCGATCAATTCGTGAGCTAGGGAGTGATCCCGTTGTGCAATCCGACAGCGGCACTGCTCGCGGTTCGCTGAATTGGGCCGGATCGCCACTCGACATAAGTTTGAATAACCTAAGTGGCAGCGTTGATCTGTTATTGCGCGAGGGCGCATTTCTCCCGGTACCCGCAGGGGCCTCGGGGTTTATTCGAGTACTGAGCGTATTAAACCTTGCTGGCTTGTTTGAGCGGGCCAATGTCACACGATTATTTGACCCCGGTGTGGCCTTCAAATCTGCACGCGGCGAGTTCATTTTCGAACCGGGGCAGATAATCATTCCGGGCTTCAAGGTGGACGGAAGCGGTGGTGGCTTTCAAATTGATAGCGACTTAGATCTTGTGCATCAGACCATTGATGGTGAGCTCGTCGTGACTCTGCCGTTAGCTGACAATATTCCGTGGGTAGCCGCACTGGCGGGCGGCATTCCCGTAGCGGCAGGGGCTTATCTCGTGAGTAAGATTTTCGAGGATCAAGTCAAAAGCCTAACCAGTGGCGTTTATTCAATCACGGGTGATCTTGCGGAGCCTGACGTAAAATTTATTCGTGTGTTCGATGCCAGCAGTAACAAGGCACGATTAAATCCAGACGATGGAGTCGATGATGCTGCTACTCCGGATGCCGCTGACCCTACGGGAGGTGAGTCAGAGGCATCGAGTGCGCCGCTATTGGAGACAAAGCTCGAGACAGGAGTCAGTGTGACTCATTCATAGCGCTCGTCGTCAAAGAGCTCGTCCTGAGCGTTATCAAGTTCTCTCAGGTAGCGAAAAAGTTTCCGCGCCGATGTCGCCGGCTTCTTGTTCTTGAGTTCCGCCTGATGCGCGCGCACAAGCTGTCGCACGTGCTGCCTATCGGCGCCTGGGTGAATAGCCAGTAATTCAGTAAGTCCTTTGTCACCGTCTTGCAGTAGCCGATCGCGGAGAATTTCAAGCTGATGAAAGCGTGCTTTTTGTTCTTCATGCTGACCGTCGATACGAGCAAGTGCGTCTTCGATTGGGCTTGGATCGATAGTGCGCATAAGCTTGCCAACAAACTGCAGTTGGCGGCGAAGTCCGCCGCGCGCATTAAGGCGGCGGGCGAGCATGATTGCATCAAGCAGTTGCTCATCGTCGATAGGTATCTGTTTAAGCTGCGCCTCAGGTAGCTTCGTCAGTCGCGTCCCGAGCTCCTGAAGTGCCGTCATCTCTCGTTTGACGGCACTTTTACTCGGACCATCCCATTCGAATTCTTCGTCATCAACCATATGCAAGTGCCGCTAACCCCAAGAATGAAAGAAAGCCGACCACATCGGTGACAGTGGTTAGAATCACGCCTCCCGCTAAAGCGGCATCAATGCCGAGCCGTTGGAGGAGAAGTGGCAGTAGCGCTCCCGATACGCCAGCAGTAATCAAATTAATGACCATGGCTGCCGCGATGACTAGACCCAACGTTATATCATCAAACCAAAGCGAGGCGGCTATGGCGACAACCACCGCCCAAATAATTCCATTGATGGCGCCCACCATCGCTTCGCGGCCAACAAGCCATCCTTGATTGCGCTCGTTAATGTGGCCCATGGCCATGCCGCGAATAAGGACCGTTAAGGTTTGCGTTCCAGCAATGCCGCCCATGCTAGCAACAATGGGCATAAGTACTGCGAGTGCAACCACTTTTTCGATGGTTCCCTGAAAGGCATTGATCACGGAAGCGGCGATAAAAGCCGTCAATAAATTGATCCCTAGCCAGACTGCGCGCCGAGGTGCCGTATGTAAAACGGGTGAGAAGGTATCCTCCTCACCTAGTCGACCGAGGGACGTTAGCGAGTGGTCGGCCTCTTCTCGAATAACATCAACAATATCGTCAATGGTGATTCGGCCGATCAGCCGATTATCGTCATCGACTACCGGTGCTGAGATCCAGTCGTTCCGTTCGAACAGTCGCGCGACCTCAGACGAATCCATGTGAGCGGGTATCGGATCACGGTTCGTGACCATCATCTCGCGTACGGAAACGCCTGGGTCGGTTACGAGTAGGGTACGCACTGGCAGTAAGCCGACATAGCGGTCCTCGCGGTTCACGACCATCAAGGTGTCGGTGTTGAGTGGAATTTCGGTGTGGCGCCGAAGATAGCGTAAGACCACATCAAGGGTAAGATCAGCACGCACAGTGATCGTGTCTGTGCTCATCAGGCCGCCGGCGGTGTCATCCGAGTAGCCGAGCACCGTTTCAATACGAGCACGATCCTGCTCGTTCATGATGCTCAGAACTTGACCCGTAATGACATCGGGAAGTTCTTGCAGAATATCGGCTACGTCATCGTCGTCGAGCTGTCCGACAATTTCAGCGAGGGCTTCGGGTGCCATATCGGCTAGGAAGGAGTTACGCAGATCCTCAGGAAGCTCGTTAAGGACGGCAGCTTCTTGCTCTGGTTCTAAAAGGCTCCACAAGATGTGCCGATATCGAGGTGGCGAAGAGCTAATCAGGTGAGCCACGTCACCCGGTGACAAATCGGAAACTATGCTCGCGACATCAGCGAGCGTTCCGCTCGCTAAAGCGCTGTCGAGACGTGCGAGTTGTTTTTGTGATTTGACAGCGGTATTCATGAGTCCCCCTCCCGGCGAGGGCCTATTATCCGTCAGACCGCCGAGTGGTGCACCTTGGAATTTGTCGGATTAATCAGGTTCGCCGAAACGATTGGCAATGAGTGCCGTAAGCGCCTCGTAGGCTTCTTGCTCATCCTTGCCCTCAATGGTCACGTCTAGGCGAGTCCCCTTACCCGCCGCGAGCATCATTACCGACATAATGCTTTTTGCATCAATGAACGTCGTATCTTTGCATAGCTGAATACGGCTACCGAATTTATTTGTGCATTCGACAAGCTTTGCCGCTGCGCGGGCATGCAGTCCGAGGCGGTTAACGATTTCCACTGTGGACTCGATCATCGTGTGTTCATCCCCGCGAGCTCACGATGCCGAATTTGCGATCGGACATGTAGCTGCTTGATCTGCTTATAAACTTGTTCGGCTACATAGACTGATCGGTGCTGCCCGCCCGTACACCCAATAGCGATGGTCATATAACTGCGCTGTGATTTCTCATACTCAGGCAGCCAGCGTGTCAGGAAAGCCACAATGTGCTCGACGAAAGCCTCCGTACATTCCTGTTGCTCTAAGAATTTCGCTACCTCAGGGTCTTGCCCCGTTTTCAAGCGCAAACTGGTTACCCAATGTGGGTTGGACAGTAGTCGCGCATCAAAAACTAGATCGGCATCCGACGGCACGCCGCGCTTGAAACCGAATGACTCAATCAGTAATGACAGGCCTGTGTTGGTCGTTCCTCCGAGGCGACTGGTCATTACTGCGCGCAAGTCGTAAAGCGTCAGCTGGCTCGTGTCGATGGTTAAATCGGCTTGGTTGGCCAGGTTGTCGAGTAACGCACTTTCGCGCGCGATCGCCTCGGCTAAGGAGCGCTCGTTGGAGCTCAAGGGATGTCGTCGCCGGGTCTCACTGAATCGCTTGATAAGAATTTCATTCGAGGCATCTAAAAAGATCACCTCGCTGATGATGCTTGCGGGCAACGACTGCAAAACCTCATGTATTTGCTGGAGATCGTCTTCGCTATTGCGAGCATCGATGCATACGGCAACGCCGCTAAAGGCGGCGTATTGATCGCGCTCAAGTTGCAAAGTCAGCGTTGGTAGTAGGGCTGCGGGAAGGTTGTCAACACAGTAGTAACCCAGATCTTCCAATTGATGCAGTGCAGTACTTTTTCCCGAACCTGAGCGACCGCTGACGATGACAAGTTTCATGGCTCAGCGCTCGGTGTTGTGTAGTGCTAGAGCGAGTAGCTCTGTGGCGGACTGGGCTTGACGCAGGCTATCGCAGTAACCAGCGCGTGAAAATCGGCTCGCTATTTCGGCCAGTATATCGAGGTGGTTTTGCGTGCTTTCAGTGGGTACGAGCAAAACGAACAGCAAATCGACCGGCTTATTGTCCGGTGATTCGAAGTTAACCGGTGTTTCCAAGGTGATTATGCACCCCAGCGGTTGTTCACAGCCCGTTACTCGGCAGTGAGGTATCGCAACCCCGTCCCCGAGTCCTGTGCTGCCCAGTTTTTCGCGCGCAAGCAGCTGCGCGTAAATCGCGTCCTCAGCGAGCGAGTCATCAGCGTTGGCGATGTGTTGAGCGGCGAGCTCAAAAATTCGTTTTTTACTCGCAGCGTCGATCCGACACATTATTCGCGTCGGGCTCAACAAGCTATTTAGCTTGGCCATGCTTCAGTGTCCTCGATGCTTCTCCTTGTGTTTAATAATTTGACGATCTAACTTGTCAGCTAGCGCGTCGATAGCCGCATACATATCGTCGGATTCCGCTGATGCAAAAAGGTCTGCACCCGATACATGTAAATTAGCTTCCGCTTTATGCAGTTGTTTCTCGACGATTAAGGTCACTTCAATCTTGGTGATGTGGTCAATATGACGCTGCAGTTTGTCGAATTTATCCGACACGTGCGTTCGCAATGCGTCTGTGATGTCAATGTGATGTCCGCTAACGGTAAGTTGCATATATAGTCTCCTGATCGCCTTACAAACGTAATTAAAATAGCCGTTTACGTTCGTTAGAAGGCGGAATGTTTAGCTGCTCGCGATATTTTGCCACCGTGCGGCGTGCAACGATGACCCCCTGTTCCTTGAGCAGCGTACAAAGCTTGCTATCGCTTAGGGGCTTTTTGATATTTTCGGCCAGTACCAGTTTTTTGATCAGTGCTCTTATGGCCGTTGATGAGCACTCGCCACCTTCTGATGTGGCAACGTGGCTCGAGAAGAAATACTTTAGTTCAAAAACCCCGCGCGGGGTATGCATATATTTTCTAGTGGTAGCTCTCGAGATTGTTGACTCATGCATATCAATTTGTTCGGCAATTTCCGCAAGAATTAATGGCCGCATGGCTTCTTCGCCGACGTCGAGAAACTGCTTTTGATGCTCAACAATTTTACTGGCTACTTTTAGCAAGGTTTCATTGCGGCTTTGCAGGCTTTTCATGAACCAACGCGCTTCCTGCAAATTATCTTTCACATACGTTTTGTCCCGCTCTGAGCCACCTTTATTCACAAGGCCTGCGTATTCGGGATTAATCCGCAGTCTTGGCGCAATGTCGGGGTTTAGCTCGACTCGCCAAAAACCATTTACGCGTCGAACAAAAATATCGGGCACGATGTATTCAGTGGTTTGATCACCCACTGTTGCCCCGGGCATGGGGTCTAGTGAGCGTATGAGATCGAGTGCGCCCCGCAAGTCTTCCTCGCTACAGCGCAGGCGTCGAGAAAGTTGTCTTGGGTCCGCAGTGGCTACTTGGTCGAGATGTCGGTTGACCAGTGCACCTGCGATATCTCTAAAAGGCGTTTCAGCCGCCATCTGACGCAGTTGAATCAAGAGGCATTCACGTAAGTCGCTCGCGAAAATACCGGTCGGCTCGAAGTGTTGTAGGCGGTGCAGCACTGCCATGACTTCGTCGAGCTCGACATCCTCTATGGCGAGCCCTTCTAAAATTTCTTCGGGGGTTTGTGTCAATCGACCGTTGTGATCGACCGCGTCAATAAAGGCGAGAGCGATACTGCAATCGGTCTCTGAAAATCGTGTGGTATTCAGCTGCCATAAAAGGTGCGTATGCAGGGACTCAGGGGCGGCGTCGCGTTCGGCGAACTGGCCATCGCCGCCATCACCACCTATGCCCGTTGAGGGTGGAGCAGAGGACGGCATTAAGTCTTCCCAACGGGTATCCACGGGAAGGTCTTCGTTGCTGTCAGCGACGGGCGCTTGGGCACTAAAATCGATGTCTTCTGAGGGTACTTGATCCGGCTGGTCATCCTCGCGCTCGAGCAGCGGGTTGGATTCCAGTGTTTCTTCGATGGCTTGCTGTAAATCAAGAGTGCTCAGCTGCAGCAACTTGATGGCCTGCTGTAACTGAGGCGTAAGCGTCAGTGATTGGCCAATTTTTAACTGCAGGGATTGTTTCATCGCGCTCGCGCTGTCACCCAATAATTACCACGTTCTTCCAGTGTAGCGCCGTGACGGCAGTGCCGGCAATGCTTGACGCCTAATTCACAGGTATTTGTGCCAGGAGAGTCCAAAAGGCACAGCATTTAGCGTCGGGTATCAGCGCAGTAGATGGCTTAGAGACGGAAATTTTCTCCGAGGTACACAGCTCTGACTTTGGCATCTTGTAGTACAGAATCTGGCTTGCCGGACGCAATAACATGCCCTTCGCCCACAATATAAGCACGCTCACAGATGTCTAGCGTTTCGCGGACGTTGTGATCAGTGATCAATACGCCAATATTGCGATCTCGCAAGTGTTGGATAATGGCTTTTATATCGTTTATCGATATGGGATCAACCCCTGCGAAGGGCTCGTCGAGTAAGATAAATGTGGGGTCAGTTGCCAGTGCTCGAGCTATTTCGACGCGCCTGCGCTCACCGCCGGAGAGTGCCTGTCCCAGTGATTGACTGAGGTGGCTCACACTGAACTCCTTCAAGAGTTCATCGCACACCGCATGTCGCTCATCTTTACTTAAATCCTTGCGCATTTCGAGTATGGCGAGCAAGTTGTCGCGTACCGATAGCTGCCTAAAAATAGACGCTTCTTGAGGTAGGTAGCCAAGTCCCGCGCGGGCTCGTTGATGGATGGCTTTGCTTGTGATGTCCTGGCCGTTGAGATAAATGCGCCCCGCATCGGCATTGACCAAGCCGAGTATCATATAAAAGCACGTGGTTTTGCCCGCCCCGTTGGGTCCGAGCAAACCGACTATTTCACCCGTGTTTACCTCGAGGGAAACGTCCTTTACGACGGGGCGTCCTTTGTAAGCTTTTGCGAGGTGGGCGACGGAAAGTTTAGCTTGCACGGTCTAGCTTTCCTCTTTGGGTTTTTGAAGTGCAGATGGGGGGATCACAACTTCAACGCGCTGGTTGCCCTCAGCATTGTCGCTCACCGCACGCACACGCTGCTCTGCCATTAAGTAGTCAATTAATCCGCCTGTTAGTACGGTTCCATCTTGCTCAATACGCGCATTGTCACGAAGGCGGATGAGTTCTTCGTTTTGCCGGTAGACCATCCGCATCGCCTCGGCGATGATTGGCGCGCGATCGGCTGCGGGGATCTGCTCCAGCGTCGCGGGATCTCCTGCTGCAACGATGGTGGTCTTATCTGGGTCGTTATCTTGTTGAATAATTAAGCTATTAGCGCGAATGATCAGTGAACCTTGTGTGAGTACGACATTACCTGAGTACTTCGTTTCTCCTTTGCTCTCTTCGCGAACCGCTGAGTCGGCACTAATGTGGATAGGCTGGTCGCGATCGCTAGGCAGTGCGTTAAGCAATGAAGAGTGAGCAATGCTTGTTAACGTGATGGCGGCGAATAGCCATCGCGCCATAGCCTTAAGCGGGTTAGCAGCCCTAAGCTTGTTAGCCTTCATAGACAGTCTCCACGTTGCTCAAAAGGCGCGCCTGTCCGGTTTTCATGTTGACCTGTAAGCCCGTGGCGGTGGTTGTGCTGTTGCGTAGTTTGAGGGTGACGGGTGAGTGGTTAATCGCCACCTGCTCATTCAAGTCGACGGAGAGTGTTGGTGTGGTCAAAACCCCCAAGCCGCGCGTTTCGCGGATTTCTACGTCGTTATAAAGTTGTAACGAGTCACCGTCATTCTCAAGAAGACCCGCGCCAGCAACCACGGTCCAGCGCGTGCCATCATTGTCTGCACCTTCAAATAGTAGCCCCGTTAAATGCTGTTGGGGACTATCCGTAAATTGCACGCCGGTACCTACAGTCAGCGTTTGTTCGCGCACGCCGTCATCGTCATAGCGCCACATAACGCCCTGTTTTAAATAGCTCTGTGTCAAGGTGACGGGGTTGGCGGGGCGTTCGAATACAGTCAGGGGGGCTCCGTCACCGAGAGTGAACCACAGTGCGATTCCGGTCATAGTGAGCGCGAGCAATGAAAAGTAGCGTTTCACGCGTCGAATCCAGCCACTATGTCGTCCCAGTCGCCTTTAGATTGGAGTAGCATTTCCGCCAGTTCGCGCACAGCACCATGTCCACCTTTTACCGAGCTGATCCAGTCAGCCGCATCTCGCACAGGTTTCGCCGCATCCGATGGGCAGGCACCGATACCCGCAGTGACGATTGCAGCTAAGTCTGGAAGGTCATCGCCCATGTAGGCAACTTGTTCTGCCTCTAACTCGCGCTCGGCCATGAGTTCAAGTAACACACTGCGCTTATCTTCACGTCCTTGGACAATGCAGGTAATCCCTAGTTCCCCTGCGCGGCGCTCGACGACAGCCGATGTTCTGCCGGTAATAATCGCCACTTCAACGCCCGCTTTCTGGAGAAGTTTGATACCGAGCCCATCTTTAATGTTGAAGGCTTTAATTTCTTCTCCACTGTTGCCGTAAACAACCTGTCCGTCAGTCATGACGCCGTCAACATCCAGCGCAAGCAGAGTGATTTTTTGTGCAGTCATTAGGCTATACCTGATTTTAAAAGCGCCAAAAGATGGATGACACCTTCCACGCACTCATTGTCATCGACAACGACAAGCGTGCTAATGCTGTGCTGTTCCATTACTCCCAGCGCCTCTGCTGCGAGCATTCCTTTGCTTATCGTTTTGCCGCCACGAGACATGAGGTGCTCAATTTTGGCCGAGTTAATATCCGGACGATCTTCGAGCGCGCGACGCAGGTCTCCGTCGGTAAAAATGCCCTGGAGGACCTGATTGTCGAGGACGGTTGTCATGCCTAGACCTTTGGCGGTTATTTCCATGAGCGCATCGGCAAGTGAGGCCTCGGGAGAGACTGAAGGAATGCCTCCGCCCGCCACCATGACATCCTCAACTTTGAGTAGCAGCTTTCTCCCCAGAGCACCCCCGGGGTGCGAAAACGCAAAATCCTCAGCGCTAAAGCCACGGCATTCAAGCAGTGCAATCGCGAGCGCATCGCCCATCACGAGTGTGGCCGTGGTGCTGGAGGTGGGGGCCAAGTCTAGCGGGCATGCTTCAGTATCCACGCCGGTGTACAAGTGGACATCAGACGCTTGCGCCAGTGCCGATGACGGGTTGCCGGTCATGCTAATAAGCGTGATACCGAGCCGTTTTAATAAGGGCAGCAGTGTGAGCAGTTCAGGAGTGGTCCCGCTATTCGATAATGCCAGTACGGCGTCTTTCGACGTAATCATGCCCATATCGCCATGGGATGCTTCGGCGGGATGGACAAAGAATGACGGTGTGCCTGTGCTGGCCAGGGTCGCTGCAATTTTATTGCCTATGTGCCCGGATTTGCCCATGCCCGTAACGATCACGCGACCTTCGATGTCTTTAAGCTGCTCGCAAGCTTCGGCGAAATGCCCATCAATATGGGGTATCAGAGCGTTTACAGCCTCTGTCTCCATGCGCAGCGTTCGCTGTCCTGATGCAATAATGGCGTCTTTGTCGAGCATTGTTGACTAAACCTTCGTGGTATCGAAAAACAAGATCACATAATACAGCACGTAGCTGCTCAGAAAGATGGCACCTAAAACGCGGCCCAGTCGAGACATCTCGGTGACTTTATTCCAGCCAATCCAAGTGAACGCGGCTAGTGTTGCCGTGGTTATAAACACAGCTCCAAGGTCACGCCGAATGTCGTCAGTTGCAAGCGTTAGGTCAGTAAATAATCCCGGTAGTGCGAGTACCACCAGCAAATTAAACATATTGGAGCCCACGACTGCGCCTATGGCGATATCCGCATGGCCTCTCAGCGCGCTAATGAGTGACGCGGCGAGTTCCGGCAGGCTGGTGCCGACGGCGACAATGGTAAGGCCAATGACGAGTTCGGAGACGCCAAAAGCCGTCGCAATATTGACGGCCCCGAATACCAACGTTCGGGAACTACCGACGAGCAATAGGAGCCCCACGCTAAATAGGATTATTGCTTTACGAGTGGAGATTTCTGGAATCTCCGGGGGCTGGTCCGATTGATCGGGACGCTGTCCGTGACGTGCCATGCGGAGTAGAAAGAGGATTAAACCGCACAGCAATAGAGTGGCATCGAGAGCCGACAGCACGCCATCGTAGAGCAGCCCCGCGCACAATAGTATGGTTGCCAATAATAGTGGAAGATCTGAAAAGGCCGTTGTTCTTCCCACCACGATGGGTGAAATCAGCAGCGTAATGCCCAACACGAGACCGATATTGGCAATGTTTGACCCCAAGGCATTGCCCACGGCCAGACTGCCGGCGCCGGCCAGGGCGGACATTAGCGATACCAGCATTTCCGGCGCTGAGGTCCCAACGGATACGATTGTCATGCCGATCAGCAGGGGAGACATGCCGAACGATCGAGCAATAGCCGCAGCACCGTCAATAAAGCGGTCCGCGCTCCAAACGAGTACCGTAAAACTGATGGCGACGATCAATAAGTCGGTTAGCATTATGTCCTGTCTTTATCCTTGGCGGTTGGCAACTGTGGCCTTTATAGTGCGTGCGCGTCACTGGGGGCATCTGGCGTGAAGATCAGGTATCATGAGCCCCCCACAAATTGCTACAGAGCACCAATGCGCACAGGCGTATTGGCAGGGCGATGACTCCCCCTAACAGCGGTAGCAGTTTACCTTAATTACGCTTTCGACGGAGACCGCGGTGGCAACTATGCAATGTTACACAACGATTTTGCAACGACTGGGGATATGGATTTTGGCGCTTGGCTTGCTGATGCCGTTTTCGGCAACGGCGGCGGACGTAGGACCGGGGGTTATCGTCAAGGAAAGCACCGATCGTATTATGGCGCTGGTTGACGAGGCGATTGAGTACTTCGATGACGACCCCGAGCGGTTTTTCGACGCGATGGGCGCTGAGCTGGATAAGGTCGTAGATTTTCGCGGCTTTGCCAGAGGCGTTATGGGGGATTACGCGAGCAGTGCGCGTTACCGAAGCTTAGATGCAGCGGGACGCGAAGCTCTCAAAGTACAATTAGACGCGTTCACTGTCGCCCTTCGTCAGGGCTTAATTAACACGTATAGCCGTGGCTTGTTGGCGTTCGGCGGTTCTCGAACTGAGCTGGCAAGTACCGATTTTGCGCCAGACAGCGCGCGCGTAGCGTCAGTCACTCAGCGCGTGTTCAGCCCTGAAGGTAATGTTTACTCGATTCGTTATCAAATGGGGCAATACAAAGATGGGAGTTGGAAGCTGCGCAACTTAATCATCGAGAGCATTAATTTAGGTGAAATTTATCGGGGTCAATTTGAAGCCGCGGTCGAAGCGGCTGACGGTGATGTTGACTACGTTATTAGCCATTGGGACGAAGCAGCGGTTCGAGTAGAAAACAAGGAAAGTACAGATGGAAGCCAATGAGGTTCGAGCGTTGATAGAAGCCGCTTTTCCTGACGGGAAAGTCGACGTTGACTTAGCCGGCGGGCACTACACGGTGACGGTTATCGACAACGGGTTTGAAGGTGTGCGCTCTGTTGCGCGCCAGCAGAAAGTATATGCCCCGCTTGCTGATATTATTGCGCAAGGAACGATTCACGCGGTGAACATTCGAGCGCTCACCCCTGCCGAAGCAGACTGAGAGGTTACATCTTGGACAATCTCGCTATTCGTGGTGGACGCAGACTTGAGGGACGCCTGAAAGTTTCTGGCGCAAAAAATGCGGCATTACCGATTCTGGCAGCCACGCTGTTGCCTGAAGGGACAACTACGCTGCGTAATTTGCCACACCTGCACGATGTCACCACGATGATTGATCTGCTGGGTTGCCTCGGCGTTCAGTTAACGATCGATGAGAAGCTCGCGGTGGAGATCGATGCAACGACTATCGGCAACCGGCGCGCCCCTTACGATTTGGTCAAGACCATGCGCGCATCAATTTTGGTGCTGGGTCCCTTGCTCGCACGCTTTGGTGAGGCGCAAGTGTCATTTCCTGGAGGTTGCGCTATTGGGTCGCGTCCCGTCGACTTGCACCTAAAAGGACTCCAGGCAATGGGTGCAACGATCACTATCGAGGACGGTTATATTCACGCCACGACCGATGGACGTCTGCGTGGCGCTGACATCGCGATGGAAACAGTCACAGTCGGAGGCACAGAGAATTTGCTCATGGCCGCGGCGCTCGCCGATGGTACGACGGTGATCCGCAATGCGGCACGCGAGCCTGAAGTGGTTGATTTGGCACACTGTTTAAATGCCATGGGCGCAAAGATTTCAGGTGCTGGCCAGTCCGTAGTGACTATTGAGGGTGTTGAGCGGCTGCACGGCTGTGAGTATTCGGTTATGCCTGATCGTATTGAGGCAGGTACCTACCTCGTTGCCGTGGCGGCAACGGGCGGTAAGATCAGGCTCGATGAGGCGTTGCCAGAGCACCTTGACGTCGTGCTGGATAAGCTGCGCGAGGCTGGAGCCGATATTACTGTTGGTAAAAATTGGATAGAGCTCGACATGGGTGGCAGGTGCCCCAAAGCTGTCAGTATCACTACCGCACCTTATCCGGGTTTTCCAACCGATATGCAGGCGCAGTTTACCGCGCTTAACACTATCGCTGAAGGCGTTGGCCGGGTGACTGAAACGGTTTTCGAGAATCGTCTTATCCAAACCCATGAGCTTAATCGCATGGGCGCAGCCATTCAGATAGAGGGTAATACCGCCATCGTCACAGGACAGAAATCGTTAAAAGGTGCGCCGGTTATGGCGTCCGATTTGCGGGCTTCGGCAAGCCTCGTGATTGCAGGCTTAGTGGCCAGTGGCGAAACCATCGTCGATCGGATCTACCACATCGATCGCGGTTATGAGTGTATTGAAGAGAAATTACAATCCCTGGGCGCCGACATACGGCGACAGCCGGGCTAAGTGGTCGCTGGAGATATTACATGACTCGGTCGTTGACCATTGCCCTTACGAAGGGCCGCATTCTTAAAGAGACATTGCCCCTTTTCGCTGAGGCGGGCATTGAGCCTCTTGATGATATTTTTACGAGTCGCAAGTTACTGTTCGACACCACAGTCGACGGCGTCCAGCTGGTTATATTGCGGGGTTCCGATGTGCCAACCTATGTACGCCACGGGGCAGCCGATGTCGGCGTCGTGGGTAAGGACGTGCTTTTAGAGTCCGGTGCGGATGGGCTCTACGAACCGCTCGATCTTGCTATTGCGCGCTGTCGTCTAATGACGGCAGGGTTCCCCGACGCCCCTAAATCTGGCGCTCGGCTGCGCGTGGCAAGCAAGTTCGTTAATGTGGCACGCCAATATTACGCGGCTCAGGGCATTCAGGCAGATATTATCAAGCTATATGGCGCAATGGAGTTGGCACCTTTGATGGATCTTGCTGATGAAATTGTTGATATTGTTGATACGGGCAATACGCTAAAAGCCAACGGCATGGTGCCTCTCGCGCATATCGCCGATATCAGCTCTCGGCTTGTTGTGAATAAAGCGGCGATGCGAACTAGGCACCTTATGATTGAGTCACTTATTACTCAGCTCGGTGATGCCGTCGCTCGAAAAGAGGCGGCATTATGACTGCCATTATTCAGCGTTTGAGTTTTAGTGCGCGAGGATTTTCCGATGCATTCTCGGCGTTGACCGAACGGCATGAGGAGCGAGATCCGGAGCTCACACGAACGGTTTTTGACATTCTTGACGCGGTACGAAAGCGCGGCGATGAGGCTGTTGTTGAGTTTACGCGACAGTTTGATCGCCATGCTGCGACCGGGATGGATGAGCTCACGGTGAGCCCGCAGGCCATGGAGGCAGCATTACCGCTGCTCAATCGGGCGACCCGAGAAGCACTAGAGCACGCTGCTACGCGCATTAGAGACTACCATCTGCATCAAGTCGCCGAGGACTGGAGCTTCGAAGACCCGTTCGGTAATCGACTGGGGCAACGTGTCAGTGCAATGGCGCGCGTGGGCATTTACGTGCCCGGTGGCAAAGCGAGTTACCCGTCATCGGTATTGATGAATGCCATCCCAGCCAAAGTAGCCGGTGTCGGTGAAGTGGTGATGGTGGTGCCTGCGCCCGATGGGGAACTCAACCCAATGGTATTGGCTGCGGCGTCTATTGCAGGGGTTGATCGTGTATTTACTGTTGGGGGCGCTCAGGCAGTAGCGGCGCTTGCTTATGGTACTGAGACTATTCCCCGCGTCGACAAGATCGTGGGCCCCGGCAACCGGTTTGTAGCCGAGGCAAAGCGCCAAGTAT
>Ga0209652_1001424_pt1 | contig 19473 bp, 20 predicted proteins | sample SaaInl74LU_5_DNA_FD_184641 | JGI IMG/M metagenome (GOLD analysis project Ga0209652, IMG submission 184641) | Marine microbial communities from expanding oxygen minimum zones in the Saanich Inlet - ESP_74LU_5_DNA (SPAdes) (version 2) | ecosystem: Environmental > Aquatic > Marine > Intertidal zone... | reverse complement strand
AAGCAACAAGTCGAGTCAGTCAGCATGCAAGTGTATTGTAAAGTGTAAAACTTCTTGTTACTTGTTGTAACTGCTGACTCAACCAGGGGTTAACCCCTGGTTGCGACACGCTTCCTTCTTGGGATTGGACAGGTCTGATCGTGAAACTGCATTGGAAGCACAGCGAACGCAGAAGGGCTGGGTAAAATTTTTGGGAAAGACCATGTCGCCAGGCAGTCATAGTAACGCTCCCTCTTCTTCATCTTCTCGGCCCACCTACTAACGGACTAACGGAGCCATGACCGAACAAAGTCACCATCGGCGGCGGCGGACGACGCTACAACGACGACGAAAGATGAAGCGAGGAAACACTGCACCATCAACTTCAGCACTTATGTTGTGCCTCCGAATTTCGTTACTGCAACTTCTCCTGTTTGCCTCCCTAAAACCAACACAAGCTCAACTGCAACTGTCCGACAACTTTTACTGCGGAGCTACGTGGCCTGACGCCGCACAGTCCTGCCATCGACATTGTCCGAGCGGAAATCACGAGGATTGCTCGGATTTGGGTATCGGTTGGCAGTGCTTTCAATTCACGGGTTGTTATGTCCCTCCCGTTGATGAAGACGATGATGAGGAAGATGAGGATATTGATAATGTCTCGAATAATCAATATTGTGGCAAAGGATGGATTTATGCAATGGCTGGCTGTGACAAGCCGTGTCCTACAGGGACTGAGTGCACGGAAGAAGGGGAACGGTGTTATGCTGCAACGAATTGTGACAAGCCTCTGATGGAACTAACAACTGACATGGTTGTAACGATGATGGGGCCGGACAGTGAAATGGATGATGAGGACATTGAAATTTTTATTCAAACCATGTATGATACACTGGAAACAGAATTAGAGAAGGATAATATGAAGACGGAAGGTGTTGATTTCGCTGGTCAGAATGCAGTGAGCCGAAGAGCGTTGGAACATCGCTACAGTGACAGGAATCTGAAAGGATGGCACGGAAGCAATGTCATGATTTCGAATGTGACGCAGAGGATGCTTCCTGTTGGTTCGTCAGCTTTGGATGCTAGCATTGTCATCACTGGTGTATACCGCCCGCCTCCATTTCTCGATTTAGATGTCATAGCTGAGGATAGTATCAACAGGCAGGGTGCAAAAGTTGTTAGTTCACTGCGTGAAAGGGGAGAGCGAGCAGGCAGAGAATATTTCAATCGAGTTGATGGGATTGAGGCTGTCAGCGCTGCTGACCTCACGGCTAGGCCAACTCGATCGCCAACAGGCAAACCAACTCCCAGCCCGACGGGCCCGCCGACAGCAACTCCTTCGTTGGCTCCGAGTTCAGAGCCAAGTTCAGAACCCTCCTCTTTACCATCAAGAGATCTTGACCAAATGATCTTGACTGGTTCTGCCGCAGATCTACAGCTTGGTGGCAAGACAACATCTTCATACGGATTCATATTCAATCTCCGTACTCCTGAAGATGGTCCTACAATTGTCATCAGAGGACTGGACTTTTACACTGAACGTGTAGATGATGTATACTACGAAGTGTGGTCCAAAACTGGCATGTTCCAAGGGTCTAAAGGAAATTTTGACGACTGGGACTTAGTAGCCAAAGGAACTACCGAGGGAAAGGGTATTGGGAAGTATACTGCCATTCCCGAGGAGTCATTCATGCCACTTACCATTCCTGGAGGCGGAGGGGATCAAGGCACAAGAGCTATTTACATCACTCTGGATACAAAGAGCCTCATCTACAAGATTGGTGAAGGTGTGTACGCAGATGAAGTTGTACAGGTTTCAACCCCAGATGTTGATGTTTGGGAGGGTGAAAGTGTGTTGGCCTTCCCCTTCCCAGACGCAGTAGAATTCCCAATGTTCTATCGTTTTCCACGCCAATTTCTTGGGGCTATTCACATTGACCGGTTGCCGTGCGCTCCATTTAGCCTCTATGGACCGGTGTACGGGGATTTACCTTGTCCCAAGGTGCCAACAGGAAGTCCCACCCTTCCTATGCCTACCAAGTCACCAGTAACAGAGGAACCCACCCTTTCTCCAACAACTCTTCCGCCTGTTATCGCCACACTCCCACCTCAACCGCCTACTCGGAGTCCATCTGCGGAGCCGACATTATCAAGGACGCCTACGTATTCACCCTCTGAGCCAGAGCCTACTGCTTCGCCAATTGTGTCGACAAAAGCTCATTTCGTATCTGTGTTTCGCAATGTGCCCCCTAGACCGATGAATGAGAGAGAAGAGGAGAAATTCAAGCAAATCATACTATCCTTTTTGCAAAAGTTCACCGAAGATTCAATGGTGATTGATGAGATTGATATTTGGCATCAAAAGTCGGTGCTAGAAACAGACTTGATCAAAGCGAATGGCAAAGGTAAAGGTGTTTCCACCAATAGAAACAACAACCGACGCAATAATGAAGCCCTCCCTCAAGTGTATTCTCTCGAAGTCACCGTCATCATGAGGATATCCTACTTCTTCCTCCCTAGTAACCTTCTTGGAAGCATGGCTGCAGAAACTATTGACGACAACAAAGAACTATTGCTTGGACTTCTAAAAGGACAGAATTCCTTTTACGGCTACTTCAAACAGATGGATAACATTGACTCCACCGCCATCGATAGTGTTACAATCCCTCCAACTGAATCACCCATCACTCAAGCCCAAGCCCTAGAAGATGCCATTATCGCCACCGAGATACCTGAAGAGGCTCCGACTGGAACCAGCTTCGGTGTGTTTGTAGGGGTTGGCGTCGCAGCTCTGTGGTGCTGTCTTACAGCCATCAGTGTTACGTATGTCCTCAAGATGAGGGGGGAAATGGAAGAGATGAAAGACATGGAGGAGTTGCTGGCGCAAGAGAAACAAGTTAAACCTATCATGGCGGACGATGCTGCGGAATGGAAGAAGCCTGGCTCGGCGAAAGAAGACGAAGAAGCCCCCCTTGCTACTAGGAAGGCCCCCGTTACTACTAGGAAGTTGGATGAAGACAAGGTGACAGGGTCTCGCCGGCAAAGTGATACCCAAGCATCGATTGCTGATTCTGAGTCCGGGATAAGATCATCCGTGAGCGTAAGCAGTAGGGCACCAGTTTCACGCAAATCTTCACATGGAGCGAGTGTCGCCAGCATATCAGGGAGCGAGCACACAAGTGATGGAAGAGAACGGAGGACATCGCGGAAGACAAGTCTCCGAAATTCCTTGAATGGGTCTGGTTTGAGGAGTTCTTTAACAGAGCTGAAGGGATCGCTGAATAAATCAGTCAGGCATGTTAGTCGAGGCGTTGAAGCTGTCCGTCGGGATGGCGTTGTTAGGTCGTCTCGGCGCAGTATGCGCAATAGCAGCACAGGTGATAGCAGAAGATCGTCAGCAAGAATGTCTACGGGCTCATCTACATCAAATGGTAGTGTGGCACGATCAACGACTTCCGCCAACTTTCGTCGTAGCACCAGAACTGGTTCCATGTCAGCCAGCGTTCGCCGAAGTAGCACCCCTTCAGTTGCTAGTTCTGTGACTCATGGCTCTCGAAGTCACAGCAGTGTTCGGAAAAGTAGCAACTCCTCAGTTGCCAATTCTACGACTTCTTCCCGACAGGGCTCTCGAATGCACAGCTCTGTTACCGAGAGGGCCGGAGGCGCACAAGAATCTGATCGTCGAAAGAGAGAACGAACATCTGTAGTGAAGGAGAAGAAGGATGTAGGAAGCGTTGTATGATCGTGATCGATTCGAATGTGAAGAAACTGTACAGATTAAGGACTAAGTAATTCCTATTCCTATTCATAAGACTTGCACTTCGAAACCGCCGCTGCCTAAAGCATTTTCCGCATTCTCCTCAGTTAGCTGAGCAGCCAATTCTTGCGTTGCCTCATCAATCACATCCGCAACACAATCAATATCATCTGGAGAAATTACAAACACGTCGAAAATTTGGGCGATGGCGTCTACAATATTGGCAATAGCTCCTTTCTCACGCCGAGAACGTTCATATCTGGCACTATATAAGCTGATGCTATCAATGGTTTCACCATCTTCGCTCCCACCGCCTCCTGCCCAGCTAACGTAAGAACTCACTTCGCTGCTCGTGGCACAAACCTCGGTTTTCGTGCCATAAGCAGAAGACACGTGTGCCTTTGTTGTGGCGTTGGAGCACGGCTGCATGAGCGGCAAATCTTCCATTACCATCATTTCCATCATTGTTGATCGTCGATCTAGTGTTAGGGTGCAGTGTCAAAGATAAGAGCTAGAAAGAGACTGGCTCGCTGACCCAGGTATGTGTGGGGGGAGAGCGTTTGGGTCGAGGCAAGGGAATAACTAGTCGAGGGGTGCACCACGAGTAAAAAATGATCTTTCCCTTTTACCTACAGAGGGGTATGAGTGAGAGTACCAAGTATGGTAGGCATAGGTACGATATCGCCGACTCAATTATTAAATATTTGACAATCTTCTAAATCGGCAAGAACTCCAACAAGAACAACACCGACCACGCCGTCATTGCTACACCCCAACCATGAGTAGTCAAGCAAAGATGGTAGCGCAATACGCGAGGGCAGTGAAGGAAATGGGCATTGAGGTGCAAGAGTTGCTGAGGCAGGAGGACCACGACAAAGATCTGAGAGCGAGAACGCTCCAAATGTTAACTCTGGCCACCGATGACGATGATCAAAAGACTGCGGCCATCGTCACAAAAATATTGGACGAGACGAATGCATCACTCCTGCGTCTTACCAAGAAGTCGGCACAGAAGAAGGCCGAGGAGAATAAGCTAATCTCCGCAATAGAAAAGAAGAAGAATGACGTTGAGAGAAATCATAAGTTACTCGCCAGCCTAAACATTGGAGTTGAACCTATTCACAACGATGAATACGATCGATTGCAAGAGGAATTGCAAGTCGAGTACGAGAGATACGTTACCAAAGTGAGAAATGTCGATTACCTGGAGAGCGAGCTTCGTTCGTATCATTCTATTCTCCTCCAGCAGCGTAAACGCGCCGCACACAAAATCAGGCGTATGCAAGATACATATTATCGTGAGGAAGAAACATTGCAAATGCCAGAAGGTGAAGGAGGCGAAGCCGAGTCAGTCAAACGTGACGCCTACGCGGTTGCTACGTTGTCAGATGATGATACCGCGCCTACCAGGAGCGATGAATCACTATCTGCACCATCATGCGATGACATGTCAGGCTCGGTAGAAGCAGAAGAGTACGATAGTGATGGCAGCGACAGCAACTTCTAATGTAGCAAAAATGAGACACCTAAAATAAATAGAACATCCTTTACTCCTCTTCGTCGTCAATATCTTCTGAGTCTTCGACAAGACTATTTAACAAGGCCTCAGCCGCTTCTTCTTCAGATAATTCTTTCTCTTCCTCATCTTCAGAATCCAACTTCTTCAGGAGATCCTCAAGCGATGGCATCTTAGGTTTGTCAATATTTTCCTTATCTTTTTGAGAAATGTCCGAAAGGAGGGTACCGGCATACAAATCTTTGATAAAGTCACCCTGCCCCTTGACAAATCCATCGAATTCTGATGGTTGTGTTACTGCCCAGTAACAGAATGAGAAGAAGGCGACAAAGACACCGACTCTGTACATGAGCTGTCCATCCTTCGTCTTTTCACACGATATCACAGGAACGAACGATTCACAGAAGCCCAATGATTCGTCAAAGAGATTCGGCAGGAACCACATTTCATATCCAATGATCCATACGAATAGAAAGACTAATGCTCGAAGGGTGACGAGGAAAAAGATGAAAATGAGCAGTGACACGGACATGTACCAGACGAAGACTTTTAGGAAGTTTGGCCAGATGGGGAAACATGTGCAACATAAGAACCCAATAATGAGGGCCGTTGTCATGAGATTTTTGTTTGTCATATCCCCTTCGTATATCCAAGTGAAGTATGCTGACTCATCGAAGTCGCGCACTCGAGCGACCTGTACCGTTGTGTTGGACAATAATGGACAAGAGATGCAAAAAAAGTTAGACTTTATCTGCAGCAACATCAAAGTTATTGAAATGATGTTTTGTAAAATGTAGTAGGTCCAGACCCTCCCAGCAGCAACTTAAATCCAGGAACCAAAGGCTCCAGAACCAATTACATCTGAACAGGAGGAATCCCTTAACATTATTCTAGGCAGCAAGTAGCACCAAATGGGACATGGAATATATAGTCCCTTCGGCGACTCTATAAAATGCGGCCAGTGCATTATATTGATGGAGCCCAAAACAAATCATATTCTTACCTCCAATTCCCCCTTGGCAACTTTCTCAGATCGATGAATGTATTGAATGTTGCACAGCTCCTTGCATACAGTAATGGCTTCTGGGCGAGAAGAAAATCGGGGTAACTCCTTCGGCCATTTTGTTCCCTTTTTTGGCTCCACCATGAAATTCACCAACTTCTCTCCTGTGTACACGTAAAAATAGCGATTGCAAAGCATGTCATCAATTGGGGAAGCACATAGACAGATGAGACTACTGTTTACGAAGAAGATTCGGCCTATTCCCATAAAAATCACGCATAATTTCAACTTACCCTTGATGTAATACACCCGCTTATCCATCATGATAGCCTCGCGCACCGCCGGGCCATCTGTACTCCGCAGAAAATTACATAGCTTGTTCAGATTTTTCTGATCCTCGTAGAATTCTTTGGCTGCGGGTGCCATGGTTGCTCCTCTTCCACCGTGGAATTGATTGAATGAACGGCTGGGGTCTCGATTATTTTGTGCGAGCGATAATGTGCGTTTTACGCGAGGGAGGGGGGGCTTTCAGAACACCCCTCCCAAATTTTCTGTGCATCTGGGGATAAAATCCGTACTCCCTCCTTAATTATTAGCATTAGGCTAGAGAGCTGACAACAAGGGATGGAGACAGATTTAGTATACCCCTGCTTTAGTCAAATGAAAAGTTTCTAAATATCATCCCGGGGAGACTGCTTGGCTCTTGGATCTCGCCATCTTCTGACCACCACAACTGGTCGGCGTTGGTGTTGTTGTGAACTACCGCCCTACTGCCACTTCACTTAAATCGCCCAGCAAGCAAAATGCCGAGACCAGACGTTGATCAGCTAGACTCACAAATAGCGAGACTTAGGAGCGGGGGCACATTAACAGAAAATGAAGTTAAAGTCCTTTGTGATAAGGTGAGCATTTTATTTTGGACTTTTATTTGTGTAGTGTAGGTCATTGCGCACTCTTATCAGCCTCGAACCCCCGCTGACACTCATTCCTGTTCCAACTATTATTAACGTCATGACCACTTGCTCATTTTCTAGGCAAAAGAAATTTTGCAAGAAGAATCCAATGTCCAACCCGTAAGCGCACCAGTGACAGTCTGCGGAGACATCCACGGTCAATTTTACGATTTGGCAGAGCTATTCCGAATTGGGGGGGCTTGTCCAGAGTCCAATTATTTATTTATGGGGGATTATGTCGATAGGGGGTATTATTCATTGGAGACAGTCACGCTGTTGGTGGCGCTGAAAGTGCGTTATAGGAATCGTATAACTATCCTTCGCGGTAATCATGAAAGTCGTCAGATTACACAGGTGTAAGTAGATTTTGCTGTGTCCATGTGTTTTTACTGCCAATAATTACCCATCCTCGGCTTTATTCTCATCCACAAAATCGCCTTCCATTTGTTAGCTATGGATTTTATGACGAATGTTTGCGTAAATATGGAAATGCGAATGTGTGGAAACACTTCACCGACACTTTTGACTATCTTCCCATGACAGCTGTGGTAGCAGATCGTATTTTCTGTCTCCATGGAGGATTATCCCCTTCTATTGATACTCTTGATCATGCGAGGGACTTGGATCGGGTACAAGAGGTTCCCCATGAGGGGCCTATGTGTGATCTTGTGTGGTCAGACCCAGATGATAGGTGAGTGAGGGCAGCCGTCACTTATAGTTGATCCATGTTGCCTTTTGGTTATTGGTACGTCACATTCTAACTATTTTTCTTGTTATTCCTCTTTTTACGCTTAGATGTGGCTGGGGAATCTCACCAAGAGGAGCAGGTTACACCTTCGGCCAAGATATCACAGAACAATTCACCCACATCAACAATCTTCACTTTATTGCACGTGCTCACCAGCTTGTTATGGAGGGTTATCAATGGCAACACAATAGAACGGTGGTGACTGTATTCTCCGCTCCCAATTACTGCTACAGATGTGGTAACCAGGCTGCGATAATGGAGGTTGATGATGAAGTTGAACATGTTGATAAAGAAGCAATCCACGACCATATCAAATTGTGAGTATCCCCAAACTGCCTGATACTGTTTATTGGAACGACGTTTCGTTGGCTAATAATTTCATTTTTATTGATTTATTTCAGCTCTCAATTCGACCCAGCACCAAGAGACGAAAACTGGCATAAAAGCCCCCGGACACCAGACTACTTTTTGTAAGGGGTCAATTAAGTCGCGTTTGTGACATTGCAATAGCTATAAGCTGAAGCAGGGTAGAACATTAATTATTATCTACCCAGCGGTGGTGGTCGAAAGAGGAGATGACATGCGAGGCACTATACTATATGTTTTGCCGAAAGATGGGGAAAGGGAGGTGGAGGTTGTGAGAAGAGAGAGAGAGGAAGCAGCGTGACTGTCGTCATATCGGCAGTGATTTGGATTCGGATGATTTGTTTCGATTGCTGACGATACTTATCAATAATTGGATGGGTCAAAGATGAGCTTAGGATGCTGCAAAGTTTTTGTGAAGCCTTTGTTACAGGTATGAGATAGTAATATTAGACAAGTGATTTTTCATATGAACTATTCAAGGGTCAAGCTGTCAATCAATCATCTTTTGGTCTACCCTTCCGCCACGTTGTCAATTACGTTGTCTTGATCAGTAGCATTTACACTCTGTTCTTCATCTTCTGGAAACAGTCCAGGGATAGATTCTAATTTTGACTCCAACAACGACATTTGTTTTTCCAAAACAGACAACTTGTGCGAAGTTCCCTCAAGGGATGCATTTGCATCGGCAATGTATGAATTTAGAAATTGACTCGTGGTTGACAAATATTGATGAATGGCGTCACAAGTAACAGTAGGATCAAGTGGTGGCAGCTGATCAAACACTTTTTGTTCTTTTTGATGTAGCATTTCTATCTGCTCCAATCTTTCACGATGCTGTTGCTCGGCAGCAAGAGTTGAAGCCTCTATATTAGATTGAATACTCTTCTCATGAAGAGAACTGTATGGCTTTTCAACCACCTCCGTTTGCTCACTTTGCGCTTTCTGATCATTTGCATCTATGTTCCTATCGTCATAATCGGTAGATGCATGCCTTCGTGAAAGTGCCGATGCTCTCGACTCAAGCTCCTTTGCCCTGACAGACGGAAGCGGTGGAAGTGCAGCTGCAGCCATATCTGATGTTCACTTTCCCTGAGTCTGATCTGTCCTCTCTCTCTAGAGGATTACCTACTGTGCTCTCAGTTGTTAGCTTGAGAACCCACAGGCTAACTGCTATGATATCTATCTATCATGGAGTTTTTTGATTTTTGAGATCTTCGGATTATTTTCTTCGTACAATTACAATCACTTTTCCCATCGGACATGACCGGACACATTTTGGCCTGGATTCTGTAGATAGACACATTTAACTACCCACAAATAAGTTACTTCTATGTGGTCTTTCTTTACATACTTTGTACAGAGGAATCCGTAAAATTCTCCATACCAATTTGAGTAAATGGTAAAGGCGCAAACCTCTCCTCCAAGCCAAGCAACATCACCACTCCAATCGACCTTCAACCCTGTTGCAGCGTTGATTACAATTCGTAAACTGACCGGACCGCACCTTAGGAACGAAGGTATTAAACAACAATCAAAATGGCAGCCCGTCCCCTCGTATCAGTCTTCTCCCTCACCGGAGACAAGGCAGGTGAAACCACCTTGCCTGAAGTCATGACCGCTCCTATGCGTCCCGACATCGTTCAGTTCGTCCATACCAACATGGCCAAGAACAACCGTCAGGCTTACGCCGTTTCTCCTTGGGCTGGAAAGAACGTTTCTGCCTCATCATGGGGAACTGGACGTGCCGTCGCACGTATCCCCCGTGTTGGAGGAGGTGGTACTTCCCGTTCTGGGCAAGGAGCCTTCGGAAACATGTGTCGTGGTGGACGCATGTTCGCGCCTACCAAGACATGGCGCAAGTGGCACCGTAAGATCAACGGCACTCAACGCAGGTATGCTGTTGCATCTGCTCTTGCTGCCTCTGCCGTCCCTGCTCTTGTCATGGCTCGTGGACACAAGGTCGATGATGTTCCTGAGATTCCTCTTGTTATGGACTCCTCCATCGAGTCTGCCAAGAAGACCTCTGCTGCCAAGGATATCCTTGCTGCTGTTGGAGCTCTTGCTGATGTTGAGAAGGCTGCTGATTCCAAGAAGATCCGTGCCGGTAAGGGTAAGGCCCGTGGCCGTAAGTACACCCTCCGTCGTGGTCCTCTTGTTATCTACAAGAACAACGATGGTGTTGAGCAAGCCTTCCGTAACTTGCCCGGAGTTGAGCTTTGCTGCGTTGACAGACTCAACCTCCTCCAACTTGCTCCTGGTGGACACATGGGACGTTTCTGCGTCTGGTCCCAGGCTGCTCTTGATGCCCTTAACGAGATCTACGGATCTGAGGGTAAGAAGATCCCCGAGGACATCATGGCTAACGCTGATTTGGCCCGTATCATCAACTCCGATGAAATCCAATCTGTCCTCAACCCCGCCAAGCGTGCTAACAAGAAGTACCTTCGCAAGAAGAACCCTCTTAAGAACATCAAGGCTCTTGCCAAGCTTGATCCTTACGCCGCTGCTGCTCGTGAGAGTGAGCAACGTGCTGAAGCTGCTCGTAAGGACCAGAAGGCTGCTCTCTTGAAGAAGAAGCGTGATGTCGCCAAGAGCAAGAAGCAGTACAAGGTCCAAGGAAAGGCTTTCTACGAGCAAGTTTCCCAGCAGGGTGATGTTTGCGCTGATGGCTTCTAAGTCAAATAGTAAAAATAAAGAAAATCGATAAACAGTGAATCGGCACGTCCACTCTTCTTACATATCTATCTCTCATATTACGATATCAATGATCCGCCTTTACAATGACGTTGATCAGAAGTCAAATCCATTTTTTGTTTGCCAGCTCAACTGCCTTTACCTGAGGAGCCTACCGTGCCCACAAACAACTGTAATTCAAATGCATGTACACATTTGACCCTTTCTATTGTTTGCTTCTCTTTCATAAACATTCATTAGCATGAGAATAATCATACACATCAAGATGACGTTCTAAATTATTTATTACTCTATATCAATCAACAACTGTATGAAATTACTTATTTCTCAGAAATCTCTTCGAAGTTGCCATCAACAAGGTCTGGTACATCATCATCGTCGTCATCCTCTTCAACTCCCTTTTGAACATCTCCTCCCATACCCTGGGCAGCCATTGCTTGCTGCAATTGTGCAATGTTATCCATGCCAAGTTGAGACACGATAGAGGGAAGAAGGTCTTGAAGGGGCTTGGTCTCTGATGCTCCAGACACAATGAAAGTGTTGGCACCAATAGATGCTTGAAGTTTTGGGTTGACGAAATGAATGACCTTTCCGTCCTCCTTGAAGAGGTTGACCTCCTCAACTCCTGGAATGTTAGTTGCCCCAAGCTTCTTTAGTGCCCCGGTGAGCTTAGCATCTGATTGAGCGGAAGAGCTTCTCGATGAAGACTTCTTCTTACGTCGCACAGCTCCCTTTCCTCCAGTGTTTGCCGTAGCACCCCCGAATCGCTTAGCGATCATCTTTTGTCTGGCCGCAGCCATTTCAGCTTCACTAGGCATGTTTATATATTTTTCAAACAAAGAGAAGAAACAACTTATTCCAATCGCTGTGATTAGGGAGGAGCGATGATGCAAAGACACAAAAAAATCGTTAGAACAAGAATAAAGATGACAATGATTTCTTCACCGACCAACATATTTCTTTCCCCTACAACATTCCAGCTGAAGACAACTGTGCAATGGAACGAAGACCCCAGTCATTTAAAGCGCCGACCTAAGTTCAACCTTAGATGCAACGTGATATGGGTGTCGGAGTTTTGGACGCCGACACTGGTAATTTGCACAACTCGTGTCTCAACCCCTTCATAAAATTGTTTCACCGCAGCACCTCCATTCCAAGCACCCACCCACTGAATAATAGACTAGAAATCACTGCTTACATTAGGATCAAAGAGGTGTAATAGAGCGACGGCCACAAGATGAGGGTGGGTCGAGGCGCATGAGGATCAGAGGAGGAGGATCGAGTGGTCGGACGACAGACGACAGCAAGACATCTGGGTAGAGGGGTTGGGTCTGTGGTTGGTAAATATCTGGGCGATGACCCTGAGGTTTCAGGGTGGGCGATCGAGTGGGCCTCTTGCTTGCACCTGCCTTTATTGCGACTAACTGTCTACTGTCTGCTCTCTTCATATCTCCCAAACGAGTCCTTATCATTGCTGTGTAATACTTGCATTTAATTATTTGTCCATTGTATGAAACAATACGTACTACACCTGGAACCACCTCTTTCCAATCCTTGGCAGTAATTGTCACAGAGTAATGTGTCTATTTTGAGATCGAGATCAATTCATGGTCAATTCTCAGGTGAATTATTGCTGTTCCTGCTTCATTAACGGAATATCATTGGCCTAGGTGAGCAGCATCGTCTCCTCCTCCTGTTGTTGAGGATGCCAATTTCCACCTCGATGCAAGCCTTTCTTTCGATGCAAGCCTTTCTTTCGTGGCCATGGCATAGGAGCTCCTTCAGTGCTCCAATTAGTGTCAGAAAGATGACCAACAGCACCTTCAATAGTAGTTTAGTTGCACATCATAACAATACCACAGCAGCCATTGTTCAAATTTCGCCCATTTTGACGCTTTCCTATCACATCTTGCGTTGTGGCACAAAGTACAAAGAGATACAGCTTGATCAAGACAAACGCATTATCTTTCTAGTTGTTCCAATCAACTTCACAAAGCTTTCCTCTAATCATCAGTCATATTATTCCAAATTTATCTCTAGATTTCACAAGAACATTAAGTAGGCCAGCATTAAATTACACTGAAAAATCCAACATTTGCTACAGCAAGAACCACGTCTTTCACTTCTCCAATTGATACAACACCCAATCTGCGAAGAATAGGGACAAACGGAGTCACCTCAGGACCAGGCCCATATCCTTCAAACGCATCCCAAGGCAAACGCACAGTAGCCCATTGGCCAGGTCGAACCTCAAAGGTGGCTCTATAAGATGACATCTGTCGGTCACAGGCAGGATTTCTCAGGTGCACATTAAATTTTTCTTCAGGGTTGACACCCTCGCAATACACTTCCAACTCAATACCATCGAATTTCTCTGCATCGACAAACGCATCTTCACTAGGATCTAAAGATAGATCAGTTGCCATCTGAATAAATCCTCCATTATTCCCACTTACTAGCGATACATTACCACGCAATACATTCGCAAGTTTTCCATCAATCGTCTCTCTCGTCAAACTGCCATTGCTGGAACCACCCATGACACGATCCGTAATACCCAGCCATTGACTTCCAGAACTTGTGAATGGAAAGGGGTCTGACATGTCATCAATCACACCAGATGTGGTGCAAGAAACATATGCTGCCTTGGATTTTTTGGTTCCTCCAGTGGTGTCTTTTTGACTTCCACCCGACGGCGACTCATCGAGGCCCATGGCATTTGCAAAATCCATGTTTGCGGCTCCTCCAATTCTGCCCTTGCTTCGTAGGAAGGCCATGGCTTTGTTATCGTCCTTTTTGTTTGTGGATCCTCCATCATCGGCGGCAGCTGCTGCTTGTTTAAGAGAACTCTGGAGTTGTCGCGGCAAAGATGTTGACGCTGCCGGTTGAAATGCAGTGCTATATTCTAGCAGCAGGATGGAAAGCAGGGCCGTCTTCATCATCATGATAGTTGTTCTTCATGTAAGTGTATTTATTGTTGTGGCGGTTGTGTTGTGTCCAGGTGTCAAAGCTAACGCAGAAGGCAAATCTTCATGGATATCTTGTGCTCTTATTTTCCGCGCCGAACAAAAAAAGATACCGCCTACAAACGTCAGTGCGGCGTCAAAATGAACCTCCAAATCACAAATCCATCACACACAAGAGATTGATTGCAGGCTTCGTTTTGCATCATCAGTACTTCGTCGCAACAATACAATAGCGGAACGCTGCGTCTAGTGTAATAGTACAACAACTCAAAATAATATAATGAATCTTCAAATTGCCTACATCGCAGCCGCAGCTCTCGGGCGCGTCTCAGCCTTCACATCACCCTCCACCATCTCCACCGCTCGTCAGACCATCTTACGATCCGCCTCTTCTTCCACCACCCTCAACATGTCCTCCGAAGACACCATCACCCTCGGAATCTTCGGCGGCGGAACCGTCGGTGGCGGTATTGTCGAAATCCTCTCCAACAAGGCAGACTACTTCAAGCAACTCACCGGCAAAAGCATTGAAGTGAAGAAAGTATGTGTACGTGATGCATCCAAACCACGTGACTTTACATTACCAGAGGGATGCTCCATCGTAACATCCTACGATGACATCCTCAACGATGACTCAATTGACGTAGCCGTCGAAGTAATGGGTGGCACAACCGACGCCAAGGACGTGGTCGTTGGAGCACTCACCAATGGAAAGTCAGTCGTTACCGCCAACAAGGCCCTCATTGCCAAGGATTTGCCCGAGATTGAAACTCTCCTTTCTACTTTGGAATCAGGTACCCAATTTAGATACGAGGCGGCAGTGTGTGGTGGTATCCCCATCATCCGATCGATGCAGAGTGATTTTGTTGGAGATAATATTCAACTCATGTGTGGTATTATTAATGGATGTACTAATTTCATGTTGACTGCCATGGATAGGGATAAGAAGAGTTATGATGAGGCATTGTCCGAGGCGAGTGCCTTGGGATATGCCGAGGCCGACCCAACATTAGACGTGGGTGGATTTGATGCTCGTTCCAAACTAAAGATTTTGATGAGGTTGGCATATGGAATGAATGTGGAAGAGGATGAGATTTCCTGCAGAGGTATTACGGAATTGACCAAGATTGATTTTGAATATGCCAAGATGTTGGGTGGAACCATTAAATTGTTGGGTGTGGCAGAGAAGAATGATGCTGGGGATGTGTCGGCGTATGTGGCACCGTGCTATGTTACCAATGAAGATGCACTTTCGTCAGTGAATGGGGCTACCAATGCTATTGAAGTGTTGTCAGACAACCTTGTGTCTTCTATTTATATCGGACAGGGTGCTGGAAGGTACCCCACTGCCAACTCGTGCATAAATGATATCGTTGCATTGGCCAAGGGTGACCAAAATCTTCTTCCATTCAACCCCTCCTCTGAGACCAAGTTTGTCAACAACTACGAATCCGTCTTTTACCTTCGACTCAACTACCGTGACCAAGTTGGTATCACTCGTCAGGTGGGTGAAGTGTGTGAAAAGCACGGTGTGTCTATCCACTCCATTCTTCAGAACCCTGTGGCCAAGAACCAGGAATCAGCATTTGCGATTGTGACAGATAAGGTTGATTATGCTGCCATTCTGAAGGTGTTGGCTGATGTTGAGGCGTTGAGTTGGTGCAAAGGAAAACCATTTTACATGCCTGTTCTAAGAGACGATTGGCAGAATTAAGGAAATGAGGGTGAGAAAATGAAGAGTAGCATCATAGAAAGATGAAAAAGGGAAAGCTTAGTAAGTAGACAACACCTCGTTTAGTTATGCAATAAGGCAGGGTATTTAGTAAAGTAAATATTGACTTCAATTGATATTAGATAGATGACTCTACGTCAAGATCGGGAAATACAATGTTGTAGAGAGGAATGGATAAGAGTAGGAGCAAGCCTGACATGGAGATAAGAGGAGTAATCGTTTATTATCGTTTGCTCCTGCTTGTTACAAGTTTGTTACAGGTTACAGGTAACACGACGCTCAAACGCCTGATTGTTACAATGTTTGTTACAGCAGCAGGACCTATTGATGAAGACTCCCAATAGAGCCGTGAAGATCGCGGCCGAAGCTGAAATGAAAAAAGATGATGAAGATCATGAGATTTTAGAGATCATAACGGCACGCCATCATAGTACCTACCAACCTTGTGGCAACACTACACAACCAACACCCCACTAAACAAACAACTCTAAATATTCAGCAGGAATAAAAGTCAGCTGTACCAAAATAATCAAATAAAAATGGCCCCCAAATCCAACGAAAAGCCGGTAGAACTCACAGCCGAAACCGAAAGCAAACAAGCCGACGATGGCAAAACCAACTCTAAGAAATCCAAAAAGAATGACAACCCCGACATCATCGAGGACGACAACGCCATGTCCGAAGAAGACCGTGAACTAAAAGAGCGTCTCGAAACCTGCGTCTCCACCCTCATCAACGAAAAGTCCGAAGTCAGCGTCACTACCCAAATACGCCTCAAGGCATTAGATGTCATTGTTACCGAGTTGAGAAGTGCCACGTCGAGTATGACGAGTGTTCCCAAGCCGCTCAAGTTTTTGAGGCCCAAGTATGAGACGCTGAAGGAGTATTATGGGACTATTGGGGACACTGAAGAGAGTAGTGAGGTTTTGTTTTTGAGGGCTAGGCTGGGGGATGTTTTGGCTGTGTTGGCCATGACTTTGGGCAAGCATGGTGAGTGTGTTATTATATTAGGTTGCTGATTTATATCTGAGTTGCACCATTATTGTTATTCATTTATATTCTAAACACACATATGCATCGTGTTCATCCACAGACGAGAGAGAAAGTCTCAATTTCAAACTCAAAGGAGCCAAAGATTACGAATCACTTGCCAAAATGGGTGATACCACCACCACCGCCACAACAGACGACAACAACCTCGGATCATGGGGACACGAATTCATCCGCTCCCTCGCCGGTGAAATTGGACAAGAATACAACGCACGGGTACTTGCTGGTGCAGATCCCGATGATGATGCTGCGTTTGCGGATTTGTTGGGGATGGTGGATGTGATTGTTCCATTTAATGTGGAGCATAATGCGGAGGCGGAGGCGATTGATTTGTTGATTGAAGTGCAGAGGTTGAAGAATGTGTTGAAGTTGGATAGTATTGATGAGAAGAATTATAAGAGGGTTTGTTTGTATCTGATCAAGACTGCGGATTTTATGTCGGATCCGGATGATTATGCGGTAAGTAACACTCTATATTTGCTTCAGATCGCTAGTTGTAAATGATGATGATGATGTGGCTAAACGTTTTTGTTGACACTTTTTATTACACAGGAGGTTCTTGAGGCAGCATATGAGCTATTTCACAAACAAAGTCAATACTTTGATGCCCTTCGAGTCGCTCTTCGAATGGGAAATGAGGAAGCCATCCCCGATCTAATGTCTCAATGTTCAGATCCACTCATGAAGAAGCAAATGTGTTTCCTCCTCGCTAGACATCGTATCAACTTCGAGGTTGAGGGTGATGATGATGAGGAAGAGCTCAATGAAATTATCGGTAATGAAAAACTTAGCGAGGAGTTTTTGAAAGTGGCCCAGGACTTGGATGTTACGGAGGCAAAGACACCTGAAGATATTTACAAGTCTCACTTGGCCGAGACTGGAGGATTTAGTCGACGAAGGGAGGCGGGTGGTGCAGTTGTGGATTCTGCGCGTGCCAACTTGGCAAGTACATATGTCAATGCATTTGTCAATGCTGGGTTTGGTCAAGACAAACTCATGACACCTGACAACGAATGGTTGTACAAGAACAAAGACCATGGTATGATGGCAGCATCCGCATCCCTCGGTTTGATCCAACTCTGGAATGTGGAGGAAGGTCTTGCACAGATTGATAAATTTTTGTATTCGTCGGAAGAATACGTGAAGGCTGGTGCCGCCCTTGCTGTTGGTATTTTGAGCAGTGGCGTTCGCAACGATGCCGACCCTACACTTGCTCTTCTTGATGAGCACATCAATGGAGACTCTCATATTATGAAGTGTGCTGCATGCACTGGTCTTGGAATCGCATACGCCGGATCAGCTAGGGAGGATGTGATGGAATTGTTACTTCCACTTGTGGAGCAAGATAACTCTGGACCCAATACGATGCTCGAGGTTTCCCTCGCTGGACTGGCCCTTGGTATGATATATGTTGGAAAATGCGACGATGCTGTGGGCGGAACTATTGTTCAAAGGCTAATGGAGGCTTCAGACGAAGAACTTGACCATTCACACGCAATTTTCCTCTGCCTTGGACTTGGCCTACTCTTCCTTGGGCGCATGGAAAAAGCAGAAGCAATGTTGGAAGCTCTGAGAACAATCGAACACAAAATTTCAAAGACTGCTGTGATTGTATTGGAAACGTGCGCTTACGCTGGAAGCGGCAATGTGCTTCAGGTCCAGGAGATGCTTCATCAATGTTCTGAGCATATTGAAGAAGATGCACAGCATCAAATGGCTGCTGTCGTCGGTATTAGTTTGATCACCATGGGTGAGGAAGTTGGGTCAGAGATGGCGCTCCGTTCTTTTGAACATCTCCTTCACTATTGCGAGCTACCAGTAAAGCGAGCTGTCCCACTTGCTTTGGGAGTGCTGAATATCTCCAACCCAGATTTCAGTGTCATCGATCAATTGTCTAGATTATCACACGACCCCGACACTGAAATTTCTCAAAATGCCATCTTGGCTATGGGTTTGACAAGTGCAGGCACGAACAATTCTAGAGTTGCGGGATTATTGCGTCAGCTCAGTGAATTTTACAGTAAGGAGGCTGGCCATGTCTTCTGTGTCCGCATCGCACAAGCTATGCTGCATATGGGCAAGGGCCTAATGACGCTTTCCCCATTTCACTCCGATAAGATGCTCACCTGTGGACCTGCGCTTGGAGGTGTGCTCACATTGATTTATTCCTGTTTTGACCTGAAAAGCACATTGCTCGACAAGTCGCATTATTTGATTTACTACCTCACTTGTGCGATGAACCCACGAATGCTCATCACAGTCAACGAAGATCTATCGTGGAGGCCAGTGACTGTCCGAGTAGGACAGGCCGTTGAAACAGTTGGCCAAGCAGGCAAGCCAAAGACAATTACTGGATTCCAGACGCACACAACACCTGTTTTGATTAGTTCTGGGGAACGTGCTGAACTCGGGACAGAAGAAGTGCTAAGCGTGAGCAGTGTGCTTGAAGGCATTGTTATCGTGAAGGATAATCCTGACTACGAAGCACCTGAGACCGACGAGAAAAAGTAGATGATATTGTTATAACATAACAAAACTTATTTTATGCACAGCCATGTTCCGGAAAACTGTTTCTGTTAATTACACGATATCATCATCTGCGTAGCCGAAGGGGATCGTGAATTCTCCTTTACTAGAACTCATCGGGCGTGATGAGTTAGGCTGCGAAAGTGACATTCTTCGTGAATTGTGCAACATTTCGCTTGAAAT
>Ga0209652_1001421_pt1 | contig 19495 bp, 21 predicted proteins | sample SaaInl74LU_5_DNA_FD_184641 | JGI IMG/M metagenome (GOLD analysis project Ga0209652, IMG submission 184641) | Marine microbial communities from expanding oxygen minimum zones in the Saanich Inlet - ESP_74LU_5_DNA (SPAdes) (version 2) | ecosystem: Environmental > Aquatic > Marine > Intertidal zone... | reverse complement strand
AAGTTTTGGTTTACTAACTGACAACCCCAACCCGCCGGACAACCCCAGTAAGCGCCGACACTGTCATTTTCTGGGCTTGGGAACATGGCAGCGTTTGCTTTAATACCGCTGATTGTTGCAAGGCTTGGGTCTTTATCGACCATGTATTTAGGAACCCAAAGGCCCTCTTCGCCGATAAATACCTCACCAGCAACAGATAGCTGGTTAGCCGCTACTGCCGCATCTAGCTGTGCTTGGAATGAGTTACTCCAAAGTTCAGGTGCAATATCTGGCTGTTGTTTTTCAATCATTGACGTTGATGTTGGAACGGTATCGCCACCGACAAGTTCAGCTTCACAGCCAAATGCATGCTCCAAAATAAAACGGTCAATGTTGGCAATAAGGCTCGCGGATGGCCAATTCATCTCTGCGATCTGTACTGAGCCACAACCTTCACTGTGTCCGCCTGCAAAGGCTGTTGAGCTAAGTGCTAGCATTGAGGCGGCAAGAATCTGCTTTTTCATTGGTGCTCCTTGTGTGTTTTTACGAGTTAACATTTCTGACATTTGTTGTTTTGTTGTTTGATCTTAACAGCTCTAATGATTAGAGTACAAATCTTTATATGTCTAAATAATTTTCTGTTAAACTTGGTTTAGGCAAAGGGTCAACGGGCCTAATCCTTAATGGAGCACTACTTATAAATGAATGATACCTATCAAGCTCAAGACGTATTGGTTGCACTTCGTCGCATCATTCGCGCAACGAGCATCCAATCTAAACGGATTGCAAAGAGCTCAGGGCTGACAATTCCGCAGGTGATGGTATTGCGTGCCATTGGTGAGCTTGGTGATGTCACCGTTAAGCGTCTTTCGGCTGACGTCTCTTTAAGTCAGGCAACTGTAACCACCATTTTGAATAGACTAGAAGCACGCAAGTTGGTCATTCGCGTACGCTCAATTACGGATAAGCGTATTGTAAATGCGCGACTTCTGCCGGATGGAGAATCGATTCTTAAGGCCGTACCGGCCCTGTTGCATGAACGCTTTATTGAACGATTCGACCAGTTACCCCTGCTTGATCAGCGATCTCTCGTCGATACACTTTCTAAGCTTGCCCAGATGATGGATGCTGAGAATATTGATGCCGCTCCAATGTTGGATATTAACTCCCCACCTGCTTCTCACGAGCTGATCTAGATCGATCTGTAGCGACAATGAATAGTTTCTTTAAATTGGTTTTTTTTGTGCCTGATGCCCATCTTGAGTCGGTAAAAAATGCGGTTTTTGCCGCGGGTGCTGGCCGACAGGGCAATTATGAACAGTGTTGCTGGCAGACACTCGGTACGGGTCAGTTTAGACCTTTACCAGGGGCACAGCCTGCTATTGGCCATGTGGGTGATCTTGAAAAGCTCGCCGAATGGCGTGTTGAAATGATACTCGAAAAAGTGGTTGTCAAACAGGTTATATCTAAGCTTTTAGCTGCCCACCCCTATGAAGAGGTTGCGTTTGATTTAGTCGAATTAACCGACCCCAGTGCGCTCTAATCGCTTTGCCGGCAAACCTTATTAATAAGCTTACACACCATGACCTGTAATCGCCCTGTCCAGTTAGCGCGTAATTTAACTGTTAACTAGACTCGACAATACGAAAATCGACTCGGGGGTGTGTCATGCGAAGACTATTGCGTTTTCTTATTTATTTGCTGAGTTTGCCATTACTCATTGGCACTCAAAGCCTAACCTTTGCCGCCACATCCCAAAGTGCTCATCTTGCAGAAGATAGCGACTCGCTGATTGCTCATATGCAAAGTATGGGGGCAAATGTCATTTTTATGCGTCATGCAATCGCGCCTGGTTTTGGTGATCCCGACAACTTTCAAATCGATGATTGTTCTACTCAGCGCAACCTAAGCGAGTCAGGGCGTGAGCAAGCCAAGGCGATTGGTGTTCAGTTTAAACGTGCGGGCCTGAGTTTTAGCGAGATTCGCTCGAGCCAGTGGTGTCGTTGTAAAGAGACGAGCGAGCTTTTAGATTTGGGTGAATGGCAAACGTTTAGCGGTCTTAACTCTTTCTTCCAAGGTTACGCCAATCGAGCAGAAACCTTAGCGGAGTTAGAGGCATACTTACGTCAGCTAAAGCCAAGCGATAGAGTTTTGTTGGTCACTCATCAGGTTGTTATCTCTGCCATAACGGGTATTTCACCGTCGAGCGGTGGATTGGTCCTATACAACAGCCAAACGTCCAGCGCGTTGCGTTGGAGCAATAAGTAGGGGGCGTTATGTGTATGGCTAAACTCAAGATGGGTCTATTGGTTGCGGTCATTTTGATGGTACGCGTAGCTCAGGCGGATAGTGGTTTTGTTACTCAAAAACTGGGGGCCGACATGGCGCATCCTTGGGGCATTGCTGTGCTTAATCAGACCGAAGCTTTGGTTACACTTAGAGCTGGCGCCTTGTTACGACTTAACCTTGAGACTGGAGAGCAGCAGCCGATTCGCCCTATTCCTCGGGTAGCGGGTTTTCGGCAAGGGGGTATGTTAGATGTTGCCGTGTTGAATGAGGGATCAAAGGCACAGGTCTTTCTCTGTTACAGTAAAGCGCTAGAGGACGGTCAAGCCGGACTTGCAATTGCGTCGGGTCAGTTGGAGGGAAACCGGTTAAAGGGCTTAACTGATATTTTTGTCTCCAATCACAGCTCAGGTTCTGGGATTCACTTTGGCTGCAGGCTGGCGCTAAATGATCGGTTTTTATTCGCCTCTCTAGGTGATCGTGGTGATCGAGACAATTCACAGAATGTTAAAAACCATGCAGGTGCCATCCTGAGGATAGATCTCTCTGCTTCTAACTCACGTGCTAATACTCGCGATGATTGGTTGGCGGAGCTTTACTCAATAGGACACCGTAACCCACAGGGACTTGCCATTCAGCCCGAAACAGGTGCGCTTTGGGCGCATGAACATGGGCCGCGAGGTGGCGATGAGATCAATCTAATAGAGCAAAACGCCAACTATGGATGGCCGCTAGTATCATATGGAAAGGAGTATATCGGTGGCGACATTGGGCTGGGCTACTCTGTGCAAGGACTGACTGATCCTGTGTGGATCTGGGATCCCAGTATTGCTCCCTCAGGCATGCTCTTCTATACCGGCGACATGTTTGCGCAATGGCAGTCGAGTTTGCTGATAGGGGCGCTTCGATTTACCAGTATCTATCGACTTGAGTTCGATGCCATAACGAATAAGCCTATTAAAGAAGAGCGGCTATTCGACGGTACCTTTGGGCGTGTGCGCGATATAGAGCAAGCTCAAGATGGAAGTTTATTGGTGTTGAGTGATGCGCCAGATGGTGGTGTTTACCGGATCAGTCGTTAAGTGTTTTCAGCTCAATTTCAAGTGAGGTTGCCAACGCATTTAACTGGTCTGCAACCCAGTTTTGGTTAATAGGCCCCCAGCTATCTATTCGGTATTCGCCTTGATTATTTCGAGCTGTTTCGTGTTGCTGAAAGCTGCATTCGATACCTATATCGTCAAGATCTTTGATGCAGTCTTGCAAAGTGCGCCTTGGCATACCGGTGATCTTTTGCAACCCGCTAAGGTTAGTGGGTGTATTCTCGATGCAGGCGGCTATAAGCAACTTGCGTTGAAACGCTTTGGAGGCCTTTGACTCTTTCATTAGCAAGCTCCTATAGCTCTACGTATGTCTGGCGAACAAGGCTGTTGCTCTCGGGGTCATGGCGATTCAAGCCTATGCGGTATAATGGGTAGCGACCCGTCTCGCGTCGGTCTGCGAAGAACTGTTTTAATGCGTTTTCAACAGTCGGGAAGGATAGTTGGTCCCATGGGATCTCATCTTCGCTAAATAGGCGCACCTCAGACGACTCGCTGGTAGGCCCAAAGCTTGGTTCAGTCATGCGGGCGAGATAAAAGATCTGTACTTGATGTGCGTGAACCAGAGACGTCATTGTATAAAGAGATAGAATTTCTACTGTTGCTTGCGCCTCTTCCCATGTTTCGCGCATTGCACCCTGTTCTATGGTTTCGCCATTTTCTAGAAACCCTGCTGGAAGGGTCCAATAGCCAAAGCGAGGCTCAATATTACGTTTGCATAGAAGTACCTTGTCTTCGTAGACAGGTAAGCATCCAGCTATGATTCGGGGGTTAGCGTAGTGAATTACCCCGCAGGACGTACAAATATGCCGAGGGAGATGGTCGCCTTCAGGAATTTTCAATTCAACAGGGTGGCTACACTGACTACAGTAATTCATCACTTTTGGTCTTCTTATTAAGTTAGCGCTCTGAGCGAGCAACTCTAAAACGTTGCGCATTGTAGACACGCTAGGGGACTTGTCTCAACCCTAATCCATGATTTCGCTATCTCATCGGTGTAGAATTAGCCCTATGTTAAAACAGATACATCAGCGCCTAGAGCAGCACACACCTTGGACGCTCACAGGGGATTCAGACCCGCAGCGAGAGGCCAGTGTTATGTGTTTAATAACCGATGAGCCTTCCCCTAATGTCATTTTGACACTCAGATCGGGCGGCTTATCTTCGCACGCTGGAGAGGTTGCTTTTCCTGGCGGGCGTCGTGATGCTGAAGACGCTGATCTCTTAGCAACGGCGTTGCGTGAAACTGAAGAGGAGATAGGCCTAAGTGCAGCAAGTATTCAGGTTATTGGATCGCTAAGTCAGGTGCTATCCAAGCATCAATTGGCGGTGACCCCGTTTGTTGGTCTGGTGCGATCTGATCTAAAGTTACGACCTAATCCCGAAGAGATAGAGGCTATTTTCAGTGCCCCTCTCAGTTTTTTGGCGGCACGTGAAAATGCACGTCTTGATCGATTTAAACTTGAAGATGGCCACACACTGTATGCACCCTCATGGGACTATCAAGGCTACGAGATTTGGGGATTAACCGCCTGGGTTTTGGCCGAACTTTTAAATGTGGGGCTTGATGCGGGTATTCCAACTCGACCTCGTCCAGAGCGAACACTATGACCAGTCAAATTAAGCGTATACCCAGCCCCTGCTTAGGCATTTGTCAGTTAGACGAGCGCGATCTGTGCATAGCTTGCATGAGGTCAGGAATGGAAATTGCCGAATGGGGTATGATGAACGATGATGAAAAACGCGCCGTTTGGGCGCGTATTCGTGAACGTGAAGCTCTGGATGGCGGTAGCTCAACGCCTAGCTAAGCGGGCATTTAAAGAGACCAAGCCTTAGTCAGTCTCCAGCCAGTCCTTTTTTGACAGCGCAACAACACGAACTGTTTTGATTGTGTTATCGCTGATCTGCAGTGTCTCCATGCGATAATGCTCGAGTTGCAGGCATACGTTGGATTCAGGCAACGACTCAAGCGTCTCTATAATCAGGCCATTGAGTGTCTTGGGTCCGTTAGTGGGCAGATCCCAGTTCAATGATTTGTTGATCTCTCGAACATATGCCTGCCCATCTATGATGTAGCTGCCATCGTCCTGTGGGTGCACGTCCTGATTGGTTTGAGCCTCGTCATGCGACATCTCACCCACGATCTCTTCAAGAATATCCTCAAGCGTAACTACACCTTCTACATCGCCATACTCATCGACCACAATGCCGATGCGACGGCTCTGCTTCTGAAAGTTCAACAGTTGGGTGTGTAAAGGCGTGCTCTCGGGCACGAAGTAAGGCTCGTGAACGACGGCGGCAATAGCCGCTTTCGTCAGCTTACCCTGCTGTATCAGTTGCGCTAAGTTGCGCATATGAAGAATGCCGCAAATTTGGTTGATGTCGCCTTGATAGACCGGCAAACGGGTATGGCGGGTGCATGACAGTTGATCAAGTATCTGTTCCATATCCTGATCTAGATCTATCCCCTCAACCTCGTTGCGCGGGATCATAATGTCATTCACTGTTACATCGCTAAGTTCCAATACCCCAAGTAGCATTGATTGGTTACGTTGCGGTATTAAAGCCCCCGCCTCGTTCACTATCGTCCGCAACTCCTCGGTGCTCAGGTGATGAGAATTATCACCGTCGGTATTAATTCCTAGTATGCGCAATATGCCGTTAGTAATTAGGTTAACAACCGCCACCAAAGGGTAGAGAATTCTGAGCAGTGGCAGTAGCAGCATGGCAGCAGGAAAGGCGATTCGTTCTGGGTGCATTGCCGCAAGCGTCTTAGGTGTTACCTCAGCAAAAATTAAGATAACCAGTGTAAGACCGCCAGTCGCGATAGCGATGCCGGCATCTCCCCAAAGGCGCACGGCTATAACCGTAGCGATTGCGGAGGCAAGTATATTGACGAAATTATTTCCGATCAGAATTAAGCCGATCAAGCGGTCTGGTCGCTCAAGTAAGCGGCTCGCTTTGCGTGCGCCGGGGTGATTATTCTTCGCCAGATGTTTCAGCCTGTAACGGTTGAGTGACATCATGCCTGTCTCTGAACTAGAGAAGAAAGCTGAGAGGAAAATAAGGACTACAAGAAGGATCGAGAGCGAGCTTATCGACGCGTCTTCCAAGGCGGTAAACCTATCTAATGAATGAAGGTGACATTGTCTGGACTAGTGTCCAAGCTGTCAAGCGTTGAAAGCGGGATGTGTGACGCTGTAAGCGAGTTATCAATCCTTTAAAAAAGCCGCCAAGCGATGATACTAAGCTATAAAGCCTCTGGAATGTCCAGTCGGCAACATACGTTAACCGCCTGTTTAAGCCGGGTGGAGTCACTTTATTTTCCAATGACAAGCTCCAGTACCGCTTTTGAACCGAAGAAAGCGAGCATCAATAGAATAAAGCCTGCCAATGTCCAGCGCAGTGCAGTTCGACTACGCCAGCCCAGCATATAGCGCCCTGCCAGTAACACGGCAAACACGATCCAAGCGATTATCGATAGGAGTGTTTTATGGGCCAGATGCTGTGCAAATAAGTCTTCGGTGTAAATAAAGCCGGTAATGAGCGCCAGCGTAAGCGTTATAAAGCCAGCCAAGATCATATCGAAAAGTAGGCGCTCCATCACTTGAAGTGGCGGGAGCGAATTGACCAGCCCGCGTGTGTGATGTTGCTTTAAAGCTCGCTCTTGACGCGAGAGCAATATGGCTTGAAATGCAGCAAGTGTCAGCACGCTGTAGGCAATTAAGGAGAGCAGTATGTGTGCGACTACGCCCGAACTGTACATTTTTGCTGTCCCACTCTCTGGGGATAAGAGTGACGCGAGAAGCGTGATCGCCGCCATTGGGAAAACGCCTATGAATAGGTTATCCAGTTTCTGTCTAAGGCTACTCAGCAGCAGAATCATAACAACAGTCGTCGCGATTAATGAGCCGGCCGGGAAGAGACCTAGGTTCAATGCCCCCTCGCCTAGCAAGAGTTGTGCGGTCACATTCGTCTGTAGAATCCAGGCTAAAGTGCCAGCACCAAAGACCTGAGCTCGCAGAGATGGAAGGGGCGAATGAAGGCGCTGCCACTGGCGTACGGCTGCAAACAGGTACAACGCGATCGCAATAATGGTAAGCAGCGTTAACATCTAGGTCTCCCAACCGTTGTTCATGTCATAAACCAAGAGTTTGGCACAAATAGCGCGGGTGGGAAATATACGGGTGAACCTAAGCCTTAGCCTGCGCTATAATCCGTGTCAATGAGACATCAAAGCAGACGCTTATAGTGGCTGCGTAAGGAAAGAGTATGTTTGCAAACTTAACAGAAAGACTCACAAGTACGCTGCGCTCGGTAACGGGTCAAGCCAAACTAACTGAAGATAATATCAAGGATACCCTGCGCGAAGTTCGTATGGCACTGCTTGAGGCTGACGTTGCCTTACCCGTTGTTAAGGCATTTGTTGGTGCAGTTAAAGATCGTGCTGTCGGCCAAGAGGTAGCAAAGTCACTCAGTCCTGGTCAGGTGTTCGTTAAGATTGTAAACGAAGAGCTTGTTAAGGTGATGGGCGAGGCGAACGCTAAGCTCAATCTAGCTTCTCAGCCGCCAGCCGTTGTTATGATGGCAGGTCTGCAAGGTGCAGGTAAAACAACCTCTGTTGCTAAGCTGGCGCGCTTTCTGCGCGAGCGCGAGAAGAAAAAGGTGCTGGTGGTATCAGCTGATATCTACCGTCCAGCGGCTATACGCCAGCTCGAGACGCTAGCCGCTGAAGTGAGTGTTGACTTTTTTCCATCAAGTGCCGAACAGAAGCCGATCGATATTGTAAACGCGGCAATTAACCACGCGCGCATTCAGCACCATGATGTTCTCATCATCGATACGGCAGGTCGTTTAGCGGTTGATGAAGCGATGATGGCTGAGATTAAAGCCCTGCACGCTGCCGTAAAACCGGTTGAGACACTATTCGTTGTCGACGCAATGACGGGCCAGGATGCCGCGAACACAGCCAGTGCGTTCAATGAAGTACTTCCGCTAACCGGGGTGATACTCACCAAAACGGACGGTGATGCACGTGGCGGTGCTGCGCTCTCGGTTCGCCATATTACCGGTAAGCCGATTAAGTTCCTTGGGGTAGGTGAAAAGGTTGATGCGCTCGAGCCTTTCCATCCTGACCGCGTCGCATCGCGCATTCTTGGTATGGGCGACATGCTGTCGCTTATCGAAGAAGCCGAGCGCAAGATTGACAAGGATAAAGCTGAAAAGCTGGCAAAGAAGGTCAGTAAAGGGAAGGGTTTCGACCTAGAGGATTTCCGCGATCAGATTAATCAGATGAACAATATGGGCGGTATGATGTCCATGATGGAGAAACTGCCAGGCATGGGGCAGTTAGCTCAGGCGGCGCAGTCTGCTCAGGCTGAACAGGGTATGCAGCAGTTCTCTGTCATTATAAATTCAATGACGATGAAAGAGCGTCGCAATCCGGATATTATCTCGGGCTCGCGAAAGCGAAGAATCGCTTCAGGTTCAGGCACCAGCATCCAAGATATAAACCGTCTGTTAAAGCAGCATAAACAGATGGCAAAAATGATGAAAAAGTTTGGTTCCAAATCAGGAATGGCGAAGCTTGCGCGTGGCATGAAAGGGATGATGCCTCCCGGAATGGGCGGCGGCGGCTTTCCCCGCTTTTAACACCGATATCGACTCAAAAAGAAAGTGCTTTCAACGGGTATGGAGTTCGCGTAGAATCCGTGCCCTGTTTATTTTAGGACTCCGTATGCCTGGGTTTAACTGGGGTAGCCGGAGAAACAACAATGATGGGCGATCTCAAAACCCATCCCGCGAAGTAAAGGGGACCTTGCATGGTAACTATTCGTATGTCTCGTGGCGGCGCTAAAAAGCGTCCGTTTTATCACATCACCGTTGCAGATTCGCGTTTCGCACGCGACAGCCGCTTTATTGAGCGGGTGGGCTTTTTCAATCCGGTTGCACGTGGTCAGGAAGAGCGTCTACGCCTTGATCTAGAGCGTGTAGAGTACTGGGTTGGCAAGGGAGCTCAGTTGAGCGACCGCGTTAGTCAGTTGGTTAAAGAAGCACGTAAAGCCAAGTAAGGTTTATAAAAAAGTATGTCAGAGTCTGATGCAGAGGCATTTGTAGTCCTCGGGCGCTTCAACTCACCCTTTGGGATTCAGGGCTGGATTAAAGTTTACTCCTACACTGACCCGATGGAGAACATACTGCGTTATCGTCCATTGCTAGTGAAGCACAATGGTGAATGGCAACCGTTAAAGGTTACTAGCATCAAAAAGCAGGGCAAAGGACTGATTGCGAAGCTCGATGCCGTTGATACACCTGAAGCCGCAAGACTTTTTTGCGAAGCCGAGATCGCAGTATCTAAAGATGTACTGCCAAAGCTTGGTCAGGGTGATTTCTACTGGAGTCAGCTAAAAGACCTGAAAGTTTTTACCGAATCCGGCGAATTGTTGGGTCGGGTAGACCATCTGTTGGAGACTGGCGCAAATGATGTGCTAGTCGTCAAAGGCGATTCACAGAGTATTGATCAGGAAACCCGATTGATACCCTATGTGCCTGAGAAGGTGGTCACAATGGTTGATTTAGAAGCTGGAATCTTGCGGGTCGATTGGGACCCTGAGTTCTAGGTTGTGTGGTTTGGAATCGTTTCGCTTTTTCCTGAAATGTTTGAGGCTGTAACTGGCCAAGGCGTAACGGGACGAGGTGTTAAGCGCGGTTTGATCCAGGTCGAGAGTTGGAATCCAAGAGATTTTACCCACGACAAACATCGCACCGTAGACGACCGCCCATTTGGTGGTGGTCCTGGGATGTTGATGAAGGTTCAGCCGCTTCGTGATGCGATTCATGCGGCGAAAGCAGCTGCTGGCGGTCAAGTCCGCGTGATCTATTTGTCGCCTCAGGGGCGCACCTTAGATCAAGCTGGAGTGATCGAGTTAGCGCAGCAGGAGCGTCTCATACTGGTTTGCGGTCGATATGAAGGGGTTGATGAACGCCTGATTGAGACTGAAATCGATGAGGAGTGGTCTCTGGGAGATTTTGTTCTCAGCGGCGGCGAGCTCCCAGCAATGGTGATGATTGATGCCATTGCTCGGCAAGTTCCGGGTGTTCTGGGTGACCAGGCATCGGCTGAAGAGGACTCCTTCGCTGAAGGTTTGCTCGACTGCCAACACTACACACGACCAGAGATTCTGGACGATATGCAGGTACCAGCAGTACTTCTTAGCGGGAACCACGCTGAGATAAGACGCTGGCGGCTTAAGCAGCAGCTTGGACGTACCTTTGAACGGCGTCCTGACCTGTTGGATAAAATTGATCTAAACCCGGAGCAGCAAGCGCTGTTACAAGAATACCTCGGCGAGACTGGAATGCAGTCCGCGGTTGAAAAGTTAGGAGCGAGCGATGAGCAGCAAAAACTTGATCATTCAGCAGATCGAAGCTGAACAAACTGGTAAAGAAATACCAAACTTTGGTCCTGGCGATACTGTAGTAGTACAGGTTCGCGTAGTGGAAGGCACTCGTAGCCGTCTACAGGCATTTGAAGGCGTTGTTTTGGGCAAGCGTAACCGCGGCCTAAACTCTGCATTTACTGTTCGTAAGATGTCTCACGGTGTGGGCGTAGAGCGTACTTTCCAGACCTACAGCCCGACTGTAGAAGCGATTGAAGTTAAGCGTCGCGGTGATGTGCGTCAGGCAAAACTTTACTACTTGCGTGAGCGTAGTGGTAAGTCTGCACGTATTAAAGAGAAGTTGGGCGCATAATCCTCTTCTGCTTTATCTAAAAAAGCGACCTTCGGGTCGCTTTTTTTGTGCTCGCATTATCCCTTCATCACGCCTAAGCTATTAAAGCCATTAAACTGGGTCTAATATGTTAGCCGCATATTCGGTTGCAGCCGCAGGGCGCTTATCCTGCTAGTAGCTATTGATCCCTTATTTAAAACTCCCTAATCACCTCGTGAGGTGTAAAGCGTGCGGAGATAATAGCAATGCGACAGATAAAACGGCTCTTTAGTCTCTTGCTCTTTCTAGGGCTAATGGTCGGAGCCGCCTACGGGTTTGTCTGGTACCAGGCTAAAACCTTTATCGATGCTCAAATTGCCGCCGTTGCGCCGCACTTGCTGCTGAGTTATCAGACGCTCGTTATAGATCCGCGCGGTACGCTACGACTTGAACAGATTGTTATGTTGCCTGCGGGCTATAGCTCTCCTATTGATCTAGGCTCTTTCAGTTTGCATTCGGACGACCCCCTATTCTTTTTTGATCCGCAGGGGCGATTAGATAGCGGTGACTTTCCTAATTTTATATCAATGGCATTTAGTGATTTAAGCTTAGATCTGGCTGCTGACTTTTTGACCCAAGCAGAGCCGTCTGCGGCCGCTCAACTCTTACATCCATCAGCGGTTCAGCTTGAGGCCCTAGCCTGTGCAGACGAAAAGAGCTTCTCTGCGAGTGTAATGCGTAAAATGGGCATTTCACGCATTTCATCCGATTTCGTCATGACACTTCAGGCAGATAATGATAAAGGGACACTAGCGCTCTTTACCGAGATGGAAAGTGCTGGGTTGTTCGCCATTGATACTCAGTTGGATATGAACTTTTCAGCGGGCTATCTTAAACCGGCTACCTTCGCAGCAGCCAATCCACGATTGAAATCCTTGCAGTTCGATTATCAAGATTTAGGTTTTTTCGCAAAGCGCGATAAGTACTGTGCCGGAGCGAGGGGTGTAGCGGAAGAGGTCTACCGGGAACAGCATCTTGAATTAGTTAAGCAGCGGGCAAAACAGGTGGGTATGCAGGTACCGCCGCATATTTGGGATGCCTACAGCGAAAGTACATCCAGAGGCTCGCAGGTGAATTTTGGCGTTTCGCCAATCGGTGGGCTAGGTCCTGAGGTCATGCTGGAGTTGAATGCTCCGCACGATCTGCTACAGCGCCTTCGTATATATTGGCGGGTGGGTAGTATTCCAGTAGATCTGACGGATGTTGATTGGTTGGCGATGCTTCCAAGCTTAGAGACAGATATAACCCCAAAACCCCTCCTCGAGTCGAATCAATCTGACTCAGATTTGTCTCAGGATAATGTGGCAATAAGTCAAAATACTGTTGAAGTGGCACCAGAGCCATCATCGGATAATATAACTCTCGGTGGCCAGATCGACGCCCCCGATAGATCTGATACTGATACCCAACAGGGGTTTCCAGGTATTGCGTATAAGCCGCCCGCCCCGCCCGAGAAGCGCTTTCGTCGAACCGAGTTTGAACAGTTAACTCAGTATGTCTATGCCGAAATACGCATTTTCACTTACTATGGCAACAAGATCGAAGGACGACTGGAAGCGGTAGAGGGTGATCGTCTTAAAATCCTTCACCGAGTGGGTCAGGGCATGGCTATCTATCCTGTCGATCGAACAAAATTGGATGTGATTGAGGTACTGCGTTAGTGACAGATCGGCGTTTTCGAGCGCGTGTTCCAAATAAGGGTGACCGAGCGTTAATTGATGACTATATTCGCGCTTTGTGGATGGAGCGCGGACTCAGTAATAACACCCAGGCCTCTTATCGTCGGGATCTTAATCAGTTTGCCTGTTGGATGAATGATCGCGCACAGGGTGTGTTAGATGCCGATGCCGCTCAGTTACAATCCTACCTTGCTTGGCGAATCATGGAGCAGATGCGTGCAAGCTCTACGGCACGACAACTCTCTTGTTTGCGAGGTTTCTACCGTTATCTTCTGCGTGACGAGCTCATATCAGCAGACCCTACACTTAATCTGAGTAATCCTAAAACCGGACGAGCCCTGCCTAAAAGTCTTAGCGAAGCCGATGTTGACTCACTTTTGGCAGCCCCTAATATTGAGGATCCACTGGGTTTGCGCGACCGTACCATGTTAGAGCTGTTGTACGGATCGGGCCTTCGAATTTCCGAATTGATTAGCCTCGAGCTTGAGCAGATTAGCCTAAGATCGGGTCTTATTAGGGTTGTCGGTAAAGGAGATAAAGAGCGTTTAGTTCCATTGGGTGATGAGTCACTAGAGTGGATAGCGAGGTATTTACGTACTGGTCGTCCGTTGCTGCTAATGCAATCGAATCCGGCAACTCTGTTTCTTAGCCGTCGTGGTGTGCAAATGACACGCCAGACCTTTTGGCACCGAATTCGCCACTGGGCCAAGGTGGCGGGTATAGATAAGCCTCTGTCGCCGCATGTATTGCGTCACGCTTTTGCAACGCACCTGCTTAATCATGGTGCCGACCTGCGTGCTGTCCAGATGCTGTTGGGTCACGCTAATTTATCAACAACACAAATCTACACGCAGGTTGCGACTCATCGTCTACAGCAGCTCCACCAGCAGTACCATCCACGCGGCTAGTAGGTTAGGCTTGTTTTAATATTTTGATTATTTGGAAGGGTTAATATGATTACCAGTGTTTACCTAAAGCGGTTAGTGTCTGTAGTGGCACTATCGTTCGCAGTTACAGCCAGTGCATCTGTTGAAGATGATATTCGCGCACGGCTGTTGCAGTTAGATCCGAGTATTCCCATTCAATCGATTCAGGCCGAGCAGCTAAAGGGCTTTTATGCGGTTACCCTTGGTAGCGGTGAAGTGCTCTATGTTAGTGAAAATTTTGATTTTATTATGTCTGGCACCTTGTACCAGATAGCACCTGCTGGTTTAGTAAATCTAACTGATCAGCGCCTTAAGGCTTACCGCCTCGACGCTATGGCGGATGTAAAAGATCAGGATATGGTGATATACCCTGCAAACGGTGAACGAAAAGCGCGCGTGTCAGTTTTTACTGATGTGGACTGTGCTTATTGCCGTAAGCTGCATCAAGAGGTTTCGGTGTTGAACGAGATGGGTATCGAAGTTGCCTACCTTGCGTTTCCGCGTTCCGGACCGGGTACTCCAACTGCGCAAAAGATGGAGTCTATCTGGTGTCTACAGGGTGATGATCGACGTGCGGCGATGGATAGAGCCAAAGCGGGCGATTCGAATAGCGTACAGAACTGTAACTCTGCCGTGGACTCACAATTTGTGCTCGGTCAGCAAGTCGGTGTGACGGGAACACCTGCATTGATATTCGAAGATGGCAGCCTTGTGCCGGGTTATGTTCCAGCGGATCGTTTGAAACAGATGCTCGGTCTGTAAAAGCGAAGAAAATTGCACATTTGAGGCGGGCCCTGCGTAGTGCAGCGCCCGCCTTTTAGCTATACTGGTGCCCATTTTTTTATGCGCGCTCTATTCGTGAACGAACCTGAGACGTAAAGGCGTAACTTTGACAAACGGAGTGGGTTTGTGAAACCGGTAAAAGTTGGGATCTGTGGTTTAGGTACTGTCGGTGGCGGTACCTTTAATGTGTTGCAACGTAACGCGGCAGAGATCGCTCGTCGTGCTGGGCGTCAGATTGTGATTGAGCAGATCGCCATGCGCCGTCCGAATCCTGCTTACGACACCAAGGGTGTGCAGGTTACTGATGATATTTTTGCGGTTGCGACCAACCCTGAGATCGATATTGTTATCGAACTTATTGGTGGATACGACGTCGCCTTTAAGTTAGTGATGACGGCTATCGAGAACGGTAAGCATGTTGTAACGGCGAATAAGGCGCTGATTGCAGTGCACGGTAACGAGATTTTTGCTGCGGCTCAAGAGAAGAACGTGATGGTTGCGTTTGAAGCCTCAGTGGCTGGCGGCATTCCAATCATCAAAGCGATTCGTGAAGGTCTCTCAGCGAACAAGATTAATTGGCTGGCAGGTATCATTAATGGCACCGGCAATTTTATTATGTCTGAGATGCGCGAAAAGGGTCGCGACTTTGATGATGTACTTGCAGAAGCACAGGCCTTAGGTTACGCAGAAGCCGACCCAAGTTTCGATGTTGAAGGTATCGATGCCGCACACAAGCTGACCATACTAGCGTCCATTGCATTCGGTATTCCGCTGCAGTTCGATAAAGCCTATACAGAGGGTATCAGCCGCGTTACGTCTGAAGATGTTAAATACGCAGAAGAGCTTGGCTATCGTATTAAACATCTTGGTATAAGCCGCCGTACCGCCCAAGGTATTGAGCTGCGCGTACACCCTACCATGATTCCCCAAGAGGCTCTCATCGCAAATGTTAATGGCGTTATGAACGCTATTCTAGTTGATGGTGATGCTGTTGGTCAGACACTCTATTACGGTCCAGGAGCCGGTGCTGAACCAACTGCTTCGGCGGTTGTTGCTGATGTTATAGATGTAGTGCGTACGCTGACGGCTGATCGTGATAACCGTGTACCGCACCTTGCGTTCCAGCCCGGTGAGCTTTCGGATGCTGAAATACTTCCGGTTGATCAGATCGAAACGGGATACTACCTGCGGATTCAAGCCGCTGAGCGTCCGGGTGTGCTGGCGCATATCACTCGCATATTGGGTGATAAGGGCATCAATATTGAAGCGATTACACAGAAGCAGACTGAGGCTGACCAGGTCCCCGTCATTATGCTGACTCAAAGAGTCAAAGAGGAAGTGATGAATCAGGCAATCCGTGAGATTCAAGCACTACCCGATATTATCGGTGAAATAGTGCGTATCCGCGTTGAGCACCTGGGACAGTAAGGAGATTTTCATGCGTTATATTTCTACTCGTGGACAGGCGCCAGTTCTAGACTTTGCTGATGTATTACTGGCTGGCTTGGCATCTGATGGCGGTTTATATGTACCTGAAGAGTTACCCAAGTTCTCACAAGAGGAGATCGCCAGTTGGGTAGGTCTTAGCTATGCAGATCTTGCGTTTAAAGTGATCAGACCCTTCATCGGTGACTCTATCGCAGACGCTGACTTCAAGCGCATGGTTGATGAGACCTATGCTGTGTTTAATCACCAAGCAGTAGCGCCACTGGTTCAGATAGACAGTAATGAGTTCGTGCTAGAGCTCTTCCACGGCCCAACACTGGCATTTAAAGACTTTGCACTGCAGCTTCTTGGCCGCTTGATGGATCATATCCTTAAGCAACGTGGCGAGCGTCTGGTCATTATGGGCGCAACTTCAGGCGATACGGGTTCAGCAGCTATCGAAGGTTGTCGCCACTCTGATCACCTCGATATCTTCATACTGCACCCATACAACCGTGTCTCAGAGGTGCAGCGTCGCCAGATGACAACCGTGTTTGCTGACAACGTCTTTAACATCGCGTTGGAAGGTAACTTTGATGATTGTCAGGAGATGGTTAAAGATAGTTTTGCTAACCAGGACTTCCTAGGTGGGCTAAAACTCGGTGCTGTTAACTCGATTAACTGGGCGCGTATTATGGCCCAGATCGTCTACTACTTCTCTGCAGCGCTCACATTAGGTGGGCCCCATCGTCCGGTCTCATTCTCGGTTCCGACCGGTAACTTTGGTGATATCTTTGCTGGATATCTAGCGAAGCAGATGGGCTTGCCGATTGATCAGCTGATTGTCGCGACTAACCGCAATGATATTCTGCACCGCGTCATAAGCGGAAACGATATGTCGCGAGGGACGCTTGAGCACTCTTTGTCACCGTCTATGGATATCATGGTGTCATCTAACTTCGAACGTCTACTCTTTGATGTTTACGGTCGTGATGGTGCTGCTGTTGCAGATCTTATGGCGCGTTTTAAGAAAGAGTCGGTGTCTTTAGGCGATGGAGAGTGGCAGAAAGTTCGTGAGCTGTTTAGTAGCTATGCTGTCGATGATAAGACAACCTGTGAAGTGATTACGCAGGTTCATACCGCCACTGATTATCTGCTTGACCCACATACGGCTATAGGTGTGAAGGCGGCGCGCGAGTGTCGTCGTGACATGTCAGTACCGATGATAACCTTGGCAACAGCCCATCCTGTTAAGTTCCCTGAGCCGGTTATCAAGGCTGGGCTTGAAGCGCCTAGCTTGCCGACACATATGAGTGACCTTTTCGAGCGCGAAGAGCGCTTCCAGGTACTCGATAACGACCTAAAGGTTGTTCAACAATACGTAGCGACTCACTGTCACCGCGATTAATCACGAGCTGCCCGGCATCGCCGGGCGGCCTCTTAACTGAGGTAAGCCGATGCCCAGCTTCTTCAGCCTATCAAAACTTTTTTGGTTTTTTGCCGCACCCGACCATCTAATGGTTTTCATGCTGTTGTTGGCTCTCGTTGCTCTTTGGCTTGGATGGCGCAAGTTTGGGGGTGCATTACTGCTGGTAAACCTGACGCTCTGGCTAGCGCTGATGCTAATGCCACTGGGTGATCTGCTGATGCGACCGCTAGAGTCACGTTTTTCACTGCCTGATTTACAAACCGCTAACCCGCAAGGCATTATCGTTCTAGGGGGTGCAGAACTGGCCGAGGAGTCTGATGTTTGGGGGATGCCTGAGTTCAACACCGCAGCAGAGCGAGTGATGGCTATTCCTGTGCTAGCGAAGCGCTTTCCTGATGCTCAGATCATCTTTACCGGAGGGAGTGGTTCAGTTCTGCGTCCAGAGTTTAAAGGCGCTGATGCAGTCGCGCAGTATATAGCCGACTTAGGGCTAAGTGATCGTGTGCTTTTCGAGTCAAATTCCCGTAACACCCACGAAAATGCCCTCTTTACGGCACAGATATTATCAGGGGTTCCCACTGGAGACTGGCTGCTTGTAACTTCCGCATTTCACATGCCTCGGTCTGTGGGCATCTTCCGGCATCAAGGCTGGAATGTAATTCCCTATCCGGTTGATCACTATTCCATTACAGCTGATGGCCTTCGTTTAGATCCAAAGCTTTGGCAAAATATGCGCGATTTGAACACCGCCATGCGAGAGTGGATCGGCCTAATTGTTTATTACTACACAGGTAAAACAGATGCGTTGCTACCAGGGCCTTTAGATGACTAGTCAGGTACAGATCGACGAGCGCCAAGTAAACGATATAGCCATCGATTTACGCAACTTGCATCCAGTATTAGCTCGTGTTTATGCCGGACGTGGTCTTGAATCCCAGGATGAGCTATCCCGAGGTTTAGATAAATTGTTGCCGGATGCCGATATCAAAGGGATAGATGCAGCCGTTGAACGTCTGGTCAGCGCATTAAAGTTACAAGAGTCGGTGCTGATACTGGGTGATTTTGACTGTGACGGCGCAACCAGTACTGCAACAACTGTCTTGGCGCTTGGGCGTTTCGGGTTTAAGCAGGTTGATTATCTTGTTCCTAATCGTTTCGAGTTCGGTTATGGCTTAAGTCCTGAAATTGTAAAGGTAGCTGCACAACGTCACCCACAGCTGATCATCACCGTTGATAACGGTATTTCAAGTGTGGAGGGTGTAGCCGCTGCCAATGCATTGGGGATTGATGTGGTGGTTACTGATCACCACCTACCGGGCGATCAGCTCCCTGATGCCTGTGCGATCGTAAACCCAAATCAACCAGCCTGTGGCTTTGCTGCCAAGTCCACCTGCGGCGTTGGCGTTGTTTTTTACCTAATGATCGCACTCCGCCGGCGCTTACAACAGCTAGGTTGGTTTGATCAGCAGGGCATAGCACAGCCTAATTTAGCTGAGCTACTTGATCTGGTTGCCCTGGGTACCGTTGCTGATGTGGTTCCGCTTGAGTCAAATAATCGAACGTTGGTCTATCAAGGCTTAGAGCGCATTCGAAGAGGGCGTGCACGTCCAGGTCTACTAGCGTTACTAGAGGTCGCTGGGCGAAAGCCCGATCGCATATCGGCTGCCGATTTGGGATTTGCCGTTGCACCGCGCTTGAATGCCGCAGGCCGCCTTGACGATATGAGTTTGGGTATTGAGTGCCTACTGACCAGTGATCCGGATAGGGCAATGCAGCTGGCGCGTGAACTCGATCAGATGAATCGCGATAGACGCGGCATCGAGCAGCAGATGCAGCGTGATGCATTGGACATACTCGAGCAGCTAGGCCTTGATGAATCTGATATGCCGACCGGCCTAGTGTTGTTTGACGAAAGTTTTCATCAGGGTGTTATTGGGATTCTCGCTTCGCGTTTAAAAGAGCGCTTTCACCGCCCTGTAATTGTCTTCGCCCCCGGTGATGAAGGAGAAATTAAAGGATCGGCACGCTCTATTTCCGGGTTTCATATTCGTGATGGGCTGGATGCGATTGCCGCAAAGAATCCCGGACTAATTTCAAAGTTTGGTGGCCATGCGATGGCAG
>Ga0209652_1001417_pt1 | contig 19516 bp, 25 predicted proteins | sample SaaInl74LU_5_DNA_FD_184641 | JGI IMG/M metagenome (GOLD analysis project Ga0209652, IMG submission 184641) | Marine microbial communities from expanding oxygen minimum zones in the Saanich Inlet - ESP_74LU_5_DNA (SPAdes) (version 2) | ecosystem: Environmental > Aquatic > Marine > Intertidal zone... | reverse complement strand
CGCAAGAATCTATACCAATAAACCCTTCTGCGTTCTTTAAAACTTCGTGTATTACGGCCCAATGCTCTTCAAATTTTACAGTGCCTTCGTAGCTTGGTTCGTTAGGCAAAGTGGAGTCGATTATCGTGACATCGGGGAACTCCGCCTTTAATTTATTTATAACTTCTTGCGCCATGTAGGGCGGGTAATTTCGGCTAGGGTCAATACTGTTGTACGGGTTTTGGGGGTTAAACCCAATAGGTGGTTGCCCTCCCGAAAACTGCACTAACATGTATTTCCCTGTAATGTTTAGTTTTTTTAGCATTGCCGCTGCACGGTCTTTTAAGTGCTCCGTATACATTTTTGGCTTCATGCTAGGGTCATACTCAACCCCGAAATGTTCGCAGAACGATTCAATAATATGTTGCTTACCAAAGATAAAATTGCTCTTGTACGGTTCGCAAAAAAGAATATTGTCCGAAGCTAGTATCCTTTCGTCGTGGAGAGGTATGGTCTGTTCATACCCCATCGCTATATCCGGGTTGAAAGCACAAGTGTCGATATATGGCGTGTGTACCTGTATACCTTGCCCTGCTTTCTCCTTAAGTTTTGGTACTAAAGCTGTAAAAGCCGTACATTTGCCTATCCCACCTTCGACAACGTATGTGTTGAGCATTTATATTTTTACCTTTTTTAATTTTCGTTAGCAGCAATAGCGTCTTCAAAAGGAGTCAGATCAAACTCTTCCGGCCAGTCAATTTGTAGCATTATTTTTAAGTGATCGACATTTGCGCGTATACAGCCTTGCCATTCCTCGTCGGACATTTCCCCTTGTTCCCCATTGGTTAATATATTTACAGAACTCATAGCGTTATTGTATGTGGTTACATAGTCTATTACTTTTTCTTCCATTACCTTCTCCTTTTAAATTTCTTTTAGCTGTTTTATTTCTGCTGACAGCTCTTGGATGGCTTTGACTAGAATAGGGACCAAATGAGCTTCATTGTATTTAAGCTTATCAGGGTCAGTTGCACTAGCCACAACAGGAGAATCGCCCTCTAATGCAATTACATCTTGGGCTAAAAACCCGTAGCGTGTTACGCCGTCGGTTTCTTCTGAATCTCTTGATTTTTTAAACTGGTACTCGGTAGGTTTTAATGCGTTTACAAAATCTAACCCGTGTGGGACATCTTTAATACACGCTTTGTCGCGGCAGTCGGACACTGTGGTCCAGCCTATTTGAATCATGGCGCAAGTATGGGCAGCATTACCCATTATAATGTGGTTGCATAGGACAGTGGGGGAACCCATGTCTACAAACCCAGTCTGAGTACATCCAGCGCAGCAAAAGCCCGCGAGCGCCCCTACACCTATATTATTACAGCCGTTTTTATCTCCAATAAGGCAGCTTCTCATGGCGTCAGCGCCTACCGCAACATTAAAGCTTCCAGTGCAGGCGCTGAAGCCGGCTAGGGACCTTGCCCCTATCGCAACATTCCAGCAACCATTGGTAAGACAACCACCCGCTTGGGAGCCTAGTCCGACATTATAACAAGTTGCTACCAAGCACCTCAACGAACCAGCACCTACTCCTACGTTATCGGAAAATGTAAAAACAGATTTGCTCTTTGAAAGTGAATTCTCTCCGATTGCTATATTGCGAGCACCTACAGTATTGCAATATAGCGCAAATCTACCAATGGCAATGTTGTTGCAGGCCGTAGTGGTAAAGTTCATAGAACAGATTCCGATTCCGATATTTGAGCACCCAGTGGTTAGACTGTTTGCAATAGCGAATCCGACTGCGGTATTATCGCATCTAGAGGCAGATTGTAGATTGCAAGCGCCAATAACGGTGTTACGAGCAGCAAAACTAGCTAAACAAAAGGTTTCAAAACCTACTGCGGTATTGTCTCCAAAGGACGCGCCACCGGCCAATGCGCCGCTACCCAAAGCAGTATTACGTGGAGATGCAGAATCAGTGCAGCCAATCAATCCAGCAGCAGCTGCCGCAGAAGTCCACGTTGTACCATCCGAAGTAAGCACGTTACCTGAAGTTCCGGGCGCTACCACTTGCACAGCAGAGGTTCCGTTACCAAGGACGACGTTGTTTGCAGTGAGAGTAGCCGCGCCCGTACCGCCATTTGCCACAGGTAGTGTGCCTGTAACCTGAGAAGTAAGGTTTACCCCCGTCAAAGCCCCGCCAAGAGTTAGGTTGCCTGAGCTAGTTACAGTACCAGAAAGACTAATTCCATTAACTGTGCCTGTACCACCTACACTTGTTACCGTACCGCCGGCTTCGGTGGGGTTAGCGTTATATACTGCTGCACCTACACCGTTACCGTCAGTAGCGATAAACACTTTGGAGCCGTTGGGTACAGTGACGTTAGCGCCAGAGCCTTGCGAAATAATAATAGATTGGCCGCCAGTGGTGGCGTTCTCGATAAGCCACACCTTAGAGACGGTGTTTGGACCCAGAGTAACCGTGCGAGTAGCTGTTAGCGATACCGCCGAAGTAATCTTCAAATAGAATGAACGCGTGGTGTCAGACGCCGCATCCGCCATAGTGAAGGTTGTGTTGGCGTTCGACGGCATTGCCTTTGTACCGTAGCTAAAGCTATCTGCAATTAGCTCAAGGTTAGTATTGGTGCTGGTGCCCCAAGTGCCGTCTTCATCACCCGTGGTGATTTCTTTTAATCTGAGGTCATTGTCGTACGTAGCCATTAGGACTCTCCAGTACTTATACTAAGGTGCCGCCGTCAGCAGCAGGGATACTTGTCGCGTAAATCTTTGTATTCTGGCGTAAGTTTAGTGCTTCGCCGCAATCTGAGCAAGTATCTGCGTCTACTTCGGACTCGTCTATGTCGTGCCCACAGTTATGGCACAAAACTTCTATTTCGTGTTTAGGGTCTATTGCTGTGCCTAAGTCTACCGCTTCGTTTACTATCTTCATGCTGCTATCTCCGTCCAATTTGGTGTTTGGCTGCCGTCTACTTCGGTCCAGCCCGGTGTTTGATTATCGTCTACGTCTACCCATCCGGCATTCTGATCTGGAACAATGTTGCTCCATACTAACACATTTCCTATTCTACCCGTGGCCTGTACGCCAATGGCGTACACTGTAGCCGTACCTATTTCGGTTGTATCGCCTAGTATTGCAGTGGCTTGAACGCCTGTTACGCTAACATTGGCATCTGCTTCTACTGCGGCTGTGCCTAGTGCTGTAGTGCCTTGGAAGCCCGTAACTTGGATTACGTTAGACGTTTGAGTAGTTACGGCGCCTAGTTCAGTAGTGCCCTGTACGCCAATGGCGTATACCGTAGCGTCGGCAGTGACGGTTTCTTCACCAAGTGCCGTGGTTCCCACCACTCCAGTAGCATCAACAACGACAGTACCTGTTACCTCAACCGAACCAGTCTGACCAGTGGCTTCTACCCCAGTAACATCCACATCTGCCGCAGCGGTAGCTTCGACACTACCCACAAAACCGGTGGCTGCATTACCAAGAGCTTCAACCGACCCATCTGCCTCAACTGCGGTGTTACCTAGTGCTACAGTACCCTGAACGCCGGAAATCGAAATAATCGCATCGGAAGTGGTTGTAACGGTACCTATAGCGCCTGTGGCTTCTAATCCGGCAGTGCTTACATTGGCGTCGGCTTCTACTGCAACGCTACCTAGTACCCCTGTAGCTTCTAACCCTGTTACAGAAACAACATTATTGGTTACTAAAGAAACATTGCCTAGTGCAGTAGTGCCTACTACGCCGGTAACATTAGTATTAGAGTCGGCTTCTACGTCAGTTGAGTCATCGTCGCCAGCTTGGCCTGCGACTATAAGTCCAGTAACAAAAACGTTGCTTTCTGCAACAACTGTAACCGTATTAAGGGCAGTGGTTCCTTGAAGTCCTGTAGCATCGACAACCGCTTCGCTTATTACAACAACACTTCCAACTTCTACGGTTCCTGTGTTACCAAAGACTCCGACGTTCGCGCTGGCTTCTACTGCAATATTTCCAAGGCCAGTAGTAGCTTCTAAGCCAGTAACAGAGGCGTTAGCGTTAGCAGTTACCGTCTCTTCGCCTAGTACGCTAGTGCCTTGAATGCCCGTAACCGAAACATCTGCGTTAGCGGCGACACTGACCGTACCTTCTACACCAGTGGCTTCTAAGCCAGTAACAAAGGCGTTAGCGTCAGCGGTTACAGTCTCTTCGCCTAGTACGCTAGTGCCTTGAATGCCAGTAACCGAAACAATCGAATCAGCGGTGGCTATAACAGAGTTTAGTAGCCCTGTGCCTTGGACACCCGTTACGGGAACGTTCCTACCAATTTTGGCTATTACCGTGCCTAACTGGGCAGCAGCTTGAACACCCGTAGCATTAACAACGGCTTCCGCGTCAACCGTAACTACTCCCGCGATAGCTGTAGCAGCCTCACCGAGTGCTAACCCGTTTTTATCCCCCTCAACTATATAGTTAAAGTTCTCGTCAAAATCAGCCTGTACACCTGTAACAAAGACGTTAGCGTCGGCGGTGGTTGTGACCGTACCGACTGCGCCTGTAGCCTGAACACCTGTAGTTAAAGCGTCCGCACCCGCCGTAACGGTCTCGCTGCCTAGGGCTGTAGTACCGACAACACCCGTAGCGTTTGCGAGAACCCCGGTGCCGGTTGATGTTGTTACACTGCCAACTGCACTTGTGGCAGAAACCCCAGTAACATTTACATCGACAGGGAAATCGGTTACTACGGTGACTGAGTTAGTAGCGCCGGTAGCAGAAACACCGGTAACCGGAGCGTTAATGCCTATACCGACAGTCTCGTTTCCAAGAGCCGCAGTTGCAGAAACACCAGACACGTTTGTAGAAACGTTCTTGCTAATACTTACAGTTGCTGACCCTACCGCACCGGTGGCTTGGACACCGTTTGTACTACCCGTGCCAAAACTTAACTCACCCCAACCACTACGCCCCCACCCAGAATAGGGTACAACGACGTTAGAAGTAGTAGATACGGTTTCATTACCTACCACACCCGCTGCGGATACTCCGGTTACTGGTGCATTTTGCCCAATAGCTAAGCCTACGGACCCAAGCGCCGTCGTACCTACAACATTAGTTACGGGCACATCTACGTCAGTGTCCACCACCGGTTCCGCAGTGATGTCTAAATAGACCTCAAGGGTGCCTATGTTTATGCCTTCCCTACCTAGCGCAAACTGAAGAACAGCGGGGGTTATAACTATTTCAGGGCCGCGTAGCCAAAAATACCTGTTGAAAGACGAGGTAGTTTCTGCATAAACAAACCACGACCCAGAGTAAGCACCCAAGTTGCCTGTATTGCTAGAAGGTGTAGTTCCGGTGTCTCGGTTCCAACGCCCAGTAAGTGTTGAAGTTGTTACATTAGTCCAAGAGGTTACTGAACTATAAGCTGAGGTAGCTCCATTTGTACTAGTAGACGTTTGGTAACTGTCAACGCCCGCTTCAAACCCAGCAGTAGTTCCGCCAAGGGTAATAGCATCTAGTTGGAGGTCACCCGTAAAACTACCACCACTTTGATACTTAAATACAAGGCGCGCAGTAGAACCCGCATAGGCCGCAACAGCACTATTCAGGTTCTCTAATGACCACGACGCAGACTGCCCTGAGTACGTGGCTAGTACTGGCGTTAACCCAAGTGGCATTTACGTGCCTCTAGGCGATACGGATAATCGCGTTGCTCGCATCAGCAGCAGGGAACACAATAGTGAAGTCACCATTGGTTGACGTTTTATCCGAACCAAAATCTAAAACCGCAACAGCAGGGTTACCACCGCCAGACTTGTAGATCAAAGCTCCGCGAGCTGTAATAGTCGCTGAAGACCATGTAGTGTCCGCAAAGTCTAGGAACGCTGTAGTGCCGCTAGAAGTTGGCACTTGGGAAATAGTCAGAGTGTTGCCACCTGCTGAATACCCTGTGCCAGAAGCTTCGTTGGTTGTGCTATACGCCGTAGTAGTCGCACCTAGCGTAGCTGCTGAAGTGAACAAAGCGATCTTGAACACGTCTGCTGTGCCTGAACTGAAATCAAAGTCTCCACCAAGGATTTGAACTTTGAATGATGTTGCCATAGCTTGTGTAATAGCCATTTTTCTTTCCTCTTAAATTAGGCTTTATCTCTAATGATAAGCCCTGTCCTATAGGCATCGGTGACTTCTTTTGCTTCGCCGAAGTTCTTCAAAGATGTTACGGCTTCCACAAAACGTTTCTCATACTCTTGCATGACATCTGCTTCACCTTTCATGTAGGTGTAGGCTTCAATCAAACAACCGTATAAAAGAGCTACTTCCGCATTTGTACTTAACCAAGTAGTGCTACTTCCCGACCCCGAAGTTAAACTAGCGGGCCTGTAAAAGTAATGAAGCTCCACCGCGTACGAAGAATCGGGCGTCGGGCCTATCAAAAAACTACTAACGTCAAAATATGCGTAGTAACGCGGCGCGCCCGTAGTGGTCGCATCCGGATTAAACTCTTGGACAAAGTTAACATCTTTGTACTCAAGAAAATCTTTATTTCCGTCACCGTCCGTGTATGACAACGAAAACGGTGCTAAGAAATCACTGGGTGCCGCAAGATATTGATTACTTGCCGTCGTGTTACCCGTGACGTTTTTACGAAAAAGCGTAAGCTGAACGTTCTTTAAAATACGCTCTTCGGCCACGCGTATAAAAAGCGGCAGGTTATTTACAAAACTTGTTTCTTGGTTTTGCGTGTAATCCTGTATTGCCGTTTTTAATTGATCGTAAGTAAAACTCATGTAATTACCACCGTCACGCCACCTACTTGGCAAAAACCTGTAACCGGTTTTAAGTTTGGCGCTTCTACTAAAGGAACGCCTACGTACACATCTAACGGCTCTACCCTATCCGGGCGAGCATCTTTTAAAGCCTGCGGGTCAATAACTTTCCGGCGAGGATTAAGTTGAGGCTGTTTAACTTCAAACTCATCCCTTCCGACCAGCATCCCGGTCCACTCTTTTTTCATGTCGTTAAGCTTGTAACGAAACCCGGAGCGGTCTGAAATGCCGTAGGCGTTTTTACCCGTAGCAAACTTTCCCATTACAGATTCCTAGAATACGCTAAGCTTGGAACAATATTAAACGAAGCTCTATCACGATCCTCGTCCATAGCGCGTTGCATTTCTTCTTCATACAACGCTTTAAGCAATTGAATGCGGTCCGGCGCTTTTTTAATGGCTATGTAATAAGCCAAACCTGCCGCTAGTGCCGGATAAAATCTAAACGGTATTTGCAACGTGTCTGTTGCAGAATCCGCATCGTCTAAACGAACTAAACGGTTATAAATAATTTGGTCAGTACTGTTGTCTGGGACAGGCCACAGCTTTAACACGGGGCTTATTAAGCGGTCCAAAAACCACTGTGACGACCTAGACTGCTGGGTTTTATTTGGGATGTTTATATAGTCATCCCTACTCAAGCGATCTATACCGTAGTCAGTCCCGTCGCGGCGAACAACTATAGACAAAATATCAATAGTGTCAGCGCCTACATTAATCTCGGAGACGCCCTGAGTTAGTGTGGTAGTGACCTGTTGAATGGTCCACTGGTTCAAACCACGATTAGCCCAATCCGCAAACAAAAGATTCATAGAGCGTTTGGCGGTTTTTAGATCGTACCCGGTACGCATCTCTTTACCGCAACGCTCAAACGCTTCTTCTATATAATCAGAAACGTCTAATTCAAAATCCTTTGATCCGGAAACAGCCATCATTTCTTCCTTTTTAGCGATGCTACACGCTTAGGTTTACCCGCCGGTTGCCCTTGCCGCTTCTTTTGCGCTACCCGGGACTTTTTCTCTGCCGCTGTCATTTCACCGGCGGTCTTAGGAGTTTTGCTCGAAACACGTTTTTTAGGGCGACAATACGGAGTTCCCCGTTTTTCGCCTTCTTTGCGTCCGCATGGTTTTCCCGTACGAACGTCTACCCACTCCTCCTTAAACCATCGTTTAAGGTCTGCGCCTTTCTTAGTCTTACGAACTGCCACGGGATGTATTCCCCCAGTTCTTAGCACCAACTTTACGGCACTTAGCTATCGCGCCAGAAGCGTAGGCAGAGGGGAAGACCTTGTAACGCGCCTTTACCTTACGGTAACAAGCGTCCTTACTGGTAGGACCGCCATCTTTAAAACCGGGGACTCCGCGGCCTTTCAACACGTCCGCACGAGTCACTTTCCCGTCTTTGTTCAGGTCCGGGAACTTTTCTTTCTTGATGGCGGCTCCGCCATCTGCATAGCCCGTAACTTTTAATCCGTTACGTACTTTTCCCATGCCTTTGCATTTAAGCATACTTACTTCATGCCTCGAACAGCACAACCGCCTTTAGCCATTTTAACTGGTCCGCCAACTTTCATGCCTTTTACAGCACAACCGCCTTTAGCCATTTTCTTAGGCTTAACTTCGCCGCCATACATCATACCCATGGCTTCCATTTTGCGAGGACTGCATTTCATAACCTTCTCCTAACCTAATACCATCATAACCACCGCGACTAATGTCGCAGAGAGTTGACTAGCAATACCGGCCAAAATCATCCAGTTCTTGTTCCGCAGATCACGTATATCATCTTCCATGTGGTCAAGATGATTGTTCTCAATGCGGTGCAAAATAGTTTCAACGACGGCCATCTGGCGCTTCACGTCGTTTACTTCCTTCTCTAAAGCCTCGTTACCTACCATTTCTTGCAACTCCAGTAACGTGCAGAGAACTTGTCTTTTGCCGTATCGCATTTATGACGTGCTCTAAAGCTTGCTCTTCTAGCGGGGACATCCTTTTTAATGGTCATATTAGGGTCCCCAAAACGGACAAGCTTTACTTCATCGCCTTTTTTGGCCAAGACGGCAAACTTCTTGCTACCGCCAGACGTTCTTTTAGGCTTGTTATAGCCGGAAAACGTCTCTCCTCTATAAGAAACTCTACCAGAAGGTGTTCTTTTAACAGCCGTTGTAGTGGCCATAAAACCCCCGAGTTAATTATAGAATATAGTTACAGCAGTTATATTGGTTAAAGCCGAGACATATATATCGGACACTCTTACGCCCTCATCAGGTATAAAAACCGAATCAGACGTGCTTGCTCCGAAATCTATGTCTATAGCCGTAGCGCCACCATTTCCTTGCGTTATGGTAAGCCTTCCCGCCCCGGCACCCGTGGTTACTTGAAACCCACGGACACGAGCGGGACCAACACCGACAGAGCCGGTGCCAGTTACTCTTTTTGCTAAAGTATCAGAACCCGACATATACGCTTCTCCTTAAAAGTAGCTTATGTAAGATTGTTATTCTGAAGATACACAACAGTAACCGTTCCAGCACCCGTGCCATCACCATTAGCCCCGGTGAAATCCGCAAGAACCTCTAGGTCAGTAGTGCCAACATTAGTGGCTTCTGCGTCCAATGTGCCGTGGGTTGTACCCAAAGTTTTGGCATCCACAGTGGCTAGGAAAGCATCGGCATCTGCGGCGGTACCTACCGATACGGTAGCCGTACCAGTGTCAGTATTAGCAGTGGTGACGTTTAAGATAACGTCGATTATTTGAGAGTTTGCAGGGACTATGGCAACTCTTTGGTTTAAAGCACTGGCACCGGTAATATCTACGATAATAGACTGGGCCATTGTTACAAAACCAGTGTTAGCTACGTTTGTGCCAACCGTCGTACCAATAGTGTTGCGAATTGTACCGGCCTTAATAGGACCAGAAAAAGTAGTAGTCGCCATGAAGATCTCCTGTCGTGGCTAGTGTCAGCCGCGGGATGCGACTGTCAGGGACATTTGTAAGATACGATAAAAAAAGGGGCAGCACAAGCCACCCCTTTTCCACACAAGACCTAAATCTTATGAACCGCTACCGTACACAGCACGCCAATCTGAGACGCCGAAGCTGTAACGCTCACGGGCCTTGAATCGCATGTTGCCAGTATCGAAGTCGCCTTCCATCGCAGTCTTAAGCGGAGTTCTGTTGAACATCTTAAAACCGTTAGGAGCATCAGTCTTGATGAAGAAGTTGTCTGGGTCTGTCAGGAAGTGGTTAACCACCGCACCGTCAGGAATCATACCCATAGACTTAGTCGCATTGATGTCGTTATCGGCAGTGCCGGGACGCAGGTTAGAGTTGATTACTCGCTCTGCAATGAATTGCAGCTCTTTAGGAATAATCATCTTCATGCCACGTACGGCAATCTTAAGACCACGCTCATCTGTCAGACCCGCGATGTTAATGAGCATTTGCTCAAGAGACGTCTCGTTAAGGTCTGCTGGCACAGCCAAAAGATTTGACTGGTTACCAGATAAAGATGGGTGTGACGCAGAACAAAGAGCAGCGCCGTCACCGACAGGTGCCGCAGCATTGAACGCGTTGTTTAACACAGAGGCAGCTTTAATTTGCTTAGTCTGTGACATAGAACGAGCAAGAGCACGAGTGTAACGAGCTGCAAGACGATCGTAAAGATTGTCCTCAACCGCTTCCTCAGTGATACTGAATGCCAAGGCAATGGTCTCGTGAGTGTAACGTGCAGTAAATGTTTCCTGCGCGTCATCAAACGAGATAGAACCACCCTCTGACTTAACAGGGGCAGTGCCAAAACCTGACAACATCACTTCCTCTTCAAATGCACGATCTGATGACTCTTCGTCAAAGATCTCTGCATGCTCATTTTCGTAACGATCGTACTCCATCCCGAACAAAGCATTTAGTCCGGGTTCCAGCTCTTTCGCTAGTTGTGCGCGAGATATAGCCATGATTTAGCCCTCTTAAATGCCAGTGGTTAATGAAGTGGTTTCTGAATCAAACCGCGATGCATTTGAATTGAAGTGAGCATTGAAACGCACTTTAAGCGGGATACCCGCCGCAGTGTAATCACTGTTCGCTTCGTCATCTACAATGCCTACAATACGGAGGGGCAACGTTGCTGTAGTAGCAACAGTGCTTACGCCCAACGCCGATGTAGAGTTACCGTTGTTTGTAGAACCCGCTTGAGCAGAAGTGCCCAAAGACGCGTTTGAAAACACGGTAGCTAGAGCAGTTGCTCGATCCGTAAGGGTTGCATCCGAAGCAACTTGGAAAATTTGATTCGGATTATCTGCAACGTAAGCTTTAACGGGATAGTTTGTATCCACGCTTACGCCAGCAGCGCCCGGCCAGTAGTTTAGCCACACAGGCTTTTTCTGGACAGAGTCTTGATATTCAACACCCATCAGGACACCTAATGCTGCGGTAGTACCGCCCGCTGTATCTGCTGCACGAGCAATTACACCGGCACTAGTAGGAATAACAATTCCATACTGGAAGATAGCATTAGCGTTGTCAGAAGCGATTTCGTACTCGGTTACACCAGTACTGTTTACGCCGCTGCCAACAAGCCCAATAGGACGTAAACCATAGGCAGTTGCTTGATTTGCCATGATGTATTTCTCCTAAAGGGGTGGCTTAATTCTTTCGAGAGCCACCAAAAGTTACACGAGATTGACGATCGGGTTTATTGATCGCCATAGTTGAGTGAGCATTTTCCCGCATCATGTCGTGATCGACAGCATCCATAAGATCTTGAGTTTTGCCAGAAAAATACGCCGATCTTTCCGCCAAAGTTTCTACTGGAATGCGTGCGAGTAAAAGTCCTCCAACGCCAAACACACCTTCATATTTACCTGATTCTACTACCGGTGCTTCGAAATCGGGATACTCATCCGCTCTTACAAGATCATACCCTTCTCTCATACGCGCAGAAATGTTCTTGCGGTCGTCAAAACCACGAACCTCTGTACGTATCCACCGGTGCGCGTACCCTTCGGGTGCAGGCGGTGCATCTAACATGGATGGGGGTGCCCAAGGCTTTCGCCGCTGTTCTTTCCCCCGGCTGTCTTTAGCGCGAGAAGAGCGATCAATACCTTCAAAACCTAATTTCTTGTCAGTCATTGTCGTCTCCTATTTGACATATTTCGCGTATTCTTCGAGTGGCACACCTAATTTCTTCGCAATAGCGACTTGGCTTGGCGTGAGTTTTACCTTAGTGTTGCGTCCAGTTCTACCCGTGGTTCCACGGGCGCTTCCGGCTACATTTTGTACAGGACGTTTGCCGGCAGAGTCTTTAAATTTATGCGGAAATTCTTTCCGTATGCGATTGTCTAGCTCACTATAATACTCATTGCTTGTTGGGTCAAATCCTTCGTCTTCCACTAAACGCTTGTGCAAGCCAAATGCAGCAAAAGTCATGGCTTCATCGGACCCAAACCATTCATTTTTGCTTGCCCAGTCCTCGGCTTTTGGGTCTGGCGCTCTAGGGGCCTGCTGCGGAGCGGGCTGTTGTTGTTGGTACTGAGCCGCTTGTTGCTGTTCCTTTAAAGAACGCGCTTGAGCTTGCTTAGTAGTTTCGTATCTATCCGAAGCTACAGCCAACTGAGTCATCTTTCTTTGTGCCGCTACAGTAGCGTCAGAATCGCCCATTTCAACCGCACGTTTCAACTCGGCCTCAACCTGTTGCTGCTCCATGCTCAGGCGACTGCCGTACTCGGTCATGTAGCCTTGGTCTAACGCTTGCATACGAGTACGTATCTTCTCCGCCTCGCTTTGCACGTTTTGCGCATACTTAACGGCTTCTTCTCTCTGCCGCTCGGCTTCTCGCATTTTCTTAGTTAAACGGTCAATCCGTTTTTTAACACCGGCGCTATACTCTTGATGCTCGTCATCCTCATCAAAAGATGTATTAGATTCCTCGGTGTCCTCTTTTTGAGAAGATTTAAGCTCTATTTCCGTTTCTTCGGTTTCCGAAACGTCTACATCTACGGACTTTTCGTCTTCTTCAATTTCGTATTGTGCTTCAGCCATGGTTATCTCCTATTAAAAACTGATGATATCTTCGGGATCAGAGATAGTTGCTAGTATCTCGTCATCGTTAAGAATACGTACCTCACCTCCGTCAATACGGAAACGAGACCCAGCATACCGAGCAAAAATTACCCAATCTTTCTCTTGGCACCAATCGCCTTCTGGGAATTTATCTTTGTCTTTGTACGCTAGTGGGCCTTTCTTCAAGACATATCCAACTACAGTTTGGACTTGGCCGTCCTCTAACACTTTGTCCGGTATATAAATTCCACCGTCTGTCTTAGATTTGCCTCTATAAGGTAGTATTAACAGTCTCCAACCGCTGGGGGTTGGGAGCTTTTCTAGGAGGGAAGCGTCAGCCTTTGAGGGGTCTAATACCTTAGACTTTGGCTCGACGTACATGCTGTCAACAGATGTTTCACGTGAAACATCCTCTTCGCTTTTTTTAGGTTTTTTTTCAGCAGCTTCTTTTTCAAGCTGTTTTGCTAAGTAACCGGGTACTTCAATCATTCAACTGCTCCTGTTGTTCTAGCAGGAAGGAGAGTTCCTGTGCTATGTGATTCAATGCGTTTAGCTCACCCATCAGAGTAGCGTACTGCTCCATGGAGGCTATACCGTTGCTTTCTAAAATATCTAATACGTTACTTCTGCGTTCTTTAATGCTTTTTTGAACGAACTGCACCACAACCAAATCATCCATGAATCCTCCCATGATTTTATCTGATATAGTTGCAGTGAATCTTATACTATTTTTCTAAAAAAGGCTAATAGATACCCTGAAACCTTTGAGGTTTCATAATGATGGGACTAAACCCTTTTACAACTCCGCCACCGGCCATTTTCTTTGGCTTGCCCGCTTTAGACAAGGCAATAGCCACCGATTGCTTCTGGGGATAACCCTCGTCTCTAAGCTTGCTTATATTGGAGCTTATAGTTTTCGAACTATTACCACGCATCAAAGGCATGATTTTCTCCTAGCAAATGTGAAAATCACCGCCACGAAGCATAGCGCCCATGCCGCGGCTCTTGCCGGTAATGCAGACGCCTTTTTCAGTATTAGGTGTTTTTTCAGCTTTGGCCGTAGCGTACGGTATACGGCCTTGGCCTTTAATGTCCGCATAGTTTGTGGCTTTAGGGGCTTTGCCCGGAGCAGTTCCGTTACATTTTACAGTGCGCATAATTAATTTCCTCGTTGTTGCTCTCGTTGCGCTTGTATGCGCAAGAGTTCGCGTTGATTAGTGGCTTCAATTCGCCTTTTGCTAGTCTCTTCTTGGCTGGCCAAGCGTTCGTTAAACTGCCGTGAACGTTCTTGCAAAGTTGCCGCTTGGAGGTCTAGCTTGCGCTGGCCTTCGGATATATCGGCGGCAGTGCCTTGTTCTTTTATCTGTAGCTCTTTCTCTTTCAGAGCCAGTAACGGATCTGGACCTTGGCCCTCGCCGCCCATAATGCTCTGGCTCATCTGACGAACTGTCTGCATTTCCTGAGCAATAATCTGTGCAACCAACGTTTCAACGTCAAGCATCTGATCTTCAGTAACCTCTTGACCTTGGTTTTGCTGCAAGAACATCGCTGCGGCTTGCTCACGAGCCTTAAGCTTTACATGTTGTAAAACGTGCTTTTGCAACGCCATTGCCATTGCAGGCATAGCTTGAACGATGCCCGACGCCATAAAGGTCAAGTGCGCGGTTATATGCGCATCGTGGTCCTGACCTTCAAATGCCTTAAGCTCAATATCGTCCATAGCGTCAATATGCTCTTGAGCAGGATCTTTAGGTAACGGCTCATCCGCAGTAGGTGCGTTAAGAATCTTATCAATATCCCGAACGCCCAAAGCTTCGTACATGCGGCGGTAAGCCTCATGCGTGTTATGAAGCTGAGGCGCTTGCATAGCAAGCTCTAACTGAGATTGCGCAACCGCTATACGCTGTGACTGAGAGAAAACGTTTGGATTAGACACCGGTACTACGTCTACCCGGTCGTCAAAATCTTGAGCCATAATGGCTTGATCACCGCCTACCACAGAATACGGATATTCTTGCGGCAAATCATTGGCAATTACTTGAGTCAAAAGCTTTAGCTCTTGCCGTAACGCATAATGCATGCGCTTGTGTACCGCGCTCATTACACGAGTACCTTGCTCAAGCATGGCTACGGTAGTGCCCACCGGCGCATTTTGATTCCCGTCACCAACTTTTAAATTAGTAATCGTAGCAAAACGCTGCCCGGCTTCTACTACAAAACCCAGCAAATTAAATAAAGTCTGATCCGGACCCTTAAACGGAAGCGGCATCAAGCTTTCTCGAATAGCACCGCCCGGCGCATCTACGTCCCTAAACTCTCCCGGCTGCAAAGGCTCAGAATCGTCACGTATGCGCATGCCACGGGCCTTAAAGCCCGCCGGTAAGTTAGACAATGTACCCGCGTCTATTAGCTGGCGTAGCGCCGCTGTGGCGGTCCTAGAGAGTCCACCAATAGTATGGATAAGGCCCAAGCCATAGAAGCCCAGACCCGGAAGGAACTTATAGTGAACAAAGTACTGGATCTTTTTGTACGATTCATCGCCTTCAATGTAGTTACGACGAATAGCCAAAACCTTTCCGGTTTCTTCGCTAATAGTGACGATATACGGGATTTTAATACCCGTTTCCTCACCGTCCTCACCCATGTCCTCAAAGCCCGGTAGATCCAGCTCTACGTGGAACTCAAGCAAAGTGCAGTCGTAGTTAACATACGAGGGGTGCACGCCCTGTATGTTGTCTATTTCGTCGTTAAGCTGCGAAGATTCTTCTTGCCCGGGGTTAATCGGAACATCCAAATAGAACCCGTAAACCTGCTTTTTGCGCAAGTCGTTTGCAGAAATAGGCACTACGTGAGTAATAATCGGAGCCGTTTCCAGATTACTCGTCTCGTAAGGCACAACGAGGTTTTCCGCAGGAACAAAAGAACTTACCGCACGGCCCAAGGTCTCGTCATAGTAAACCTTCTTGAAGGTAGATCCGGCCAAGGGTAAATAAAACAGCATCTGATCGAATTCAGGCGTGTACTCTTCCATCACGTTAGTGATGTAGTAGTTCATAAATTCTTGAACACGACCCGCTTGGGCTTCTTTTTCCTTATCCGGCGCGCCAACAATCGCCGTACGAACCGGACCTTCTGGAGGCAAAAGCTCATTAAAAGCTTGCGCTTGAAACTGAGTGGCGGATTCCGCCAAAAGTGGGTGAGTTACGCCAGTAGCACCACGGAAAGGCAACGTGCGCTCTTCGTACTTAAACCCTAACAGCTCTAAACCTTTGGTATAGGTGTCTTCCCAGTCCTGACGAGACGCTTTGTTCGCGTCGTACTGACCAACCAAATCGTTTGAAATACGCCCCAACTCGCCGTCATCCATGTCCTCAGCAAGATTCCGGTAGAAATCCCCCTCGTCAGTCATGTTGTCGGCCATAGGATCAAAGTCTATGGTAGCGCCGCCTTCCTCATCTAGCTCAATCTCAATGCCGTCGGGCATAATGTCCGACGCAGAAGACATGCCGTTAGGTGTCGCTAAGTCCGCTTCGTCTTGAATAGCCAAAAGCTCAGGATCGTCATTCATGCGATCCATCAAAGAGACTACCGGTTGCCGTGGTTCTGCCATGTCCGTGTCCTGTTTTTAAATTCCGCCGGGGTGACGAGAGTAATTTGTCGCGTTAACAATCCCGCTGGGATCAGTAGTCGTCTTCAACGTTTTAGGGTCTAACCTAGAAAAGTAAAGGTCCGGACCTTCTTTAGGGCTTTCTGCCCTACGCTCTTTAATAGGACGATCCATAATGCGGTCTAGTTGATCCAAGATTTTTTGGTCTACCATCCTAGTAAGATCACGAGTTGTGTTCATAATGCCCGCGTTACGAAGTATCTTTCGACCAACCGCATTGTTGCGGGTGTCCATAGCAATGTCTTCTCGACTGGCGTTATCCATTGTCCGGTCATACTCTTCGCCCATAACGCCCATCGCAGTAGATGCTTCGCCACCATACTCGTTTCCGTAAAGAGCCGTGCCCAACGCATGCGCGCGGGCGTCTAATATCTCAGAGGTTGCCGGCATGTCCATACGATCCGTGGGCCGTGATTCGCGACTAAAGTCTGCTGAACCGGGACGCTCGGGGCTTTCCGGGTAACCGTATTCCTTAATCAACCGCTCCTCAAACGTAGGCCCTTCACCGTAATACTCTTCACGATAAGTGCTGCCCGGGCGACCAGAGAAACGAATCTCGGATGTGTCCGCCATGTACTCGGGCACTTCACCAAACATCTTGTCTTTTGCGTAACGGGCAAGACCTGAGATGCCGCGGCCCACGGACCGCAGTCCTTCGACAAAACCGCCGCCTTGGTCGCCCGTGTCTACCGCGCCGCCTTTTTGGAAGCCGGGTATTACAGAAGTATCCAAGCCCGCTCTGATTAGCTCTTGGCGAGTTTGTTCGGGGGTTAGGTTAAACGAAGCCCCGATTTGATCGAGGTTTAATCCCGCGGCAGCGCCTTGTGCTAAAATCTGTTGCGCAGTTTGCGCTTCGGCTGCCGTGCCTTTTTGACTAGGGTCGTACATAGCAGCAAGATTTTGTTGGATAGTAGGCACCGCACTTTGACCCGCTTGCAGACTTCCAATGCCGGTTGCGTAAACATTACTTGGGGCGGCGGCCGTGACATTAGAAACGCCACCGGGCTCGTAAGTAGAAGCGTCAATTCCTACATCCGCAAGAACCTTTGCGGCTTGGCCTTCGCCTAAATTAAACGCCTCGCCTATTTGGTCTAAGGTTAAACCTTGTCTAGAGCCTTCGTCCAAAACTCGGTAGGCCGATTCTAAAGTAGTGTAGTCCCCTTGTCCGGTGGCCGCGTCCTGCGTGTATAAATCGGCTAGGTTGGTAGTGACAGGAGCGCCTGTTCCCGCTAAAGGTAAGTTTCCTGCCGCAACCGCCGCGTCAACATCCGCCGTAGTTAAAGCTGAACCCGTATCTAAAAGTCCGGCCCCCCCTTGGGAGATAACCGGATTGATAGCATTTACTACTTGTTGAGAAGTTAGCCCGCCAATAGAATTAGCATAGTCCGCGATACGCTGTGAGGCGATTTCGGTACTAGGAGAATTTAAGTACAAATCTTGTAAGTATTTTTCCGCAGGTGACTGGTTGTCTACAACCGTGTCATCTGTGACCGTGTCATTGCCCGTTCCACCCGTGACCGTGTCAAAAACAAAATTGCCGGTTCCAGTGGTTCCTAGAACTTGATCCGTGGTCAGCGTGCCGGCGGGCGTGACAAAGTTGTCGCCAGTGGTAGATAAAATATTTCCGGTAGCGCTACCGGGAGGAAGGCCCGCTGCCGCCGCCTGCTCAGCAGACAACCCTACTGTCGTGCCCCCAAGACCACTGCCTTCTATGTTCATGCCAGTAGACGGGAAGACCGACGTAATATCCATTTCGCCAGATGGCGCGAGGGCCGCGTCCCCCATAGTAATGCCCGTAGTAGGCTCGCCACTGGGCAGGACCCCTTTAGTTACAACCGGCACGGGGCGGTTCAACATGCGGTCGTAGAACGTCACGGCCCGCGGGGCGTCTACTTCATAAGCACGCCGCTGTTCAATGCTGTAAGGATCGTAAGGCAGGTACTGACTAAGCTGGGCCTCGTTCATCATAGGACGACCAGCTACTTGAACATCGGCAAGTGTGTACTGATCCGGAAGAGCATACTCTTGCCCTTGGCCAGAACGGATAGGGGTCAGCTTTACGACTCCCGTGCCGTCGCCGTCACCACCTAAACTTTTGCCTCCCGCAAGTCCAGACTGGGCTATGCTGCGATAGTTGGCACTGTTGACCCCGGCCATGGCTGTACGAAAAAGATCTTCCGGAACTTCGTTTTCTTGCATGTACGTAGAAATGGCCTGCGCCGTATTATCGGGATCTTCTTGAGCGTACTCTTCTTTGATCCGATCAATCTCGGCCATTACTTCTTCAAGTGTCAACGCCATGTCTACCTTCCTCAACCATAATACGCGGCCCGGACATGTGCCGGGTCTTCGTCTTGTTCCCAATCGTCAGTAGGCAACTGTACAAAGTTACCTTGACGATAACGCATCAGTGCTTGAGTGGTACTGTCTACCAAGTCGTCGTGTTCCCCATACGGAAACGCAGCACACTCTTCGATTAATTCTTGTGCCCATTGCTCGTCCGGCACCCATATCATTCCCGCTTCCAAAAGAGGAGCGATAGAATGCACCCTAGTTACCTTATCATTGCCACGGGACGGCGTAAAGTTTACCACAGGGATTCCCATATTGCGCAACTCTTGTGTCAACGGGGTCCCAGAAGCTTTCGCCTCGATTATAACCGTTTCGGGGTCCCAATACTTATACTGCTCCAAAGCCATCGCCTTAAGCTCCGGAAAATCCCAGCGACCCTTCTTAGACTCCAACAAAATCAAATTAGGCTGGGGACCCTCGTCAGGATAGAAAACACCCCACGTCGTTATCGCACTGTAGTCCGCTGTCTCCCGTTTACTAAACGCGGTATCGTAACTTTGGATAACATACTCCAAACGAGGAATCTTAGGCTCATCCCAAACTTTCCACCACTCACGCTTCAAGATTGCGTTCGTGTCGCCCGTAGGCTGCTGCTGATACTGCGCATTCCACTTGCTCGGAGGAATAGACG
>Ga0209652_1001416_pt1 | contig 19527 bp, 10 predicted proteins | sample SaaInl74LU_5_DNA_FD_184641 | JGI IMG/M metagenome (GOLD analysis project Ga0209652, IMG submission 184641) | Marine microbial communities from expanding oxygen minimum zones in the Saanich Inlet - ESP_74LU_5_DNA (SPAdes) (version 2) | ecosystem: Environmental > Aquatic > Marine > Intertidal zone... | reverse complement strand
GGTTCATTCCTTTCCTGCGGAATCAGAAATCATAATTGTCCCGCCAGTGAACATTCCAGGAATGGTGGATGTGATTAGATACCACCAGCTTGTCATGGTTTCAGTCGATCTGCCTGCACGGAAGACGAAGACTATCGCAAACTCAGATGAAGCAAAAAATGAACACTCAAATTCTGATGAAACCAGCAAGAGTAAAAATGCAGTTTGGAGCATCGATACAGCTGCTGTTAGAAAAGCAATTTCAAAGAAAACAGTTGCCATCTTTATTGTCCATCCGTTTGGTGCTGTTCTTGGTAAAGACTCTATGGCCGAACTCCGAACGATGGCAAATGAAAATAAACTTGATATCTGGGAAGATTGTGCACAATGCTACAGTGGAAGCGGTTACACGGGAAGTAGTTTTGCAAATGCTAGCTTCTTTTCATTTGGACCTATCAAAACTGCAACTGCCCTAGGAGGAGGCTTGGCAGTGCTCCGGTCTCCATGCAACAGGGACGACAACGCAACTACTACGTCGCACGAACAAGAATTGGAACGGGTTTCAACACTGGCCAGTACAATGAGACGCATTCAGGAAACAAAATACAAGCAGCAGCCCAATAATACTTATCTATGGAGAGTGGTCAAATGTATAGCTCTCCACATGATATCCCAATCACGTTATTTGTGTGCCGCAGCAAAAGTGATAATAGAACGACTTGGATTGGACTACAATGATTTCGTTGTTTCATCGTTGAGAGGCTTCTCGCCTAGCACTCAGGACAACAATCAAGTTTTGCGACTGAGATATAGACCTTGCCCGGCAATGCTATCATTACTTTTGCGGAGGTTGCGTGATTGCAAAAGCACAGAACGAAACTTTTTAGAACAAACAAAACGCTGCTCTTCATTTCTGAAACTACTGAGAAACGCAAAATCAGTTGAGCAACAAATTACTATACCTGAAGGAGACAACAATTTGGCCATGTATGGATGGTTGTTTCCTGTTCTGGTTGAGCGCCCACTGCAACTAAGCAATTTGCTTCTAGAAATGGGATATGATGCCCCATGCGGTGCTACTCAATTGAAACCAGTGGGCGATGATTGCACGCTAACAAAGGCATTCTTCGATCGTGTCCTTTATTTACCCGTGACTAGTCAGAAGTTTACAGCAAAGGATCAGCAGAATCTGATCAAAGCGCTTTCTGCCTTATCAACTAAAAATAGTCACATTGACAACAGAGGGGCGGCAATATCAAACGGAGGACGCACTCGCTACAGAGAATTGCTGCAATCATTAGCTATGGCGTTACTTGGCTGGCTTTACACTTTATCGGGAGTCGACTTTCGATTGAGATATATTGTAAAGTTGATCAGTACAGGTTTTGGTGTTGCAATTCTGTTGGTTCTTGCATTATGCCGATACATGGGATCATTTTATCTGGAAAGTTCTCGTGCGTTCAGCAAGCACTGTGGTATGATCTTTCAATCTCCATTTCATGAGGAATTGACAAAAGATACTTGCCAAGGAAACAACAGCCCGTACAATTCTTTGATGGCTCTTGAATGGACAAGAGTACCCAAAATAATTCGCGCTAATACTAGTACTGCTGAGGAGGACAAGCGAATGGCTATATTATCCGGCTCGACAGGATTTATCGGGTCCCTCTTACTCCGCAACCTTCTCTTGAATCGGAAGACGCTCTCGTTGGATGGGGGAGTTGTTCTGCTTGTGAGATCCAAGAAGGGTGTGTCATCTCACGAACGAGTCAAGCGCATTTTATCAAATTCAATGTTTGATTTCTTGAGCGCAACTGATAAAGAATCACTTGTTCATGTCGTGGAAGCTGATGTCACACTTCCTAACTGCGGAATGGAGTCAAGTCTGATATTATCGATCCGTGAAATGAACATTTCACATGTGTTTCATTGCGCTGCGGCGGTTAGTTTCTCACAACCTTTGGAAGAAGCGGCGCTGTCCAACATTACTTCATCGCTGCAAATGCAGCTGCTGACTACGTCACTGAGAAATGGCGATGCAAAGTTTGTCCATGTCAGTACAGCCTTTGTTCATGGTGGAGAAACAGGCACTAAAGATGCACCTCTCCCTGAGAGTCTTTATTCATTGGACCCATATGATCCGGTGGAAATTTACAAGTCAATGCTGGGGACGCAGTCGTACGCATCAGCAGCAATGAAAGACTTGAGATTTCCTAATACGTACACATTCAGCAAATGCGTGTGCGAACATTTACTACAAAGAGAACAACACACCGACACGATCATCATTAGACCAAGTATTGTAGGCCCTGCAGCTTGTGAACCATTTGAAGGTTGGTCTGGTGAGAGGCCCTCAACTGTCGTCGCAGCCGCTTGTTTGTATCTGAAGTTTCCATATATAATGTGGAGCTTTGGTAAAGAAAAGGTGCCGTTTATTCCTGTGGATGTAGTGTGTCGTTATATCATATCACAGTCATTCCAGGAGAATTACTCAGACGATACAGTTGATACCGACGAAGAGAAAAAAGAGGCAAGAATACCTAGCACCAATGAATCGAATTGTCTTCAAATCATCAAAACAGTGTCATGGGATGTGGCTTCGCCGGATTCTTCATCATTCTCGTGGATCTCTTATGCATTCGCCATTGTGCACCTAGGAGCTGTGTGCGGTCACGTCAATCGTGTCATTGCCTATGCAGGGCTATTGGTTTCAGCAAAGATATTCCCTAAGCTCAACCTCAGCCTTGAGAGTTTTCGACGAATCCACTCCATCTTGAAGGTTCCCATCAATGGTTTTCTAGACCTATGCGACCGTCTACCTTGGAAACCGAAATCTGCTGGCAACCTGAAGTCATTGAGTCCACTATTTGACTTGCCTTTGTTATTCTTCCCCTTCTCGAACCAAAATTTTCACTTCAAGTCAGATCTCGTTGCGCCCGATAACTTTGACGGCGAAAGATACATGTTTAGCTGTGTCGTTGCCGCACATCGGTTTATTCAAAAGTATGAGAAGAGATTGAAAAGTCACAAAAGCAATTTACGAAAGTATGCAAATGAGAGTTTTAGCAGCAACGTTGGTCCTGTTCTTAACAGACATTCTTGCTCTCTCGTAATTGCTGGTGACAAGCATTCCAAACCGACGTCTGATCTATTGTGGGCTTGTACGCAACCTAAAGGCAATCTTTTCATACGCTTTGGAGGTTGGCTTCTGGCAAAACTTTTTCGGATGACAGCAGCTGAGATTGAGATTGACATCGCCTCATTTACTTCCTTGGCAAGACAAATTTCTGCATCCAATCCTGATAGTGTGATCATCGCTCCGACTCATCGGTCATACTATGACTTTCTCATTATCAGCTACATCTGCTTTGTCCTTCCAGAGCTCGGCATCGTTATACCGCACATAGCGGCTGCATCCGAGTTTTCTAACCTTCCATTTCTGGGCTGGTTGGCTGCTTCTATGAATGCCTTTTTCATAAAGAGAGACGAAAAGAAACGAGACCTTCGCCTGAAAGAAAAATTGAGATGCATCCTGAGCAAAAAGCAAAAGCCTTCTTTTCTAGAGGTGTTCGTTGAAGGCAAGCGTAGCAGAAATCGATCGTTTGTGAAACCAAAAACAGGGTTCTTGCGGTGTGTTTCCGAGTTAGGAGACAATCCTCATCTGGTGCTACCAATTACTATCAATTATGAAGCTCTGCCAGATCAAAGCAGTTTGATCAGTGAAGCAAGTGGTAATCGTCGCGAGAACATGAGCTTATCTAAGCTTTGTTGTTGGATGTACCGTGTGTTCTGCGGAGAAGTTAATATTGGACGCGTGTACATATCTGCATCAAACGCGTTTGAGATGACTCCACACGACTCAAACAAAGTGGACAAAATCAGCCAAACAATTCTATCGAGGCAGCAAGAGAGGATTGTAGTAAGTGGATACCACATCCGAGCTGCGTCCTGCGCTTTAGGGGTTTCGGAAAGTGAAGTTGTTGACTCTCTTGGGCATTTGAACTGTACGTTGTGGCCGTCTCTTGATACAAGGACACTGTACCCACATATTAATGAATCCAGCCAAGACTTCTTGTGGTCGTGTCTCATGCATTTTGGACATGTGTTTGCACCATTTCTTGAGTCGACACACAAAGCATGGGTTACAATCCTATTCCCAGCAGGGGGCCAAACTCATTCTGCTACAAACAGCGTTAAAGAAGTGAACACCATTGTATCGAAGATAGCGCACAAATTTGATACTGCGGAAGAGGTTGTTGAGAAGGCAGTCAGTATACTCCGGTCAAAAGGATTCTCTACACCCACGGCGGAGCACATTTTCCAGTACACACATTCTGGCGAGGTCCCCATGTTATTGATCAGAATAGCTGTAAAGATGACTGTCGAGAAGTGCTCTCTAAACAAATCATCGAGTAATGCCATTGCTTCGTCAAGAAAAGTCGACTCTTCGCAGCAGAAAGTAAATCCATTGTTTTCTTCTCAACTGAATATCGGATCGCGTAACAGAGGCAGCGGCGATAGTGTTGAATCATTCGGCTCATGGGGATTTGAGGATTCGCGATTTGTACTGAATACATTGCCCAATGGATCAAACGTAGTTATAATGAAAGGCGGTAGATATAGCATCAGCGGCAAACCACTGCCAAAGCTCGTCGGGTTCATTGAAAAGGAGCTGAACATGAAAATTGACCCCAACAGTGAAACTTTCCAAGGAGTAGATTTCAGTCTTCCTGACGGCAAACTCACATCAGAAGATACTGTTCGAATACTAACTGCAATTGACGATGATACTAGTCGGTTGTCCACTGTAGCTGAGGATCGTGCTAGGCATGGAACTGGTCACACTCAAGATGATATTTACAGTTTGCGATCAGGATCTTTCCGGACTCGTCTTCCAGATGCTGTTGTTTGGCCACGCAGTGTTTCCGAAGTTCAGGCGCTCGCTTCTCTTGCAACAACATACAATTGGTGTATAATCCCCTTCGGTGGAGGCACAAATGTCACGCACTCAACACATTGTCCAAGCAGTACCGTAGATCCAAGATTGATGGTATCAGTCGATATGAAATTGATGAAAAACGTCCTCTGGGTTAATGAGGAAGATGGTCTTGCACATGTCGAGGCAGGAATTACAGGCCGCGACCTGATCGAGCGCATGAGAAGATTAGGATTCACTATTGGTCATGAACCTGACAGCTACGAGTTCAGCACTCTCGGTGGATGGATTGCAACTAAGGCCAGCGGGATGAAACAAAATAAGTATGGAAACATCGAAGACATTGTAAAGGAAGTGACAGTGGTATCCGCGAAAGGTATCATGTCACACAAACACAAAGCAAATAAGGTATCGTTTGGAAGGTCATCAGCAGGAATTGAGCCAAAAGCATTAATGCTTGGCTCAGAGGGTTGCCTTGGGGTTATCACAAGCGCTGTCATCAAAATATGGCCGCTTGCTGAGGAGATATCCCATGAAAGTGTACTGTTTCCAAGCTTTGATGCCGGTCTCAGATTTGTCAAAGACTTATCAAATCAGCGCGCATTGAAGCCTGCAAGTTGTAGGCTACTCGACAATGAACAGTTCCGTCTCGGCCAAGCCATGACGGGAGAACAGTCCAGTTTGGAGTCGTTTAAATCTTATCTATCAAAGAAGATGGGGTTCTATCTAGGCAATCTGTCGGAGAAGACTGTTGCTTGCGCTACGATTACTTTCGAAGGCAGTGCAGCCGAGGTTCGGTTCCAGAAAAAAATCATCTGTGAGCTGTCGGCGGCACACGGTGGAATTCTGGCTGGGTCACGAGTTTCCAAATCTGGTTACGACCTCACTTTCGCCATTGCTTATTTGCGTGATTTTGCAATGAATTACAATATTCTAGGGTAAGTTTGTTTGAAGTATTTATTCCATTTTTCGCCCTTGCTTTCCTTTTGGCACTAATACTAATCATAACTGCTCTCGCTCTTGCAGGGAAAGCTTTGAGACGTTTGTTCCGTGGTCGAAACTGAGAACTGTAGTCGAGAGAACAAAGAGAACCATACTCTCAGAGCATAAGAGTCGAGCACTCCCAGGCCTTCCTTTCGTATGCTCCAGAATAACTCAGATTTATGACGAGGGAGCATGTGTATACTTTTACTTTTGCATGGCTGTAAACTTCAACGGTGCATTGGATCCAAGGGATGTCTTCGGTGAAATCGAAGCATCTGCCCGACGAGAAATTCTGAACAATGGTGGTTCTCTGAGTCATCACCACGGTATTGGGAAATTACGCTCGTCTTTCGTCCCAGAGATCTACTCTGACGGGTATTTGGATTCGATTAGTGCAGTGAAAACGGCTCTAGACCCAGTCAACGTATTTGGTGCAAGAAATGGTGTTTTTGCCGGTAAACCATGTTAACATTGTTAATTAGACTGATAATGAGTTTATGCTTCAATACTTCTCTTTCCAGAATTCGTGTTGAAGAATGTTCGCCATCGATCTTAACCGGGTGTTTGGTTCCATTCGAAGGCAGTTGTAGACCAAGTCAATACCCAAAGCACCAATTCCTGACTCTGAAAGGTGTTTTGTCAAAATCTTGACATGTCGTTTATCCCAACCTGCAATGCATCTAAATTGAAGATCTTCGTCATCAGGTTCGACAAACGATGCGAAGATTGATTCCCCCACAAAAGCTTCGTAAATCAGCTTGCCAAATGCCCAAATGTCAACAGATGGCTCTGCAACGAGAGCAGGATTCTTAGATGCGGAAGATGACTCCTTTTGGGAACTAACGAAAGCCTCCGGTGGCGAATGAGCCCCCAATCGGGTCATTGAAAAGGGACCACCTCTAACAACAGATCCGCAAAGTCTGGTTATTTTCCATCTGTCTCCAAATTTCATGATACTGTGAGAATCAATTTGCCCATGAATGATGTTACATGCGTGCAACTTAAATACGCCTTCGCCTACACGGAACATGATAGATTTCACCTTGCTGAAATATCTTTTGAGAAGGTTAAGATCCGCCCTGTACTCATGATTCCGCGGCATTCCAGCTACAACGCGAGATAAACTCAGCTTTGATTTGCTCACCGCTACACAGTGGTAAAGCTTTACACCGCTAGGGATGTTAGCGTCATCTAATTCTCCAATGGCGAAATGCTTGAATTCTTCATAATACTTCATATCCAGCTTACTTTCTTGCAAGTGTTTTGCTTCCCTGAGATAAACCTCATTGCTTCCATAGCATATAAGGCTAACTTTCTTCTCCCCACTGGACGGATTATTGACTGGGCTATAATCAATCGCGTCAAATTTTTGAACCTTTCGCGAGGATGCTAAGTTGTTTTGATCACCGCCTGTGAACTCAAAGCGACCTAAAAAACGCAGGCCTTCTCTCAATGCCGCTTTACACAGGGGCGTTGCGCAAGCAACGGCTGTCTCCTCGTTACTGCTCCCGGCTACTGTCAGGCACAAGGCCATTTTTTGCGGATGAGAGCACAGAGCGAGAATTTCTTTCACAATATCTACATACTCGTCATTTGATTCGCATAGTAAGAACCACCAACTTGCGCCAAAGCCGTTTCTCACAATGACATCTTCCTTCGCTCCGAGGTCAATGGGAAGGTCTATGATTGCTATGGCGAGAATGATCTCGCGCTGCAGCGAGTTTGAACAAGCTAGTTCGATAGGTAGAATTCGGTTCACATCGCGAATTGCAGCAGCGGAGGGAGCTGATTTTAGTATTGAAATGGCCACGGCTGCATCATAAAACTCGTCCCGAAGAATAAGGTGAAGCGCGCTAGCTCCAGAAGAATTCTCATCAAGAGCAGCTAAGCTTCCGCCATCAGCACCAAGCAGAATATCAACCACCTGTCGGCCTGCTCTTGATTTGATAGCTCTAACCAACGGTGTTTCGCCTCTAATATTTTTCATCATGGATAAAAAGCAATCCTCGTCCCCAGCATCATCTAGTGTTACCACTGAGGCTTCATCAAAGTGTTTCGGTACCTTTGGTATGCCCAGGCTCTCTTTGAGAAAAAATGGGTTCCTTGTCAAGATATCTTCGTGCACTTGAAGCAGCCGCGAAATGATTGAAACACCAACATCACCTCGCAAAGCCCCCGCTGCAGTGTGAAGAGGTGTATTTCCGTCATTGTCTTTCACCACAACGCCAGTCGGGAATAAATTCAAGATGAGATCAACGGCATGCTCTCCTGTAGCATACAGTGCACAAGACATGACTGCTAAGTGCAGTGGCAAGAGGCCGTCGTGATTTTGAACAGAAGCGGCTGCTGGGAATTTCTCGCCGAGCACCTTGATCATCATGATGTTGCCAGATGCAGCAGCCATGTGAAGTGGGAGGTATCCTTCAGTATCCAATCTATGGACAACACCGGGCTCGTAGTCTAGAATATTCAACACTATTTCTTCTTGAATGGAAAGCTGGTCTGATGAAATGCCGCCGTCGGTTTGTCCACCACTATAGAGGGCAAGGGAGTGAATTAAGTATTGGTCATTTCGAACATCTTTCATTTCCATTAGCCAAGGATTAGCATGAGTCAGGTAAGAGACTTGCTCCCAATTCTTTGCTTCGATAGCGCCTAGTACTTGTTGATAGCGTTTTGTAATGAGTGAAGGTGACATCAACATCGATCGTGTCATTGTTTGTTCTTCCTCCTCATCAAAATCATCAAGATTTCCATCCGTATCAATAAACGACCGGGCGTGAACCACGAGAGATGCTCTTACTAAATTTGCCACGTTAATTTGTGGCACGAGCTCTTCCCTTTGAGAAGAATATGCCTCATTTAAGCTTTGACTTATTGAATCAGGAGGATCGGGCCTTTGCATAGAGGGATCGAGCCCCAAAAGAAAATCTGTATCACTCTTTCCTTCTTCAACGTGGTTAAAACTGTATCCATCGCTCGAAGTTGCTGCGTAGGAAAGGCTGTGCTGATGATGAGGTGCGCTCTTCAAATTCTGAATTGTTTCAACTTCATCGTTAGATATCGGCAATATACCATTGTGCGGATTGTGAGGTGTGTTTTTCTCATCATCACTCTTTCCTCCATCAATGTGGTTGGAATTGTGTCCATTGTTCGAGGTTGGGAACGAACGCATGTGACGCAAATTGCGAGGCATGCTTTTCTTAGTCTCATATCTGACAGTGTTGGTGTTTTCATTGGAATCATTTATCTGCTTGTCTTCTGACTTTCCTGAAAATAAAAGCCGTAGAGTGCTAGCACTTACGATAGGGGTATTGTCAATGCCAGAATTTTTGTCATCCACAGCTTCAGCTTCGGTCGAATTGTTGTCGTAGGTACGACCAACCATTGGAGTAGCCTTCTGTTCCTCCTCTGCAATTGGTTCCTCTTCTATAGTCAGTTGATTGAATCTTCTAATCACATCAGTAGAACTTGCAATACCATCTCGTTGCCCTGCTAACTTCTGTCTTGGCGGTAAGCCAGCCTGTACAATAGCTCGACGGTTTGCCTCCAAGTCAAACTTCTGGCCCTTCTCAATAGCTTGTATTTTAGACTCAATCTCATTCAGTTTGTTTAGACAAGGAGTGAGAGGAGTAATCCTTTCTGTAGCGGTTTCTTTCCTATCTGGTGAACTGAACTCTTCTTCACTCGTGGCACTTTCTTCTTTAACTTGAACTAGCGACCGTTCTTTTTCAGAAGAATATTTTGGAGAAGTCCTCGGCATGTGAACCAACCAAGATGCTTTTCTATCGTACAGTTCGACATTTAGCATACCTTTCTTGGGATCATAAACATCAGGCGATGTGTTCATTTGCTTCAATGATAGAGTTGGCGTTCGTTGCAGATCACTATACGATCTACCATCAATGCTCATAGCTGACACAATCTTGGGATCTCTTGCCCATCGCTTACCAGAATACGATGGCCGAGGTTCTGGTGATTTGACTTCATTGACCTGATGTGCCAACCTGATAGCAGTGTAAGCATCACCAAATCTGCGTATTCTTTCCTCATCATTATTGTCAATGTCACTCCCAAGACTGCTTTGTCTTGTTGCCGAAGTCATTTTAGTATTTGTGGTGAACAAACCAGATATTTCATCGCCTGCTGGGGCTTTCCTATCGTTCTGATTTGATTGAAACGAGCTCACATCGAATATTAATTTGTGTTTCTTTTGCTTCGTTTGTCGTCTTCCGGTAGTAGGTGCTTCAACATCATGATTCCCTTGGCGATTTTTTTCTATGAATTGACGTGGTGCCTTTGTTTGACTCGGTTTGGGTTTGCTCAATGGAGGAATTGGTTTGTACACTTGTGATGACCTCGTTGTATGATTTTTATGAATATATGAATGAACTTCTGGCTCTATGCGTTTCTCGTGCTCAATATGCAGCGGCTGCTGCTGCTGTGAATGGTCTGACTGCCGCGAACTCAGTTGCTGCTGCTGCTGCTGCTGCTGCTGCTGCTGTTGCTGTTGCTGTTGCTGCTGCTGCTGCCGTCTTTGTTGACGGGAACTGCTTGATGGACGCCCTCTAACTTCAGGTGATTGTTTGTTCTGGTGTCGGCTAAACTCATTATTTTTTGACCCCCTATCAGATGGCGATGGTTGCGGTGACGACGCATTGACTTTACCAGCCATACGAGGGTACCTTTTTTCGGAACAATGTCGTCGAACCCATCTGCCGCTTTTGTCTCGCCTTGTTCCCAAGTACGATTTCTTGGCAGCATTGTTTTCATCGATACGTTGATGATTGACCTCCGACACTTCTTGGTGATCCCAACCATCATCAAGCTGCCTAGGATCACAAATCTCGTCGAACGGGATCTCCTCCGCCATTGGTACAATAGAGAGGTGGTTGTTGGCACCGCGTTGCACAATTCCACCATTTACCTCGAGCTTGATAAAAGTAGATAGCATGTAGCATGCGGTTTTCGGACATTCGGCCTTGACGGAAAAAAGACACGTGAAAGTCTCCTCCGCTCTCTTCTCTCAACTGCTTCGCCTGAGAGGTTTATTTTTTAAGTTTACGTTGCACTGAATTCACTTTTGCTGCTCTACCTTCTTCACTCTCATCATAAATTAATCGTTGGTAGTTCTATATTTACATTTTAGCCGTTAGTATACAAGGTTGACATTTCTTTCAAGCAAAGGCTGGAAACGTCGCTCTCAGATGCTCTATCAATCCCTCCTTGCTTCCTCCAGGGTGAGTCGTCATCCATTCTGTTTGCTCATCCATGACGTCACGGAAGACTGGTCCCTCAGGAATGCGGGTAAGAATGGAGTTCTTTATTTCGCCGCCATTAACTAAAGGATGTTGAGTCCATATGCCAATGAGACCAAGTTGCATCATCGCGGCTGCAAAGACATCATACTTATTCATGATGCCAGAAACAATCTCTTCCTGCGTCTGCTCAATCTGCAAATGAAAACATACTATATGTGAGTGAATCTTAGAACGCATCATTGAATCAATTAGTCTGCACATAGAACTTACAACATCTCCTTCGATCGTGTACTCTAACTCGTCATTCCCAGCATCCATCAGCTGTTCGCATAAAGACAAGATAAATGCCGCTCTCCAAAGCGGTCCGATCCTCCTCAGCACCTCAGAACAGTTTTTCCTGAACTCCATACAGTGCAGCCACACTGGATCATCTTCAGTGTCGGGTTCAACTGTCTTCGTGTTCATTGAGCAGGCAATCTTGCTTCTATTCTCTCTGTCGTGCATGACTTTAGCACCAGAGAGCAACACAGAGAGGGCGGATATGTCACTTCCCATCGAAACTAGCTTTGTAAAACCATCCGCTGCGTTCATAATCTTTTCTACCTGATCAGCATCTCTTATCGGCCGTTTCAATTCGTCAACAAGAAGTCTTAGAATGACAGATCGCTTTGCCTTTCTGGGTTTCTTCCTAGTTTCAGCCTCGGCATCATCATCACCTGATGTGGTACGGCTCTTGAGTGGTTTCAGAAATGCTGCGTACCACAACAGTCTTCTTGCGTCTTCATCCTCCATCAACACTCTGGTTTCTTCCTTGCCAACGCCATTTACAGCCCCAGCTTCAAGAGCGCGTTTTGCCTCGCACCACATTGGAGGATTGGCTTTGCAGTCACATAAGTGACCGTGCGTGGCGGAAAGTAGAGAGAGGCCTTGTTGAAATACATCACCAAATGAACCACTTCCATTTGTGAGGCAATTTTGTGGTAAAGGGAAAACAGTGCCAATCAGTCCAAGATTGACTAGTAGTCTCATAGCACCAACAGGATCTCGGCTCTTCAGCATCAAGTCTACCTCGCTGCCCACGCGCTCACGCGAAACTTTTTGCTCAAGAGCAGCTTTCACTCGTTCGTCTGCAGCTGCTGTCCTCAACTCATCAGACATAGTGAAACGTAATCTAGCAGCAAACCGAACTGATCTTAGAACGCGTAATGGGTCGTCCAGTAGTGTTGTGAGTGGAGGTAGGGGTGTCGCAACTATTCCTCTCCGTAAATCGTCAAGTCCTCGGCCAGTCATATCCTCAACTATGCCCTCATTAATGTTGTAGAACAACGAATTTATTGTGAGATCACGCCGCAAAGAATCTTCCTGAGGCGAACCAATACGCATCAAATCAGGAATGCGCGAATCAGATGTGTATTCCTCAGCTCGTAGATTAACAAAATCAATCCAATAATTGTTCACGCGCATCGTTGCAGTTTCAAGATGTTTTGATTTCTCAGGGTTCTTGAGAACAACACCCACTGAGTGAGTTTCGCGGCCATGATCTGAAAGCCATTGGTTCAGCTCATCAGCGAATTCACGGCCAAGCTTGTCATCAAGGGCAATGTCAATGTCTACTGGTACAGTTACCGACAAAGAATTGTCTGGCGATTTTGATGCATTTTGATTTGAAGCTGAAAAATAAGATACCATGATAACATTAGCTAGTCAATAATATTGTAAAAAGAATGTGGACAACAGCATGATAACTCACCGACTTTTTCTCCCTTAAACTTGGATGTAATCCTATTCATTGCCTCATTTTCTGTGTCGGGTAGTTTAGTTGCATCCATCACTCCCGTCTCAAGCAGGTCCAGCGACACTCGATTTTGCTTGAACTCTTTCGACGCTAGTATTTTGTCACGCACCCAACCTCCAGCAACCCTCAATGTAGACTTCATTCCGCATTCTGTTGTGACTGTGCGAAGCAAGTCAAAAAGTTCTTTTTCTTCTGCAGTCAGATCGACTTCGATGTTACTTGCATCCCGACCTGGTGGCCTCATACCATTGCTACCTCCGTTTGTTTCAAGCGAATCCTCCGGGATACTTATGAATTGAGAAGTGAACGCGGCAAACGAAGCGAAACGAGCAGTGTGCACGGGAGCTCCTGGAGATGCGAATGTTCGCTTCATATCAGAATCAAAAGAATTCATCAAGCCAGCTATTCCATTTGCATAAATGGAAAATGATGCCGGATATTCCCCTGACTCTAGGACATTCTTATTTTGTGCCCCAGCTGGCACTCTTTCAGCCGCATATGGTGATCTAACGTCAAACGTTGTTGCCATCGGATTAAACACATCAGTGTTCTGTTTCTGTTGTTTGTTACCTGCTGAGGCCCGCGACAAGGGAGACGACGACGACAGAGATGACGCGTAAAACCTCAATTCTCGAGAGTCTAACGCCATATTTATATTTCCAACTGATGTGCCTGCATGCCTAATTTTGCTATCTGATACGAGACACTTATTTCTGTGGCGGAACGAAAGTGCCACCCTCGACGTGTAGGCCATGATTTCAGAGCTGCTACTTGTTATTATCATTGCAGTAATCCACATGCACGCCGCGGAGCTGCAAACATATGGCCGCTTTTTCGATGATGATGATGACTGCTTCATTACCAATTATTATTCATAGTTATGTTGCCGCTACTTCCGACAAGGAACAATAGTAGCGCAGTGTAGCTTTTGGCAGTTCGTTTGCAGAGAGAGAACGGAGAAAAAGCAAGCTTGATGGATGAGTAAGTTGGTTGAAGGAATCTCCTCTGGGAGTCGCAGCTAGATGGGACCACCAAATTCAAGTGTAACACAAGTAACACATATTTTTAAGTATGTGTAACACATTTTAGCTTTGTCTTCAGTACAAATAATTGGTACAATACTGCCGAAGAGTCTCTCTCACACTCTCTTTGAAAGACCTAATCTTTTAAAGTATGTTGTTAGCTTTGATCCGTCGCTGTTGATGATGAGAAAAGTCTAGATACCAACTTCTTTATCTTCAGTTTGCACTTGCTAACCCATTTCGCTGCTGCTCCTGTCTCGATCCCTTGCTGTACAAGTCCTGCAGCAAAGCCCAAAAATCCTCCAGCGATTATCAGAGTTAGTTCGTCTTCTTCAAATATTGGGTGGAGCTACGTCAAGACAAAAGATGATGAGTTCTGAGTTTTGAAAAAGTGCAGGACAAATGGAAAGATGAAAAATCAGAGTTCTTACCACACGTTCAAACTTCGCACTGGTCATCTTTTCCATTTGCGTTCTCAACGTGAACTGTAACCCCAGAGCCTTGTCAACATATGGATGCAAGACATGTAAATGATTGGGCAGTTTTTCCAATGCGCTTGAAGATGCTTTTGTCAAAATGCCACCTGGGAGCAAGAATCCTACTCCACCAGAGAGCACGTTGGCAAACTTTTTTAGATGATTTGTAAAGAGTAGGCCAAAGGACGACTTTGTACTGGGATCATTAAGAATCGAGTCCCAAAGCTTTTCGCTGGTCAAGACATTGTTTGCAAAAAAACTAGAAAATTCTTTGGCAACTTCCTGTTGCCGACGCAAGAACTGTCCTTGTAATATGAAAGGCCCAATCTTTGTAGGATTGACTGGCTCGAAAATCCATTTCAGTGCAAGCCAGTTGGTTGCAAGGCCAACTATAGCCCCTCCAATACTCAGTGCCCATGGATTCTCCCAGAATAGAGCAACAATCATTTGTATGATACCCAACATAAAACCGAACCACAAGCCGCTATTTGTCAAAAAATCCAGCTCTGCTTGTCCACACTTTCTGAAAAGTTGTCCAAGTAACGCACGATCTTGCATCATTTGATTGATAACACAATTCTTGATGTTAAGCAGAGTGCCAATATTGTCTTGCATAGAGACAGTAAAATCATGCAAGAACCTATGATTTGCTGAATCCATCGCGGCTTTTGTTCTTCCCGGTAAGGAGAAGAACAAAGCTCTTCCAGCCTTTTGTGTCCAGCTCAAAGGAACAAGCTCCTCTCCGATGCTTTCCATTAGCTTTGGAACTTCTGGGCCCAAAGTAGAGGCAACTATATCTGGATCTAATCTCCGAAAGACTTCTTCTACATTGAGCAGTTGCGTTGTCACCATATTTACCATTGTCTCTGACATTTTATATGTCTTTGCTGGCACTATACCCTGCCAGCCAAGCAGACCTAGTGGCTCTCCATCTCTGCGCCATATTGGAATACCACGGAATTCAATAGGATAAAAGATCATTTGAACAGCGAGATAGTTTGTAAACCACCCCACAAAGGCTGCAATTACAGGAATAAGTAAATATGTACCAGGTCTTGCTTTGAACTTCTTTATAGCTGACTGAATATGTTTGGAAATGCCTATCTTTTTCTTGCTCTGTGGTTGTTTTGGAACAGACATTCAGTGAGTAAATAGAAATTTGATACGTGTCTTCAAGGTGCAAACATCAGCTGTCTTACCTTGCTGGCATCATCTTCATTCTCAGCCCCCTTTGCTGAAGATAGGCGGACACATCTAGCCCTTGTCGTGTGACGATGCGTTTGCATAGGCAAATGACTCGATGCTCGGGGTGGTGAATGTATCGACGATGGCGTTGCATACTGATTAATTATAAAAGTGCTCTGATAACCGCATTGTAGCGACAATGCGGTGCTAAATAAAGATGATAGTACTATGATTCTAGCGCATCTCTTACACTCGTTCATGGCGTTATTTTACCTTCCAACTCGGCGGCCGTCAATTGATGTATCAGTGATCGATCCAACTGCTAACTAGTGTACTTGTTGCAAGCAGAGTCTCCAGCCTTCATGCCGATGTTCGTTGTCGTTTGTGGCATTGTTGACATCAAGATTCAGATCTTTTTTTGATGGTATGACAATCGAAGGTGACGCACGAAACATCCCTCCACTAAAATCACCCACCAGTAGCCTCACGACTTCACGACTTCCATCGCTTTCTGTGCAGTCCTAACAAGTAGGAGTCTGCCAAACAATTCACATCCATCATGGCTCGCGGTCTTCTTCGTTTTCTCCTCGCAATAGCTGCAGTAGCTTCGCCTGCCTCCGCCGCATCGGCATCGGGCGCGGCAGGTGTGGTGATAGATCCTAGATTCTTCATTGCTGGAGGAACTTGCGCTGCCATCTCTCATGGCATCACTACGCCCATCGATGTTGTCAAGACACGGATGCAATCGAATCCTGAGAAATATAAATCATTACTACCGGCTACGGCGTTGATCATTAAGGAAGAGGGAGCACAAGCCTTGACAAAGGGATTGGTGCCTACCTTGGTAGGTTATGGAATAGAAGGTGCCCTGAAATTTGGTATTTATGAGGTGTCCAAGCCTATGGCTGTTTTGGCATTTCAGAAACTCAATAACAAATTGAATCGTTCAGGTGGGACGGGGCCGCTCCCCTTTCTTTTGGCATCCATTATGGCTGGTGCAGTTGCATCCTTGGTCTTGGTGCCTATGGAATCAACGAGGATACGCATGGTGACAGATGCATCATTTGAAGGGATTGGTTTGTTACGAGGTCTCGGAAAGTTGGTTGACGAAGCTGGATTGGTTCAAACTTTGACTGTTGGTTTGGGTGCAATGCTTGCAAAGCAGGTTCCGTACACTTTTGGAAAACAAGTCAGCTTTGATGTTGTTGCCAAGTCCCTCTATGGCATTTTGAATAATCCATCACAATCTACTGCGAATTTAGCTGAAACAATCTCCAAAAGTGTTAGCCCAGAATTCATCAAATGGACTGTCTCTGTTCTTTCAGCTATGATTGCTTCGGTTATGGCATGTTTAATGAGTCAGCCTGGTGATGTGATTTTGACAGAAACATACAAAGGAGGAGAAGGTGATGACACTAAGAAAAGAGGTCTTGCCGAAGTATCTTCTACCATTTTTGCACGAAACAGTGATGACGGGGTTGCCCTTGCTTTAACTGGATTCTTCACGGGCTTACAAGCTAGGTTTGTACATGTGGGGATGATTATAACCAGCCAATTGGTTATCTATGACCTTGTGAAGCAACTGTTGGGTTTGCCTGCCACAGGTAGCCATTAGGAAAGTTAAAGAATGATAGATAGCTACTTATGAGTAAAATGTTTCACTATTAAAGGTAGGCAATTGCACCATTGTACCTTAAATCGACAATCTTCCAGTTCAATGACATCTGTTCTTCATCGTATTGTCTCTGGAATGCCACCACATAAGAATTCGCACGAATGTCATCTTCGCTTCCTTCAACGATTTCTCCCAGCTCTCTCTCCATGTAAGTCTTTTCGTCGCTTTCGTCTTTATCGCCCTCGCTGTCAGCGCTGCTATCTTCTGAGTTTGCTTTCTTTTCATCCTTGACCTTCTTTCTCACGCAATGAATCTGCTGACACATGAAATGAAACAATATAAGTGGATCGTCGCCCTTATCTACATTCGTGCTTCCCCCCATCTCGCAAGCCATAATCTCCCCATTCATAATAGCTAAAACGTTGGTATCAATCTGCACACCTTCACTCTTCCTTGCTCGTGCCTCAGCAGCTAGTCGATTATACACTGCCTCGCCCAACCATGGTTTCAATTCTTGTATCCTGCCCTCTAAGAAGAGTTTCATGATTTTTGGCAATGTATGCTCCATGACATCACGCTTCCAATTTTCCATCGTGAAATCTGGATCTAATTTCTGCAAATGCCTTGTTGCTGCTGCAAATTCGGATTCGGCTGTTAAAGTGTCATAGACGGAAGAAGCGCGATATACCCAAGGATTTTGAGATGTTTCCCATGCCTCTTCGGCGTCTTCTTTTAGATGTTTGATCTTTTGTTGCGTCTGTTGAACTCGTTCCTGTGCTCCTGATTTCTCGTACACTTTGCCAGACTTCTCAAGTATGTCTGCAATGATTGGGGCGTCCCTCAGACGTTTTTCCATCCTCTCCCAAGCACTCAAGTGCTCCTCAGGGTCAATCAACATGATATCTTTACTACCCTTGTACTCCTCGTATTTGTCAGCGGCTTCGTCATCGTTTGCATAGTTTGGTTGTTCGCCATCAGATGGTGTTCCAATCTTCTTGTTGATATCTTTTGCTTGGCCGGAAGCTACAAGTTCGTTCCAAGTTTCAGAGATAGTATCCACAAAGGATGAAGCCATTGACGCAAACTTGTCTAGGTGTTCTTTATTGGCGTCACTGTTTGTATCAGCAGACGTAGACTCATCACTTGTATCGCTTTTATCACCTTTGAGCTTCTCAATTGTTTCTCTAAGGTCTTTCTTCTTCTTGCCATCATCAGAATTGTCAGAAAAGGTTCTTGTTCCTATTCCTTCATGTATCAAGCTAAGTTGGTGTCGATGTAACAGGCGACATCTTCGATCGGTCTTCTTGGAAGGAACTGACCTGAATGAAGAATATGAGGCTACCAGCGACTTTGGCAAAGTTGCCGATGGCCGGGAGATTGAACTTTCTAACCGCAAAAGAGAGATGCGCAGCATGTTTCTTTGTTTGCTAAACACTACAATAAGAGCCGACTTGAAAGATTTGTGGTTGTGGCTAGCATGGTGTGTTTCAGGTTCAAAGATGAGGCGGAGGATTCAACAGTCCTGTATTTTTCCAAATCATGCCCACCGCCCATGTACATCTCAACTTCGAAGGAGTTTCATCAAAATCAGCTTGACCGGCCGGACAAAGAAGGGACAGCCCCCGGTCTCTCAATGCTCATCAAGCAACAATTCACTACCATACGGTACGGTATGATGAAGCGTCGCTAGTTCCTCTACCACTTCGGTAACCTCACTGGCGGTGTAATATATACAGTACAACCTCCTTTTGAGGCGAAAACGAAGTTGTAACGATAACACTATGTGTAGAGTAAACATACGTGGAACTGAGTTCGCAAATATCCAATTTGCTAACGTATCAAGAAAGTCTAAAACCACCATCCGTATCTAAAGCTGTGAATGACGAAAAAGACGGCTTTTGACGGGCCATTACGTTTGGTTAGATAGTATAGAAGGGTATATACCACTACTCAAGCTTAATATAACTGCATCGGCCACGCTACAGCATCGTAGGTGACCTGATGAGGTCCATTTAATGAGGGCCGCGAGCAACTCTCTAGCACCATATCGTGTCCAGCGCTGTGAATGTCGCAATCGACAGCTTCTAAGGGCTCATTATGTTTGGTTACGATAGTATAGAAGGATATATACCACTACTCAAGCACTTTATGTGTGCATAAGCCATGCTACAGCGTTTAGGTGACCTGATGAGGCATCTGAGATGGCCGCCAACTCTACTCTCTAGCACCATATTATATCTCACGCAGTGAATATGACAATCCACAGCTTCTAGT
>Ga0209652_1001415_pt1 | contig 19540 bp, 15 predicted proteins | sample SaaInl74LU_5_DNA_FD_184641 | JGI IMG/M metagenome (GOLD analysis project Ga0209652, IMG submission 184641) | Marine microbial communities from expanding oxygen minimum zones in the Saanich Inlet - ESP_74LU_5_DNA (SPAdes) (version 2) | ecosystem: Environmental > Aquatic > Marine > Intertidal zone... | reverse complement strand
TTAACTCTTTATAAAATGCCTCAAAATTATTAAACTTATCATCTATACAAACAGAAAAGCTAATTGCAGAGTTTTGAATTAGGTTTACTTTTAACTGATAATCATGTAGTTTTTTAAAGATAAAACTGATGTTATTTTCTACCATAAAAGAAAAATCTAAAGCAGAAATAGAAATTAAAATCTGGTTCTTTTTAACTATAAAACATGGAATACTAGGCACTAATCTGGTTCCTTTTGAAACTTTTGTACCAGTTACTTTCGGATTGATAAATGAACGCACCAATAACGGAATTTCTTTTCTCTCTAGCGGTTGTAATGTTTTAGGATGAATTACAGAAGCGCCATAAAATGCCATTTCAATTGCTTCTTCATAAGAAATTTGCTCTAATAAGGTAGTGTCTGAAAACACTCTTGGGTCTGCATTTAAAACCCCCGAAACATCTTTCCAGATTGTTACACTTTCTGCATTTAAGCAATAAGCAAAAATACCAGCGGTATAATCTGAACCTTCTCTACCTAAAGTTGTAGTATTTTCTGTGTCATTAGCTGCAATAAAACCTTGAGTAATGATGGTTCTCTCGGTATCTTCTTCCAAATGAGCCAGGAGAATGTCGGCCGCTTTCTGGCTTCTTTCCCAATCAACCTCTGCCCTTCTGTGTTCGTTGTTGGTTTTAATCACATTCCGCACATCAACCCATTCTACGTTCAAACCTACTTGTTCCAGGTAGGCGCTGATGAGCAAGGTAGAAAGCACTTCTCCTTGGCCCACTACCCTATCGTATTCCAAAGCAGTATTGCCGCTCAAAGGCTTCGCGAAATCGGTATCCATTTGAACTAATAGGTCTTGAAAATCCTGAAACAGCGCACCTTCCGAGAGCCCCAGATCTTCAGCCATCTGATTGTGGTAATTGGCCACTTTTTCAAAAGCATCTTTCCAATTGCCCATTTCTAATCGGCGCAGGTGCACCTCTTCGAGCATATTGGTTGTTTTTCCCATGGCTGAAATAACCACCACCTTTTTCTCCTTTTGGTCTTGTTCTAAAATGCGCGCTACGTTTTTAACTGCCGCAGCATCTTTCACCGATGCACCACCAAATTTATATACCTTCATTTTCCTTCAAAATCAATATAAAATAGCCTTGCTAATGATCATAAATGGCCACCAAGCCTGCTTAATTTCTCACTTATAATTTTGCCTCATGCTCGAATTAGCCTGGTTTAAAATTTAATCATGCAATTCAACCAATCATCTTCAAAAACAGTAGGATACTTGCGATAAAACGCGATGGCATCCTCATTCCAATCCAATACCTGCCAATGAAAACGCTTCACTCCCTCACGTTTTGCTAGGTCTAAAACTTCATCAAACAACATCGCACCTACGCCTTTTCTTCTGCTTTCTTGGCTAACGTACAAATCCTCCAAGTAAAGCGACTTTCCCTTCCAAGTGCTGTACCTGTAGTAGTACAAGGCCATGCCCACAATAGCTGCATTAGCGTCTTCATCCTCAGCAACGAAGAAATAGAACAAGGGCTGCTCGCCAAAGCCATCGCGAAGTAAATCTGCTTCACTTAAAATAACCTCATCACCCGAGTGCTCAAAAACAGCCAGCTCTTTAATCAAGCGCAATAAATCTGCGACATCACTTGGTTTACCTGGACGAATTTTCATTTGCTAAAACTATAAATGAAAGTTATGCGGTTGAAAAAAAAACCAAATACATCTTCACTAATCATTGTTTGAATGTAGTTTGCAGGCATGAATTTTATCGACGCTATTCTGATCATTCCCCTCCTGTGGGCAGCATACAAAGGGTTTAAAAAGGGATTAATCATCGAAATATTTTCCCTCCTTGCGCTTTTTGCTGGCATTTATGGTGGAATTCATTTTTCCGACCTCGTGGCCGATTGGCTAAAAGACGCGGTGAACATCAAAGAAAAGTACCTACCAGCAGTGTCCTTCGCCCTCACTTTTATTGGCGTAGTGGTTTTGGTGTTTTATTTAGGAAAGATGCTTGAAAAGGTCATCACCATGGCGGCAATGAAACCGCTGAATAAGATCGCGGGAGCAGGTTTTTCTTTGTTGAAGTACGGACTAATTCTCAGCATCATTTTAGGTTTTCTACTTCCGATATGCAAGAACTTGGACATCCTAGATGAGTCAAGCATCAAGAGTTCAGCGCTTCTTGAGCCCGTACATGATTTTGCACTTGTGGTGATTCCCGCGATTAAAGACAGCGATTTTTACACCTCAATGAACGGAAGTAAGTTGGAGCAACTAAAAGATGACATTATTGATGATGTGAGGGAGCGTGTTCCTGGGAATTAAGCTAGAAAATCTGCCTCCATTTTATCAATGAGTTCATTCAAATTCTTGCGTTGAAGCTCGTAATCCTCTGCCGGATTGAATTCATTTCTAAGGCTAAAATAGAACTTGATCTTCGGCTCTGTCCCTGACGGTCTTGCCGTTACGATGCCGCCTCCCGCTAATCTAAATTGCACCACATTCGATTTTTCCATCGACAGCGGAGCTCTTCGTCCATCTAAAAACAAGCGTTCGCTCGATCTCAAGTCGTCAATCGCTTCCACCTGAATTCCACCCAAAGTGCTTGGCGGGTTTTTACGGAAATTCTCCATCATCTCGGCAATCAACTGCTTGCCCTCAATACCGTCTTTTTTCAGCGAAACCAAACGTTCTTGCCAAACGCCAAATCTTTCGTGCAGGTGCTTCAATAAGTCGTACACTGAGCCGTAGTTTTCCTTAGCCCAGGCCGCCATTTCAACAATCAAGAGCGCTGAGGTAACCGCATCTTTATCGCGCACAAAATCGCCCAACATATACCCGTAGCTCTCTTCACCCCCAACAATGAACTTCGCTCTGCCTTCTAGCGCACGAATATTCGCTGCTATGTTTTTGAAGCCCGTTAAGGTTTCTTCAACGCCAACTTCAAAGTGCTCTCCAATTTGTCGGAAAAGCTCGCTGGTAACCACTGTTTTGGCCACAAATGCATTACTTGGGAGTTGACCCAATTCTTTTTGACGATACAAGACGTAATACATCAACAAGGCCCCTGTTTCATTCCCGTTCAAGAGCAGCATTTCGTGCTCACTATTTCTAACAGCAATTCCAACACGATCGGCATCGGGGTCTGTTCCCAAAACCAAATCTGCGTTTTTCTCCTCTGCTAAATTCAGGGCCATTTCCATGGCGGAACTCTCTTCTGGGTTGGGCGAAACAACACTGGGGAAATCTCCATCTGGCGCTGCTTGTTCTTCCACTTCGAAAACTGCTTCAAACCCCATACTTCTCAAAGCATCAGGTATCAGCACACCGCCTGTTCCATGAAGTGCTGTAAATACCAAGCGCATGTCTTTGTGCTTTTGAACCACCTCAGGTGATAGCAACTGTCCTTTGCTCTCTTGTAAAAAAGCCTCATCCATTTCTTTCCCCAAATAATGAACTCCATCGAGCCTTGACGCTATGTTAACTTGTTCTGGACTAAGCACCTTTCTGACTTCTGCAATAATGGCCTTGTCTTGAGGGTGAACAATTTGAGCGCCATCATTCCAATACACCTTATAACCATTGTATTCCGGTGGATTATGACTCGCTGTGATCACCACGCCTGTGCTGCACTTCAGTTCACGAACTGCAAAGCTCAACATGGGAGTTGGGCGAAGTGCTTCAAACAAGAAAACCTCAAAACCATTGGCCAAAAACACTTTCGCCGTTGTTTCAGCAAATTCTTGACTTCGGTTTCTCGAATCGAAGGCAATGGCCACTCTCCATTCCGATTGAGGAACTTCTTGCTTTGTATAGTTCGCTAAACCTTGGCTCGCCATTGAAATGGTGTATTCATTGATCCGATTAGGTCCAAGTCCCATTTTTCCGCGCATACCGCCCGTGCCAAATTCCAAATCGGTATAAAAGCAATCCAAAAACTCCGGAGAGTCTTCGTTGATCAGAGCTAAAGTTTTCTTCTGGGTGGATGAATCAAAAGGTGCAAGGGTCCATTGCTTCGCTCTTAATAAAATATCTTCCTTGTTCATGGTTTCAGTTCGTCTTCGTGGCAGCGTTTAAGGGCTTCTTGCCAACTTAATTTCGACAAGTCAAAAGTACATCTTAATTTTTCAGTGCTCAATAAGGAATACCTAGGACGCTGGGCTTTTGTTGGAAATGCTCCAGAATCCACGGCTTCAAGTTTTGCATCAATTTCAAATACCTTGAAGATTTCAGCCGCAAAATCATACCAGCTCGCACTGCCTTCATGCCGATAATGAAAACAGCCCGAAATGTCCCCCTCAAGAGATTGTTCCAACACGAGCAGTAAATCAGAAGCGAGCACTCCGGCGTACACCGGAGACGAAATTTGATCATTAACTACGCTAACTCCCCCCCTTTCAAACGCAAGTTTTCGCATCGTATTTAGAAAGTTTTTTCCTTCAAAATCATACAACCAAGAAACGCGAATAAGCAAAGCTTTGGCATTGCCCGATAAAACCAAGTGTTCGCCCTCAGCTTTGCTTCTGCCGTATTCATTAATTGGATTGGTGATGTCGTTTTCCTTGTATGGAGAGGTTCTCTTTCCATCAAAAACATAATCGGTAGAGAGATGCAGCAATTTCACCTTGTGCTTTGAACAGGCCCTTGCTAAGCGTTCTGCCCCAAAGGCATTTGTTTCAAAGGCCAAGTCTTTTTCAGACTCTGCCAATTCTACATTGGTATAGGCTGCACAATTGATGAGCGCATCTGCATTTGATTCAAGTAAAACCTGATTCATCTGTTCTTCATCGTTCAGATCAAAGACTGCTCTCGATAAAAACACCAATTCATGCTTTTTGGTGTAGCTTCTTTTGAATGCTTCACCAAGCTGACCATTAGCTCCTGTTATGAGTACTTTCATTCGCAATTATTCAAAGCGAAACTACAAAAATGCGAGTCATTCTACTTCACAATAATTGAGGTCAGATTAAACTTACAAATCAATTCTACTTTTCCTCAATCCATTCATCATTTGATGCTTACATGCTCAAAAAACATTCCTACTAACTTGCCCTTCGATTGTGCTTAACTTTGTAATGGAGTAAATCACATAGAAATCGAATACCCTTGAAAACAAAAGAATACACATTTGAACATGTTGAAGCCATCACATCTGGAGATCGTGAGGCCTTGATCCATTTTGTGAAACTGTTCTTTAAAGAAACCTTGGGCAATGATTTGTCAAATTTATTGAACGCAAAAAACGATGCCGACCTAGTGGCATTAAGCAAAGCTGCTCACCGCATGAAAACCGGCATAAGGATGTTTGGGATGCACGAACAACTTGAGGCAGTTATGCGGATTGAATTATGGGAGAAAAATAAACTCGACTTCAACACCATAAGGCAGGAGGTTGAAAACTTAAACCATGATTTAGAGCGCATTAAAGCGCACATCATTGAAGAACTAAACATCTGAATTTTCTGAAATACTCCACATGAGAAGCACCATCCTCATTTCGATAACATTAAGCCTGGTTCTTTTGTTAATTGACACTTCAAATAGCCATTCCCCTCTTCTTTTTGGGTTGATGGGGCTTGTACTTTATTACTTCATGTTCCCTCCTCAGCCGAAGCATTTTTTACTGATGACGGCGTTTAATGATCCTCATGATTATTTAAAGAATAAGCACTGCGAGTACTTTGCAACAAGCGACCAGGCCTTGTTAGAGCTCGATACTGAAGGACGTTTACTTAACATCAACCCTTCTGCTAAGGCCATGTTTTCAGAGAAAAACAAGGAATGGCAGGTCCCTCCAGGTTTAGCAGAACATCTAGGACTTGCTTTAGCATCTGGGGAGCAAATCACATTCGACACTTCTTTAAATGGTCTGGTTTATAAAATGCACCTCAAGGCAACTACAGATAAGCAATCGGTATTTGTACGGGCGGAAGAAATAACTCATGAGAATTCAGCCAGGCAGAAAGTTGATGAATTGAGCAATGCCATGAATTACCACATCGACGGTGTAGCCATTCTCGATGTTGACTGGAAATTCAATTATAGCAACGGGGCATGTCGAGAGCTCTTTGGTTTCGATAAGGAATTCTCAATGGATCAAGTTTCTTTTCTTGATTGCATTGTGAAGAACGATCACCAGATGCGAGAAGAAGTGCAACCCAACTTGAGAAAGCATCATTCTTGGACAGGAGAAATGGTTCTGAGATCTGGCGAAATAACCCTACCAGCATTGGTTTCTCTCGCCCGAATTCCAGGTGGCAGTTATGTTGCGCACTTTAAAGACAATTCTGAACTCAAAGACAAAGAGAACAAGCTCGTTCAAGCCAAAGAGGCAGCAGAAGCAGCAGCCAAAGCGAAAAGTGAATTTTTAGCCACCATGAGTCATGAAATTCGAACGCCCATGAACGGTGTTTTGGGAATGGCCACCTTGCTTGAGGCAACACAACTTGATGCAACACAGCAAGACTATCTTCAAACCATCATGCACTCTGGAGAAAACCTCTTGAGCATCATCAATGAAATTCTCGATTTCTCTAAAATTGAAGCTGGAAAAATGGTTCTAGAATCGAGAGATTTCGACCTCGAGAAACTCATTCAAAACACCATAAACCTCGCCTCACATAGGGCTTCTGCTTGCAACAACACCATCACTACTGCAATTCACAGCGAGGTTCCTGTGGTGGTAAAAGGCGACTATGGTAGAACCACACAAGTATTGAACAACCTCATTGGTAATGCCCTAAAATTCACTGAAAATGGCCTGATTGAAATCCTCGTTGACAACAGTATCGACAATGCCGGACTAAACCATGTGCGCTTTGAGGTAAAAGACAGTGGAATAGGTATTGAGCCGGAAAAGTTAAGTCAGCTATTTCAACCTTTTTCTCAAGCCGATAGCAGCGTAACCCGTAAATATGGCGGAACAGGCCTCGGCCTTGCTATTTGTAAACAATTGGTAGAATTGATGAATGGCCAACTCAATGTGAAAAGCACTCCTGGCATTGGCTCTTCTTTTTGTTTTTCAATACCCTTAGCAACTGGCGAAATCAACGCCCAGAGAAGGGCAATTGGAAGCAATACAAACATCAAGTTCAACAAAGAGTTAGCGCTTCAATTTCCCATTAGCATTTTAGTGGCTGAAGACAATTTTATCAATCAAAAATTGGCAGAACAAGTATTGCTCAATATGGGCTACGAGATTACCCTTGTAGCGAATGGCCAGGAAGCAGTTGACGCTTGTTCTAAGGCTCATTTCGATCTTGTTTTCATGGACATTCACATGCCTGAGATGGATGGCATCACTGCGAGTCGCATCATTCTCCACCAAGAGCAAGATCCGCCAATGATTGTGGCCTTGACTGCGAATGTGGTTAACGAGAGCAAAGAAGAGTGCAGCCGAGTTGGCATGAAAGGGTTTATCCACAAACCTTTCAAAACTGATGAAATCATTCAAAAGATAAAAGAGGCGCATCAAATAAAAATACAAAAGGATTGAGCCTTATCTTTGGCATACTTGTTGAAACTTTGTGAAGAACGCTTTGAAAAACAACTGCCATGAAAAAGTCAATTTTCCTCATCATTCTTGTCCTCGCTTCAAGCGGTCTTCTTGCACAGCTCACGGGTCCTGCCAATCAGAACCCTCGACTCAACAATCGAAACATCAATCGAAACTTCCCACAACACCGTCCTTCGTTTAGCATAGGACTTTCTGCAATGGAGCCTTTACGGATGTTTGCAGAGAACTATGATGGCACCCCTTTTGGAATTGCAGCACAAGTTGAATTTCCTACAGGGCGATTTTTCCCTATCGAATTTGGTGGCGATTTTGCTTGGTATAGCAGAGGGGGAGAGCGAAGCGACATTGATATCTATGAAGGGGAAGACGCTTTTGGGAATGAATTCTATTCTGAGGGAACAATCAAAGTAAGAAGCAATATTTACAGTTATGCAGGCTTCGCACGATTAAATCCAGTACCTGGTCCGTTCCAAATCTATGGCGACCTCATCCTCGGTGTTCAGAATTTTTCAACCAACACCACCATTGAGTCTAACGACAACCTCACAGAACCAACAAGAGAGAGAGCACATCGCGGTTTCTCCTTGATGACCGGTTGGGCAGCAGGAGTTAAAGTGAGAATAAGCCAAAACACATTCATCGAAGCGCGTTTTGCCAATTTGAGAGGAAGTGATGTCACTATGGTAGACAAGAATAGCATCTTTATTGATGCTGATGGAAACCTGGAATTCGAAGAAATTACAACTCCAACAGATCATTATGTCTATCAGCTTGGTTTGAGTTTCCAGCTATAATCCAGTTATTACTCTACTATTTAACCGAAATACCACTTTACAAGCAGGTGTTAAGTCCTTGTTTTGAAGGTATTTGTATTTTACTCAAACGCAAGTAATATTCGACAAAATGAATTATTTGTTAGACGAGTAGAGAAAAATATATATTTAAAAAACCAAAAACATCGACAAACAAATTTCTTGTCTTCGATGGTGTAAATTTGCATTGATTAGAAACTATTATTTACGGAGTGGCGTAAAAGCACCTGTAACCTAACGTTTAAATAAAATGCAAAAATCTAGCTTTTTGCATGAGCTCATGGCAATGTCTTGCTTCATGCGCATGTCCCTTGCTGTTATTTCTAGTAACAGCATTGCTCACCCTGCATATGCGCTCAATTCAAGCGCTGTTCTTATTCTTGCAGACACCGATGTCATCATTAATGAAATTCACTACAATCCATGCGGAGACCAAGGAAGTGATAGTGACTACGAATTTGTTGAACTGTTCAATTCAGGCACAACAACAGTTGACCTTTCTGGATGGTACTTTAGCAATGGAATTACCTTCACCTTTCCCAATGGAAGTTCTATTGCTGCCGGAGAATATATCGTGATTGCAATTAACGCCAGTATTTATGCGGGCAATGGATATCAGGTTTTTGACTTTGGTGGCGGTTTGTCTAACAGTGGTGAGCAAATTCGACTAAGAGACGAAAACGGAAATACCATTGACGATGTAACTTACGATGATAATAATGCTTGGCCAGATGCCGACGGAGACAATGACCTGCTTGAATTGACCATTCAGGAAAACGCGCTTCAATTGGACGTAAAACAAGCTTATGAGGAGGAAGTGTTGATCTCCATTTTCAACACCTCTGGACAACGAATAAGCCAACAAAAACAAGTGCAACTCGACCTTGGTGCTCTGCTTGTTCCTACAAGTGATCTTGCCATGGGCGTTTATTACATCACCGTAAGTGCACAATCAAAAGTGCTCTTTTCACAACAATTTATCCAACCTTAATGGAGTTATTGGTCTAAGCGAGATCGGAAGGGTGTTGGTGGAAGTGAAAGCGGAAATCAGCACCCTTTTACTTTTGAGATGCTAGGTTTAGCCTCTCATGGCTTCTACCGGACTCATTCTAGCGGCTTTCAATGCAGGGAAAATCCCTGCTACTAAACCAGATACGATGGCAATCAACATGGCAATGAAAAAACGGTTCAAGTGAATTCCAAGTTCCAGTCCCCAATCGAGACGCGCAGACAAGGCATTCACCACCAACACCATGATGACCACCAATAAAAAGGCCATGATCGCCCCAAAAACACACAAGGCAATGGCTTCAAATAAGAACTGCCCCAAGATAAATATGTCCTTTGCTCCTAAAGCCTTCTGAATACCAATGATTCTAGTTCTTTCTCTTACAGAAACAAACATGATATTGGCGATACTCACACAGCCTACTAAGATGGCGAAGAGGCCAATAAACCAGCCCCCGCGTTCAACGTAGATGAATATTTCGTCGATGACACTGGTAATCATCTCTACCCTATTGATCGCAAAATCGTTGTCTTCACTAGGTTTAACACCTCTGATGGTGCGGTAGTGCTGAACAATTTCTTCTTTCAGCTCATCCACATCAACTCCCTCTTTGGCCTTCACCACCATGGAACAATCTGTTTTTTGGAAGTTCATCAGGCGAGATCCAAAATTGGCATTGGTCATGGCCATTTGGTCGAAGCCATCGGAAACAATACTCACTCCCGCTTTCTTAAACACCCCAATCACCTCCATCTTTCTACCCTTCACCTTAATTGACTTACCCAGAGCATCGGCCTCCCCAAAGAGCTGGGCCTTCATGTCTGCACCGATTATGGCTACTGGTCGGCCAGTTTGTGCTTCCCTTTCCGTAAAAAACCTTCCTTCTTCAATATCAATTTGAACACACTTAGGATAATCTACCGTTACTGCGGTGAGTTGCATGTTCTCCGCGCTGCTGTTGCGGTATTCAAAAGTAGCCATGGTGCCGGTTTGAAAACTAATAGCTTCGGCCAAAGAGAGTCGTTGTTCTAGCGCGGCAACATCTTTAAGTTTTGGTTGACGGCGTTGGAAGTATTTCCACCATTCATAGGTTTCTCCGTCTTCCGGTCCCCAAGGCATTTTTTGAACAAACAAGACATCATCACTCAACATATTGAATGAATCCTTCAGGTTACTTTCCATGGTATCTACCATTGTAAACACAGAAGAGATGACGAAGATTCCCACCATTACCCCTAAAAGCGACAGCAGGGTTCTCAGCTTGTTATTGGTGATGGCCTGCCAAGCAAAAAGAAAACTTTCTCTAAGAAGTCGGAAATAAATCATCGCATCGAAAGTACAAATACGTCATGGTTTAGCACCTCAAAATGAAGTTAAAAAAACTTCCTCTCAAAAAAAGCCAGAAGCCAAGCTCGTCCTAGTTAATCCACTATTGTGTGTCATTTATTAACATTTGCCGAATGGGGCGGAACTTACATAGGTTAATGGGCCTAGAAATATTACTTTTGCCCTTTGCAAAATCTTTGATCCATGAGCGGAGGAAAACCCATCAAAAGCGCCTTAATTTCAGTATTCCACAAAGACGGACTTGGTCCGATCGTTGAAAAACTTAACCAACTTGGAGTAACGATTTATTCCACCGGAGGAACGCAGAAATTCATCGAGGACCTAGGAGTACAGGTTATTCCCGTTGAACAATTGACTTCATACCCATCCATTTTGGGCGGTCGAGTTAAAACGCTTCACCCAAAAATATTCGGAGGAATCTTAGGGCGAAGAGAGCTTGAAAGCGACCTTGCTCAGTTAGAGGAATACGCTATTCCAGAGCTTGATTTGGTGATTGTTGACCTTTATCCTTTTGAAGACACCGTAGCTAGCGGTGCTTCTCATGAAGAGATTATTGAGAAAATCGATATCGGTGGTATTTCTTTGATTCGTGCAGCTGCTAAGAACTTTAAAGACGTTACCATCGTACCTAGTATGAGCCAGTATGGTCGTTTGATGAACATCTTAAGCGAACAAAACGGTCGCACTTCTTGGGACGACAGAAAGCACTTCGCAACAGATGCTTTCCAAATTTCTTCCCACTACGACACCATGATTTTCAAGTATTTTGCCAATGAAGAACGCATGGTTTTGAAAGAAAGCTACGCCAATGGAGAAGCTTTGCGTTATGGAGAGAACCCGCATCAGCAAGGTTACTTCTTTGGTGAGTTGAACGACATGTTTGATCAACTTCACGGAAAGGCTCTAAGCTATAACAACCTGCTCGATATCGATGCCGCTGTTCATTTGATGAATGAATTCAAAAACGACGCGCCGTCTTTCGCTATTTTGAAGCACAACAACGCTTGTGGTTTAGCTACAAGAGCAACTTTAGTTGAAGCTTATAAAGATGCATTGGCTGGAGATCCTGTTTCTGCTTTTGGAGGTGTGTTGATATGCAATAAAAACATTGATCTTGCCACCGCCGAAGAAATCAACAGCCTTTTTTGTGAAGTGGTGATTGCACCAGGATATGAAGCGGGTGTGCTTGACCTTCTTCAGAGCAAGAAAAACCGCGTTATCCTGATTCAAAAACACTGGGATTTGCCTAAAAAGCAGTTTAGAACCATCCTCAACGGTGTATTGATGCAGGACAGAGATATGATTACTGATCAAGCCGCGAACTTCAAGCAAGTAACCACGGCTGGAGCCAGCTCAGAAGTGCTTAGCGACCTTGAATTTGCCAATAAATTGGTGAAACACACCAAGTCCAACACCATCGTATTTGCAAAAAACAATCAGCTTTTGGCCAGTGGAACAGGACAGACTTCTCGAGTTGACGCCTTGAAACAAGCTATTGTAAAGGCAAAGGCATTTGGATTTGACCTCAACGGCGCCGTTATGGCCAGTGATGCATTTTTCCCTTTCCCCGATTGTGTAGAAATCGCTAATTTGGAAGGAGTTAAATACGTTGTACAACCGGGAGGGTCAATTAAAGATCAGCTTTCGATTGACTATTGCAATGAGAATGGAGTAGCCATGTTCTTTACCGGAAACAGGCACTTCAAGCACTAATAACAGAAATTTGTACTCAAATACTAATGAAAAGGACTCAAGTCGAACCATTAGTTATATTTGTATCGTAAGGGAATCAGAACACACATTGAAAAAAAACCATGGGGCTATTTAATTTCTTCATGCAAGAGATCGCTATCGACCTCGGTACTGCAAACACAATTATCTATTATAATGATAAGGTAGTTGTTGATGAACCGTCGATTGTAGCGAAAGATCGAGCAACAAACAAAACCGTAGCAATCGGCAGATTAGCGCAACAAATGCACGGTAAGACCCATGAAAACATCAAAACCATTCGTCCGCTAAAAGACGGTGTGATTGCTGATTTCCATGCTGCCGAAGACATGATCAAAGGCATGATCAAGATGATCAACAAAGGGAAAAACTGGTTTGCCCCTTCTTTGAGAATGGTGATTTGTATTCCTTCTGGGATTACGGAAGTTGAAAAACGTGCTGTCAAGGATTCTGCTGAACACGCAGGAGCTAAGGAAGTTTACCTCATCCACGAGCCTATGGCTGCTGCTATCGGTATTGGAATTGACGTGGAAGAACCTATGGGCAACATGATTATCGACATCGGTGGTGGAACTTCTGAGATTGCAGTTATTGCTCTAGGTGGAATTGTTACCGATAAAAACATTCGTGTTGCGGGTGATGAATTTACTCAAGACATTGAAGAATACATGCGCCGCCAGCACAACATCCTCATTGGTGAAAGAACCGCGGAGCAAATCAAAATCGAAGTTGGTGCTGCTTTGCCCGACTTAGAAAATCCGCCAGAAGATTTTGCCGTTCGCGGACGAGATTTGATGACCGGTATTCCTAAAGAAATCCACGTGAGCTCTTCTGAAATTGCTCATGCTTTGGACAAGTCGATTTCCAAAATTGAAGAAGCAATTCTTAGTGCACTAGAAAATACGCCTCCTGAACTTTCTGCCGATATCTATAAAACAGGTATATACTTGGCAGGTGGTGGAGCCCTTTTACGTGGACTAGACAAACGTATTTCGCTTAAAACGAAATTACCTGTGCACGTAGCAGATGATCCATTGCGCGCAGTTGCTAAGGGTACTTCTATTGCTTTGAAAAACATTGATAAATTCCAATTCTTGATGCGCGAGTAAGCATCTAAAGGTCCGTACAAGAGAAAAAAATGAGAAACATCGGAAGGCTGATCTATCGGTACCATATCTTTTTGGTGTTTCTGTGCTTGCAGTTTATTGCTCTAGCTTTTTTGGTGAAAAACAATAATTTTCAGCAAAGTGTCTTTATTAATTCCAGCAATGACCTCATTGGTTCTCTATACGAACGCAGATCTGCATTTTCAGATTACCTCAAGCTCAGCGACATCAATGACGAGCTATCGGCGGAGAATGCCCAGCTAAAATCCCGTCAACTTCAAAATTATATTGACCTCGAAAACGGCACTATTCTCGTTGAGGACTCACTTTTCCTACAACGCTACGAGTACCTTCCAGCAAAGGTGATTAACAATTCGGTGAATACTCGAAACAACTTCATCACTCTCAATAAAGGAAGCATAACCGGTGTAAAACCAGAAATGGGCGTTGTGGCCAATGGTGCAATGGTGGGAATTGTGAAGGATGTAAGCAAGCATTTTTGTTCAGTGATGCCCATCATCAACCCAAACTTTACAGCAAGTATTAAACTCAAGAGGGGTAATGACTTTGGAATGTTAGCATGGAAAGACAACGATCCTCGTTACGCCCACATCCTTGAAATACCCAAACACGCTGTTGTGGCGCTTGGCGATACTGTGGTAACAACCGGTTTTTCGAGTTTCTTCCCAGAAGGTCTCATTGTTGGAAGCATTGCTGAAATCGATGCTCCTGATGGAGAAAACTTCTTTACGATTAAAATACTCTTGAGTACCGACTTCTACAAGCTCAGCTATGTCGACATCGTCAGCAACCTCATGAAAGAAGAGCAGTTAGAACTTGAAAATTTAGAACAACCATGATCAATCCGATTTTTCGAAACATCATGCGCATGCTGTTCTTCATCTTACTGCAAGGTTTGGTGGTAAACAGGTTGGACCTTTTTCAAGGGATGGTGCTCCCATCGGTGTATATTTTTGCTATTCTGATGCTGCCTCTAGAAACACCTCGCTTGCTTTTACTCTTTGTCGGTTTCGCGGTTGGAATTGGTGTTGATGCCTTCACAAACACCCTTGGGATGCACACTTCGGCTTGTGTTCTCCTCGCTTTTCTTCAACCTGCGATTCTGCGAGTGCTTGCTCCTCGGGAAGGTTATGAATTTGGCCAGCGTCCCACTATTCAACACTTGGGCCTGAGCTGGTACCTCACTTACGCTGCTTTTGCCACCATTATCCATCACTCCTGGCTGTTTTTTATTGAAGCATTCTCATTTGAATTCTTTGGACACACCTTGGCCAAAATCTTTTTCAGCACACTAGCAACGGTCTTTTTGATGGTGCTCGGACAATACCTCATTTTCAGTCCTGACCAACGAAAAGCCACATGAACCTCAGCAATAGAAAATATGTTGTTATTGGTATTGTGATTTTTATCGTGATGGCTTTCGTTGTGCGCTTGTTTACCCTTCAGATTAGCGACGATTATTGGACAAGAAAAGCCGCCAACTTAACGGAAAGGTCGACCAAAATATATCCTCCAAGAGGTTTAATTTACGACCGAAACGGAGAACTCTTGGTGGCCAACCAAGCCATCTATGATTTGATGATGCTGCCGCGCGAAGTGAAAGATTTAGACACCTTGAGCTTCTGCAAGCTACTTCAAATCTCTAAAGATGAATTTGATGCTCGACTGGTGAAGATGCGCAAATCAAGGGGTTGGGCCTCGAACAAGGAACAAGTCTTCATCAAACAAATCAGACCAGAAGACTTCGCTCCAATAGCAGAACAACTCTATAAATACCCCGGCTTTTTTGGTCAGCCAAGAACCGTAAGAAATTACAAACGAGGTATCGGCGCTTTGCTTCTTGGCGACATTGGTGAGGTGGTTCAGCGCGACATCGATCGGGATCCTTATTACCGTTCGGGGGATTACATCGGTAAGGGTGGAATTGAAATGTCGTATGAAGATTATTTGCGCGGACAAAAAGGCGTTCGTTTTATGGTGATTGATCCTATGGGGCGTCCGCAAGAAAGCTTTAACGAAGGTGATTTTGATACACTAGCCATTAGTGGTCAGAACATCATCTCCACCATTGACAGTGATTTGCAGGCCTATGGCGAATACCTCATGCAACACAAAAAGGGAAGCATTGTAGCCATCGAGCCTGCCACAGGTGAAATTCTCGCTATGGTTTCTAGTCCCACTTACGACCCTAACCTGCTTGTTGGTAGAGATCGCGGTGAGAATTACGGATTCTTGCAAAACGATTCTTTGCTTCCACTCTACAATCGTGCGATTAAAGGAACTTACAGACCGGGGTCGATCTTTAAAATGGTGCAAGCTTTAATTGCTTTGGATGAGGAGCGCATCACCCCACAAACCAGAATAGCATGTAATCGAAGCCTAATTGGCTGTCATGGTCCGCACAGTTACGACGACCTCGAAGGCGCCATCATCCACTCTTGCAACCCTTACTTCAGGGGTGTCATGCAACGCATGGTAGAAACAAACGCTAAAAAAGACCGATTTGCTAATGCTGGTATAGGAATGGCACATTGGAAAGAGCGTATTGAAAGCTTTGGTTTTGGAACCGATTTAGACACCGACATCCCGGGAGTAAACCGAGGAAATGTTCCCGGTAAAAAATACTACGATAAGATTTATGGCGAAGGACGATGGGCTTTCAGTACCATTTATTCCATCAGTATTGGTGAAGGCGAACTGCTCATCAACCCACTACAAATGGCAAATTTGGGTGCTGTTATTGCCAACCGTGGTTTTTATTACCCTCCTCATACCGTGAAAGACATTGGTGGAAATGGGAAATTGGAGCGCTTTAGAACACCCAAACAAACCAACATCGACCCCGATTACTTTGAAACCGTGGTGAACGCCATGCAGAAAGTGGTTGAGCAAGACGGCGGAACAGCGCGACGCGCCAGAACACCGGGCATTACAGTTTGTGGAAAAACCGGTACCGTTCAAAACGATCCCTTACCAGATCACTCTGTATTTATGGCTTTTGCCCCAAAAGAAAACCCCAAAATTGCCATCTCCGTTTATGTTGAGAGCGCCGGTTTTGGAGGAACTTGGGCCGCGCCCATTGCCAGTTTGATGATTGAAAAGTACATTACCGACTCCATCAGCGACCCTAAGAAAGAACAGCGCGTCATAGATCAACATTTCTTTGAATAATGCAGAGAGGCAGCGACATACGGAAAAACATCGACTGGTTGACCATTGGCATCTACGCTGCCTTGGTGATTTGTGGTTGGATTGCCATTTACAGCGCGTCTTACAGTGAGGCACATCCAAGCATTTACGACATGGGCATGCCTTACGGCAAACAACTCCTGTGGATGGGCATTTGTGCCTTTGTGGCGCTTTTCACACTAAACATTGAGGGTGAATTTTTTAACCGTTTTTCGCCCATCATTTATGTGGTTGTCACCGTGCTCCTGGTATTGGTTCTGATCATCGGAAAAAAGGTTGGAGGTGCCCGGTCGTGGTTTGGAATTGGGAGTTTCGCCATACAGCCCTCGGAGTTTGCTAAGATGGCCACCAGCTTGTTTCTCGCTTATTTCATTAATACTTCCGGGGTAAAGTTCAAGTCATTCAGTAACCGACTCCAAGTTGTTCTCATTGTAGCTTTGCCCGCCGGATTGATCTTGCTTCAGCCCGATGCCGGTACTGTATTGGTTTTTTTGGGCTTCATTTTCGCCATGTATCGAGAGGGACTTTCAGGGAACATCCTCATCATTGGTTTTGCCTCCATCATCTTGGGAGTGGTGAGTATTATTATGGGTGCTAACGTGGTGAATTACCCCTGGTTTGGTGAGCAGAGCGGCATCTATTACGTTGGCCTAGGTCTTGTTTTTGTTGCTTTTTTAGGCTTTTTAGGGGTGAAACTCCTAGTGCTTCCAAGAAACCGTAAGCGCAACAACCTTATTGTAGCCCTTTCTCTCGCAGGTGCTTTGATGTTTTCTGGAGGGGTTTATACTGGGATTGAACAGATCCTAAAACCACACCAAAAAGAGCGGATTTACATTCTTTTTGGTCTCGAAGTGAACAACCCCGATGCCGATTATAACATCCGCCATGCGAAGGCAGCCATAGGAAGTGGTGGCTGGAATGGGAAAGGCATTTTACAAGGCCCCATGACCCGTTACAACTTCGTTCCAGAACAGAATACCGATTTCATCTTTTGCACCATTGGCGAAGAATGGGGCTTCTTAGGCAGTGTATTTGTTTTGATTCTCTTTACCACCTTAATCATCCGTTTGCTCTTCCTCGCAGAACGGCAACGCTCTCAGTTTTCGAGGGTTTATGGCTATTGCGTGGCGAGCATCTTGTTTATGCACGTGCTCATCAATATCGGGATGGTGATCGGTTTGGCGCCAGTAATTGGGATTCCTTTGCCCTTTTTCTCCTATGGCGGATCTTCCTTGCTCGGTTTTACCTTGCTGATTTTTATCATGCTGAGGTTAGATAGTGAGCGTTTTTCTGTCTTTAGATGAATATGCATCTCAGGGCAAATTGGAACTCTTCATACCAAATTCACAAAATTTCATAGACCTTTTGTTATTTTAGCCCGAGACCATCAATTTTAAACTGGAAGTAATGACTTCACTTTTTCACAAGTGGGCTTTAATATGCCTCTTGTGCCTATACCATGGCGCAGGTTTTTCTCAGCCCTTAGTTCAGCTAGAGCAGCATTCAAGCGAACCATTTAACCTGATTCCCTTCAGTGAAATATATCGCACAACTGATGCCCTCGATGTTCAAGAAGTGGCCAGCAAAATTGTGCGCGGAGAACTCCAAAAAGCCATCAATACTGCTTCTCAAGGCTTCTCTAAAGACTACTATTGGATTGCATTCAGTCTTTCAAAATCAGACCAAATTGGAGAGTACATTCTAGAGATTGACAATCCGCATATCGATGAAATCGCCCTTTATCAATTCAAAGAAAAATGGGAAAAAATAGGCTTTGGAGGAGATCGAGGAAGAACTTTTCAAGAACGATCCTACCTCAACAGAAGGTATGTTTTTCCGCTACTTGCTGAACAGGAAAAAACAAACTACCTGATCATGATTGACAAAAGAAATGCTTCGGTGAGCTTTCCCCTTCGTTTATGGGACAAAAAGGCCTATCTCGACCATGAAGCCAAACTCAATTTAATCTATGGCATTTATTTCGGAGTGCTCTTTTTTGTAAGTATGCTTTCGATGCTCTTTGGCTTAGTGATGCGTCAGCGTGTTTTGATTCTTTACGGAGCTTACGCTCTGGCTATGGTCCTGTATCAATTCACTGCTCTTGGCTTTTCTTACCAATTCCTCTACCCTTATTCAACCTCGTTCAACAACTATTCTAGGCTTGTTCTCATTGTATTGATTTCGGTTTTGAGTATACTTTTTACAAGAGCTTTTCTCGACCTCGACAAACATGCTCCTAAAACAAGCACTGCGCTCAAAATCATCAATTACCTCCTCTTGGCATTATTTGCTTCTTGGCTTTTCTTTTTTGACTTGTTCACCGTTTACACCATTTGGATCATCAATGCGATATATGTGCTGGTCATCTGTATTTTCTTGTTGAGCTTGCTCGGCATTAAAATGGCCTATCCATTCAAACGAAAACAAGCCATCGCTTATTTGGCTGCCTTCGGTGTGCTCATCCTAGCATGTTGCCTGTACATCGGTATTGAATACGGCATTTTCAATGAAAGCCTGTTCATCATTAATCCCATCATGTTTGGCTCAGGACTAGAAATCATCATTCTTGCACTCTTTATGTCTTACTGGGCGAAGAACTTGATCCAAAAAACTGTGCCTGTAGCTGCCGTCGTCCCATCAGTGCCTCACATCACAGCTTACCAAACAAGTCCTCAACAGCATCCAGAAATCAAACAACAAAGAGCGCTTCAAGTATCGCCAACAACTGATTCAGAAACAAACTGGCTTGAGTTCAAAGACCATCAAAAAGTCGATCAGGATGAGATCTCACACATCAAATCTGACG
>Ga0209652_1001414_pt1 | contig 19545 bp, 25 predicted proteins | sample SaaInl74LU_5_DNA_FD_184641 | JGI IMG/M metagenome (GOLD analysis project Ga0209652, IMG submission 184641) | Marine microbial communities from expanding oxygen minimum zones in the Saanich Inlet - ESP_74LU_5_DNA (SPAdes) (version 2) | ecosystem: Environmental > Aquatic > Marine > Intertidal zone... | reverse complement strand
TTTCCTTCTAACACACTAGATTTAATCCATCTCAATTGAGGGCCTATTGCCATAAATATTAAAAAAGGAATTAAAAAAGGAATTATTAATTTGTGATAAAAAGGAGGCCCAACAGATATTTGCTCAGAGGAAATCACATCTAAAAATATTGGATAGACAGTACCAATTAAAACAACAGACAAAAAGTACATCATTAACCAATTGTTAATTAATATTGATGTCTCCTTACTAAATAAGGAAAATGAAATTATTTCTTCTTTGTCTGATTTATGAAAAACAAAAAAAACAAATAATGAAATAAAAATTAGAACAAATAAAAAAGATAAAATAAACAAACCTCTTTCTGGATCATTTGCAAAAGTATGGACAGAATTTAAAATTCCAGATCGAACTAAAAATGTTCCACACATACTTAATGTAAATGTTGTAATAGATAAAATAATCACCCAAGATTTAAGAACTGACCTTTTTTCCAGAACCAAAACACAATGCAATAATGTAGTTAGTGCTAACCATGGCATTAGAGAAACGTTCTCTACTGGATCCCAAAACCAAAATCCACCCCATCCTAATTCGTAATATGCCCAAATTGATCCTAGCAAGATACCCAATGTTAAGAATATCCAAGATATTAATACCCACTGTTTAATATGAGTGGCCCAGGTATTAGAAATATAATTTAAACTAGTTGCAGCAAGTACACTGGAAAAAATTATAGAAGATCCAACATATCCTAAATACAACATTGGAGGATGAATTGCTAATGCTGGGTCCTGTAATATAGGATTAAGACCCAATCCTTCTGTTGGTGTTGGAAAAACATGGTTAAAAGGATTTGAAGAGTCTAATAAAAAAATAAAAAAGCCAATAATAATTACTTGCTGAAACAAGACTGTTAGAATTCTATAATTTTTTAATAATTTTTTAGATTTAAGTAAAAAAATAAAAATAAATAAACTCAAGACTAATAACCATAATAATAAACTTCCTTCATGATTGCCCCAGGTACCAGAGATTTTATAAAATAAGGGTTTTGTTGTATGAGAGTTATTATAAACCGTTTCGTTACTAAAATCAGAAATTACAAAAGATATTATTAAACCTAAAAAACTAACTACAACTAATATTAATTGAATGAATGAAAAACCAATAATTTTACTATCAAGAATTTCGTCATTTTTAAAATTTTTTATTGCAAAAAAAAATATAGGCAGTGAAACACAAAGACCAAAAATTAAAGAATAATATCCAATAGAGCTATAGATCATTATTTTTTTTCTAAAGCTGCTTTAACTTCGGGAGGCATATAATTTTCATCATGCTTAGCAAGAATTTTTGATGCTTCAAAAAAATTTCTATCTTTCAAAAATCCTTCTGCAACCACACCCTTTCCTTCAGAAAACAAATTTGGAACAAGACCCGAGTAAGTAACGTTAATTTCATTTTTAAAATCTGTTATTATAAAATTAACTTCATCAGTTGACATATTTATGGAGCCTTTTTTCACCATGCCCCCAATTCTAATTTTCTTAGTATTTAATTCACCAACTACTTTTATCTCTGAAGGAGATTTAAAATAAACTACGTTTTCCTCTAAAGATTTAAGAACTAAAAAAACTGATAATACTAAAACTGAAATAATTAAGAGTATGAAAAAAAATCTTAGTTTAACTTTTCGACCATACATGGTTCAAAAGTTAAATACTTTGGCTACCAGATAAAATTTCTTGATTGATAGTTTGAGTTCTTGCAACTTTAGCTTTTTGAGCGTCAAGTGATCCATACTTAGCTATGAATTTATTTCTCTCTCTTATGTACTGAGCTTTAGCTACAGAGTACAAAGTTAAAAAACTTAAAAGTGTGAATGAAAATGCAGACCAAACATAAAGCCCGTATCCATTCATATTTAATAATTCGTTAATCATAATCTATCTAATCCTTTATTTTTTAACTTTATCAATTCTGTATTATATTTCATCAAAAAAATTAACAATGAAAACAGGGCAAATGCCGCAGTCATAATCATAAGTGGAAGAAGCATTGATGAATGAATAGACGAGTTCGACATAATGTTTATTGAAGCTGGCTGATGAAGTGTGTTCCACCAATCAACCGAATATTTAATAATTGGAATATTTATAATTCCAAAGATAGTTATCAATGTTGTTATTTTAAGAACTTGCTCTTTATCTTCATAAATTCTCCAGGCAATTAAATATAATATATAAAAAATGGCTAAGATTAGCATAGATGTAATTCTAGCATCCCAGGCCCACCAAGTGCCCCAAGTAGGTTTTCCCCAGATAGAACCTGTTACCAATGCAATAATATTAAAAACTAAACCTGAAGGCGCTAAACTTTTTGCAATCAAAAAAAAATTTTTATTTCTAAAAACATATCCACTCAAAGATAGTAATGTTATCGAAGAAAAAATTCCTAATGAAATCCATGCTGCTGGAACATGAACGTACATAATTCTTACCGAATGACTTTGTTTGTAATCCTCAGGTGATAAAATTAAAGCCTCAACCAAACCTATTGAAAGCACAAGAATAAATAAAACCATCACATACTTTGGTGCTTTTGATGTAATTGAAAAAATTTTATTGGGTTCAAAAAGCTTAAACATAAATTATTTTAGGGTTTTATTATGAAAGATATATCTGATCAAGAACGTAGAGGGAGATAATGATTGGGGTATAATTTCACGCCCCTGACCAGATATTAAAATAGTTTTAACTAATCTCTATGACCAAGATTTGAACTAAATGTGTTTAAATAGTGATTTTTTTAGTTTGAAGGCTTAAAATAACTAGACCCTCTTTTTCCTGAAAATATCTCCTCAATTAGAGGGTGCTTAATAGGCTCTTCCGAGTCATCCATTAAAAGATTCTGTTCAGAAACATATGCTTCGTATGTAATCTCATCGTTTTCTGCAAGCAGATGATAAAAAGGCTGGTCTTTTCTTGGTCTCACATTTTTTGGGATCGATTGATACCATTCCTCAGAATTATTGAATTCAAAATCAACATCATAAATTACACCTCTAAATTCAAAGTGTTTATGTTTTACAATATCTCCAATTGAAAATTTAGCTTTTTGAATTGCCATTAAGTTTAATATGGAGATTTAAAACTAAAAATCAATAAGAAAAAATATAAAGTTTTTATGACACAACTAATTATGTTAATATCTTTCAAGTGAACAAATCTTTTTTAAAATTTCTCACAGATTTCGGCCCATTAGCTATATTTTTTTTCTATTATTATAATAGTGATAAAAATTTATCAGTTGCGATTCCACCATTAATTATTGCGACAATAATTGCATTAGCTGTTGTTTGGGTGATAGAAAAAAAAATACCACCAATGCCTTTGGTCAGTGGAATTTTAATCACTTTTTTTGGAGGACTTACTATCTATTTTAATGATCCAATATTTGTTTATGTAAAACCAACAATAATTAATATTATGTTTGCACTAGCATTATTGTTTGGCAAGTATTTTACAAATGAACCAATCTTGAAAAAAATAATGGGAAAATCTATACCTTTAAGTGATATTGGATGGGAAATTCTTAACAAAAGATGGATGTATTTTTTCTTTGGTCTTGCTTTATTAAATGAATTTATTTGGAGAACACAAACTGAAGAGTTTTGGGTAAACTTTAAAGTTTGGGGAATGTTGCCAATCACAATTGTTTTTACTGGATTTCAAATTGGTCTAATCAACAAGTATAAAATAAATGAATAATAATTTAAGATTAGTAGTTAATAATTCACAAAAGCAAATTGAGGATAAACATTTTTTTGAAAAAAATGAATTACAAATAATACTGGATTTGTATGCAAAAATGGTCTCTGAGGGATCTTGGAAAGATTATGGGTTAAGCATATCAAGTAAACAGGTAAGCTTTAGTGTTTTTAAGAATGCAGCTGAGAATGCTCTTTACAAAATATGTAAAAATTTTAAACCTAAAAATAAAAACTTAAAATATCTAATCACCGATACTAATGGTAAGATTTTAAAGAACTCTTTTGAACTTAGAAGTCTACTTAAAAATACTAACTGGAAAAAACTTTAAGATTTTTATCTTCTCTGACCAAATAGTCTTAACAACATAATGAATAAGTTGATGAAGTCTAAGTAAAGAGTTAAAGCACCCATTACTGCTTTTTTTCCAACTAATTCACCTGAGTCGCTTGCAACATACATATTTTTAATTTTTTGTGTGTCATATGCTGTAAGACCTACAAAAATTAACACCCCAATAATTGATATTGCAAAATACATCATTGAAGATTTTAAAAATATATTAACTAAAGAGGCAATAATTATTCCAATTAACCCCATCATTAAAAATGATCCAAATTTAGTTAAATCTCTTTTAGTTGTGTAACCATAGATACTCATTGCACCAAAAGTTGCTGAAGAGATAAAGAAAACCCTTGTTACACTTAAACCCGTATAAACTAATAAAATTGATGATAATGATAATCCCATCAAAGCTGCAAACACCCAAAATGTTGTTTGTGCTTTTGAGGCACTCATTTTATTAATTCCAAAACTCATATAAAAAACTATTGCTAATGGCGCTAACATTACAATCCATTTTAAACCTGACATATAGATTGCACTTCCAAATTGCGTTAAAGAAACGATAGATCCGTTAGCGTCTGTAACAACAGACATCTTAAAAGATAATAAAGCAATGATACCAGTTAATAATACACCAGTTGCCATGTAGTTATAAACTTTTAGCATGTAGGCTCTTAAGCCTTCATCCATTACCGCAGCTGTTTGTTGTGCTGCTTTTTCTCTATTTAAAATACCTTGTTTGTCAAATTCCATAATGAGTTAGATATAATAGTCTTTTACTAATTATTCAAGATGCCTTAAAAGAATTATCTTCAATGAATTACAAAAAACTAGGTAATACAGATATTAAAGTAAGCACAATTTGTCTCGGCACAATGACTTGGGGCGAACAAAACACTCAAGAAGAAGGATTTGAGCAAATGGATTTTGCTTTAGATCAAGGTGTTAATTTTTGGGATACTGCAGAATTGTATGCTGTGCCACCAAAAGAAGAAACTTTTGGTCATACAGAAATAATTATTGGTAATTGGTTTGAAAAAACAAAAAAAAGAGACAAGGTAATTTTAGCAACTAAAGTTGCTGGACCTGCAAGAGAATATATTCGAGGAGGCGGAAATAATTACACGCTTCAAAGAATGACTGAAGCCTTAAATGATAGTCTTAAAAGATTAAAAACAGATTATATAGATTTATATCAACTTCATTGGCCAGAGAGAAATACCAACATGTTTGGAAGATTGGGTTATGTGCATAATGAAAATGAAGATTGGAATAAATTTGAAGAAGTTTTGAGCCATTTGGATAAATTTATAAAAGAGGGAAAAATTAGAGATATCGGGTTGTCAAATGAAACTCCTTGGGGTGTTTCAAAATGTTTAAATTTAGCGAAAGATCAAAATCTTCCACGGATGATGTCGGTGCAAAATCCTTATAGTCTATTGAATAGAACTTATGAAGTAGGTTCAGCAGAGATTTCAATTAGAGATGAGATTGGTTTATTGGCTTACTCTCCACTTGCAAGTGGATACCTAACTGGAAAATATCGCAACAATCAACTGCCAAAAAATTCAAGAATTGAAAGAGATGGAGATTTTTGGACACGATATAACAAACCGAACACAACTAAAGCTGTTGATGCTTATTATGAAATTTCAAAAAAACATAATCTTGATTTCGCTCAAATGGCATTAAAGTTTTGTGAAATTCAACCATTCATGACAAGTGTAATTATTGGTGCAACAACTATGGATCAGTTGAAAACTAACATAGAAAGTGTAAATATAAATTTAACTGAAGAAGTGATTAATGAAATTAATGAAGTACAAAAAATTTATCCAAATCCTTGCCCATGATTAAAAAATTATCAATTTCTATATCGTTGTTATTATTATTTAGCTTTACCCCGCTAAAAGCAGAAGAATTAAAAGAGATTGGAAAATTTAAAGATTGGCAAACAATGGTTTTAATTGAGCCAACTGGCACAGTTTGTTTTGCGCAATCTTCGCCTGTTTTACAAGCACCAAAATCAAATAAAAGAGATGCAAGATTATTTGTAACTTTTAGACCCAATGAAAAAATTATAGATGAAATCAGTGCCAGTCCTGGTTATGAATTCAATCAAAACAACTCTGTAACTGCAACTTCTGGAAAAGAAAAAATAAAATTTGATATTGTTCAGCAAGGTTTTGCTTGGATTGCAGATAATAAAATTGAAAAAAAAATGGTTAATGTAATGAAAAAAGGATCAAGATTAATGATTACAGGTTATAATCAAAACGGATCACAAACAATTGACCACTATTCTCTACTAGGTTTTAGTAAAGCTTATGATGCTGCAAAAACTGCCTGCAGTTAATTAATGAAATCCAAAAAGAAAATTGTTTTAGCTTACTCTGGTGGTTTAGACACCTCTATAATTTTAAAATGGCTACAAGAAAACTATGATGCTGAAGTCATCTGTTACACTGCAGACGTTGGCCAAGAAATTGATCGAAAAAAAATATTTCGTAACGCTAAAAAATTTGGTGTTAAAAATATTATTATTCAAGATTTAAAAGACGAATTTGTTAAAAATTATGTCTACCCCATGATAAGAGGTCATGCGATTTATGAAGGTGTTTACTTACTGGGCACTTCTATTGCTCGGCCACTTATTGCAAAAGACCAGATTAGAGTTGCAAAAAAATTTAAAGCCTTTGCTGTCTCACATGGAGCAACAGGCAAAGGAAATGATCAAGTAAGATTTGAATTGGGATACCATTACTTTGGGCCAAAAATAAAAGTTATAGCTCCTTGGCGAATTTGGAAATTAAAATCTAGAACAGATTTAATAAATTATGCCAAAAAACATGGAATTGAAATTCCTAAAGATAAAAAAGGAGCACCACCTTTTTCTGTTGATGATAATTTGTTTCACACATCAACCGAAGGAAAAGTTTTAGAAAACCCTAAAAACTCAGCTCCAGAATTTATTTTTCAAAGAACAACTTCCCCTGAAAAAGCACCAAACAAACCAAACTTTGTAACTATAAATTTTAAAAATGGTGACCCTGTAGGAATAAATGGGAAAATAATGTCTCCATCTAAACTTTTACAAAAACTAAATGAATTGGCTGGAAAAAATGGAATTGGTAGGGTGGATTTGGTTGAGAATAGATTTATTGGAATAAAATCTAGAGGGGTTTATGAAACTCCAGGCGGAACACTTTTAATTAATGCTCACCGTGCAATAGAGTCTGTTACTCTTGATAAAGAAACAATGCATAAAAAAGATGCTGTAATGCCAAGATATGCAGAGTTAATTTATAATGGTTATTGGTTTTCAAAAGAAAGATTTAAGCTACAAAAAATAGTAGATCTTAAAAGAAACAAGGTTAATGGATCAGTTAAATTAAAACTATACAAGGGAAATATTATAATTCATTCAAGAGTTACAAAAAGTAATGCTTACTCTATGAAAAAAGTTTCTTTTGAAGAGAATAAAACTTTCAACAAAACCAACGTTGAAAGATTTATTAATTTTCATAAAAAAAAATTAAAATAATTCATAAATGAATTTCAATCCTTCTAGAGCTGAAGCTCTAAATCATCTTAATAATTTTATTGAAAATAATCTTTCAGAATATTCAAAATTAAGAAATTTTGATTTTGGACCTACTAATAGATCAAATATTTCCTGCCTATCTCCATATATTACACATGGAGTAATTAACGAGTTAGAGGTGATTGATAAGTCATTAAAAAAATTACCTTTTTCAAAAGTTGAAAAATTTATTCAAGAAGTTCTCTGGCGAGTTTACTGGAAAGGCTGGTTAGAGCTTAGACCAAATGTTTGGACGGACTTTTTAATAGAATTAAAAGAAGTTAAAAAAGAATTTAATAATAATCAAAATTATTTAAACGCAGTTGAAGGAAAAACTAACATTGATTGCTTTAATCAATGGGTAATGGAACTTAAAGAAAAGAACTACCTTCATAATCACACTAGAATGTGGTTTGCAAGTATCTGGATATTTACCTTAGAACTACCATGGCAATTAGGTGCTGAATTTTTTATGCAACACCTTTATGATGGAGATGCTGCATCAAATACACTTGGTTGGAGGTGGGTTGCTGGTATTCAAACACAAGGTAAACATTATCTTGCAAGTGAATGGAATATTAAAAAATTTTCTAATAACAGGTTCCAGAATATTAAATTAAATGAAAATGCAACTCCTAAAGTCACTGAAAAATCATATCCATTAATTAAACAACAATTCAATAATCCAAAAATAATTGAGGAAAAAAATCTTTTAATTTTTGAGAACAATCTATCTTTTGAAGTCAGCGATTTTAAAGAAAATCAATTTGAAAAAATTTACCTAATCTCAAATATAAATAACAATAGATCCATTGAGCTTGATGAAAAATTAGTAAAATTTAAATCTGAGCTAATAAAAGATCAAAAGAAAAGATTAGAGGATAAATCAATTAATTGTGAAATTATTGATATATCGGAGATAAAAAATATTAATGATTGTTATGGATTATATCCTAGTGTTGGAGAAAACTTGGACTACTTAAATTCGAATAATTTAAAGATAAATTTTTTATATAGAGATCTTGATCAATTGGCTTGGCAGTATTGTAATAAAGGTTTTTTTAATTTTAAAAATTATATTCCAAAAATTATTTCAGCCTTTAGTTAAAACCATCTTATCATTCCAACAATTCCTGCTGTTGCATAAAAAAATTGTAACAATAATATTCCCTTATGACCTCCCCTATAGGCCCATATTCCTATTAAAATTGCAGATAAAAGTAACAGACAAAATCCAAAAAATTCTATGCCAATATTGAGTGCTACGAACATTGAGTAAAGTATTGCAGTTATAACTCCGGCCCATTCAAAAATTTTATTATTCATAAAAAATTATTTACTAGAACATTTCTTAGAACAATATTTTACTTTTTCCCAATTTAATCTCCATTTTTTTCGCCAGACAAAAGTTCTTTTACAAGTTGGACAAATTTTTGAAGGTAAATGTTCTTTTTTCAAATTAGAGTATTATTTTTAAAATTATTATTACAAAAATTGATGTAGCAATACCACTTAATCCCATAGCAAGTGCAGCAAACACACCTGCTGTTTTATTTTTACTCATTGCTCTTGCAGTTCCTATTCCATGACTTGCAAGTCCGAAACCAAAACCTCTAGCACTCATGTCTTTAATCTTAAAAATATTTAAAGCAAAAGTTCCAAGAGATGCTCCAACAATACCGGTAATAATTGTTATAATCGCTGTAAGAGAAGGTATTCCACCTATTAATTCTGCAATACCCATTGCAATGGGTGCGGTTACATTTCTTGGTATCATTGTTAAAATTATGTCTTGGTTCAAATTAAAAAAGCTTGCTAAATAATAAGTAATTAAAATTGCAAAAGGAATTCCAAGCAAGATAGAAAATATAATTGGTTTAATTTCTTTAAAAATTAAATCTTTTTTTTCATAAATAGGTATTGCTAAAGCAACTGTTGCAGGTCCAAGCATGAAATGAATGAACTTTGCTCCATTGAAATATCTGTCATAGGATACATCCAGTGTGAGTAAAACAGTTGAAACAATTAAGATGCTAATCGCAACTGGATTTACCAGTGGATTAAGTTTTGATTTTTTATACAAATAGTCTCCAACTAAAAAGGCACCAAGTGTAAGTGTAATCCAAAATAATGGCTCTGCTTGTAAGTAGACCCAAATTTTGTAGAGCTTATCTTCTTTTGACATTTTTTTTCTCTAAATTAATTATTTTTTCCATCACAAATGCCGTGAACACTAATGTTGCTAAAGTTCCTAATATAATAATTGCTAATATCTTAAATAAATTATCACCAAGATAATTAATATGCATAACTACGCCAACACCAATTGGAACAAACAACAATGACAGATAATTTATAATTTGATGACTAGTGTTAGAAATATCTTTTTTAATTTTCTTAAATTGAGATGATGATTTTAAGAAAAATATAAATACCAATAGAAGTAAAATTAAACCTATAACGGGTCCTGGAATATTAATTTCAAAAAACTTTTGTATTGCTTCACCCAAAAGCTGAAAAAAAAATATTATAAATAAACTTCTTAACATTTAGATAGTATTATCTTTTATAAACTTATCAGCCGCTGAAAGTATCAATTTTTTTCTTTCTAATTTCATTTTATCAAAAATTCTAACCATCATTGATAGTCTGGGGTTTTTAAGAAAAAATTCTCTATTTTTGTCAATAAATCTCCAGTAAAGACCATCCATTACATTGCACCATTCTCCTTTTTTAAAATCCATCATTTTCATAAAATATGCAGAACCGCAGATATAAGGCTTGGTTGCAAATATTCCTCCATCACTAAATAATCCCATGCCATATACGTTCGGAACCATCACCCAATCTGATGAATCTACAAACATTTCCATAAACCATTTATAAACAATTGTTGGTTTGATCTCACACAAGTTCATAATGTTGGATAAAATCATTAATCGCTCTATATGATGTGACCAGCCATAATTAACTGCATTTTTGATTGCATAATCTAACGGTGGTAAACCTGTGTTACCTTGATACCAAGAGCTTTTCATTTTTCTATTTTGTTTAAAAAAATTTCTTGTTTCCATTTCTTGAGAATAACTTTGATAAATCCCTCGCATAAATTCTCTCCAGCCAATTACTTGTCGAATGTAACCTTCCAATGAATTCATTCTAATTTTATTTTTTTTATGAAACTCAAGGACTTTTTGAATTACGAATTCAGGCGTTATTAATCCAAGATTAATATAAGGGCTTAATGCACTATGAAAAAGAATATTGTCCTTTTGATCGACTGCATCTTCATAATCTCCAAATAAGTTTGCCTTCTCTTTTATAAAAAAATTTAAAAGTTTAACTACATCGTTGTATTCAGTTGCAAACCAAAAGTTTTCTGTTTTACCGGGGTGATCTTTAAATAATTTTTCAATAAGCGGTTTTAATTTTTTTGTATGACTAGTTTCATTTATTTTTGGAAATTTGGGTGCAGATATATTTTTGGGGAGTTTATTTCTATTTTCTTCATCAAAGCTCCACTTTCCGCCAATAGGATTTCCATCAGAACCCATTAATATTCCAGATTTTTTTCTAACTTCTTTGTAAAAAGTTGCCATAAAAGGCTTTTTTGATTTTGCTAAGTAGTTTTTAAATTCTTGTCTAGAGTTTAAAAACATTGGCGTTTGAATAATATTCCAGTCAATTTTTTCTTTTTTAAAAAATAAAGAAATTTTTTTTTCAAAAAACTTATCTTCTATTTCAAAGCTAGATACTTGTTTGATTTTTTTTTCTGTAATAACTTTTTTTATTTTTTTTAAATAATCTTCGCTAAAATCTTTGTCTTCAATTTTTACATAATCTAATTTAAATTTTTCAGCTTTTAAATTATCTGCATAAGATCGCATTGAAGATAAAAATAATAGAATTTTTTGTTTATGATGTTTTTCATAGGTGCAAAGACCTTTGTCTTCTGCCATAAAAAATGTATGATCCTTTTTGAAGCGGTCGATGTATTTTGTTGGAAATAACTGATTACCAAGTATAAAAAATAACTTCATGGTTAAATATAACTAATTAAAATTTGTATGTCAGAAAAATATCTAATTTTTGGTGCGACAGGCTCTATTGGATCAAGCCTTGCAGAACAGTTAAAAGGGTCAGGGTATGATATTCATCTGGTTGCAAGAAATGAAGGTGAAGTAAGTACAATTGCAAGTAAACTTGGATGCTCTTTTACACTAGTCGATGTTCTAGAAAATAATTTTATAGAAAAAGTAAAAGCTGATGTATCAGATATAAAAGGAATTGCTTATTGTGTAGGCTCAATTGATTTAAAACCCCTGCGAATGGTCAAAGAAGAAGATTTCAATAAATGCATGAAGCTAAATTTATATTCAGCTGTTGAAGCAATCAAAGGCTATCAAGAAAGTTTAAAAAAAAACAAAGGTTCGATTGTGTTATTTTCGACAGTTGCAGCACAAAGAGGATTTACTAACCATACAATTATTGCATCAGCTAAAGCAGCAGTTGAAGGTTTGACAGTTTCTCTTGCAGCTGAGTTTGCTCCAAATATTAGAGTTAATTGTATTGCTCCTAGTCTAACAAATTCAAAAATTGCTGAACCGATGCTTAAAAACAAAGTGCTTGCTGAAGGAATAGCAAAAGCACATCCCTTAAAAAGGCTGGGTGAAGGAAAAGACTCTGCTTCATTGGCAAAATTTTTAATTACTGAGGAAAGCTCTTGGATCACTGGGCAAATAATTGCAGTTGATGGTGGGAGATCAAAATTATCTTAAGGTGAAAAAAGCATTATTATTTTTTCTAATTTGTTTATTTGGTCAGGTTAGTTTTGCAAATGATATTAAGATTAGCAAAATTGTAGATCTGGAAGATCCTTGGGGATCAACATTTATTAATGATAAAGAATTAATTATCACTGAAAAAATTGGAAAAATTAAATTAATCAATATTGAAACTGGTGACATCAATGAAATTAAACATAATATAAATTTTCTAGTTGATGGTCAGGGTGGTTTGTTAGATATAATTTATAAAGATCAATATGTGTGGGTATCATATTCTGAAGATAGAGGATCAGGTAAATCAAATACCTCTATAGTAAGAGGCAAATTTAATAACAAAAATATTAATTTTAAAAATATTTTTCAAGCAAGCCCTGATATCGATTCAGGCTATCACTATGGTTCACGTTTAGCTATTAAAGGTAATCAAATTTATGCATCAATTGGTGAAAGAGGTGCGGGAATGATAGCACAAGATCCAACCAACCATACTGGCAGCATTATAAGAATAAATTTAGATGGAACTGTTCCAAAAGATAATCCTAAATTTCAAGGTCAAGATAGCTGGTTACCTGAAATATACCAAATAGGTGTTCGTAACCCTCAAGGTTTAACTTATTCTAAATTTGATGATAAAATTTATGCAAGCAATCATGGAGCTAGAGGTGGTGATTGGTTTGGTGAAATAAAAAAAGGTGAAAACTATGGATGGAAAATATTAGGTTGGGGTGGCAAAAACTACTCTGGTATACCTATTGGCCCAAAATGGAAGCCAGGATTTACTAAAGCAATTCAATATTGGGTACCATCTATCGCTGCTAGTGCAATAACTATATATGACGGAAAAGAGTTTAAAGAGTGGAATGAAAAAGCATTAATTACATCTCTTAAAGATCAGTCGCTTAGAATTTTAGATTTTGAAGATCTTGATAATGTAAAAGAAGAAATAATTTTTAAAGATAAGATAGGAAGAATTAGAGATATTCAAGTTCATCCTATAAATGGAAAGATTTATTTTTTAGCAAGTGGTAGTTTGTGGGTGATGGAAAAAAATTAATTATCTAATAATTTCTTTTTCGCTTTATCAAATTCTTCTTGTGTCAAAACTCCCGATTTTAGTAATTCATTTAGTTTTGTTATTTCGCTACTTAAATTTGAGTTAGTATCTAAATCATTATTTAAACTATCAGATTGAGTTTCATTATCTTTATTTGGAGCATTGTCTACTTTTGCCTTAAAACCAGTCATAATTGCCGAACCACCAAGATAAAAAACAAAAATTAATATTGGTACAGCTAATATTAAAAAAATTAATTTTTCCATTTTCTAATCCTCATCTTCGTCCTCATTTCTCCAACCTTTTTCATACATTAAATACCCAGCTAATATAACAGCAAAAGTACCTGCTATCATTCCATAATCAAAACCAACTTGTTTTCCATACAAATGCCATCCTAATTGAGTAGCACCAATGGGTACAGCCGTTAATAAAAGCATAATAATTGCAATCCTATACGGATATTTGGGTCTTTTCATAATATGAGACTATCAAAAATAAACTAAAATTAATTTTTAATTTATTCTTTGAGACAATAAAACTTCTATAAAAAGTCTTTAATTTTGAGATCTTTTAAAACAATCAATTGTATTTTTTAACAAACACGCAATTGTCATTGGACCAACACCACCTGGAACTGGTGTTAAAGCCTTCGCAACTTTTGAAACTTCATCAAAATTTACATCTCCAACAATTCCCTTTTCAGTTTTGTTTATTCCAACATCAATCACGATTGTGCCCTCTTTAACCCAATCTCCTTTTACAAGTTCAGGGATACCAACTGCTGCAACAATAATGTCAGCCTCTAAACATTCTGCTTTCAAATCTTTTGTTTTAGAATGGGTAATTGTGACTGTACAATTTTCTTTTAATAGTAATTGTGTCATTGGTTTACCATTTAAATTAGATCTTCCAATTACAACTGCTTTTTTTCCACTTAGATTTGGTTCAATATTTTTTATAAGCAAGTAACATCCAAGAGGAGTACACGGTACCGAACTTTCATAACCAGATGACAAGTTGCCAACATTCATTGGATGAAAACCATCTACATCTTTTGACGGATCTATGGTTTCAATAATTTTTTGTTTATCAATATGTTTTGGCAAAGGCAGTTGAACCAAAATTCCAGAGACTAAATCATCTTTATTCAGCTCTTCAATTTTATCTAATATAACTTTTTCCTCTACAGTATCAGGATATTTAATCACTTCAGATTTCAAACCAACTTCATTTGCAGATTTTTCCTTATTTCTCACATAAATTTGGCTTGGTGTTAAATCACCTATCAAAATTACTGTTAATCCTGGGACTTTGTTGTATTTTTCTTTTAAAGAGGTGACTTCTTTTTTTAATTCTTCTCTCAGCTCTGCTGCAGCTTTTTTACCATCAATTAAAATCATAATATTTAAAATATCAAAGGAGCAATATAGAGTTTCATGCAAATTTCAATAAACCAAATTAATAAAAGAAGAATAATTGGAGAAATATCTAAAGATCCCAAATTAGGTAAAAATCTTCTTATTCGATTTAAAAAAGGATCTGTTAATCTATGAGTGAGCTCAAGTATTGAATACACAAATCTATTGTGCGTATTTAATATATTAAAAGCAATCAACCAGCTTATAACTACGTTGGCTATCACCACATATGAGTAAAGTTTTAATATCTGCAATATCAGATAAAAAATAGCTATCATTTCTTTTCGATGTAAATTGATTGACTTGGAAAAGCAAAAGAAGCTTTGTTGCCTTCTACTATTTGTTTTATTTCTATTGCTAGTTTTTCTTTAACTTCCAACCAATCATTCCAACTTCCAGATTTTGTAAAACATCTAACTAATAAGTCTATGGAGCTATCTGAAAATTTTTCAATTCTAACAGCAACTCCTAAGCTTTGATTGAAATCTTCGCTTTTATTAATATAGGCCTCAATATCATCCCTAATCTTTTTCAATTGATCTACCGTGGTGTTATATTGGAGCGTAATAGTCCATCTTATTCGCCAATTAGAAGTTTCGCTAACATTAGTAACTGCATTTTCTGCAAATTGAAAATTTGGGATAATTGCTAAAGATTTATCAAATTTTCTAATTGATGTTGATCTAAAACCAATTTTCTCAACAGTGCCTTCGATTACTCCATCAACAGATATCCAATCTCCAATCTTAAATCTTTTTTCAACTAAAACTAATATTCCTGAAATTAAATTTTTGAAAAGATCTTGCGCACCTAATGCAACAGCAACACCAAACAAGCCAAGCCCTGCAATAATTGGTCCTATTTTTATTCCCCATAACTCTAAGACTGCAGCAAGTCCTAAAATAAAAATTAATATTTTTAATGATTTTATAATCCAGCCAATTAACTCTCTTGAAAGTAACTGATCCAATCCACTTAGCACATAAGAGACAGGTTCTATAATTTGATGAATAATCCAAAAAATCAAAATTGTAATTAATGTTCTATTAATTGTATCTACAATCTCTCGTCCTTCTAAAGAAAAAGACATATAATAACTTGCTATAAAGAAACCTATTACAATAGGTAAAAACCTTGCTGGTCCTATTAAAGAACTAACAAAAGTATCGTCCAATTTATTGGTAGTTTTTTTGGATATTATCTCTAATTTTTTTATAATTACTTTGCTGATAATTCCTCTAAAAACTAAAAAAATTAGAAAGATTCCAATTCCAATTAAAATCTGAAATATATCAACGCCTAAAATTCCCTGATTCCAAACGGACAAAAAAATATCTGAGAAATTATTTATTAATTCCATAGTTAAATTTTATATAACAAAAACTCCTCTTCTCCAGGATTAAAAAGAAAAATTTTTTTCCATTTAATTTCATTCAATATTGATGAGGTTTTTTCGCCCATACACATTAAATTTGTGTCCATCCAAAAGCTTTGCAAATTTTCATTTTTAATGAAATTCAAAAAACTTAGGGCACTGTTATATGAATATATGTAAACAATATTTGGAATATTGCCCTTTAATTTTTCAACAAAATTATCATCATAAATCTTATTATGGTTTGTTTTATAATTAATCAGTCTTTTGACGGAGTACCCATCATTAATTAATTGTTGATCTAAATCCGATGAAATAATTTCACCACTTACATAAACCACATCACCATCAGACGGATTAAAATTTTGTAATATTAATTCCTTTAGATTTCTTACATTACCCTCAGCAGCTATTATATTTTGAAAACCTGCACTTTTAGCTTTTTTTTCAGTTGCTAATCCAACACAAAAGCACTTAATATTTTTATCAATTTCTTTTGTATCTAAAAATTTAATTGCATTTGCACTTGTAAAAATGATGCTTTTACAATTAATTATTTTTTTTTGATCGTAAGGAACTTTTTCTATATTTAGCAAGGGTAGATGAGAGACCATGTGTCCAAGGTCTTTAAATCGAAAAATTAAATCTGAACAATCTTCAAGCTGTCTTGTCAAAAGTATATGCATTTTATTTTTTATAATTTCCTTTAGATTTTGCTTTTAAAACATTGCCAATTTGTATACCTATTTTATCAAACTCTTTAATATCTTTTGTTTCTTTCTCATAATATCTATGTGTTCCATCAAGAGAGAAAAGCTCTGCTTCAAGTTCAATCTTATCATTTTTTAAAACAGCATGAGCTCCTACTGCTGTTTCACAATCACCTTCTAAAATTTTTAAAACATCTCTTTCAGCAACTGCACACTTATAGGTGCTTGGGTCATTTATCTTGTTGAGTAATTCAATAATTGAAGAATTATTTTCCTTGCATTGAGCACATATTATGCCTTGTCCCGCACTTGGAATAATCTCATCAGTTAAAAATATTTGTGTTATTTCTTTTTCTAACCCTAGAGATTGAATGCCCGCCAATGAAAGAATAATTGCATCATACAAACCTTCTTTAAGTTTTCTAATTCTAGTATCAACATTACCCCTAATTAATTTACAAGAAATATTCTCCTTCAGTCTTTTGATTTGAAATTCTCTTCTAAAAGATGAAGTGCCTATTATTGAATTTGTTTTTATCTCCTGAAGTTTAATTCCGTCCCTGCTGATAAGAATTTCTCTTGGATCATTACGGTTTAAAAAAAAATTTGATAATAAACCTTTTGTTTCTATAGCTGGCATATCTTTAAGTGCATGCACAGCAATATCTATTCTGTCTTCTAAAAGTTCCTTTTCAATATTTTTTGAAAATAATCCTTTCCCACCTACTTCGGATAATCTTTTATCCTGAACCTGGTCACCTTTTGTTATTATTTCTTTAATTATAATTTGGTCTTCTCGTAATTCAGAATTTTCTAAAATTTTATTTTTTACTTTTTGAGCGTAAATAAGTGCTAATTTGCTCCCTCGCGAGCCAATTATAATTTTTTCTTTTTTCATACTTGTAATGAGATTGTACTATTAATAGAACCTATTTGAATGAGCAAAAAGCCAATAATTCTTGGAATTGAATCTAGCTGTGATGAAACAGCAGCATCAATAATAACAGAAAATGAGCAAGGAATACCAATAATTTTATCAAATATTGTATCCAGCCAAGTTGAGGTTCACAAAGAGTTTGGTGGAGTTGTGCCGGAGCTTGCTGCAAGAGCACATGTTGAAAAAATTGATTGGATTGTTCAAAAAGCAATTGATGACAGTGGTCTCAAAGCAGATGATATTGATGCTGTAGCTTCTACTGCTGGCCCGGGTTTAATTGTTTGCTTGTCTGTTGGTCTTAGTTTTGGAAAATCATTTGCCTCTACAATGGATATACCTTTTATTTCTGTAAATCATTTAGAAGGTCATGCTTTAAGTCCTAAATTAAATTCAAAACTCGATTATCCATATTTATTATTGTTAATTTCAGGAGGACACTCTCAATATTTATCTGTTGAAGGACTTGGAAGTTATAAAAGATTAGGGACTACAATTGATGATGCGCTTGGTGAAGCGTTTGATAAAACTGCTAAACTTCTAGGCATAGAGTTTCCTGGTGGTCCACAAATTGAAGTTCTGGCTGAAAAAGGAGATCCAAATAAATATCAATTACCTAAACCAATTTTTCATAAAGGTGGCTGCAATCTTTCTTTTGCGGGATTAAAAACTGCGATACTTAAAGTAAGCAAAAATATTAAAAATGAACAAGATAAATTTGATATTGCAGCATCATTTCAAAAAACAATTTTAGAGATTATGTATAAAAAAACAAAAAATGCTTTTTATGAGTATGAAAAAAATAATGTGAATAAAAAAACATTTGTGGTTGCAGGAGGTGTGGCGGCAAATAAAAAGATTAGATCTATGCTTATAAATCTTTGTGAAGAGAATAATTATAAAAGTATATTTCCCCCAATAAATTTATGTGGGGATAATGCTGCAATGATAGCAATGGTTGGTTTAGAAAAATTTAAATTAAAACAATTTAATGATTTAGATTATCCTGCTAAACCTCGATGGCCGTTAGATGAAAATGCAGCATTTTTAAAAGGTGCTGGAGTAAAATTATAATGCAATATTGGTTAATGAAATCAGAGCCCGATGTTTGGTCTATTGATCAGCAAAAAAAAGCTGGTTCAAAAGGTGCTCCTTGGGATGGAGTTAGAAATTATCAAGCAGCCAAAAATTTGAAATCCATGAAAAATGGTGATCAATGTTTTTTTTATCATTCAAATATTGGAAAAGAAATTGTAGGCATTGTTGAGGTTATAAAAGAAGCGTATTTAGATAAAACTGACAAGTCTGGTAGATTTGTAGCTGTGACAGTTAAATTTGTTAAGAAACTTGAAAAAGCGATTACCCTTGAAGAGATTAAAAAAGTGAAGGAATTAGCCCATTTATCCTTAATAAAACAAAGTAGACTGTCGGTAATGCCTATAGACTCTAAAAGCTGGAAAATTTTAAATAAGATGAGTAAAATTTAATATAAAAATATTTCATCATGCCAAAAAAAAAGAAAAAAACTAAAACAAAAGTTAAAAAAAAATCTGTTAAGAAAAAAACTAAAAAATCAGTAAAAAA